>Ga0226835_1000525_pt1 | contig 39929 bp, 34 predicted proteins | sample LAC_MetaG_1_FD_163627 | JGI IMG/M metagenome (GOLD analysis project Ga0226835, IMG submission 163627) | Anaerobic ammonium oxidizing microbial communities from anammox membrane bioreactor (MBR) in UC Berkley, California, United States -... | ecosystem: Engineered > Bioreactor > Anaerobic >...
TACCATTGTTGCAGTGGATTACGGATTTAGTAACGGCTTAGTACGTTGTGGAGATACGGTGAAAATTACATTTAATCGAAAGATTCCAGCGTTAAGTAATGGTTCAGGCGAGTTGATATATCTACTGCGGCAAGGTACAGTTACAACACTAGATTCCGCAATCTGTTCGATATCGTATGATACGGTAGCAATTACACCGAGTATTAGTGCTGACAGCCTCACCGTCTATATCCCTACCGATTCGATTATTGACGGCGGGAGCTACTCCATCCAATCTAATCATCGCATTTTCACTGGAACTGACAGTGATACAGCTCAATATTTTGTGCGCCACTATGGACACGGAGCTTTATTTGTAACACTGCAAGGGGCCGACAGTACTGTTCTACTTCCTGAAGCCTATACCTATGCAGGGGGCCAAGTTGCTAAGACGGTCATGCCGGGGGACACGATACAGGTAAGCGTCCCCAAGTTTATTGATCACTTGTATTTTTCACACTGGCTATGTCCCAGCGATCCGTCTATCGAAGCTATTAATACGCCCTCGTTTTCTAAGGTGTACACATGTTCAACAATAGTCAGGCTTGACGTACGCGCCGTTTATCGCGAGGTGAATAAAGATACCATTGAGCTTACGATTTCCGGCTCGTCGTGGGGTACGATTTCTGTTAGTGGTTATGCTGATTCACTGGGTTCCGGTACATATACCGTGTGGTGTCAGCCAAATGAAAGTTTGTTACTATCGGCATCTGCTGATAGTGCACGTGCTTTCGATGCATGGACGGCACCCGGTATCCCACCAATACATGGTAGTACAAATCCTGTTATTCGATATGTACCTGTTGGAAAATACGATGGTCCTAACTACTACATACCAATAGATGGCGGGTTTACACAAACACCTACTCCGACTGTTTGCCCTCCATACTCCATCGAGCTTAACGTGAATGGATATACACATAATGGGCATCAACCTCGTGTGCCTGTGCAGCCAGTTAATGTATCACATGGAGTTGGTATTGCCATTGTTCCAGTGAGTCTTTACGATGCTTTAGGGACCTACACCAGTATGATGCCCATTGTGGATTTTCTTGTTGGAGTAAATGTAACAAATACGTGCTATGAAATTAAAACGGTAAGAGAGAACGGTAGGCTGATTGCCGGTACAGACGATCCGAATGGACCTCCCGTCGGTGCCACGTGGTCAAAACTCGTTAGCGTGACCGGAGACCCGTGCATCAAACGATTTCATGTTACGCTGCGACATAAGACTTATAAGCTTACGTTGGAAATTGAAGGATTACATGGGACTAAAATTGAACATGGGCCGATGGACATTCTTCGGAATAGTCAGGGAGTTGAATACAGACGTTGGAACGGACAGCTTGGATGGAAAGCCAATGTTATTCAGACTCAATATGATTTATGGGACAACATTGTAGAATATGCCTGTAATGAAGTTGTAACCTTGACACCTGTGATTGACAAGAGTGGGAAGCGATACGCAGGTGCTAAGATTGTTGGCTGGTCCGAAGATCCGGGGTACACGTATGGTGCCGTTATTGATGCTCCAAAAAAGATAATAAGGTTTACCATGGACGAAGACAGGATCGTGAAGCTACTTATCGATGAAGATGGATTCTATGCGATCAAATTATGGATTAAAACCCGTGATCCTAACGATTCCATACCTCTCGGAGGTGCCAGCTTGTATTCCTTTGATATAGATTCAGAAGGAGACATTAGTGATGATCAGAACCTTGCAAAAGCACTAATTGAATTCGAAGAAGCCGACGAGGATTTAACGGTATATCCGAGTATTGAATTTAACAAAAAAGTAGATGAAGAAACTCTAAATGCTTCGGAAACACAACAAGGGCTTTGGGCATCAGATCTGCGACGGAGAGATCACAATAAGCATAGGACTTACTATATATTAGAGGGTAACAATCCGAAGAAATTCACGATACAGTGTACGGCAAGTGACGGTATGAATGTGTGGTCTTCTGGAAAAATACAGATTCGTTGGGATGGGGTTATAAAGTCAGAAACTGGTGAATCATTGCTCAATCCATCTTATACGTCAGTCGATGTTGCACCACCGTCTGTCAGTATTCGTGTAGATAAAGTCGAAGTTCTTGATGATTCTGGGTGGGACTGGTTTTGGTGGTTGGGCTTTAATGATCCAGATGTACTAGTAATCGCCACAACAGCAATGCAATCCGGGTCGACCTATGGAAAAATTCATATTGATGCAGCGCCTCCTGATACACTAGGTATATACGATGGTATGGGTGAAGGAGAACCGAAGTATCCTAATAAAAATATTGGAAGGCTCTCGGGATACTCTCCACTTGCTAACAATGGTAACTTGTTATTACATTTTTTGGTGTTAGATATAGATACGCAGCTTGATTCATTAGAAAGCTTCTTGAATAAAACTGCTGCAGCCTTGATTCCCAAAGGGCAGATTGCCGATTCTCTAAGCGACTACACTGCTTATGTCAACTTCGGTACTGGAGTAGTTTCAGCTCTTTTAGCTGATTTTATACGAGGATCCAGGGGCAACGAAGTTATTTCCAGTTTTACACCAGGCGAAGACAAAGAATTATCATATAACAATGGCATTTTTGGCACCGTGGAAGCGAGTGGCACAGAAAATTACAGTTCACTCAAATTCAAACAGTACACTCTTGAAGATGGAATTACTAGAATTACATATACAGTTTCAGCGAGGCCACGATGAAATTCTTAGTTTTAATGCTGTGCTTGACTGGCATGACGCAGCTTTATGCTCAGATGAATGAGCTACTGACACTCAGCTCCTTGCCGAGCGGTTCTGACGTTATTGAGTCTAATTCAGTTGTAATGTTTGAAGATTTGAAACTGGAACCAACAAAATCGTATGACGTATTGCTTTGGAATGGCTCAGAAGGATACTCGACTCAATTAGTGACACTGCAGCCCAATGTTCGACAATTTACATGGAGTGTAGGTTCACTGCAGGGTAAGTATTTTCGGCTTAGCATAGTGGAATCACGTTCTCGTAAGACAGTGATGTCTTCACCGGCATATTTTGAAATTATAGCAAGGGAAAACACAAATAACAACATCGTGGAAATAATGCCACCAGTAACTATCTCAAAGACTGTGAATGAATTTCTGAACGAATTCTCACGGATTCAAGATGCCAATGAAATATCTATGTTCGACATTTGTGGCAGATTGCTTATTTGTACTAAATCTGTTACTGGATTTATATCTACTTTAAGATCTGCCAACTTAAGTGGTATGTTCTACATCAGAATTCTATTGAAAGCGGATGGTGTACAACGAGAAGAGTTGCGTACGGTTTTGATGCACTAATAGACACATTCTAAAACAGAACGATTACCTTGTTTAATACAACTTCATCCCAATCTACATGAGTTCGAAGATAAAATCTAAAGTATTAGTAATTATTGCCGCCGTATGCATTGTTCCACAGTTTATGGTAGCAATGCAGGTAGCAGATACTGTCTGGACGATACCCTTGTTGATTGACAACCAGGACATTGTATTCTCGGCTGGCGGCCGACAATTCGTTTGCCAAAATCCAGGATCACTCCATATTGTTTATGATATTGACAATCCATTTCAGATTCGTGGTATGATTAAAATTAGTGACTCAGGAACTGATTTTGAAATACCAGTCGGCATACTCTCAAATGGAGAGGTGATTACAGAAACCAACTTTTTTAACGCCCAAAAAATACAAGGCTGGACACCCGGTAATGCATCTCCTAACTGGACGGCACCGGATGATATAAAGAAACTAATAATACAATCCGGTAGTGACGTTATTATTGGGCTGAAATACATTGATTCAGTATACACTGCTGGATTAGTAGAACTGTATCCTTTCCGTTTTACACCAATACTTCCGGCAAGTGGTTATTATCTGCAAATTGTTGGAAAGGATTCATATATCGCATTTAAAAGTGATCAATCCGTTACATTATATAATATCAAGGAGAGGCGGATCGAAGGAGTAGTAACCATACCGAAAACGGCGGGTCTGTTCTACGGTAAAAGTGATGTTGCAGTTGATGACCGTGATCCAAACAATCCGGTTTTGCTAACAATGAACACAGCTACCAATGCGATGCTGCGATTTGATGTCCGTACAGGAAAACGCCTGCCAGACTGGAGTTTTTCTCCCTGGCGAAACTGTGAATTAGGATACTCTTACCTGCTTAATGCAACCGGTGATACTGTTGTTATCTCATGTGTAAGAGAATATTCCAGCAAGGGAAATATACGGTCAGTTTTTGCTTTACAAGGTGATCAATACAATGAAATTTATTTAATCCCAACTTATTTTTCTAAAATTGCTTGGTTGGGAAATAAGCAGTTTGCTGTTTACACGATGGATGGCATCACAGTGTATAATATTGAACGAAATGACAGCAAGGTGATCGCGCTATACGACAAATCTGAATATAAACTCTCCAGTTCCGCAAAGGGCCTGTTAATTAACAATGTTAGTTATTATGATATTGAACATGATACCTTGTTACGTTCTCCTAAATTGTATTTTCAGTCGGTTAGAGCGCAGGGAACCGATATTGTGGCTGTGCTAGATAGGTCAGGAATGCAGGCACGGGTTCAACTTTGGAATTTTGCCAAGGCAACCGAGATCAAATCAGTTCCGTTGCCGTATTCAAGTCAGCAACTCAAGAATGCTATCGTCCTGGCTCTTTCCTCCGACCTCCGATACGTTGCTCTGTCACTGTCAGTTGATACTATTATTGTTCAGGATCTAAGTGATACGACAAGAACTCTCTACGACGTCTGCGATGGTTGCGGAAAGCTTATAATGGACTTTTCACCCCGAACGAACGAAATGGTTGCACTCGGAGAAAATAGTGGAGGCATTTGGAATCTGGACTCTTTGAAGGTATCATTCCTCAACCCCGATCTTACAGCTTACCAAGTTGGCCGGGGTTACCCAAATCCTTTTATACTCCCCAATTCCGGTGATATTATACTTAAACCAAGCTCAAGGGCAATTTTGGTGTTTGATAGACAATCAAGGACAATTCGGAAAACAAAGCCTTTCCGCAGTGTTATTGGGCAACCTGTTGTACTTGACGATAACACAATCATCTGCGAAATTCGTGATACAATCTTCATCTTTGACTCAACACTAACTGCGTATAGCAGAAACACAATTTCTCCACATTTACCCATAAGACTAGTAAAATCATGGGATGCAAAAGAGAAGTTGATTCTTGTGCATTTGCAAGACATCTGTGCAATGCTTTTGCGGTATAAACCGGTAACATCTGTGGAAGAATCATCTGAGAGGGAGTGTGGGCCTCAGCCTCCAGCACGGGCATACTGGGACGCATTTGAAGTTGAAGTCCCAACAAATTCTTCACTAGAATCCATCAGGGTATTCAATTCCAATGGCGAAGATGTAACTCAGACTGGGATAATGAAGTCCACAGAGGGAGAGGGAACACGGGTGGTTTCCACAAACCTGCCTACGGGCTTATATACGATTGTTGATCGCTCATCAGGCTGGATATCAACCGTCATGTTGATGAGATAACGTGTACGGGTAAACCGGATTACAGGTAAAGAATCTGCTACAATCATCGTAACAGGTAACCAGTATCTCTAGCACTCAGTCAATCAACATGTTGGCGCAAGATCGTGGCGGGGGGAGGGGCTGGAGGGTGGAGTCATGGTCACACTTTCCTGTCTTTCTCCCACTATACATAAAAGCAATTGCTCCGGAATTCCTAAGGTTATTTACGTAGGCTGCATAACACAGCCGACCGGCCGAGCTGTGTAGGTAGGTGGTGAAGTACGATGGTGGTGGAGGTGGGGGGGGCCCGAAGGGCCGTCGTCCGTCCCCTTGGAATGTTGGCGCGCCTGGGTCATGTAGGGCTGTTGTGTTAAACCGTATTGTGGGTATGATATCGTTGGAACGAACCCATGTTCGCGCCTGCTCGAAACATCATAAAATTATCATAATCAATCGGGACGGAATCCGCCTTTGTCCATTTCGGGCGCACGGCCGTGCGTCCCTACATCCGGTTTATCAAAACATCTCATGAATCTACCTCCCCCTCCCCAAACGCGCGTGCGCGTTTGGGGAGGGGGCCGGGGGGTGGGGCCCTTCCTACTACCTGAATACGTCGTCCTTAATCGGCACGTTGATCTTGTAGTTGGTGTAATGAATTTCAACTGATGCCTTGACGGGTTTGCCGTTTGTGTTAGTTTTTGGTTTATCAAGGTCGCCGCTCATCATACGGGGCAGGTCCATCGGGGGGACTTCGAACATTAGTTTGGCATAGCTGGGTAGTGCGTAGGCACTTGCTTTTGTGTTGGCAAATGCAAATTCAGCTGTAAGCGTTCCACCGTTACGGGTAACTGCTTCTACCCTTGTTGGCAGTGCTGTTGCAACATCAGTATAAAATGTGGCTACGGCAATTGGTGATGCATCGGTTGTAGGTATTACCTTAATCTGGCGGAGCGTCTTTCCGTTTAGATTCTTGTTCCCGACATCAACTACGGCATACGGTTGAGTGAGGATACGAAAAACACTTAGGTCCGGTCCCTGCTTAGGGAGCATTGCAAAACCTTTTGTTTTAATGCGGGTTTTGTCGGGCGATTTAAAATAAAGTGTGGCCTTTGTTGGCGGAGCTTCAACGAATGGAATGTTAATGTCGAGCTGAAGGTTGACGGTATAGGTTTTAACCTTTGCTATCTTCGCCTCAAGTGCCTTCATCAGAGCTTCGGCGGTAGTCTGCGCACTGTTCCTTACCGAAGTGATGAGAAGACCTGTAATGATAACAAACCATAGTACGATGTTTCTGCTGGGTACGTTCATGTCTAACTGAGAATATCCTTGCGGTGGATGACGAAGTGTGCGACGACAAAGCAAACTACGCTGTGCATGAACAGGATGATACTGCTGTTTACGACCGGTGTCCAGTCAACCGTCCTGTCGAACAGGTAGCGCCATGAGTTCAGGTGGGTGGTGAAGAACCACGGACGCACTGCATCCATCCACGAGGCGTTGATCGAGGAGATGATAAGCATAACGATGATGATTGCCATTGTGGTCATGATTGGCCCGATCGCATTTTCCACGAACGACGAGAGCAGGAAGGCGATGCTTGATACAGCCGTCATGGCAATTGCACCAAAGCCGTAGGCTAGCAAGAAACGCCACAAGATATCCGACTCGGTGATCACCGAAATCTTGGTCCGTACTACGACCATATCGCCGCTGCCAAGGATAAGCAGGCCGAGTCCGAGACTTAGTACCGCCATAAACACGATCAGCAGATTTGTGCTTACCAGGACGGCAATGTATTTGGCATTTACCATCGTTGCTCGCGAAAGCGGCCGGGTGAGAAGCAGCCGGTAGGTTCCGCCGGTCGCTTCGCCGGCTAAGATGTCGCCTGCGACCAGCGTCACCAGAAATGGTACGTGTACGTACAGCATGCCAATGATCAGGTACGAGGTAGTGTATCCGTTCATCAGATTGCCGCTAAAGATAAATTGCTGCTGCAGGTTTTGTGTTGCAAACGAGAAAAACTTCATTCCCTCAATGCCAAGGCTGATAATAACAATTGGTATTACCACCCCCAGTGCGATAAATCCGATATAGGTGCGCCATTTTGAAAACACCTTCGACAGTTCCACTCTCGTTGCTGTAGCAATCATAGAGGTGAGGCGACCTCCGACTTGCCGGCTTCCTTTGTAATGCGCATAAAAAACTGCTCTAAATCCTGGTCCCGTAATACGTCTGACACAGCCCCTTCCACAACTGCCTTGCCCTTGTTAATAATGATCATCCGGGTGGCTATGTGCTCAACTTCAGGCAGAATGTGCGATGAGAGTACGATAGTTTTTCCGTGATCGTGTGCGAGGCTTAAAATCAGGTCGCGCACGTCTGCCATGCCATGTGGGTCCAGACCGGTTGTGGGTTCGTCGAGAATTATCAGGTCCGGATTATGGATCAGCGCTTGCGCAATACCAAGCCGCTGTTTCATTCCATGCGAAAACGTTTTGACCTTACTGGTTGCTCTGCTGCCAAGACCTACCATATCGAGCATTCGGTAAATATTCTGCTTGCTTACATCGGCACCGCTAAGCCGGCCTAGGAGTTCAAGGTTTTTGTAGGCTGACAGGTAGTTGTAAAAATCCGGACGTTCAACGATGCAGCCGATTTTGCGTAAAATCTCTGCCCGATGAGTGGAAAGGGGCTTCCCAAAAACTGTAATGCTACCTGCTGATGGCTTTACCAGCGACAGGATCATACGGATCGTTGTGCTTTTTCCGGCTCCATTCGGACCCAGGAAGCCGTAGATATCACCACGGTAGACGGTCAGGCCCAGACCATCAACGGCAGTAAAACTGCCATAGTTCTTTCGCAGTCCGCGAATTTCGATTACCGGTTCTTGCACGCGGGTGAATAACGAATTTCAGCGCCAACTGTTGCTTACTTCAGGTCTTGTACAGCCTGCTTGAACATCCGGCCGCGCTCTTCGTAGTTACCGAACATGTCAAAACTCTTGCATGCAGGCGAGAGCAGCACGATATCATTTTGTTCGGCAAGCTCTGTGGCAGCCTGTACAGCCTCGGTCAGCGTATGTGCTTTTACGCAACGTCGGGTGGTACACCAGTGGTTAAAAACAACATCTGCCTGCTCGCCGATGCATACGATTGCTTTAACGTTGGTAGCAACCAGTTCGTCGAGCAATGAATAATCGTTGTCATCAGCACGGCCCCCCGCTATCCAGACAATCGGGCGATCAAAGCTTGCCAACGCAAACCAGGCAGCGTTGACGTTGGTTGCCTTACTGTCATTGATATAGGTGATGTTGTTAAAAATGCGAACACGCTCTAAGCGGTGTTCAACTCCGGAAAACGACTCCAGAGATTCACGGATTGCCTCGTTGCTGACCTCGAAGGCTCGTGATGCCAGGGCAGAAGCCATGGAATTATATGTATTGTGCAACCCGGGTAACCCCAGGCGATGTGTGGGCATAAGTACCTCCTCTTTGTTGCTGCTGCTCCGAAACACTACTTCGTCCCCCCGGACGAATGCGCCTTCCACTTCACGCTGAGTACTAAAAAACGCTGTAGTGCAACGGACTGCCGATGCGGCACTTGCTGTGTGCTCATCATCGGCATTCAAAACTACAATATCTGAGCCCCCTTGTCGAGAAAAGATTTTCCACTTACACTTCACATAGTCTTGAAAACGTCCATGATAACCAATATGATCAGGCGTAATGTTAAGAATAATACTTACAAAAGGGTGGAAGTCAGCAATGCTATCCAGTTGATATGAGCTTACTTCAGCCACTACGACGGTGTCGGGACTCAATGTGGATATCAGCGAACTGAGCGGTGTTCCAATGTTTCCACAGGTCACTGCTGATATACCCGCATTGTTTAGTATGTGACCGGTTAGCGCTGTTGTTGTTGTTTTTCCGTTGGTACCGGTGATGGCAATAATTTTATTTGAGATAAACCGGGATGCATATTCGAGTTCACCGATAACTTCGATATTCCGGTTTCGGGCTTCAACCCTTATCGGATGGGTTGGTGGGATACCGGGACTGAGTATGAGGGTGGATGCCTGCAATGCACGATTGGTATGACCTCCAAACTCGGAATCGATACCAAGCTGGTCAAGATGCGACTTGACCTCGGCGTATTGCTGTTCTGTTCGAGACTCGCTTACAAATACTTGGTTACCCTGCTGCCTGGCAAGCTCAGCAGCAGCAAGACCGCTCTTACCTGCTCCAAGTACGGTAATGTTTTGTGCCATTATGTTGTGCGTTCCATCAGGGTTGTTGCTAATTCTTCCAGTTGCTGCCGTGCTAAGGTATCAGGTAGTTTGTGCAGATGAACAAATGCTTCTTCGGTAAGTTTTTCTACCATCGCTGTTCCTTCTGCCAGCACCCCTGCCTGAACCAGATGAGTGCGCATCTGATCCACTTGGGAAGGGGCTATGCCATTCTGTGAAAAGAATGCTTGAACGAGATCATGGAATTCGGGATTATTGGTTGCCTTTTCGCGTGCCCGCAACATCAGCCACGTGCGCTTCCCTTCGATGAGGTCGCCTCCTGGGGTTTTACCGAATCCATGCGAGCCTTCAACATCTAAGATGTCATCCTGCATCTGAAACGCAAGGCCGATATCACGTGCAAAGGTGCGCAGTGCGTTTGTATGCTGCAGGTCACCGTTGCCAACAAGCGCACCGATATGTACGCTGGTTTCAAGTAAGCGTGCGGTTTTACGTTCAATCATGTCGAAATACTCCTCTGGATGGATGTCAGTTCGTTTGGTAAAGGCTACGTCAAGTGCCTGACCTTCACAAACGTCAATAAAGCCTTGCGAGAAGACATCAAATACTGCCGACGGGTTGTGCGAGTGCTGCGCGCTGGAGCTGAGGAGCTGTGTGGCTATCCCCACAATAACGTCACCGCTAAGAATTGCCGCATTTTCGCCATACTGTATGTGTGCTGTTGCACGTCCACGACGCAGTGACGATCTGTCCATAATATCGTCATGCACCAATGTAAAATTATGGAGCATCTCAATAGCAAGCGCAGCGTTCATTGCATCCGTGCTGTTACCTCCAACAGCGTCTGTGGCAAGTAACACCAGCAGCGGACGTATCCGCTTACCACCAGCGCTGAGTACGTAATGTACCGGATCGTACAGCTCTGCCGGATGACGATACCTGTCCAGCACCTGCGTCAGTGCCTGCTCGATCTGTTCCAGTGTATGCTGTATCGTCATACCCGCGTAGTTCCCATCGTTGTTAGTTGTTGTGGTGTTGCAGCACCGGTAATAAACATCCATTGTCGCAACCGTAACATCCATTCATCAATAAGTTGAACAACCAGGGTGATGCCACCTGCAGCGAATGCCTGCAGTACCGGCCGTGCGCTTGCACAAAGATCGGCACCAAGATATAATGCACGGGCAATGTCGTATCCGCTTGATATTCCGCCGCTGCCAACGACTGTTGGGAAGGGGCTATGGTTTGAGGGCTGGGCTGCATGTTGTTTACGCAGTGCAGCAATTTGTCTGAGGCATTCAGCAGTACTGATCCCTACTTCGCGAAACTCCTGAAGCTTATCCTGCTCCTGATGGCGCTTGATTTCAATCGCTGCCCAGCTTGTTCCGCCCGCACCTGCAACGTCGATACATGAAACTCCTGCCTGAATGAGTTTCCTGGCTACCGAACCTGATATTCCGGCACCAACTTCCTTGACCATTACCGGGAGTGGCGACAGTTCTACCGAAGCGTTGATGGCTTCAAGTACTCCTGAAAAGTCCGGCTCACCTTCGGGCTGCAACAGCTCCTGAAGCGGATTGATATGAATCCCCACCACCGATGCTCCAACAAGGTAAATACACTCGTTAATACGGTCTTCCACAGCCCCCTTCCTGTACCATTCGGCAAGCTGAACGGCACCAATGTTGGTAATCACGGGTACTGCGGTCGAGAACGATTGTAAAACAGTATATGAACTTCTTGTTTCGGGCCGGTCAAATGCTGCCCGCATCGAGCCGACGCCCATTGCGATTCCTAATGCGGCAGCACTTTCGGCAAGGCCGGCATTAATACGTTCTGCATCTGGGTAACCGCCGGTCATTCCACTGATGATGAGTGGCAATGATAATCGTTTCCCCAGGAAGCCAACTTCTGTACTAATATCGTCGAAGTTCAGCTCGGGAAGAGCATTGTAGGGGAGACGTACGTCATCGAGTCCGTTCGTGAGCTCCCGAAACCCAACATCGCCATTAATGGCGAGCTGTACATGCTCTTCCTTGCGGTTTGTAATCATAGAGCAAAATTAGGGGGCTAGGGCACGGTAATCTGAATTGTTCGTTGTTGGCTGCCGCTGCTGAAGACGATGTAATAGGTACCGCTTACGAGACCCGGGAAGCTGCTGAGTGGTATGGTGTTCGGTCCGGTTTCGAGGTAGGCTGTATGCGGACCCGATACAGTGCGTCCCTGAATGGTGACGACACGCCAGGTGAAAACAGTTTCAGTAGGTGATGTTATCTGCAGCACGGAGCCTACGGTAACTGGATTGGGAGTAACTGAAACTTCGATTTCAGGTGATACGGCTTCCATTACAGTGCTCGTCGGCAGCGGACAAATCGCACTGTTACGAAGGATGTTATTTTGAAACATCAGCCAGTCTGGTCCCTTACCCCTGCCAAGATTAACCAGACAAGCTTTACCGTAGTTGCCTGAAAAATCAGGCATGACCGAGTATCCTCCTACTATGAATGCATCAAGCAGACCGTCGCGGTCAAAATCGGCAATGAGTGGTGCGTGATCAATTCTAAACAGGGTGTCGTTAAATTCTTTCCTCAGGTCGAATGTAAAAATCTCGCTGCCGTTGTTTCCGCTCAGAGCAATAAGGCGACCCTTTGATGTTCCGAAAACTATATCGGGATACTCATCATTTGTAATATCAGCGATGGCAGCTCCGCGAAAGCAGTCGTCGTAGTCTTTCAGGGTTTTCTGCCATAGGATTTCTCCGTTGCCTTTCAGGGCAGTAAATGTATTGCGTGAGATGAAGAACACATCACAGTTGCCGTCGTTGTCAAGATCTGCGATTTGGGCCGGACCGCCAACGTAGTAGTATTTCCCCAGACTGTATTTCCACTTTAGTGCGCCGTCGTCAGCATTTAAGCAATACAGGGTATCGTTGTAGCTTCCAATCACCAGCTCCGACCTGCCATCGCCATCCAGGTCGGCAATCGCGCTTCCGTGATAGATAACGTCGGTAACCGGAAACGCCCAGAGCAGCTTCTGATCCTTCCCCCGGTATGCGTACACCTTGTTGTTGAGAGTGTCGACAGCGTTCCATGTTGCAACGACGAAGTCAAGATCACCATCGTTATTAATGTCAACGATGGTTGGTGCAGTTTGTATCCATGACCTTGTATCAACCGCGATTTCCCACTTTACGGTCCCGTCGAGTGCGTTAATGCAAATCACGAATCCGCCAAACTCACCATGCAGGATTTCAGGTATACCATCGCCGTCGATATCGGCGATGGTGGGCGGTGAGTCGCTCCCACGGGTTTTCACTGTCCACTTTATTGAGCCGTCGGCGCCGTTAAAGCAGTAGGTAGAGTCAGTACATGATGCCGGCACAATCACGTCCGGCTTTCCGTCGCCGTCAACATCATAAATAATCGGGGCAACATCGTTGCAACCCTCGCGCGTAGGGAGCGACGTATTGTACTTCCACAACAGCGAGCCGTTTTCGGCATTGAGTGCGTACACGGTACTGTCGTTTCGGTAGCATCCGAAGACAATTTCCAGTTTCCCGTCACCGTCGATATCGGCAGCAGCCGCCTGACCGTGAGCGAGATCGTTCACAGTAAAGACCCATGTAACCTTGGGCTGGACACCGGCGGTGCAGATCCCTGCAACTGCAAGAAAGATGATACAACGCAACAGCATTGTACAATATACCAAACAAAAATGCTGTCCGACACCGAGGTATCGGACAGCATCGCTGACAGGTGAGTTTACGGCTGAACGGTAACAGAACCGGTCATCGTTGGATGAATTGTGCAGAGGTAAGAAAAGCTATGTTCCGGCACGAGTCTCCACGAATCGCCTGTTTGCAGATCACCTGAAGCCTGCTCACGATTGGCGTCGTTGGTTATATTGTGTGCCACCAAATCATTGTTGATCCAAACGATGGTATCACCCTGATGTACAGTCATAGTCTGTGGCGTAAACTGCATTCCATCGATGATAACAGTATCGGTTACAGCTTGTGGTTCGGCACTCTTGGTATCATCGGTCTCGCTAGTACACGCAGCAAACAATGTAATAGCAACTGAGAGCGTCAGTGATAACAGAATTTTCAACTTCATAACTTATTTCACCTTCTTTTGAGCCATTTTTGCCATTTCCAGGTGGTGGTTCAGCAGTGGGCTGGCCTTTACCAGGAACGCTTTAAGTTCTGCATTATCGGTTTGCGGAATCAGCACATCTTTAACAGTTGCGATAACGGCTTCATGAAATGCAACTTCATTGTCGATGTATGCCTTTTCAAACGCAGCACCGGTAAGCTTTGCAAGTTTGGCGTTGGTTTCCTTTTCACCCTTTAACAGTGACTGAGTTGTGGGGTTGTCCTTAGGAACGACTCCTAACCTAGTAGCCAATTCAACAGCCTGTTTAATGATGGCTTCGTGATCCTTAATCATGGTTTCGGCAAAGTGTTTGACCTCGGGATTGTGAAGTTTTGCAAGTGCATTTTTCCCGTAGTTTACGTCAATTTGATTTGCAGTAACAGCGATAGATGCAATTTCCGGATCGGTAAGCCTAGGTCCGTTTTGTGCGAACAGAGTTACAGAAGTAAAGGCGGCAACAGCAAGAATGGCCGCCAGGCGAATGGCTGCCTTGTGCAGTTTCATGGTAATTCATCCAAATATCGGGTTCAGAATGTGTGGATTACGCAGTGATCTGAAAGGCGTAGAACCCGTTAAGCGATTCTCTTAGATGCGACACAAACTTACGGGAAATTTTGATACGCTATCCTAACAAAAAATTAATTCGTAAATTTTTTGTATGGACTAAAACGAAAACATCGCAACCAGTATTGGCTGTAATATCATCGTACCGTCAAGAATACCGTAATGATACCATGGTGAGCTCTGCAAACGCTTGCTTCCTAAAAAGTAAATCGTGGTGAGGCCGCTGACACAAAAGGCAGAAACGAGATTCCATTGTTCAACTGTACTGTAATGAATCATACTAATGACGGTAAATGCAATCATGATAATGACAGCCAGCTTTACCGATGAGGCCTTGCCGAATGTAAGCGGTATAGTTCGTAGTCTGCCTTTCTGATCGGTTTCCATGTCTCGTATGTCGAAGGGTATGGTTATCGCAAACACAAACAAGAAACGCTCGAGCAGCATTAGCCAGATGCCGGTACTTCTGAAGGTTTGAGTCTCGTACATTACCGGAAGGAGAACGGTAACGGCTGACCACACAATGGCAATAAGAAAAATTTTTAAATACGGTATTTCACGCAGTCTAAAGAGCTGCTTCGCAGTTTTCGACACAGGCATTGAATAGAATACTGTCAGTACTGCAAAGGGGGCTAAGGCAATGAGCACTTCGGTCTTGGCTTCAAACAGCGTTGCACAAAATCCCAGTACCGATATCACAACAACGATTCGGAAGAGAAGTTTGTTCCGGCGCACCCACTGGTGCTTAGGCGATTCCAATGCCTGTGGAAAGAAGATGATTGTTGTAAGCCGGTGTACATTGTATTCGAACAGAGTTGCAAAGAAAATCAAAAACAGGTACGGATGCCACCGTGCAGTTCCTGTTAGCTGTATCTGTGTTTGAATGGCGAGCAGAAGAGCTGCCGCAGAAATATACAGGTTTGACCCGATGATGGCATCAAAAAACCGTTTCATGAAACCGTGGATTGTATTGTTAGGTGTCTGTGTCGTTGGTGTCTAACCCGAAATCAGTGTGATCATTATCAGGCAGCATCTTGCTTGCCTCTGTTGCCGGCAGTTCCTGAACCTGCCTCAGCTTTCGCTCAATAGCTCTGCTGCGCGTCCCGGCACTGTCGATAACGTTTGTGGCTTCCTCCAGTTTTTTCTTTGTCCTGTCAAGGATATCACCAAACTTACCAAATTGCGTCTTTACTGCCCCGAGAAGTTCCCACACCTCACTCGACCGTTTTTCAATGGCAAGGGTCTTGAAGCCCATTTGCAGACTGCTGAGATAGGCAACAAGGTTTGTTGGGCCGACAACGGTTACCTTGTGTTCGCGCTGGAGTTGTTCGAACAGACCCTGCCGACGGAGGATTTCGGCGTAGAGACCCTCCGTCGGTACAAACATGATTGCAAAGTCTGTCGTTACCGGTACGTTGATGTACTTATCGCGAATATCCTTTGCATTCTTTTTGACTGCATTCTCGAACTGTTTCGACAATTGTTCAATTTCCTGTGGGTCGGCTGGTTGTTCGTACGCATCAACCAGACGAATGTAATCTTCAACAGGAAACTTTGAATCGATTGGCAGCAGTACAGGTGTATCATCACCTGATGTACCCGGAAGATTGATAACAAATTCAACCCGCTCCAGACTTCCCGGCTTCACTACTGCATTCGTGGAATATTGCTCTGGTGAGAAAATCTGTTCAAGTATCGTTCCCAACTGAACTTCGCCGTAAGTGCCTCTGGATTTAACATTTGTTAGTACCCGTTTTAAGTCGCCCACGCCGGTGGCCAGGGTTTGCATCTCGCCAAGCCCCTTATGCACTTGTTCGAGCCGCTCACTGATAACCTTGAAGGATTCATTGAACCGTTTTTCGACTGTTTCGTGGAGCTTTTCGTCAACAGTCTTGCGCATTTCTTCGAGCTTAACACTATTGTCTTCCTGAATATGGCGCAGCTTGCTTTCGACGGTATCCCGAATTTCCTTCAGCTTGTTTTCTGTATCTTGCTTTATGGCATCCAGTCGCTTGCCCAGTTCATCATAGCGCTCAGACTGTGTGGAAGCTGTGGCTTTCGCGAATTCCGTCAACTGGTTTGAAAAGGTATCGAACTGGTTCTTCTGTGCAGTTGATAGTTCAGAAACAGTGGCGGAGAGAGTACGACCAAGAGTTGAAAACGAATTTGTTAACTCTTCGCGATTGTCTTTGAACGACTGCTGGCTTTCAGTACGGCTCCTTGAGAACTCGTCGCGCACAAGCGGGTCTATGCGCTGTAGTTCTGTTTCCAGCTTCGATAATGAAGACTGTACACCGGCATCTCCTGATGAATTGCTTCGCATCAGAAGCACCAGATTAATCATTGCCAGAAGGACCAGAACCGCAAGAAGCACTATTGTAAGCATCATTACCTCACAGCTTACGACCAAAAAACCGAATTACCGAACCGACACCATTATGATATAGTCCCTCGTGCAGATCTGTTTCAACCTGGGCAAGTTCAACAATTGAAAAGTGTTCAAACGCAGAGCGCACCTCTTGAAGCGAGTACAGACTACCGGCATCAGGCGGACCGCCAATATCAGGATTCTTAGCACGGTACAGCAAGTTCTCCTTGCTAAACGCCTCGAATATGACATAGCCCCCTACCTTCAGCAGGTTAACCAGCGACGCCAGGTAATCAGAACGGGTATCGGGGGAAAAGTGAGCATATACCAGGGCAAGGACATCGAACGCTTGATTCAGGAAGGGAGCTGAGGCAAGTGTCCCCACATGGTAACGAATATTAACATTGCTTTCCTTTGCCAGGGCAAGAGCCTTTTTTTGACCCTCTGTGCTAATATCGAACGAATCAACATCCCATCCGCGTGTAGCGGCATACACACCGTTACGTCCCTCGCCATCGGCAGGCAGGAGTATTGTACCGGGAGTCAGTTCATCGAGGCGTGACTGAAAATATACATTTGGCAACGAGCCGTAGGCGTACTCAGGTTGGGAATAGCGTTGGTTCCACCGATCTGCCGGGTTTAGAGTCATACGACAAAAATAGGGATGGGGGAGTGGGGGTTGTCAGAACATACCCACCATACAATCGGTCTCACCGCCGTGCACCACCAACAGCATCGAAGACTGTCACCAGCAGCTTCGCTCCGTGACGAAATCCAAAGGAGCATACCCAAGCGATGAAACCTTGATGAAGCAACTCTTCCTGGCTCAAGAACACAGTACTTCAAAATTGAGCCGTCCCGTTTACAACCGGAATCGTATAGCAACGCAACTGTCAATCCTTTACCCTGATCGTCTTCAACGAACCTTGTGACGTCAAATGACACGCGTAAAGTAACACTCCCATCGTGTCGGCAAGTCAGTCAGCCGAAGCTATCCGATTTGGTCGTATTTATTTGTCTGTCCACTGGTCAGAATTGTTGTCCTCTGTTTGGTTTAAGTCCTGACGTTTGATGTCTGCCCGGTCGTCAAATAGCATTGGGCATAACGGTTTGGGTATTGCCGAAGGCGGGGCATTTCAACACTACCGTTCATTTGAAAAACTAAAGTTGAATATACCACAAAAGTTTCATAGAAATTCGTCACCCCCGCTTTTGGCAATACCTTGTTATGGGCATGTGCTTCTGTCGTCCGTGTCAAGTTACGCTGTCTGTAAATGGTCTGCACTGAATTGTCCGAGTGTTTGTCTGTCAGGGCTTGTGTGTCGTGTGTTTTAATTTTTTTTAGAAGCGCAGGAAAAAATATTTTGAAATTCTTCTTGGGCGGGGCAGGCACACTCTTTTGCAAGCTTTGGTCTGTGCGCTGGCTTGTAGCGGCTTGCAAATGTGTGTGCTTTTGTGTGTAGGCTTCTCATGCTAATAGTTTCTCCAATTTCATTTTCCACTTTTCCCAGTCTCTCATTTCCTTAGTCTGTAAATCAATGAATTTCTGTGTATGCTCGTGGTAGATTAGATGACACAGTTCGTGAATAATAACATATTCAATACAACCTTTTGGTGCTTTAATCAATTCCGGATTTAAAATAATTTTTCCCTTTGGTGTACAACTACCCCAACGTGTCGGCATGTCTCGCAATACAATAGAACTAGGTTCTACTTTGTGCTTCTTGAATTTGTCAATGAGTGGTGCTGCAATGGCATGAAACTTTGTCCGTGCATGTTGCAAATACCAATCGTTTAATAAGTCTTTTGCTCTTGACTTGTCACTAGCTGTTACTTCAATGAATTTACCTTTCAGTTTCACAGATTCCTCTTTGTCGATAGAAATTTGTAAGCGGTATTGTCTGCCCAGATACAAATGTGTTTCTCCGCTTATGTATTTCCGTTGTGGTGTCTTTGGCTGAAAGGAAAGAAAAAAGCTTTGTTGTTTGATTATCCAGGGTGCCTTTTTTCTTATTTTCTCCTTTACTTTTTCTATGGTTGTGTCAGTCGGTGCTTTCACCAACACTTCCATTTCGGGAGTTACTGTAATGCCAAGCGATTTCCTGTCCGAATACTCCAAACGAAAATCTATTGTTCTGCTGCCAAAGTCAATTGATAATGGAGAATTGACAATTGATAATTCTGCCATTACTTATTAGCTTTTGAGGTTTTGATGATAGATAGAAGTAATTTGAGAGTTTCGTCAATATCAGTTTTTATTGATTCATACTCTTCCCGTTTTAAGTAATCTGATTTATATAAAAGGTCAAGCCAATAATCAGTTTCATTCGCTTCCTTCAAAGAAATAGACAGTTTATGAATAAAATCTGCTTTGTTTTCAGCTTGTTCAGATTCTCTAACTAATGCACCAATTGCTGTTCCTGAACGAAGCAATTGTTTGCTCAACACAAATTCTCTTTTAGTTTCTGTTAAATGCTTAGACAGTTTGACAATTCGCAAAGCAAAATCGAAACTTTTATTCTTTACAATGTTCTCTTTCATTATAAATTATCCATTTTCAATTCTAAATTACTTATATCGGATTTTAGCTACTTCAATACAATCTTCGGCAATCTTATCCATGTCTTTAAATGACAAGTCCACATTGTATTTGTCACGAACCTCATCAATCAGATAGTCGCCAATTTCAATAAGCAGTTTTCCTGTGATATTTGTTTTGTATTGCCAGTCGATAATAGGTTTCCCATTGTCTAAAACAGATTCTTGAATCAGGTCGTCAATTTGTAAAGCCGTTTGTGTTGCAACTTCTTTGCGAACAACATTATCTTGAAGCTTTTCTGAAAGTGCTTCAACTGTCAAACCGTAAAAGGCTTTAGCAACATCTCTGTCTTTCAATTGCTCCGGAATATCGTTGTCGGTATGAGCCAAAACATTGTTCATAATGTCCTGAACTCTGCTCAGGTATTGTGCTTCGCTAATGCGTTTTGCTTCATAGTCGGCAATAGTATCTTTAAGCATTTGCGAAAACTTTTTATAAAAAGCAGGATCTTCATCCATTTTCTCTGTGATGTGTTTGGCTGTTCTGCTGGCAATCTTGTCTGCCTTTGCGGCTTTACCTGTCGTGTTTTCTACTTCTTGCTGAAATTTGTCCTTGTCGAAAATGTTTACTAATTCTGTGATGGTTTCAATTTTTTCAGTGGTAATGTGTGTGTCAATCAGTTTTTGAATTTGACCTTCAAACTGTTTGTAGTCAATTTCATCGCTATAGCGTTCAACAACAGCCAAACGCAATTTCAAGAACATGGCCAAATCTTCTTTATAGCGGGTTATTACTTTTTCTTCAACTTCTTTATGAAAATGAATAGAGGATAATGCAAGTTTTAAACCCTTGGCAAAGGCTGCCAGTTTATCGTAAAATAAAACCCGTATTGCTTCATCTTTTAATAATTGCTGATAGGCTTCTGCATCACGTTTGTTGGCTATTGTTTTGAAAATATCCCAAAGTTCTGAGTGCTTTTGTGGTAGTTTTTTAATTTCATCTGAAATGATGGTGAGTGTTCCCGCTAAATCTTCTTCGTCAAAATCATCAAATGAAGAGTACATCTGCAAAGCATCATCCAGATTTTCAATCACACCATAATAGTCAATGATATAACCAAATTCTTTGTCAGGATAAATACGGTTTACCCGTGCAATGGCCTGTAAAAGCTTATGTCCTTGCAGGTTTCTGGTAAGGTATAAAACGGTGTTTTTGGGTTCATCAAAACCAGTCAATAATTTATCCACTACAATAATGATTTCGGGGTCTTTCTGATTTTTAAAACGGTTGATGATGTTTTTTTCATAGCTTTTTGAATTGCCATGCTCATCCATCATTCTTTTCCAAAACTGATGGACTTTCTCAGGAGTTTTTTCATAAGCACTTTCTTCTCCCTCTCTTTCGTCAATGGATGAAATCAATACTTCGCTGCTTACAATACCAATTTCATCCAGATACTCCTTGTATTTGATGGCATTCACTTTTTTATCGCAAACCAACTGCCCTTTAAAAGGTGTCCTGCCTTGCCAGTTGTCTCGAAAATGATAACTGATGTCCCAGGCAATCATTCGCATTTTTTGTTCAGCAGAATTTAAATGGTCGTATCTCGCAAACTTCTTTTTGATGTCTGCTTTTTGGTATTCGGTTAAGGGCTCTGAAACCATTCCGAAGAATGTATCAATCGGACTGGCATTTACATTTTGCAAGGCCAGTCTTCCTTCATATAGTAATGGAACAACAGCTTTATCTTTAACAGCCTGATCAACGGTGTAAGCATCAATTATACCACCGAATTTTGCTGCTGTGTTTTTATCTCTTTTAAAGAGGGGAGTCCCTGTCATGGCAATGAAACAGGCATTGGGCAAGGTTTTTTGCATGTCTATGTTAAATATGCCATGTTGTGTGCGGTGACCTTCATCCACCAGTACAAAAATATCATGACTTTCTAGCGGCTTCTTTATCTTCTTAACTGCTGCATTGAATTTATTTATAATGGTAGTAACAACAGCATCACTATTACTTTCTAATAATTCTACTAATCTTTGCCCTGTAGTGGCATTCTCTACAAATTTCCCGCACTTACGAAACGTTTTAGTAATTTGATCATCCAAATCGGTTCTATCAGTTACCAACACAATTTTGGGATTGCGAATGCTCGGCTCCATGGCAATAGCCTGAGCCAACATCACCATCGTTAATGATTTCCCACTTCCCTGCGTGTGCCAGACAACTCCTCCCTTGCGTTTTCCGTTTTCGATATGCTTTATTCGTTGCATGGATTTTTTAATGGCAAAAAACTGCTGATAGCGAGCCACTTTCTTTTCTCCATTGTCAAACAAAATATAATTGAACACAATATCCATTAATCGTTCCTGGCGACACAAGCCAAATAAATAGTTGTCTTGCTCAGTTGGCAGAATTTCCTCTTGCTCTAATGCATCAAAGTATAGGCGAACATACTTGAAACGGACTGAAAACAATTGCTCTTTCACTGTTAAAGAAAGCGACTTGTTTTTCAGTTCTTGTAATTGATTCTTGTATTTGCCTTCTTCTTCATCTGTGTTGAACTTCTCTTGCCATTTTGCCCAAAACTTTTCCGGAGTTCCATTGGTGGCATAGGCTGCTTCCTGGGTAGCAATGCTTAAAATGAGTTGCGAATACACATACAAGCTTCTGATACCGTCTTCCTGTTGATTGCGTAAATGCTGACTGATAGCCTGTTTCAACGGCTCTTTCATGTCAGGACGTTTGCATTCGATGATGCAAAGAGGAATTCCATTTACAAACAAGACCAAATCGGGGCGGTAATGCTCTTTACTGGTACTTCGCATTACGCTGTATTCTTCTGTGACGTGAAACACATTGTTGCTGATGTTTTTCCAGTCAATGTATTGCAGGGTGAAACTCTTTTTGTCGCCATCTACACTTTGCTCCAAAGCCTGGCCCAAGGTGAGTAGGTTGTAAGCCTTTTCACAGGCTGCAATGTAGCCTTCGTTCATGGGCAGGTTTTTCAATGCCAAAATGCCCCTCTCGATATTTTCGTCTGTGAAAATGCTGGTCTTGGTGGCACTTACACGAATGCTGTTGATTTCCTTCAACTGTTTCCGCAAAATATCTTCCAGCAGAACATTGGTGGTTTTGCCGCCTCTTTGCCTGTCGGCTTCTGCCGGACTTAAATAGGTATAACCTAAATTCACCAGCATCTGCAATGCCGGAATCTGGCTGATATGGTCTTCTTTAAAGCTTGGTGTTTCCATTACTTTGTCATTCCGTTTTTGTCATATATAGAAAAGTGCAGTTTTCTATACACGTTGTCCTGATTACGTGTAGTTTTTGGCTGTTTTCTTTACATGAAGCAGTTTTTTCGCTGATATGTTGCTTTCTTTTCAATTTGTAGAGTTTCTACTTAAATAATTTACTCTATATATATTCTTGAAACATGCATAGAAAAAGCCGCTTTCCTATACATGTTTTATTTGATTCACGTTCGACAACAGGTTGTACAAGTCGGTATTGATGTAATAATTATCCCTGCCCAACTTCACCTTTTGCACTATTCCAATACGGGCGAGTTCGTCTAAATACTTAGTGGCGGTAATTCGGCTTACCTCCAAATCGGCCATGATGAAATCAATTTTGGTGTAAGGGTGCCTGAACAGGTTATTGATTAAATCCTGACTGTAGAACTTGGTGTTCTCCCTGATTTTCTTCTTGTGTTTCAGCATCAGGTTTTTGATGCCTTCAATGATTTTAATGGTTTGTAGAGAAGTCTGCTCCACGCCATCCAGCATATACAGCACCCATTCTTCCCAAGCGTTTTCAGTGCGTACTTTTTGCAACAAACGGTAATAATCGCCTTTATTTTGGTTGATGTAGCGGCTTAAATACAGAATGGGTAAATTCAACAAGCCTTCCTTTACCAGATACAGAATGTTGATAATCCGGCCCGTTCTTCCGTTGCCATCATAAAAAGGGTGGATGCTTTCAAACTGGTGGTGAATGATGGCCATTTTCACAAGTGGATCCCAATCGCTGAGGGTGTTGTCGTTGATGAACTGTTCCAGATTGTTCATGAAAGCCACCACTTCATCATGGGTTTGCGGTGGGGTGTACACTATCTCGCCCGTTTGCTCATTTTTCAATTCTGTGCCAGGCACTTTTCTAAAACCTGCATCATTTTCTTCCAGTGTTGCTTGCATCTGGATGATGTGGTTGTTGGTCAAAATTCCCTTTTGCCTCACGGTTTCAAAGCCCCAACGCAAGGCTTCCGCATAGTTGTGCACCTCTTTTGAAGCAATGGATTTAAACTCCTTTTTCAAATAATCGCCCTGATACAATTCATCATGCGTGGTAATGATGTTTTCAATGGCCGAACTGTCCTTGGCTTCTTGCAGAGAAAGGGTACTGATTAAAATGCTTTCATTCGGAATGCTCAGGGCAGCCCCTTTCATTTCGGCTAAAGCACTTCGGGCAGCAGCTGTTTTTTTAAGAATGGCTTTGGATTCTAAATCCAAAGTCAGGGGGAGTTGTGGTATTTTATATGCCATGATTTCTACTTTATATTACCGGAAACTTATCTCCGAACTGCTGTTTCCAAATGTTTAATGCTTTGGTTTCATTGTCTTGTTGCAAGGCTTGTTCGGCTTGTTTTATCAATTCGTTAAATGCTTCCTTGAAATTACTTTTCTGATTACTGTCTAGTTTAGCAAGAAAGTCATCACTGGGTGTTGCAGGATTTTTACTTGCGGTTTCCCAACCAAATGAATTCTTAATGGTTTTTGCTGTTTCATAAAAAGCAATATCATCTCTTGTGTTTGATTTGTAATGTGTAGCTACCCAAACACTGAAAGCAATACCACTTGGCATCTTTCTACTTCTCTGGTTTGCCCAAGTTTTGAAGTATTTTACCAAGCGAATCATCTGACCTTGTTTGTCTTTTGCCTTGCGTTGTTTTTCAAACCAATCACATAATTCTTTCGGGTCGCTTTCCTGCCATTTGGTTTTTGTGGCAAGAAATGAGTGCTTGTCGTTCGGAGTTTTGTAATAAACCGGAAGGTCAATATCAAAATCACCTTTATAAATAACTCTAATGCACTTTTCTTTATGCTCAATGCCTGAAACGGTTTGGTCTTTTACTGCTTCGGCAACATACTTTTGTAAAGTCAGTGGTTCAATAGTGGGCTTGGTAAGAAAGTAAACACCCAAATCAACGTCATAGCTGCCGTCTTTTTTCACTACCATGGTTTTCATTTTGTATGAACCTTGAATGTAAAATTTAGGAACCGGAACTTTCGTTTTGGTTTTGAAAAATTCAACAATTCTTTTTTGCAAAGCCTGACGAGATGCAATGAGTTTATCCTTTCTCCCTTTGGTAAGTGAGATGGCTTGCTCGAACTTTAAAAATTGATTATGTGTATTTGCCATGTCGTTGTAATTTATTTCGTCATCGCTAAACAGTTCTTTGAGAATCAGTCCACCGACTGCCACTCCCAAAACTCTTGATAATATTGGTAGCATTGTTTTGAAATTCTATAGTTGCTTTTTCAGCCAGTTTTTTGAGCCTTTCGGTATCCGTTTCGTCCATCTCAATGTTGCAGCTTTCATTTAATTCTGTATCAATTCGTAAATACTTGAAATTTTCTTGTTCGCCTTTATCAATTCCTTTGTGCAAAAGGCTAATTAGGTTTTGAACTTGCTGTGATTGCCCTTGCATAAACACATCAATCAATCTTTTCTTATCATCTGAGTAAATCCAATATTTTATACCAAACTTTCTTCTCATTTCTGTTTTCTTCTTGATTCTTAATTGGCGAAGCATCCAATTGAAAAATCCTTTATTCTGTTTTATTCCCGCATCACAAAACTTCTGATGTCCAGTGCCAATGGAAAGAACAGCTAAATCTTCCAGTTTTACACCGAATGCTTTTTGTGCTTCTATTATTCCATTAAGTGTGGGATTATTGGCCCAAACTCCGCCATCAATTTTATTAGCAAAGGGTTTTTCAATGTCGTTTAAGTCGGTGTAGCTGGATGAATATGGGTCGAAGTATGTTGGTGCGGCAGATGTTGCCATGGATGCCTGGTATGCCGGAATATGAAAATCACGCACAAAAGCAGGATGATACTTGCTTTTTAAAACGGATGGACGACCTTCCATCATGTCATAAATGGGAATCATTACAGGTGCTTTGCAATCAACCAATCTTGGGTCGGTAGCATTGTTGTGTTTTGCAAAGGTTTCCCGAACTAATTTCTCTAATTCATCACGTTTATGAGCTGACCTCCATATTTGTTTGATAAAACTTTTTTTATCTCCAAAAATCAATTGCGCATTATTCAAATACATTTCATAAATCTCTTTGGCAGGTATGCCTAAAGAAAGTGCAATGGCCATAATACCGCCTGTGGAAGTACCACAGATTAAATCAAAGTTTTGATATACCTGCCACTTTTCAACACCTTTGGCTTTGAGTTCGGCTTCATAGTTGGCTAATAGCATAGCAGGAAAAACTCCTCTGATACCTCCTCCATCAATGGATAATATTTTGAATTTTTCAGCCATTAAGAGTGTTGTTATCCTTTTTTAATTCTTTGAGTGAATCATTTAGCCAGTTAAGCTTTTGGATAATAGTTTCCATTCTGCTCAGCTCATTAAATATCCCATCCAGCATTTTAGCTTGATAATACTGCAAGAATAGTTCAGGGTGCTCATCAGCCTTCATGTTCATTTCTTTCTCAAAACCAATTTTCATGTTGGGGAAATTGTTGACGTGTTGAAACATAATTTTAATATTTAGTGATTCGAATTTTACCGGTTAATAATTGCTGCATCAAGCCTTTTTTCTTTTCTCTTAGCTTTTCAGCCTTTGTTTTCAATAGAGATATTTCCTTATCTGCTGCTTGCAGAATTTGAACTATTGCTTTTTGCTCCTCAATTGAAGGAATGAAAAATTTCATTGAACAAAGGCCATCAAATGACAAGCTATCTCTTACACTACCTTGTAAGAACATTGGGATATGACCATAAAACCATTGAGTTTTTAAGTGGAAATAAAGGAAGTCGGGTAATAGATGTTTTTCATTAGTAGAAAAGACAATATACATTGGGCTCAAAATCCCTTCATCGAAATTTCTTAGTAAATCAAGTGAGCCAACGTTCACCCTGGAAGGATTATAAGCAAACTGACCTTTCCTTACAATTTTATAGTTAGATGCATCTTCACTTGCAACCGATCTGTCAAATTGCTCTGATTGATTTATAAATCCTCTTGAATTAGTTACAGATAAAACATTAGTAATTTTAGAATCCTTATTTCTTTCAGAAATTTCTTTAAGATACTGCCCAACAATATTTAGTTTGACTTCACCCTTAAATGCTTTCAACCTTAATTTACCCGAAAGTAAATTTTGCATCAGCCATTTTTTTCGGAGTTCTTTTTGAGTTATGATTTGTTCCGTAGTTTGGATAACTTCATCGCAAGTTTTCAATATTCTTGCAATCGCCTTTTGTTCGGAAAGGGGTGGAAGTGCAATCTTTACTTGTGATAGGTCGCCTTGCCCAATATTTGTTCTAACAGCACCCTGCCCACTTTTTATTATTTGATTTCTAACTAAACTCGAACGAAGACAATACCTTTTATATATTTCATCAATTACATTATCGATTGGTCTTCCTCTAATCACAAAACCACCAAATACGACTTCTTCTGTGCCGTTGTAAACAGCAGACAAACCAATTTCTTCAATGGTCTCCGATGTCCTATTAAAAAGAACATCTCCATCTTTTACAAGATATAGCTCTTTCTGTTCATCAGATATTTGAACTGTTCCAGGAATTAAATCAGGAGTAATAAAATCATTGTAAATGACTTCCATTACATTAATAAATCTAACACCATTTCCATAGCTTTCTTTGCCGGCATTAATGCCGTTTTTGAACTCAAACAATTTTCCTAATTCAAATACATCCCATTCATTTGGGATTACAGTATCAAGGAAAGACTTCTGTAAATTGCTTACTCTATTTTTTACTGCTGCTTGCTTCATCAATGGTTTCTTTTTGTTTGTTCGCTTGTTTTTCGGCTTCTGTTTCATGGTGTATGCCGCCACCGTGCCAAGTGCCTGTGCATACCCATAGTTCGTAATGGCAAAGCCATTCACAAGCCCAGGGAATTATTGTTCTGGTATAAAGCATCCCAACATTCCACTCAATTCTGTTAGGATAGTACAAGCAGAGCCTTTGTTCGGGTGTGGAATAAACGTGGGGCAAATGTTTCTTTCCTGCTGCTAGGGGTAATGGTTTAGGGTCAAGCACGTATACTTTTACTCCCTTATTTCTAAGGTACTCTAATTTCAATGTGTAATTACTGCTTAATGGAGAAGGCGTTACTGAACACGTCCAAGTGAGTGATTCCTCACGGAAGCGTTTGGTTACGCCATCGGGAAACATGTTTTTCAACGTTCCCTCTTGCACAATCAATGATATTCTATTGTTCCTCTTTACCATAGAAATTGTGATTCTTAACCGTAGTTCCGGCAGTTCCAATCATTCCGGTTTTCGCAGCCACATTCAGACTTCCCCCTTCACGCTGCTTTCGCAAGTTCTCTCCGTAATTACTGAATGCTTTGGTAACGGCATCCCTGCCAAAAGGCTTTGCTAGGGATTCATTGATGTATTGTAAGCCTTTTCCACTTTGAGCAAGGATATTGTTCAAGTCTTTCTTCACTTCATTAAGCCAGTGGTAAAAATTCTTTTCACGTTGCGGATACTCCTGCCATTTATCAGCAAAGTTCTCTTCATCATTTACAGGGTTCAAAATCCATTTTATTTTTCTACCATGCTCATCTGACCAGCGTTCTTCAATATAATTTTCCATGTTGTTAACCACATTGATCAACGCTTCTATTATATCTGTTTCCTTGTTGTATGCTTTTGATGCCAGCGTGGTGATGATGATGGAAATAGGCTTGTGCTCATTTCCGTTAAAGAGCATGTCTCTGTGTCGTTTCAGAATTTGAACTACTCGTTGAAGGGGTAGTTTTTCCTTTTTGTATTTTGGCACTGGAGCAATTGATTCATTCAGCGAAAATGCTTTTTGGAAATCAAGTGTAGCTTGCTGAAAAAACCAACGACCATATCCGAATGGGTTACTTTTTAGCCATTCCAAATGATTGGTTTCGCAGTAGTAGTTGTCTGTTTGATTATCGGTTATTCGTATGCCAAGTTTCTCGATATCTTTTAATTCAGTATCAGAAAAGGCCTTTTCCAATATCATTCTGTAACCCTTATCAACAATTGAAGGCAGAATATCCATGTGATAATTGGCATCATCAGAATACACCAAAGTCCAACACCGTCTACCTTCTTCATCAAGCATTTCTTTGTAGGTTCCGTGTGCTTTCAAACGGTCACCCACTTTGTGTTTCAAATCTTCTTGTGTCCATTCCGGATTCTTACCTTTCAATTGGCAAACAAGGTCAATATCCAAATCATCTTTATCATTGATTGGTTTTACCATTGTACCCAGCATGAAAGAACCTTGTGGTAATATTTCAGGTGAAAATGGTGCAAGAGTGGAATCCTCTTTAGCGAGCCAATTTCCCACAGCCTCATAACTTTTTACAGCTGCCTCATATTGAGTTTCAGTGATGTCAAGCGTTTTGCCTAACTCCTCCAGAATATCACTGAATTGTTGTTTTTGTTCTTTTGTCAACATGTTTAAATCGCATTTAATTGTTTAAGGTATATATCCATCTCCGCTTGCACCGTTTTGAGTTCATCTTCCAGCTTATCAATCTCTTGTTGCACCGCAGCAATATCCACTTCGGGTTCTTCTTCAAAGGTGTCCACATAACGGGGGATGTTGAGGTTAAAATCGTTTTCCTGAATTTCTTGGGCAGTGGCCACATAGCTATATTTTGGAGATATGAGGTATGAGGTATGAGATTTGAACTCTGAGGTTGGAGATGTAGAATTCAGTATTTCGAGTTCCGATTTCAGGAGTTTACTTTGAGATGGCAGATGAATTAGATATTCTTTTTCCACTTTCCAATCTCCCGATTTTTCAAGCATCTCATAGTTCGTATCTCCTCTCTCATAGCTTCGAAACAACTCATAAGTTCCAACAATCCGTTCAATATCGCTTCCACGCAGCTTATTTTGGTTTTTTGCACTTTCGTAGTGCTTACTGGCATCTATAAACAAAAAATTGTTGCTGGTTTTTTGCTTGTTAAACACTAGAATAGCAGCCGGAATGCCTGTGCCAAAAAACAGGTTGGCAGGTAGACCGATTACTGCTTCCAATAAGTTTTCTTCTATGGTCTTTCTTCTGATTTTTCCTTCGCTGCTACCACGGAACAATACGCCATGTGGCACTACCACACCTGCTTTGCCGTGTTCATTCAGTGTTTCTAACATGTGGCTGATAAATGCCCAGTCGCCTTTGCTTTTAGGTGGCACACCTCTCCAAAAACGGTTGTATTTATCTGTTTCAGGATCGTAGCTGATAGTGGTTTTGTCACCGTCCTTGTCTTCTACCTTTCCCCATTTATCCAAAGAAAAGGGTGGGTTTGCAACCACGGTATCAAACTTCATCAGTTGGTCGCCTTCTTTCAGTTTCGGGTTGCGGATGGTATCGCCCCAACGGATAGTGGCATTGTCGAAACCGTGCAAAAACATATTCATCACTGCCAAAGCCCAGGTGCTGCCATTGGCTTCTTGACCGTAGAGTGAAAAGTTATCCGAACCCACTTCTTCACCTGCTTTAATTAAAAGAGAAGCAGAACCGCAAGTTGGGTCGCAAATTCGAGAACCAGGTTTGCTTTTGGTGAGTTTGGCAATAAGCGTAGAAACTTCTTTTGGCGTAAAAAATTCACCTGCTTTTTTTCCGGCATCACTGGCGAAATTTTCAATCAGGAACATGTAAGCCCCACCAATGATGTCGTTGCCATCCAAATGCGAAGGACGCAAATCCAGTTTGTCCGATTTGAAATCAATGAGCAAGGTTTTTAGGCGTTGGTTTTTATCCTTGGGTTCGCCCAACTTACTACTGTTAAAGTCAATGTTTTGGAAAATTCCTGCACCGTCTTCACTGTACAGTTTTTCACGGTTGGCTTCTTCCAAATCCGTCAACGCAATGTTGATGAGTTCACCAATATTGGCTTCGTTACGGTGGTCGTATAAATATTTAAAATGGCTATGCTCCGGCACAATAAAGCGTTCGTGTTGCGTGGCACGTTTGGCACGTTCTGTATCACCATTGTACTTTTTCAGGTAACCTTCCATTTTATCGTCATGCACATCGCTGAGGTATTTCAGGAACAGCATGGTCAGCACATAGTCTTTGTAAACGCTGGGGTCAATGCTGCCTCTAAAGGTGTCGCAAGCTTTCCAAACTGCATCGTTGATGTCTTTCTGAGTTATTTTCATTTGAATGAATAATTATAAATTATGAGTTATGAATGCTTTGTTTGGTGGTTAGTATGGAGCTTCGGAGCATTTTGAGTAGTTCGGTAGCATCAGAATGAATTTTTGTAAATTCTTTATCTTCTAAATATTGTGATTGATGAAGGAGTTCTAACCAATAAAGCGTTTCGTCACACTCTTTTTGAGCTATTGAAAATTTATGAATGAAATCAGGTTTACTCTGTGCATTTTGCCCTTCCCTGATATTAGCCCCAATAGAAGTTCCCGAACGCAATAGTTGTTTGCTCATAATATATTCCCTCTTTTCTTCTGTGAGAAATTTGTAGAGCTTTATAATGCTCAGTGCAAACTGAAACGATTTATCTTTTAGCGGATTCGGTTTATTCATGTCTTTGTCGTTCATTATTTATCATTCATAATTCATCACTGCGAAATTGCCAATAGCAATTTCGACTGAATTTGTTTTTCTCTCAGTGTTTCAATTTTCTGCTTCAAAGATTTTTCCTTGTTGCGGAGTTTTGAAATTTCTACGATTGCCTTTTGCGTTTTAATATCTGGAACTGGTATTTCCAAATTCTCTAAAACCTGTTTTGAAATAGAAGGAATGGAAGTACCAATGGCTTGACCTTTTAAAAGTGTTTGTGTGGAATGGTTATTAAGAAACCAAGCCAAAAACTGAGGCAACACTTTGTTGTCAGTTGGTCTGATAACAAAAAAGGAAGTGGAAGCCACAGATGGTTCGTTGTGGTTTTCAAAAACGGCTGCAAAGTTTTTAGTTCCCTTTGCGGCAAATAGCACATCACCGTCTTTCAATAAGTGTTTTTCAGATATACCGTCAGCCATCAGGTCGGGATGTAAAACTGCATGTAACTGACCATATTCATCAAAATGCTTGGCCTGAAGATACACCAATTCACCAATGCCAGCAGGCTTTGCAAAGAGGCCGGTTTGGATGTTTGTGATATCTTTTATTAGCGTTTTCAAATTTATACCTTTGTAATGACGCTACAAAAATAGACAGAGTTTTCTAATTACCAAACTTATAGTGAAAATATATTTAAGTAGGAGTACTACAAATAGAAGTTGTCTTGTCTGTATTGTCTTTGGTGCGTAGGCAAAAAATGGCTCTTTTGGTTTTGCGAAGGGGCGGTCCCGATAGCTATCGGGATGTCGGGCAAAGCCAAATGTGCCACTTGTGCGGTGACAGAAATTCAATTTTTTTGTGCGGTGGGGTGTTTTAATATTTTCTTGTGTCGGCTTGTGTGTCGCCAAGTTGGTCTGCTGGTCTGTGTCGTGATACAGCGAAACGGTCTGCCTATTTAAGGTCGTTTGAAAAGTCTGGTCAGGATGTCAAAGGTCGATTGTTTTGTTGTCAGTTTTATGGTTGTAGTGTCGTCTTTTAGGCTTGCTTACAACGGTTTCGGGCTTTGCGTTCGGGCGGGTTTTGGAGCACTAAACTGTCAACCTGCACTGAACTTGAATAGAAGCACAAAGCTTCAAGTTTGCACTTCAGCCCGCCTGACGCAAAACCCGTGTTATAGGCTGTTTTTTAATTCATCATTTGTTTTAGTTCTGAGTATTTCCAGTCAAAATATTTTTTAGTTAGTTCGTTCAAGTAAATTGTTTTAGTTTCTCGATTTATTGCCCAAGAAACCATTTGTCGAATATCATCTCCAAAGCTTTCAGGAAATTTTCTTGTGAAATTTGTACTTGCATTGGTATGTCTTAAATCAGGATGAGTTCTCATTAAATCCATAGCATCAATAAAATCAAGAATTTCAATATTCCAGCCAAGTGCAGAAATAAATTTCTGGAAGCTATCTTGTTTAATAATATCAGGCACAGCAACGTCAATTGATTTGAAGACCTGGTTCAAAAAATTACTTAATATTTTATTTTCTTCATCTATCAAAAACCTAATTGCTGATAAATATGGAAGGTAATCAGTTGTTGCTTCTTTGTCTTTTAATAATTCGTGTCTTAACGTTTTAATTTCGGATAATACATCTTGAACTTGTGCTTTTAATGGGTCAAATCTTTCTCGTAATAAGTTTCCAAAAATATGTGATAGTTGCTTTTTTATGCTATCAGTCGCTTCTTGTGCAGTTGAATAAGGAAGGAAACCATTATTTATTGGATAGTCAACAAATTCTTGAATTAACGAAAATGTTTGTTCTGGGTTGTCCATATCTGGAAAGCTACCAATATTTCCATCTGTTTTCTGTTTGTCAAAAACTTTTTTGTAAGCAATGATGTCTTTGTCGATTAAAAAAATTACAGGTATCTTATTGTCTCGTGCAGCTTTAAATTCGTTGTGTGTTATTCCTAAACTATTAGGAGTTATCCAACCATATCTTTTTCCAATTATTACAATAGCGATTTGACAGTCTTTTAAAGCCAAATAACACGCCTCTTCTGCCGATATTGAAGGCAAATAACCAATATCTCCAAATTCACTCATCACAGGTCTGTGTCCAAGTTCAGATATTGTGTCTCTTACAGCTTCTCTTAAATACTGAAGGTCGTGTATTGTCGAACTGACAAAAATATTTGGTATCATAAATCTTTCTTTTTCTATTAGTATTGTGAGTCGTTCTAAAATAGCCTATAACGTTTTCGGGCTAGGCGAGCGTGGCTTTGCGTGGTTGGCCTTGTGCGTCGGGACAAAGCCATGATCGCTTAGCCCGTGTTATGCCAAGTGCTATTTTTTCTAGCTAGTTATTAAAGAATTCCTGTTCAATTTTTAAGACAAATCCAGATCCCATTCCCCAAGGTCTTTTTAACTCTTCAACATGATTCCCAACTCTATTTCCTGCTCCCATGTTACACAAACTCCCTGTTGACTGAATTGATAGCCATTTCTTTTCAATAAATGGAACTAATTCATTAACTGTTTGGTTGTTTAATACCATTGGTATTTGATTTCCAGCCCGAAGTAAAAATAGATTTGCAAAGTTATCCCCATTATTTCACCAATAAGAAGGGAAAATTTTGCTCTTGTAGGTGTTTCCAATAACTTATCCAGGGTGAATAAAATCTCATTTATTTCATTATCTGTTTTTGTTGCCCATGAGGTCAGTACTTCATTGAATTTTTGTTGTTCAATTTCGCCCCACAGGGAGGCACTAGCCGAAATTGTTCCACCAACAAAAGGAAATGCTCCTAATGAGTTCAGAAGAAATCGTACGGCTTTCTTGCCCGCTGGTTTCTCAATTAGGCTGTTCATTTTCTGAATTAATTCATTATCCATTTTTTCTATATTGAACTTTATGCAGTAAAATTCTTTGGTTGCACTTTTAGCATTTGGCATAACTCACTTATACATGCAATAATACTGCATAAACATACATAATTATGGTGGCTTAGTGTAGTTTGTTTGGTACAAATTATCGCTGCCGCAGTCCTTCCTTAGTCGGGCGGAACCGACGCTCCATCATACCATTAGACTGCAGATAACACACGGAAGAGCGATGGCGTTTGAACCTGCTGTCTGCGATGTACCCTTTGAATTGAATGCTGAGAAAGTGGCTTCCAGTGTCGCTCACTTAGCCTGGCATTGTTTGTGGATACATCTACGTTCTGATTGTATAACGAGTTCGACATCTCCCGGTGTCCGGGTAAGTTGGTTATTCCATACAATCAGCTACGGGAATACGATGCCCTTTTGCCCCAGCCCCTTACTCTCCCACTCCACACACTCGCTTCATGGCGTCGAGTTGCGTTAGGTCGGTAATTGAGAGCGTTTCATGGTTTTGAAGCTGCGATGACCGGTGACGCTCATAACGGCTTTGGCACGTGGGAACGGAATGATGGCATTCTCTTTCTTGATACTCCACTGTAGTAGAACGTACTCTCCGTCACACCCACTATCGCTATGACTCGGCGTGTACAGGCTCCCGCGGCTACATACTCACGGGCGATCATGAGCTGCTCCTGAGCCGCTGTTCTGTTGTTTTAGCAGACTATCTTTAATCCGCAAGGCTAGTGCCTGATCGGCGATCATCTCTTTTAGGGCCTGATTCTCTAACCGAAGTCGGTGGGTCTCAGGATCGTCTTTGCGCACTGTGCCCGACAATCCTGCTTCTGCCAATAGCTGGTATTTCTTCTTCCAGTCATGAATCTGGCTTGCCGATACTCCGTGTTTGCGGCTTGTCTGCGCTATCCCGTATTGCTCGGCTTCTTCAAGGATCGCCAGTTTCATTTCCTTAATTCTGCGGTGGTAGGTTTACTATTGCAACGGAGGCTGCCATGCGTTTACTTCTCTACGATGCTACAGGAAATATAGTACGTGACTATACCCCGCAACTGAAATCGTTTTCCGGGCCTGTCAGCAGGCAGGATATCAGCATAAACATAGCCGGTCTGCCTGCCGGACTATACTTTGTTGTAATAGCAAACGAACAAGAGATGCATGCACGAAAATTATTAGTGCTACAATAAACAGATTGGTAAGAGCGAGAGAGATATCAGTAAACCATCTTAATTGTATCCAAAAACACCTGTTTGGGTTGCGCTCCGCTTACGGCGTAGGTGCGGTTGAAAACAAAGAAGGGGACACCATTCACTCCTAAGTCGGCGGCTTCGGTGATGTCGGCCAGTACGTTGTCGGCGTACCGTGTACGTGCTAGTATTTCGTTCCTTCTGTTGCGTCGAGGCCCGACGCTATTGCTGTTGCTGCCAGTACAGTGCTTGCGTCAGCCAAAGCCCCTTACTATTCTATAACTAAATTTGGAAATCTCGGGGGGGGGGTATATTGTTATGAATCTTACGAGAGTTTTATTTCACTTCCTATTTTTAACGAGGCTTGATTATGAGGCATATGTATAAATCCTTGACTCACGACACACTCTCAAGGTGCCTTGCAGTAGTCGTCTTTATGTGCGGTATCGTACTGGGAACGTCGTTAACAAATGCACAGGTATCGTGTCCATCTGGTTCGGTACAAGTTTCCAAGGTGGCTAAGATGGTGTATAATGGGATATGTTGCGATGTTCAGATAACGTATTGTCTGCTTCCGGGAAGCACTTTTCATGTGATGTTACTAGATGCAACAGTCCTCGATGCTTCTTGTTGGGGGTTGAGCCCTGGAGACCCTCCGCCGTTCACAGCGAATTACCTTGTCAAATACGTGCGAGATCTAGCGATCCGCGATGCTATTGGTAGTACTATTCCTGTTTGCCCTACAATGCTAACACATACAGTAGCATTCTCGAATGGAACATGCGCAGAGCTAAAAACAAGAATCGTAGATCCCGATGGCCCAGGAGGACAGCCGGAGTATTTGCAGTTATATCTCGAGTGGTGTACGGACGTATTATGTACCCGCGAGTGCCAGATATGCCTGAACACAACGGATGTTGATCCGTGCACTCAAGAGCCACGAATCTACTATATGTGCTTTCCTGGGTTTAATCCAGGATGCCCTGTAGTAGTGCAACCCACAATTTGTGAAAACTTGTGTGGTAGTTAACAGATAAATAACTGAAAGGATTATCAGATGCGTGAGTTTATACTATGTATGGTATTCGCACTTTTCGCGTTCAGTTCCTTAGCTCAGACTGTAGGGAAGCCCGTGAGTATCCTTGACTATAGATTCTTAGTGCCAACAACTCAGGCAGTACATAACAATCGTTTATTGTTTGGATTTAAAGAGCGCCATGGATTGTATGAGGGTGACATTGATAATCTGAAAATGACTCAAAGTGAGCAATTATCCGATACTCCTGTTCGGAGACTGTTTCGTTTTGATCACATGCAGATGCTACTAACTGGTACTGATGAGTTATACTATTACAACGACTCCCGGCTCAGGTGGGAAAAAATTGGTGATTATGTATGTACACAGTATGGCGATGGTAACCGACTCTTTGCGCTTGGGTATGAAGATGTAGTCGAGCTTACGTTTAACGGAGATGATTGGAAATCAACACATATTGCTTCCTTGCCCAACCACGGCTCTGAAATTATATCCTTTGCGATAGTCAGGGACACTCTGGTATATGCAGAAAAAGGGTCGGAGAATCTGATAATTGCAACACTCAGCGGCCAAATAGTCAGAACAATAGAAACATTTAACACAGCAATAGACGAACTTTTAATGATGGATGACGGCACAGTGGGTATTGTTTCATTCTATAAGCTCAGCCAAATACTTAGTCCCGACTCACTCGCATCAGGTGGTTTTGGATTTATGTATTACGAACAAAACAAACAAAGGCCACTGAGTTTAATCTCAGCCACATCGTTTTGCATCAACGGTCAACGAGGTGTTATCGGTATAGTAGATGTTCCCTTTGGTAGTGACCCGCGTGAAGGGATTTACGAGATCACACATCCCGATTTCGTTGGTCGCAGGCAAGATCTTGATTCAATGTTTACAAATCCATCTAGAATTCAGCGACAAGACGAATCGTACATACTGAGCACAAGAGGACGTCTTATGCTAATCGATGGTTCAGGAAAAGTATCGAAGGTTAACTGGTTGGCAGATACCTTGGTAGGGTTCTCAGGAGATATTTCATTCAGCGCAAATGGCCAACCGTTTACCACAGGCCTTGCAACAGTTGATACGAATCGCTTCCCTGCAATGTTTCCAACTAGTGATTCTCAAGGTATCACGGTACTCCCAAGTTCAGAGGCAGGAAGCTACCCTCTTATTCGTTACGTGCATCTCGAAGGTGGACCGGAGGTGGCTTTCTGCAATTATGGTATATTCAAGAAGGAAAGTATCGGGCAGTGGATAAAAATTATGGATGTTAACGGTGGTATTAATAACAAGAATATTATAGTGCTGAACGATTCAATGATTGTTTGCAATTCCAAGTTCAGGCATATCATTCTAAGTACAGACCAAGGACGAACGTGGACAACAAGAGAGATTGATGAACAGCAGGCCTATGTTAGTTCTGCAATTGCGTGTAGTAGCACTTTGTATTGTCTTTCACAGGGTAGGATCTGGGCTAGTAATTACACGACTTCTTCAAGTCCGACAGCGCCGGTAGTTCTTGCACTCACACCAAGTGCACACCAGTATTTGTTTGAGTGTAGCAATAGCGTTGTAAAATGTATCACAGCGAGGTTTGATGCTGACCCATCGCAGCAATCACTCGGCTATACCTCACTCGTATGTCACCAATGGAATATCGAGAGCGGACAGCTAGACTCAGCTGTCCATTCTTTATCCAAACCACTATCCAACTCGTTTGGGTTGACGATGTTTGCACAGAACGGCACAGCTTATCTATGGGACTCTCCACAGCGACGACTTATAGCTGTTACATATAACGGAATTGTTTATGATACTACGCTACTTGCCTCAGCTTTTGGCCCTCTCGGGAGCGAGCAACTGCCTTACATATTCCAAGATAATAACGGCAATCCATGGCTTTTTAATACTTCGTTGGTTACCGGGTTTAGGTTGTATCCTAGTGTAGGTACTCCAACCGGTATCCTCGACTATTACAGCTATCTCTACGTTCAAGATTTGCATCCTAATCCCGCAACACAAAACGTAACCGTTACCATCGGCAGATTTACTGCCGCAACGGAAGCTACCATGCGTTTACTTCTCTACGATGCTACAGGAAATATAGTACGTGACTATACCCCGCAACTAAAATCGTTTTCCGGGCCTGTCAGCAGGCAGGATATCAGCATAAACATAGCCGGTCTGCCTGCCGGACTATACTTTGTTGTAATAGCTAACGAACAAGGGATGCATGCACAAAAATTAGTAGTGCTACAATAAACAGATTGGTAAGAGCGAGAGAGATATCAGTAAACCATCTTAATTGTATCCAAAAACACCTGTTTGGGTTGCGCTCCGCTTACGGCGTAGGTGCGGTTGAAAACAAAGATGGGGACACCATTCACTCCTAAGTCGGCGGCTTCGGTGATGTCGGCCAGTACGTTGTCGGCGTACCGTGTACGTGCTAGTATCTCGTTTACTTCTTAACGTTGAACACAAAGCATAATCGTAAGGGCGACTCTGTGTGATGCACCCTGAACAACACATCATAAAAACCGATGCGAAACCGTAGGGCTGATGTCACATTATCTGCCTTCCACCCACTATACGTAAAAGCAATTGCTCCGGAATTCCTAAGGTAGTTTACGTAGGCTGTACAACACAGCCGACCGGTCGAGCTGTAATGGTAGGTGGTGAAGAACGATGGCGGTGGCGGAGGGGGTGGGGCCCGGAGGGCCGTAGTCCGTCCGCTCGGGATTTATGCCGTGGTTTGGATGTGCAGAAGGGGTGTGTTAACCTGTATTGTGGACACGAGACCGTAGGGGCGACCCCATGTGGTCGCCCTCTACGAAACAACATAAAAAACGATAATACCGTTAGGGCCGAACCCCACGTGGTCTCCCGCACGAAACATTATTAAAAAACAATATGAAACGGTCGAGGTGATCCTGCGTGGTCGTCCTGCACGAGGCCGTGTTGGAGCGAATACCATCCGCCCACGTGTGGCATCCGTCGTCCACGAAGCCACATAAAAACCGATTAACCGTAGGGCTTGCGGTAGGGAGTCACATTTTCATGTCATTCTCCCACTATTATGCAAAAGCAATTGCTCCGGAATTCCTAAGGTAGTTTACGTAGGCTGCGCATGCAGCCGACCGGTCGAGCTGTAATGGTAGGTGGTGAAGAACGATGGCGGTGGCGGAGGGGGTGGGGCCCGGAGGGCCGTAGTCCGTCCGTTCTGGATTTATGCCGTGGTTTGGATGTGCAGATGGGTTGTGACCGTAGTGTGGGCACGGAACCGTAGGGGCGACCCCACGTGGTGGCCCGCACGAAACACCATATAAAACGCAATAAAACGATAAGAAACGATAAAAACAGATGTGTCTGTTTATTTCGGGCGTACGGCCGTGCGTCCCGACGTCCAGTAGGTTGCATACATCTGATAAATCTGGCTCCCCCTCCCTAAAGCCCGACGGGGTTTGGGGAGGAGGCTGGGGGTGGGGCCCGTAGGGCCCGAGGCAGGGAGTCACATTTTCATGTCATTCTCCCACTATTATGCAAAAGCAATTGCTCCGGAATTCCTAAGGTAGTT
>Ga0226835_1000526_pt1 | contig 39729 bp, 27 predicted proteins | sample LAC_MetaG_1_FD_163627 | JGI IMG/M metagenome (GOLD analysis project Ga0226835, IMG submission 163627) | Anaerobic ammonium oxidizing microbial communities from anammox membrane bioreactor (MBR) in UC Berkley, California, United States -... | ecosystem: Engineered > Bioreactor > Anaerobic >...
GAAGTGGGCCGACGAGGCGCTGGCCTACAACAGTCTCGTGATCGCCTGGCCGGAACTCTCCAGGCTTGCCCTTTCCGCCCGAGTGCGGCAACCTCAGACCCAATCGGACCTCTTTTCATGATGGACGCTGACCTATGGCCGTGAGCAATCGAGAACGTGTCGGCAAGGGGCTGGACCTGCTCGCGGCAGGGCTGCGGCCGTTCGTCGAGCGCGAACTGAAATCCCACTTGGGCGATACTTGGCAGAACGCCTTGCCGGAGACCGGCAACCGCGGAGCGCGGGGCAAATCGCAGGCCGCGAACCTGGACGATCCGGCGACCTTGCTCGGCGTCCTCTGGGACCAGTGGAACGCCGTCTTCCGCGACGTGCTCGGCCCGGCCGAGCGGAGCATCGTGAGCGAGTTGCGCGGCGTGCGCAACCAGTGGGCACACAACGAGCAGTTCAGCAGCAACGACGCCATCCGCGCGCTGGATTCGATGGAGCGCCTGCTCAACGCCGTCTCCGCCGCCGACGCGGCCGGGGAGGTCGGCCACATGCGCATGGACCTGATGCGCACGATGTTCGACGAGCAGCGGCGATCCGAGATGCGCAAGAGGTCTGCCCAGCCGACCGAAGGCAAGCCGCAGGGCGGCTTGAAGCCGTGGCGCGAGGTCGTCACGCCGCACCCGGACGTGGCCAGCGGCCGGTATCAGCAGGCCGAGTTTGCCGCCGACCTGTGGCAGGTGTACCAGGGCGAGGGTTCGGACGAGTACAAGCACCCGACGGAGTTCTTCCGCCGGACGTTCATCACCGAGGGTCTGCGCCGCCTGCTCTCGCAGGCGGTGCTGCGGCTATCGGGAAAGGGCGGCGATCCGGTCGTCGAGCTTCAGACCAACTTCGGCGGTGGCAAGACCCACTCGATGCTGGCGCTGTACCACCTGTTCTCCGGTGCATCGCCGGCGGATTTGCCCGGCGCAGAGGAACTGGTCAAGGCGGTCGAAGTGCCCCTGCCCAAGAACGTCCGCCGCGCCGTGTTCGTCGGCACGCAGATCTCACCCGGAAAGCCGCACAAGAAGCCCGACGGTACGACGGTCCGCACGCTGTGGGGCGAGATTGCCTGGCAACTCGGCGGCAAGGAGGGCTACAAGCTCGTCAAAGAGGACGACGAGCGGGCGACGAATCCCGGCGCCACGATGACCGAATTGTTCAACAAGTACGGCCCGTGCCTGATCCTGATCGACGAATGGGTCGCGTATGCCCGGCAGCTTCACGGCACAGCCGATCTGCCCGCGGGCACGTTCGACACGCAGTTCACCTTCGCCCAGGCGCTCAGCGAAGCGGCGAAGGCAGCGAAGAACACGCTGCTCGTCGTGAGCATCCCCGCGTCGGAGAGCCCGCACCAGCGGGCCGACCGTGCCGTCACTGACATCGAAGTCGGCGGCGAGCGCGGACGCGAGGCGCTGGCCCGGCTCAAGAACGCTGTAGGGCGTGTCGAAGCATCATGGCGGCCGGCCAGCCCGGACGAGGGCTTTGAGATCGTAAGGCGACGGCTCTTCCAACCACTCTCCGGCGATCAGTTCGTCGCCCGCGACGCCGTGGCTCGCGCTTTCGTCGATTGGTACGGCACCCAGCAGCAGGAGTTTCCGACCGAGTGTCGCGAAGCCGACTACGAGCGCCGCATCAAGATGGCGTACCCGATTCACCCGGAGATGTTCGACCGGCTCTACAACGACTGGTCCACGCTCGACAAGTTCCAGCGCACGCGCGGCGTGCTGCGCCTCATGGCGACGGTGATCCACTCGCTCTGGGAGCGGCAGGACAGCAACCTGCTCATCATGCCCGGCAACGTGCCCGTCGATGACCCGATCGTGCAGTTTGAGCTGACGCGATACCTGGAAGATCAATGGATTCCGGTGATCGAGAAGGACGTGGATGGGGCGAACTCGCTGCCGCTCGCGCTTGACCGTGATAACCCGAATCTCGGCCGCTACTCGGCGACGCGCCGCGTGGCCCGGACCATCTACATGGGTTCCGCCCCGACGATGAGGGCAGCACACCGCGGAATCGACGAGCGACAGATCAAGCTCGGCTGCGCGCAGCCCGGTGAATCGGTCGCCACGTTCGGCGACGCGCTGCGGCGACTCACGGACAGCGCCACGTACTTGTACGTGGACGGCAAGCGCTATTGGTACTCGACGCAGCCGACCGTGGCGCGATTGGCCGACGACCGCGCCGGCCAGTTGAGCGACGACCAGGTGAGCGATGAGATCGTCAAACGACTGCGGGAACAGGCGCGGACGCGGGCGGACTTCTCGAAGGTCCATGCCTGCGTGCCGAGCAGCGACATTCCCGATGAGCGCGAGGCCCGCCTCGTGATCCTCGGGTCGGACTACCCGCACACGAACAAGAACGGCATCAGCGCGGCCCGGAAGGAAGCCGCGGCCATTCTCGATTCGCGTGGATCATCGCCGCGTAACTACAAGAACACGCTCGTTTTTCTCGCCGCGGACATCAACCGGCTGCGCGAACTGGAGCAGGCGGTTCGCCAATATCTCGCCTGGTCGTCCATCTGGGACGAGCGCGTGCCGCTCAACCTCGACCAGTTCCAGACACGCCAGGCCGAGACGAAGCGCAAGGGCGCCGATGAGGCGGTCGATTTGCGGATTACCGAGGCGTATCAGTGGCTTCTCGTTCCCAGCCAGGCCGACCCGAAGGGCGAGCCGTCGTGGACTGAACTGAAGCTACAGGGACAGGAGAGCCTTGCCGGCAGGGCCGCGAAGAAGCTGAAGAACGAGGAGGCGCTGCTCGTGCAGATGGGAGCCGTGCGCCTGCGGACCGAACTCGATCGTGTGCCGCTCTGGAGCGGAAACCACGTCGGTGTGAAGCAGCTGGCCGAGTACATGGCCCGCTACCTCTACCTGCCCCGGCTTCGCGACGAGAACGTGCTGTTCGCCGCCATCCAGGAGGGCGTGGCCAGCCTGATGTGGCAGAGCGAGACGTTCGCCTATGCGGAGGGCTGGGATGAGCAGAAGAAGCGCTACCAGGGCCTTCGCGCCGCAACGACGATCCGCGTCATCGCTGACGATCGAAGCGTGTTGGTCAAGCCGGATATCGCCGCCGCCCAGCTCGCCGCCGAGCAGCGGGCGTCTGCCGCCGGACCGACAGTAGCAGGGCCTGCTCCCGGCGCTCCCGTCCCCGCTGGCCCGCCCAACCCGGACGGGTTCGACCCGACTCCGGTTTCCTCCGGCGGTACACCGGGCGTGGCGGTGCCCGCCGCACCCGCCCTCCGCCGCTTTCACGGCTCGGTGAAGGTGGACCCGCTCCGCCTTGGCCGTGACGCGGCCCGGATTGCTGAGGAAGTGGTTCAGCACCTGACCGGCGTCGTCGGCGCGGACGTGGAGATCACGCTCGAAGTCAGCGCACGGTTGCCCGAGGGCGCATCAGATAAGACGGTTCGAGACGTGACGGAAAACTGCCGGACGCTGCGGTTCACCGACTTCGGTTTCGAGGAGGAGTAGTACCTGTGCTCCTGAAGACGCTGACCATCGAGAACTACCGCGGCATCGCGAAGCTCGCACTTGAACTTGATCGCACTACCGTCTTGATCGGCGAGAACAACACCGGCAAGTCCAGCATTCTGGAGGCGCTCCACACATGCATGAACCGGGGCCTCAGCCGCCGGGCTACACCGTTTTCTGAGTACGACTTCCACCTCCCATCCGCAGAGGCGGAGCCCACCGATGCAAACCCGCTCGTACTCACCCTCACGTTCGAGGAGTCCAAGAAGGATGAGTGGCCTGATGAAATTGTCCAGGCGTTCGACAAGGCCGTCCAGACCTTGGACGATGACCGGCAGCGTCTCACCTTTCGAGTGACCTCAAAGTACGACAAGGCCACGAGGGACTTCGCAGTGGACTGGTGTTTCCTCGACAAGGATGGCAACGTCCTCCCGACCGCCAAGCAGCCCAAGCTCGTAACCGACCTGCAACAGCTCGCGCCCGTCTTCCTCCTGCCTTCGGACCGCACGGCGTCACAGCACTTCCATGCCAAGTCTTCGCTGTGGAGCCCGTTCACCCGAAACCCGGAGATCAGCGAGGAAATGCAGGCAGAAATCGAGGAGCAGATCGAACAAGTCAATCAAGCTGTTCTCGACAGTCACAAGCCTTTCGAGGCTGTAAAAGATCGAATGGCTCAGACCGGGAAGCTCATGCCCCTCGCGGAGAAGGACTTGGTTAGTGTCGAGGCCGTGCCTACCCGGATCTTCGACATGCTCAGCCGGACTCAAGTGAAGCTTGGCTGCCGCACTGGCGCCCGCCTTCCGATCAGTCAGCATGGGGCCGGCACGCAGAGCCTTTCTGTACTGTTTCTTTTTGAGGCATTCCTCCAGTCCCGCCTCGCAAACACCCACGACAAGCACTCCGAGCCGATTTTGGCGCTTGAGGAACCCGAATCCCATCTCCACCCGTCTGCCATACGGGCGCTGTGGTCTACCTTGGACCGGCTCGCAGGCCAGAAGGTGATTACAACCCATTCTGGCGATCTCCTCGGTGCGGTTCCGCTACCGTCAGTGCGACGGCTCGCTCGCAGAAACGGCCAAGTCGAAGTCTTCCGGCTAGCGGACACCACACTTGACCACAAAGAGAAGCTCAAGGTCGCGTATCACGTTCGAGCGAAGCGCGGCGCGCTCCTTTTTGCCCGATGCTGGTTGCTTGTCGAAGGCGAGACCGAGTTCTCCATACTACCGGAGTTCGCCCGCCTTCTCGGCTACGATTTTGATCTTGACGGCGTCTCTTGCGTCGAGTTCGCCCAATGCGGCCTCAAGCCACTCATCAAGACCGCGAAGGACCTAGGGATCGAGTGGCACCTACTGGCGGACGGTGACCAGTCGGGAAAGGCCTACGCCAAGACCGCCGACAGTTTGCGCGGCAGTGATGCGTCCGCGGAGCGGGTTTCCGCCCTTCCGGAGCCGGACCTCGAACATTGCCTATGGCACGGCGGCTACAGCCCCGTCTACGAGAGCGCGGTGGACGCCAATCACAAGTCGATGGTCAAGTCCTCTCCATGTGACCCTCAATACCCGACCGAGACCATCAAGGCAGCGATCGCCTCCACCTCGAAGCCGTATCTCGGGTTCGCTGTTCTCACTGAGGCGGCCAAGTCCGGATCGCCCGGTATTCCAGCCAAACTCCAGTTGGCCATAGAAACCGCCCTCAAGTTGGCACGGAGGTCAGTGTGACGATCGACTTGACCACTCTGAACGACAGCCAACGCGAAGCCGTGCTCTGGCAGGACGGCCCACTGCTGGTGCTGGCCGGCCCCGGGTCAGGCAAGACTAGGGTGCTCACCTTCAGGGTGGCGCGGTTGATCGACGAATCTCCGGACTCTCGCTTCCGCGTCCTTGCCGTCACCTTCACAAACAAGGCCGCATCAGAGATGCGAAACCGAATCGACGCCTTCGTCTCTAACGGTCGTGAACGGGCAACGGTCACGACCTTCCACTCGTTTGCTGCGGAGATTCTCCGCCAGCACGGGAGCCACGTCGGTCTGAAACCCGATTTCGGCATACTGTCGGAACAAGCCGACCGAGAGGCAGTGTTGGCCGATGCTATCAAGGCTGTTCCACGCGACTACGATGACTTTGAGCCCAAAGCGGCGCAACTGCTCCCCGCGATATCCCGGATGCAGGATGAGTGCGTGCTTCCCGAAGAGGCCGCTGCCTGGCTCGGAAACCAGCCCCACGCGCATGAGCTCGCGGCGATCTACGCGGAGTACCGCTCGCGTCTGATCAAGGCAAACCAGATGGACTTCGGCTCACTTCTTGCCCTTGCCGTGGACCTCTTGGAGAAGAAGCCCGGCATCGTCAAGCAGATCCGCCGGGTCTACTCGTACGTTTGCGTCGATGAGTACCAGGACACCAACCTCGCCCAGTTCCGGCTCCTCGTGCAACTCGTTCCTGAGAAGAACCCCAGTCTCTTCGTGGTTGCGGATGACGACCAGGTCATCTATCAGTGGAATGGCGCTAGCCCTGCACGCTTGCAGGAGCTCCGCGATCGCTTCAACATGCAGGTTCTTCAGCTTCCCGAGAACTTCCGTTGCCCGCCCGAGGTCATCGCTCTGGCCAACAACCTGATCAGTCACAACTCAGACCGTGCCGCCGACAAGAAGCCGCTCACTGCCCACAAGACCGGCGGCGGGGCGTCACGAGTCACGGTCAAGCGCTTCGCTGACTTCGACGCGGAACGGCTTTGGCTCGCCAAGCGCCTGGCCGAGCTTCCTAGCGCTGACCGCCCGCGATCGGCGATCCTCGCGCGCCGTAAGAAGCTCCTCGAAGATACGGTCCAAACCCTCACCGCCAGATCGATTCCAGCCTACATCGCGATTCGGAAGAACGAGTTTCAGTCCGCGCCCTACCGCTGGCTCCATGCGACGCTTCGCCTCGCGAACGCCCCTCAAGACCGTGAGCAGCTTCGCCGAATGTCAAGGGCTTTCTTCCAACTCGAGGGCATCAACATCGACGTCGAAGACGTGGTCGCGCGGGCGGCGGTCGCCCAAGCCGGATACCTGCGAGCCTGGCTTGAACACGCCGCTGCACGCAGCGGCACTGATCCTGGTACGAAGAACATGCTCGCGGCCGCGACATCCGTCCTACTTGATCGCCTCGAATATTGGACATTCGTGAAGCAGGCTCACGAGTGGTTCGCCGCCGTGAAGTCACGCTCCCAACCCACATCCGAATCCGCGTTCGACGAGTTCGACGACGAACGGGAAATCTGGGACGCGCTGATTACCGAGATCGCCAGTCACTACACCTTGACGGACTTAAGCCTGCACAACTTTCTCCAAGAGCTCGACCTCCGTGCCAAGGAGAAGCCACCACCAAAGGACGCCATCCGATGCCTCACCATCGCCGCATCCAAGGGGATGGAGTTCAAGCACGTTTTCCTCATTGGGCTCGTGGAAGACGAACTCCCTGGCTACTACGCCAGGAAGAAGGGCGACACGAGTGACGACATGCGAGAGGAGCGCCGCAACTGTTTTGTCGCGATCACGCGAGCGGAGGAGACCCTAACGCTCACGTATGCCGCTCATTACTATGGGTATTCAAAAAGTCCGTCTCGGTTCCTTCGCGAGATGCAACTCATCCAACAGTGAGTGATGTCTCTTGCTTCCCGGTTCCAACCCTCATCCCCAACGTCCCACGAGCAGACATCAGGCGATCAAGCCGCACCAACCGGTTGTCTTGACCCGCTGGCCGTGCACCCCGCCGGCATCCATGAACAGGTGATGAATCCGAAACGGTGTCGGTCCATGCACTCTGCGGTGAAGTGACTCGCGGGCAGCGGCCAAGTCCGTCAAGATCGATGAAGGATGGAGCGTGCCAGGGGCATCCATGCACAAAGCGACGTGCTGGCTTCGGACGTTGGTCTCAACATTCCCGATTGCCGCCGGAACGTTGCCGTCAAGCACGTATCCGAGCATGCTGCCGTGACGAACAGCCCGTGCATATTGGCCGCTGACGAATCGCAGCATCCCATGCACCACGTACTCCGATCCACCCGGCCGGCGCTGTCCATTCCGTACGACGTTCAAGCGCTTGCATTCAAGGCAGAGATACACCGCCTCGCTGGGAGCGCCGGGGAGTCCGGTCGGGAGAAACGCGATATCCAGGCGACCAAGTTCGAGCCCTGGCGCCGGGTCCAACTCAACCATTTGAATCTGAACGTAAAACGGCAGTTCACGAACAGCGCGGTTCTCGCGCAAGGCGCGACACAGTATCTCCGTAATGGCGTCCTCCCGGTCATCAGCGAACGGTCGCGGCAACACCTGCCACGTGTCCACGATGAGCCGGAGTATCTCGGGGAGCATCCGTTCAAGCAGTTCAATCCATGCGGCCGGAGAGCCAGTCACACTCATGCAGTCGCTCCCGGCGCCTGCATGAGAATCGAGCCGGCGATTTCGTCAGCGTCGTTCAATGCGGCGGTCTCCGTCCAATAGCGCCGCTCCAACGGCTTGACTACGAAGAGTCGATTACCGTCGAATACTTTGACGCCTCGCGCCAACTCGAATGTGTTGAGCTTCAAGGAGGCTGCCTCCCGCAACCCATCCAACGCCGCGAGCAAATCACCATTCCCGTTCACAGGCGCTCCGGACTTTGCACGATCAACCTTCTCCAGTACCACCAAGCCAACGCCAACTGCCTCAGAGACGATTGGGGCGCCAACGACTCGCGACTGGCTGCCTCGTGCCCAGCCATTTAGTGTTCCGCACAGCCGCTTGGTGTACTGCACCCGCTCATCTGGCTTGCTTGGCTCGATTGCAGGCACCGAGCGCCGTTTCGGTCCCGGTCGAAAACTCGGTATGGACAGCCGCACCGTATCTTCGATCAGCACGCGCTCTACGGGAAGCACATCGAAGTACTCGTACACGAGCGGTTCGATGGCTGCCTGCGTCGTCTCAATAACTGATTCCCGATCCGACAGGGGCTTCTGCGCGTCCCGCATGGCGGTCTGAACGAGCCGAGCGACTTCATCCACGACTTTCTTCGCGCGGCTGGGATCACACGTCGCATCCGGCGTGACGAACGGCAACCGCAGAAGCTCCTCCACATGAACCTTCTGCCGACTCACGCCCCAGTTCGACGAGGTGTGGAACAGGAAGTACTGTGCCAGGGACGACCGCAGATATGCCGCGAGGAAGATGAGCAGCTTGCGGTCGGCAGCAGAACCTGTGATTCCACGCAGCGCGTGTTGGAAGGAAACGGCGAAATCCGCAAATGCAATACTCCTGAATCCGTGAGCGACAAGCACATGCGGTGCCTGGAACACCTCGACCGTCTTGTTGGACCGACCCCGGACTTTCACCCTCTTCGCCCGTTTGGTGCAGTCATCCTGAAGCAGAAAGAGCTGCAACAGAGGCGAGGTCGCCTTGATGAATAGGTCCGAGGGCAGATCCAGCATCACTGCCTCATCCGGATCATCATTCGGCCCAAAGGGTTGAAATCCCTCAGCAATCAGCCACGGCTTGCGGCCACCGTTCTCGCGAGACTGACGGACTCGATCCCGTAGCCGCGGCAGTGCGACCAAACGGTCGAGAAGCCTTCGATCCCGCGATGTAGCCCATGACATGCGCTTCCAAATCTGGGGCGCGTCTTCGCCTTCGAGGTCACGGAGAATGTCCTCAAGTCTGATCGACACTCGATCCTGTTCTGCAACCGTGATGATCTCCGCCTTCTTGACCTTCCAATCCGTCTTCGGCACCCAGTAGTCGGCCGTGTGGCCACGAGCCGGTTTCTGCCTCCGGTAGCTCAGTATGAGCGCGGGATGACGCGCTTCGCGGAATAGGAACGACTGATAGTCCGTCAGATTGAGCACGCGATCGAGCGCGTGTTGCCGAACGAGGGCCTTCTGAAACGTGATCGCAGGGCCGCTATGGTTGAATAATACCCCGTGCGGAAGCACCAAGCAGATTCGCCCGGCATCGGACACATGCACCGCGGCCTTCCACACAAAGGCCGCCGCAATCTGCTTGTCGGGGACGACCAACTGTCGTCGGTCGCACCACTCCTTCGCGGGGGAGTCTTCGACGGCCTTGCTTCCCCAAGGCGGATTGCCGATAGCGAGATCGACATCGGTTGGATACGGCGCGCCTTCCCGAAAAAAGTCCCCGCACCAAATCGTACCCGTGTTGGCATCCGAACTCGGCTGATCTGCATAGGCAACAAGTCGCGGCAGGAAGCCCGGTTCCTTCGCTTGCAACTCCTGAATGTCTCGTGGTGCCAACTGGTCTAGGTACGCCAGATACAGGCTGAATGCCGTGATACGGCACGCCGTCCGACTGACATCGACCCCGAAGATGCTCGATCGAAGCAGTTCCTTCAACTCGCGTGCCCGGCGATCATTGCGTGCTGACGGATTCGCGCGCCTCCATTCCTCGGCCATTCGGTTGAACAAGCCGACAAGGAAAATTCCCGATCCGCACGCAGGGTCAAGGCAGCGTAGACCGAGCACCGAGGCACGGTCGGCCAGCGCGACATCGAGCACAAGTTCAGCCAGGAATCGCGGCGTGTAGAACGCTCCAGCTTCCTTGTCAGTCTCCTTCAGGAACCTCTCATAGATAGCACTGATTGTCTCGATGGGAATGACGCCGAAGTCGTAGGGCCAAAAGGCTCCCTGACCACTCTTCACATCCGTAGCGCGGAAGAACTCCTCGACGACATCAAGGTGTCCCACCGTCACGACGGCTGCTTCGTTATCGAGGTTGTCGCTGAACAGATCGCCATTGAAGTCCCGCGCGAGCTGCGCGAACAACTTGTACAACGCAGCCTTTGCTTCCGAACGTGGTTTGATCCCCAGCACATCACGCAGGTGAGGCAGTTCGGGAAGACCCACGCCTTTTAGGTATCCACTTCCGATGACTTCACGGTCAAACAGATAGCAGGTGAACACGAGCCGGCACAGGAACGCGTCCAGGATGTCCGAACTGGCCCTGCGGCTCCCTACCGCGGCGAGCTTGTCCCGCGTCGCTTGAAGATTGTCGAGCAGCGCTCGATCTACGCGTTCTGCTGGATTGAAGGACTTTGAGTGCCGGCGAAAGAACTCGCCTGATTTAACTGACGGCAGGAACTCGCGAAGCGCTGACGACGCCCGCTGGATTCTCTCCACGAGGCTTGGAAGGCCCGTCAAATCGGCCTGCCGTGTCGGGCGGGAGAAGCCAGAATAGACCTGTACTTCGCTCGGCGAGATGAGCACCAGGATTGGCGCGCCGCCGTGATTCCAGAATCGGCGATGCAGGTCCAGCACATCGGTCGGCTGGATCTTCGCCATCTGCTTGAAGTAAGCGATGGGGGCGCCCTGATCGCATAGCACACCATCGAGTTCGAGCAGGCCGAAGGCGCGGCGTAGGACGTGGGCATGAGGGGCGACCATCGCCCGCTCCCGAAGATCATCCGCGCTCGCGAAGAAGCTGCCGGACCGATCGTCAGTGATCCCGAACTCGCTTCGCCATGCCGTATCGATCCGAGCGGTCACGCTGCACCGCCCTTTTTGCCGTTCGGCTTGCTGGGCTCGCCGGCCAGCTCGTAGGACCACTTCCCGCCATCATTCACGGCGCGGATCGAGTACCCGCGTTCCCGTAGCGCGGTAAGCGACCGCGAAATCGTCGGCTCGGACACGTTCAGAGCTGTGGCCAGCTTCGGGGTGGAATACTTGCCCTCGCGGATCAACCGGACGAGGGTCTGCAAGCGGTTCTCGATTTGCTCCGACCGCTTGTACACGTTCACGCTCCTGCGGGCTCGTTCATGAGCGCTATCTATCAGATCATGATAGCCTCGTCAACCGGGTGTTTCTCGTTGGCTGCCGGACCCCGCCTGTCGGCCCGTTCCCCCAGGAGACGAGGCCCTCCCCGCTCCAAGCCTCACCCTCTACCCCCCCCCCACGAGACGGTTCCCGGACCTCTGGCAAGGTCGATAGACGGCCCCGCCGTGGCGCGGGCTGAGTGCCCGTGACCTGTCGGTCCTTGCCCCTGGCTAGGCCAGTTTCACCGTTTCACGCCCTCCCTCGCTACGCCGCCGCGCCGAACCTCAGCCAGAACACCGCCCGCAGGGACTCCAGAATCAGCGTTCTCTCGCTCTCCGGGCGGTTGCGGTGGCGGGCATAGCGTGCCCCCGCTATTTGACGGTCGGTTGCAAAAGCCGCCGGCCCCACGGTTCACGATGAACGCCGCCGAGAGACCTCGGCGGCGTTGTCGCGTTCTGGGGGCGTTCCGCGAGGGTTTGCGGGGGGTGGCGCGGCCGGAGAGGTCTCGGCCCGGCGGGCGGCGATAACCGGAGGACATCGCCCGACGGGCGATCCGGGGCCGGATTGGCCCGAAGTCTCGGCGGGTCTCTCGGAGACCGGCGCCCGGGTGAAGAGGTTGTGTCTCGGCCTGAGCGCGCACCTTCCCCCTGATCGCTAACACGAAGCAAGCCCAACAGCGTTCGATGAACGCCAGCCTGCTCATACGGCGCGCGCTCTCGTCTCAGCTCGTACGATGTGGCAGAGAGGTACCGCATGGCGAAGCTGACCGGAATTCCAGAGGTGTGCTACACAGCTCTTCACCGAGTGCGGGAGACCGCGCTGATCGGCTTCGGAAGTCTCTTCACGCCGGAGCGGAAGATATGGACGGCACGGAACCTCCAGCGGCATCACGAGATGTTCGTCCAACGGTTTGACGAGGGTGAAGGCACCTTTCTCGACAAATACCGCCACCAGCTTGACGGCGGGGACGACGACACGATCCAGCTTGCGGCCGAGTTGGTGTATGTCCAGCAGATCTTCACCACGGTCACCGGACCGAAGAAGAAGATCGCGAATGTCCGCGAGATCCTGACCTGGTGCGATCGGGCCGTCGAGGTACCGGAGTGGGCGGTCGAGGGCGCCGCCGGACACGCAGGTGACCAGAGCTTCAATCAGCACCGTCCTTGGCATCTGGCGTGGATCAACGAGTACCTGCTCCACTGGCATGAACTCCCGGAGTCACGCAGGTCCCAGCTGCTCGGGAACCCATGGGAGTTCCGCGATGACGTCTTCGGGCACAAGACGTCCTTGCAGGCGTTTCAGCCCATGCGGGAGGCGTGGCTCTACATCGCCTTTCCAGATACGTTTGAGAACATCTCGTCGCGCAAGGACAAGAAGGCCATCCGTGCCGGCTTCGGCCATCTCCTCCCCAACGGCGCGACAGACAACATCGACCGCGACCTGTTGACGATTCGAGAGGCACTGGGCAAGGAGGCGGAGCCCGGCTTCCACTTCTACCGCAAGCCCTTCATCCAGCAATGGAAGGAGCCCAAGGACGCCAAGCCAAAGAAGCAGACGGGTGGCAACGCCCCCAAGGTCACGCCGGCCGGGCCGGGACTGTCCAGTGGTGACGCTCCAGCTGTCATGGCGTCGCTCGAAGATCTTGCCGCGTCGCTCATGCTGGAGCCGGCCGACACATTGTCGCGGTGGGCGGCCCTGCTCGTGGAAAAGGGCCAAATCATCCTTCAGGGCCCCCCCGGCACCGGCAAGACCTTCATCGCTCGCAAGATGGCGGAGTCGCTCGCGGGCACGCCAGACCGGGTGACGCTCGTGCAGTTCCACCCGTCCTATGCGTACGAGGACTTTGTCGAGGGCTTTCGGCCGAGCGGCCCGAATCACTTCGAGGTCAAGGACGGCCCCCTGAAGCGACTGACGGCGCGCGCCGCGGCCGAACCCGATGCCCGGTTTGTGCTGATCATCGACGAGATCAACCGAGGGAATATCGCGAAAGTGTTCGGCGAGCTGCTCTTCCTCCTCGAATACCGGGACGAGGCGATCACTCTCCAGTACTCCGAGGCTCCGTTCCGCCTGCCGCGAAACCTCCTCATCATCGGGACGATGAACACCGCCGACCGCTCAATCGCCCTGCTCGACATGGCGCTGCGTCGCAGGTTCCGCTTCATCGACCTCGTGCCCGGCGAACCGCCCATCGATGGATTGCTCAAGCGATTCCTCGAGGCGAACGCCCCCGACATGGTCTACCTCGCCGCAATGATAGATTCGGTGAACGAGATCGTGGGCGACAGGCACGCCGCCATTGGTCCGAGCCACTTCCTGACCGATGACCCGAGGGCGCTCACCGAGGAGTGGGCCAAGCAGATCTGGAACCACTCTGTTATCCCCGCGCTCGCCGACCGGTTCTTCGATAACCCGAGCGAGATGGGCCAGTTCCTCTACGACACGGTGAGAGACCAGGTCACATCAGACGATGTCTTGGCCGACCAAGCGGAGGCTGACGATGCGTCGGCTGACGCTGACTGAATACGCCACGACGGCAGGGGTGCTCCTCAGCGCCGATGAGCTGGCGATGCTCCGCCGGGCGCATCCCACGCTTCGGATCGAGCCGTCGGCTGGCATGCCGGGACGCTTCGATATCACACCGGATCAGCACATCGGCGTCGTTCAGCTCCCCTCGGTCGCCATCGAGATCCAGCCCAAGACACCGATGTCGTCGGTGATCTTCCTCGTCTCGTATGCGGCGGATCGGGTGAACTGGTCCCGAATGGAGACGGCGTGGCAAGACGACGCCACGCTAGTGGATCTGGTCGCGGCCGTCTTATGCCGCTGCATTGAGCGGGCGACGAGGAAAGGACTTCTCGCCGGTTACCGGTCGCACGAGGAATCGCTATCCGCGCCCCGCGGCCGGATTCGCTTTCCCGAACACCTGAGCCAACGGCTGGGACAAGCGCCACCCATCGAGGTCGAGCACGACCTCTTCACGACAGACATTGTCGAGAATCGGGTGCTGCTCAGCGCCCTCGCCTGCCTCCGCCGTCTCCCCTTGCGGTCGTCGAAGATCAAGCGGGAGATCGGGCGAGCCGCGAGACTGTTCGGGGGTGTCGAACTCTGTCACTACCCCAGGCACAGCGTCCCCGACCCCGCGATCACGCAGCTGAATCGGCACTACGCCCCAGCTCTGCGGATCGCCCACCTTGTTCTCCGATCGGCATCGGTCGATACCGGCGCCGGCATCCGACGCGCGGACGCGTTTCTCGTCGACATGAACGCCGTGTTCGAGATGTTCCTCCGCGTGGCGATGCGAGAGGCGCTCGGATGTTCGCTTTCGGAGTTCCCCGACAGGCCACCGCGTCTCCGTCTCGACGCCGCGGAGCGCATCCCTCTCAAGCCTGACCTGTGTCTGATTTCGAGTGGCTCGATGTTCTGGGTGGGCGACGCGAAGTACAAGCGGCTCAGCCCCGCCGGTTACCAAAACGCCGATGTGTACCAGATGCTCGCATACCTGATCGCGACCGATTTGCCGTCCGGGATGCTCATCTACGCGGCGGACGCGGGCTTGACCTCGCTCACGCATGTCATTGAGGGAGCAGGCCGAGAGGTGCGGGTCCGGACACTGGACCTGCGAAGGCCGCCGCATGGCATCCTGCGGGATGTCGAAGCCCTCTCCGCCGAAATCAGAGAGTGATTGTGCGGCACAGTCCGGATGGTTGCTGGGCATGTTCGTAGGGGTTGGCATAGGGAACCAGTGACGCGGCCATAACCCGTCGCAGCACTGGAGCCCGAGCGTGGTATCGACCCGGAAGCCCGAGAGCATGACGCCCGCGGAGCGGGACGCGGAGATCGCGAGCATTCTCGCCCGCGGCCTCGTGCGCGCACATCGCGCCCGGCGCGAGGATGCCGCGAACAGCGGAGATTCTCGCGGCGAGGGACTTGAACTGTCCGCTGATGCGAGCCTCAGTGTCGAAACACGGCCCGCGGGTTAGGGCCCCCGATCTCGCGAGCCGCCCATGCACTGAGGAGGCGCCATGCCAGACACGATTCGACGCGAACTCGCGGCCTTGGAGAAGATGACGACTGCCGACCTGGTGAAGCGCTACGAGGAACTGCACGGGCACGCCTGCCGGACGCGGCACCGGGCGTACCTGAAGCGCAAGATCGCGTGGCGGATTCAGGCGAACGCGGAGGGAGACCTGAGCGAGCGGGCCCGCCGGCGAGCGGCCGAGCTGGCCGACGACGCCGAGGTCCGGGTGATGGCGCCGAAGGCGATGGTCTGCCCGCCGCAGAACGGCGACGGGGTGACGACGACGCGGGCGTTCGACCCGGCTACGCCGCGGGATCCCCGCCTGCCGCCGCCCGGTTCGGCCATCGTCCGGAAGTACAAGGGGAAGACGGTCCGCGTCGTCGTGCTCGAGGACGGCGAGGGCTTCGAGTACGCCGGCGACCGCTACGCCTCCCTGACTGCCATCGCCAAGAAGGTGACCGGGACCCACATCAACGGGTTTCGGTTCTTCCAGTTGAAGGAGCCGGTGCAGTGAGCCGCCGCCGCGTGACCCAGACGGACGAGCTGGCGAAGGCACCCGTGCGCCGCGAGACGAAGCGGATCCGCTGCGCGATCTACACCCGGAAGAGCAGCGAGGAGGGGCTCGACCAGGAGTTCAACTCGCTCGACGCCCAACGCGAGAGCGCTGAGGCGTACATCGCCAGCCAGAAGGCCGAGGGTTGGGTGTGCCTGGCGGATCGCTACGACGACGGCGGCTTCTCCGGCGGCAGCATGGAGCGGCCGGCGCTCGAGCGTCTCCTCCGGGACGTGGATGCAGGCAACATCGACTGCGTGGTCGTCTACAAGGTGGACCGCCTCAGCCGGTCGCTCATCGACTTCTCCAAGATCATGGAGACGTTCGAGAGCAAGGGTGTGTCGTTCGTCTCCGTCACCCAGCAGTTCAACACGACAACATCGATGGGGCGCCTGACGCTGAACATCCTGCTGTCGTTCGCCCAGTTCGAGCGAGAGATCATCGGCGAGCGCATCCGCGACAAGCTCGGGGCGCTCCGCCGGAAGGGCAAGTGGGCGGGCGGCGTGCCTGTGCTGGGATACGACGTGGACCGCTCGAACGGGAGCCCGCGCCTCGTGGTCAACGCCGCGGAGGCGGCGCGGGTGCGGGAGATCTTCGCCCTCTACCTGGAGAAGGGGTCGCTTCAGAAGGTCGTGTCAGAGTTGACACGCCGGCACTGGGCGAATAAGCGCCGCGTGACGGCGAAGGGGAAGGTCGTCGGGGGGCGCCCGTTCGATCGCTGCTCGCTCCACGTGCTCATGACCAACCCGCTCCTCGCCGGGCGCATCGTCTACAAGGGCGAGACGTACCAGGGCGAGCACGAGCCGGTCGTCGAGCCGGAGCTGTTCGACCGCGTGCAGAAGCTCATGCGGTACAACGGGCGGACCGGCGGCCTGGAGGTGCGGAACAAGTACGGCGCTCTGCTGCGGGGCCTGCTGCGGTGCAAGCAGTGCGACGCCTCGATGACGCACACGTTCACCGGTGGCCGCGGGAAGCCGTTCTACCGCTACTACCGGTGCTGCAAGGCGATCAAGACGAGCGCGTGCCCCGGGTCGAGTTTGCCCGCGGCCGAGATCGAGCGGCTCGTTGTAGAGGAGATCCGGGCGCTCGGGCGCGACCGCCCGCTCCTCGACCGCGTTCTTGCCGAGGCCCGCCAGGCGGGGGACGACCGGACGGCGGAACTGCGGCGCGAGCGGGGCGACCTGAAAGCGGAGCTGGCCCGGCGTGAGCGGGAGCTGAAGGAACTGGTCGCCGTCGGCAGCGCCGAGCGCGGCGCGACCGAGCGGCTGGCGACCGTACACGATCGGCTCACCCATATCCGCCAGCGCCTGCCCGAGGTCGAGAAGGAACTGGCGGCGCTCGAATCCGAGGCGATCACCCGCGAGGACGCCAAGGCGGCGCTCGCCGAGTTCGACGAGGTCTGGAGCAACCTGATCCCGCGCGAGCAGGCCCGGTTGCTGAACCTCATCTTTGAGCGCGTCGAGTACGACGCGGCGACGAGCAGCGTCTCGGTGACGTTCCGCCCGACGGGGATCGCGGCGCTCTGCAAGCGCCGCGTTGAGGAGGCCGCATGACGACCGTCACCCGCCAGATCCATTTCGCCATCGAGGGCAAGCGCAAGCGGGCCGTGGCGGGGCCACCGCCGGAGCCGGCGCCCGAGGGCCGGGTCCCGCGGGTCTCGCGTCTGATGGCCCTGGCGATCCGGTTCGACCGCCTGCTCCGCGACGGCGTCGTCCCGAACCAGTCCGAGCTGGCCCGGCTCGTCCACGTAACGCAGCCGCGGATGACGCAGATCCTGAACCTGCTGCACCTGGCGCCGGACATCCAGGAGGAGATCCTGTTCTTGCCTCCGGTCACCGCGGGCCGCGATTCGATCACGGAGCGGGACGTCCGGGCGGTGACCCAGGCGGCCGACTGGTCGCATCAGCGGGTGCTTTGGCGTAGGCTCAGGTCCGGCCAGTGTCGCCGTCCGTGACCGGAGGCTGGTTGCCTTCGCCCGCCCCGGCGGTTATGCTCCTGCGTCCACCGTTTACCAAACGACGCACGAGCCCCGCCGGTGCCCATGACCCAGCACGACTTCCCGATCGGACAGCGAATCAGCCTTCCGGGGCATTTCCCGGAGCCGGTCGTGCTGGAGGCCGTCCGCTCGCTCGGGAACGGGTACGAGTGCCGGGTCCGGCTCGCGGACGGTTCCCCGGACGAGGCGATCCTGTCCGCCGATGAGGCCCAGACGGCGTTCGGGGAGTTCGTCTCAGATGTCATCGCGGCCCCTCCCAGCGATCCCGAACGGCTCCGGCTCCTCATCGAGTCGGCCCGGATCCGCCTCGCCTACACCCACGACAAGCAGTTCGCGGTCAGCCTGTCTGGCATCCGGACGCTGCCCCACCAGATCGAAGCCGTGTACCTGAAAATGCTGCCGCAGCCGCGGCTGCGATTCCTCCTCGCCGACGATCCGGGCGCCGGGAAGACCATCATGGCGGGGCTCCTCATCAAGGAGCTCAAGCTCCGCCAGGCCATCGACCGCATCCTGATCTTGTGCCCCGCGCCGCTGACCATCCAGTGGCAGGACGAGATGCTGCGGTGGTTCAACGAGCCGTTCGACGTGATCTTCTCGGCGGTCGACCAGCAGCAGCTCGTCAATCCCTGGCAGCGGACGTCCCAGGCTGTAGCGTCGCTGGACTACGCGAAGCAGGAGGAGGTTCGCGAGCGCGTCTGGCAGGAGAAGTGGGACCTTGTCATCATCGACGAGGCCCACAAGTGCAGCGCATATACGAAGCGATCGAGCACGAGAGGCGATGAGGCAGACAAGACGAAGCGGTACGTCCTCGCCGAGAAGCTTGCGGCGAATTCCGATCACTTGCTTCTTCTGACGGCGACCCCCCACCACGGTGACGATGATCGGTTTGCCCACTTTATCCGGCTCATAGACTCGGACCTGTTCCCCGAACCACACCGCCTTGAAGAGGGCGCCACCGACATCCGTCGCGACATCCTCCGGCTCGGGCCAGACTGCCCATGGGCGCTCCGCCGCCTGAAGGAGGACCTCAAGGACGTGAACGGGCGTCGGCTCTTCCCCGATCGCCATGCCCACACGGTGACGTTCCGGCTGAATCGCGACGAATACGACCTCTACAAGGAGGTCACCGCCTTCATCAACCGGTTCCTCCCGCAGGCGACGGGCAGAAAGCAGGCGAGCGTCGCCCTTGCTCGAACGGTGCTTCAGCGGCGATTGGCAAGCTCGACGTTCGCGATCTGCGAATCTATCCGGCGCCGGCTCGAGCGACAGGAAGAGCTGTTGAAGGAGCTTGAGGAGCTGAGCCCTCGCCAGCTTGCGCGGCGCCTTGCCCAGCTGCAGGGACAGATCTCGGACACGGAACAGGATGAGGACGACCTGGACGACGAGTGTCGTGATCGGCTGGTCGATGAGACGACCGCGGCCGTCGAGCTCGATCAACTCCGCACCGAGATCGCGGCGCTGAAGGACCTCCACGCGCAGGCCAAGAGGGTCCGTGATCACGCCCGAGACTCCAAGCTGGAGTCGCTGAAGCAGTGCCTGGCGCAGGCCGAATTCAATGAACTGACCGATGGCCGCGGGAAGCTCCTCATCTTCACCGAGCACCGGGACACGCTCACATACCTATGCGAGCATCTGGCCAAGTGGGGGTACTCGACGTGCACCATCCATGGCGGCATGAACCCGCACGATCGCAAGCGGGCGCAGGACGAGTTCAGAACGTCGGCGCAGATCTGCGTCGCAACGGAGGCGGCGGGCGAGGGGATCAACCTCCAGTTCTGCCACCTGATGATCAACTACGACCTGCCGTGGAATCCCACTCGGCTGGAGCAGCGCCTCGGACGCATCCATCGGATCGGCCAAGAGCGTGACTGTCACGTGTTCAATTTCGTCGCCAGTGATTCGGAAGAGGGCCAGCCGATCATCGAGGGTCGGATTCTGCAGCGGCTGCTGCAGAAGCTGGATCAGATGCGCGACGTACTTGCCGATCGCGTGTTCGATGTGATCGGCGAGGTGCTCTCGCTCAACGATGTCAACCTGCCGGAGATGCTGCGCGATGCAGCACACGATCCGCGGCGGCTGGACGAGTACCTTGACCTCATCGAGAAGATCGATCCGTCGCGGCTGCAGCAGTATGAGCAGGCCACAGGCATCGCGCTCGCGCGGGCGAACGTGGACTTCTCGACGTTCCAGCAATCGAACGCCGAGGCCGAAGAGCGCAGGCTGATGCCCAAGTACGTCGAGAAGCACTTCATCGAGTCCGCCAAAGAGGTCGGCCTGCGCGTCGAGCCCCGGGCCGATGGCCTGTGGCGTATCGAGCACGTGCTCGCGGATTTGCGATCGGATCGCCTGAACTCGGTGCGTCGCGTCGGCAAGGCGGATGCGAGCTATAGGAAGGTCACGTTCCGCAAGGAGGTGCTGGAGCAGGACCAGCACCTCGATGCGGTCCTCGTGGGACCTGGGCACGCGCTTTACGCCGCTGTCGATGAACGGCTCAACGAGCAGATGGCGCCGCTGCTGGGGACGCCGGGGGTTTACGTCGATCCGATGGCCGACGCGCCGTATCGCCTGTTCTTCTTCGAGTTGACCATCCGCGGCCAGAGGGCGACCGGCGATCCCGACACCCTTTTCGCAGAGGTCGTGGCGGTGCGGGAGGACCCTCGGGCGCCAGCCGACGAGCGCTACTGCGTCGTCCCGGCGGATTGCCTGATCGACCTGCCCGGCCACCCCGCGCCCCCGGACATGATTGAACCCATCGATCCTGCTGCCGCGACGGACTTCCTGAAGGGTACCTACCAGATGGATGTCCGGAATCGGTGCCAGCAGGATCGCCAACACTTCGTGTCGGTGTGCCACGACTACCTGGAGCGATCCTTCAAGGCTCGCATCCGGGCTGCCCAGGACCGCGTGATGGCGCTGCGGGCGAAGGAGGCGGGGTCCCCCGAGATGGCGCTCGCCCGCCAGCGCGCCGAGAACGATCTCGCCGACCTCCAGCGGACGCGCAAGGAGCGGATGGACGGGCTGCAACGGCTGAATCTTGCTCGCCACGGCCCGGTGCGCCACCTCGCGACGGCGATCGTGGTGCCTGCATCCGGCGACGTCGCCGATCACATCGCCCAGGGCGTCCCGCCTCACATCCTCCGGCAGTCGGAACTGGCGGCGGAGGACATCGTCGTGGCGTGGGAGGAGTCCCGCGGCTGGGTGACCGAGCGGGTTGGCCACCTGAAGATCGGCTTCGACGTGCGAAGCCTGGGGCCGGCGGACCCGCAGACCGGCTACCGCGATCCTACCACCGGCATCCGACGGATTGAGGCGAAGGGGCGGGTCGCCGGTCAGGCGATCCGACTGACCACCAATGAGTGGTATAAGGCGGCGCAGCTTGGCGACTCGTACTGGCTCTATGTGGTTTGGAACCCGCTGAACAACCCCAGCCGAGAGCCGCTCCGGATTCAGAACCCCGTGAAGCATCTCGACCACGCCAAGCGCGAGGTCGTCGCGGCGCGGTACTACGACATTCCAGCGCATGCGGTTTCTGAAGCGGCGGCGAGACTGTCAGATGAACACCGGTGAGATCTACTCACGACACGGAGGCTCCCCCATGCCATTGAACACAGCCACACACTTCTGGATCGAGGCGGGTGCCATGAGTGGCGACCCCAACCATCGTCACCAGATCGAGTTCTCACACGACTTGGTCCAGTTTTTCGACCCAGGCGCACTCGCGACAGAAATCGTGACTATTCGGCTGCCGGCGGGCACTCTACATGTACGTCCTCTCACCTACCGAGGAACAGACTACGGACAATGGACGGCGCAGTGGCGACTTGGTCTGCCCACAGTCAACATGGGCGGTCCACCATACGCGGGACGGATCCTCAAGTTCGAGCGTATTACCGCTGGCGGGAACGTCATCTACGCCATCGAGGTCGAGGATGCTGGCTCCCCTACAGCCAACGGTTGGCGCGCTGCCGGAGGCAACGTGGAACACACTGGTGGTCCACACGGCCGTGAGTATGGCTATTGGTAATCCAGTTCTCCGCTGGTCTCCTGACACACCCCATCGCGCCTGGAGGTCGACCGAGTATGCACAGCCTCATCGAAGACTACATGCCCATCCACGCGATCGGCGCCGAATCATCGCGAGAGAAGAGCCTCTGGAGGGAGCATCCGTTTACCGGACATCTCTGGTGGGCTCGGCGGCCTTTGGTCTCCTGCCGCGCGGCGGTGTACTGCTCGCTCGTGCCCGCAAACCAGTGGGTTTCTGCCGACAAGATCTCGACAGACTCTGTGTCTGCCTCAGGATCAGCGCAGCTAGACAACTGGAAACAAGGTGCCTCTCGCGGTCTAAACCGCGAGAATGCCCGTCGATTCGTCACCGACTTGTGTAAGTACCCATGCACGCTGAAGATGGTTGAACGCGCACAGGGGCACATTCTCCGCGCCCACGCTCAGCGGTTGACCTCAGAGTTGACGACAGCTGAGGATCGCATACCGAACTGGCTAGACGAGTTTGGCTGGGACCGTTCACGCCGCGATGTGGCACCAGAGGATATTCTCGCTGGCAAAGCTCCTCGCCCGCGCGTCCTCGACATGTTTGCGGGAGGGGCCGCCATTCCCCTCGAATCCCTACGCCTTGGCTGTGACACTTTCGCGCTCGATTTGAATCCGGTTGCGCACATCATTCAGCTGTGCACGCTCGTATACCCTCAGCAGTTCGGGCAGGCCGACCCCGGATCGGTCGGAGTGGCCGGTCCTGCCGATGCTACTGGCCAACCCACCTGGGGCGGCCTAGCCAGCGAGTTGCGGTATTGGGGGCGCTTCGTCTTCGAGGCCTCGCTCTCCAAGCTGGGCCACCTGTATCAGCTCCATCACTCCTCGGCCCGCGACTCAGCAAGTCCGTCGGTGCCGGAGTCATTGCTGTTTCCGAGCAGCGAACGCAAGGCCGCGCCCGACGGCGACGCCAACATCCCCGTGCCCATTGCCTACCTCTGGACCCGAGTCGTTCGATGCAAGAATCCGACATGTGCAGCATCCGTTCCTCTTCTCCGACAGACTTGGTTGTGCAAGAAGAAGGGTCAGTATGTTGCTCTGCGACCAGTCCCGGAGCCGCAAGCACGTCGCGTGCGGTTTGACGTGGTCGAACACGCTACTGAGAAGGGATTTGATTTCGATCCCAGCGCCTTCTCGGCCGCTGGCAATGCCAGGTGCCATCTTTGCGGGACCGTCGCCGACATTGCGCATGTGAAGCGTGAGGGGCAGGCGGGCAAACTGGGGGTTCAGCTCCTGGCCGTTGTCGCACGCCCCAAACGCGGTCGCGGTCGCATGTACCTCTCTGCCACCGAGTGTCCCGAGATCGAGCAAGCATGTGCTGAAAGCTCGTCCGTGCTCGAGCGCCTACGCGAAGCAGGCTTCTCGCCACCCGACGAGTCGATCGCGGGTTTGGACGACGAGAGCCTCAGCAACAGTCTGGGCATTACGGTCCGCCCATACGGTCTGCGGCGATTCGGGCATTTGTTCACTCCACGGCAGCTCGCATGCTTGCTCACCTTCGCGGAGAGCATTGCAGAGGCTCACGAGGAGATGCGTCGGCGACAAATACATTCTGAGCGCGCGAAGGCACTTACTTCATACTTGGGCGCAGCGCTCGACCGCCTAGCGGAGAATCACTCGTCTTTGTGCAGATGGAACGCGACCGCACAGAAGATGCAGGGGACATTCGGTCGGCAAGTGATCACGATGGTGTGGGATTTCTGTGAGGCCAATCCATTTGGCGGGTCTGTGGGCGATTGGCTGTCGATTATTGATCTTCAAGAGAATGCGATCAAAGGTGCTGTCTCAACCGGGACCCGCCCCGCGAGCGTTGCCAGAGGTACTGCAACGTCTCTTCCCTATGACGACGAGAGCATGGATGCGGTCATCACGGATCCGCCGTACTACGACAATGTGCCATATGCCGACATCTCGGATTTCTTTTACGTGTGGCTAAAGCGAAGCGTTGGCGCACTGTATCCGGAGCACTTCGCATTTCGCAACACGCCCAAGAAGACCGAAGCGATTGCGGACGCGGGCCGCCATGGCGGCGACCACCAGCGTGCAACGCAGGCCTACGAAGGCATGATCGGGACATCTCTGCGCGAGGCTCACCGAGTTCTCAAGCCCAATGCGATTCTCGTTGTTGTGTACGCGCACAAAACCACCTTGGGATGGAGCACGCTCGTTGATGCAATGCGAGGCGCGGGCTTCATGGTAACGGAGGCATGGCCACTCGATACAGAGATGCGAACGCGGCTTCGTGGTATGTCGTCATCCGCGCTTGCTAGCAGCATCTTCCTTGTGGCTAGAAAGCGACCGGAGGATTGTGGGACAGGGTCATTTGAGGAAGAAGTACGTCCGTCGCTCCATGCGATCGTTCGAGAGCGAGTGGCGACCTTGTGGGAGCAAGGCATTACTGGTGCCGACCTCGTGATCGCCGCGGTCGGAGCAGGATTGCGCGCTTTCACCAAGTATGAACGAGTGGAGTTCGCTAATGGTGAGGTAGTTCCGGCGGAGCGTTTCCTTGCTGAGGTTGAAGGTGTCGTGCTCGATGGCATGCTCGAGCAAATTGCTGGTCGAGTCGCTCAGGGTGTGACCGCAATCGATCCCCGAAGCCGTTTTTATGTGCTCTGGCGGTACGTGTACAAGGCCGGCGAGATTGATGCTGGAGAGGCGATCGTGTTTACGTATGGGCAGCACGTCGAGCTCGATGGACAAAAGGGGCTCTCGTCTGGCGCCAACCCGCTGGTCGAGAAGAAGAAGGGCTCGTATCGAGTGCGGGACTTTGCCGAGCGAGGGAAGGATGACAAGCTCGGTCTCCCGACCGACGAAGGCGAGGCGGCGCCGCTCGTTGATGCACTGCATCGCGTCCTCTGGCTCATGGAGTACAGCCCCCGGAGGCTCACGGAGTTCCTGCGGGAGTCTCGCTGCAACACAGACCAACTGCGCGTTCTCGCCCAGGCCCTGTCGGGCCCCGCGCTGAAGGGCGGCGAGATGGGGCAGGTCTCCGCCGGCGAGGAGTTGGCGGCACTGACCAAATTGACCGCGAACTGGCGCAGCGTGATCGAGGATGCCCTCAGCCCGCTCGAGCGGAGCCACTGACACCCTGCCCGCGCGCAGGGAGATCAACGATCGGACAGCGAAGCATGAGCAACATCAAACCATGGATCGAAGTCGTCTCGCTCCACTCTGACGTGCTGTCGGAGGACTTCAGCGAGGACATCTTCGCGCTGGACCTCGGGCCGCTCGCCGATGGCAACCCGAACGTCCCCGCGGTGTACCGCGATCCGGAACACTTCTTCCGGGCCTCGTACCTGACGACCGGCCTGAAGGGGCTGCTTCGCGATGTGCTGAGCCGGCTCAACGGTCACGCGGGCGGGCGCGTGATGAAGCTCCTGACGCCGTTCGGCGGCGGCAAGTCGCACACGCTGGCGGCGCTGTTCCACGCGGCGGAGCATCGCAAGGCACTGAACGTGATCGCGGAGGGGAAGGATCTGCCGGACCCGCCGCAGGGCAAGGTGGCGGTGTTCGACGGCCAGTTCTTCGACGCCAGCAAGGGCAAGGAGATGCCCGGCACCGGCGAGTACGCGAAGACCATGTGGGGCTGGATCGGGTGGCGGCTCAAGGGCAAGGAGGGGTACGAGCTGCTCCGCGAGCAGGACGAGACGCGCGTCGCGCCCGGCAACGACGAGATTCTCAAGCTCTTCGACACCGGGCCGAACCTGATCTTGCTGGACGAGGTGCTGGAGTATCTGATCAGCGCTGGCGGCGTGAAGGCGGGGACGACGAACCTCCGCGACGAGACGCTGAGCTTCATCAAGCGGCTGACGGTCGCCGTATCGAACACCAAGACGACGGCAATGGTGTTCACGCTGCAGTCGAGCAAGCGAGAGTCGCTCGAGTATCTCAACCTCCTGCAGACCATCGACCACCTCGCCGCGCGGAAGGACCAGCGCCGAGAGCCGGTCGAGGGCAACGAGATCATGCTGGTTGTGCAGCGCCGGCTGCTCGCCAGGACGCCGACGGACGAACAGGCGGCGCCGGTGGCTACGGCGTACCAGGACATCTACACGCAGATGCGAAAGGCCTACGCCACAAGCAAGGCGGAGGTCCAGCAGGCAGAGGAGGATGGGCTGGCGCTGCGGGATCGGATGCGGGCGGCGTACCCATTCCACCCGGCGCTGATCGACCTGATGCGGGAGCGTTGGGCTGCGATCCCGGACTTCCAGCGGACACGGGGCGCCCTGCGGTTCCTGGCCGCGTGTCTCCGGGCAACTCACCGGCTGGGCGCCAGCAGCAAGGTGCTCGGGCCGGGCGACGTGCCGATGCAGGACGCCGAGGTGCGGCTCGCATTCTTCAAGGAGGTCGGCCAGCAGGCGGACTTCCAGGCTGTGCTGGAGCATGACCTGGTCGGCGCCAACGCTCGGGCGCGCCGGATCGACGAGCGCCGGGCGAAGGAGCACCCCTCGGAGGCGGGCAAGCGGAACGCGATGCGGCTGGCGACGGCGATCCTCATGTACTCGTTCGGAGGATTGCGGCGCGATGGCAACGGCGACACGCTGCCGCCTGGAATCACGGAGCAGGAGCTCCTGTCGGTCTGCGTCGGCCCGGATCTGGACAGCACGACGGCGCAGGCGTGTCTGAAGGAGCTGGGGCCGAACAGCCCCAACGGGTGCTTGTACCTGCACTTTGACGGCGTGCGGTATTGCTTCAAGAAGGACCCGAACGTGACGCTCCTGGTGGAGCAGGAGGCGGACTCGGTCTCGAGGGACGAGCGCAAGGTCCGCGACAAGATCAAGGAGATGATCGAGGAGCGGCTGGCCGGGCACCACGACACGATCGTGTGGCCCGAGAAGACCACAGCCGTCCCCCACGACGATCCGAGGTTCCTCGTCGCGTACCTGCCACTGGAGTTCCGCGGCGAGCCCAAGTCCGTGCAGGAGGCGACGGCGAAGCAGTTCTTCGAGCAGTACGGGGATCGGCCCCGGAAGTTCAAGAACGGTCTGGGGCTCGCCGTGCCGTCCGAGGATCAGATCGAGGTGCTGCGTCGCTCGGCCCGGTATCTGCTGGCCGTTGAGCAGGTGAAGACGAAGGGAAAGCAGCTCAACCTCACCGATGAGCAGAAGAGCCAGTTGCGGGAGCGGGAGTCCACCGAGAAGTCGGCGATCGAGGCCGCGCTCCAGAAGCTCTACATGGAGGTGTGGTTCCCTCGCATGGAATCGGGCGGCATCACGATCGATGTCGTGTCCGTCGGCGGGCGCCCGCTCCAGACGACGCTCAACGACAAGAAGCAGGCGGCGATCCATGAGCGCGTGACCGAGCTGATCACGCAGGTGCAGAAGCGTGTGTTCACGACGTTGGCGCCGCCCAAGATCCCCGAGCTGTTCAAGCTGGGAGAGGGATCCCCTGCGGAGATGGGGATCAGGGCCGCGGAGATCGTGGAGGGCTTCTATTCGTTCCTCGGATTCCCCCGGTTGGCGTCGGACGCCGTTGTGCGTCGAGCCATCGCCAAGGGGGTGACCGACGGCATCTTCGGGTACTCCTCCGGCACGACGCCGTCGCTCGGCGCCGATGGGAAGTTCGAAGTGGCGGCCGACAAGGTTCGGATCAACGTCCAGCTGTCGGATGACGAGATTGACCTGGACTCCGGCTTCGTGATGCTGCCGGCGGCGATCCCCTCGGCGGCCCCGCCACCGGGCCCGACGCCGCCCGGGCCGGGACCAGTCCCGCCGGGGCCCGTGCCGCCGGGGCCGACACCCCCCGGCCCAACGCCACCGGGTCCGACCCCTCCAGAACCCGCACAAACATCGGTCGAGCTCGCCTTCTCCGCGGACCGCGACGGCCTTTTCACGGCGTGGAACGCGATCGCAAACCTCGCCGATCTCGCCGGCAAGGTGGATGTGACGGTGCGGGCGGAGAGCGGGGACGGGTTCGACAAGAGCAAGCTGCAGAACGGGGTGATGGAGCCGCTTCGAGAAGCGGACCTGATCGAATGAGGCCGGCTTGCCCCGCTGGTTATGTCCATGTACACTAAACAGTGCATGGGCAGGCTCGGGGCCGCAAGGATGGCTAGATGAGTAAAGCCCAGAAGAGCTTTGGAAAGCTCCTGCGGGAGACACGCGTGAAGAAGGGCTACACCCTTCGGAAGTTTGCGGAGATGATCGACGTGAGCCCGACGTACCTGTCACAGGTCGAGCAGGGGAAAGTCGAGCGGCCGCCGACGGCGGAGCGGGTGCGCAAGATGGCGGAGTTGCTCGACGAGAATCCCGATGAGTGGATCGGGCTCGCGGGCCGAGTGCCGGACGATGTGAACGACATCATCCGCAGCGAGCCCGAGGCCATGCCGGCGCTGCTCAGAGCCGCCAAGGGGCTGACGGCCGACCAGTTGCGGACGCTCACCGAGGATCTCAAGCGCAAGCGCCAGGAGGGAGACTCGAAGCAATGAAGCGCCGCGTCGCCGTCCGCCAGCATCGGGTCCCCTTCCTGCACGACAGGGTGATCGAGGAGCATGCGCAGCTGCTTCTCAACGAGTGGGTGGAGGCGCATCCGGCGATCACGGCGCCGCCGGTTCCGATAGAGGGCATCCTGGAGCTTCATCTCAAGCTCGATTTCGAGCTCGCCGATCTCCAGACCGAGTTGGGGCACCCGGACGTCCTCGGTGGCATCTGGTTCGGGATTCGCACCATCAAGGTCGATCAGTCGCTCGACCCAAACGTCGACCCCTCGATGCTGGGACGATTTCGATTCACGCTCGCGCACGAGATCGGACACTGGCGACTGCACCGGCAACACCTCATGGAGGATCCAGGCGCGCGGTCGCTGTTCCAGGCCGACTGTGAGCCGGCGTTCGTGTGCCGTCAGAGCGCCGGTCCACCCGAGGAGATCCAGGCCAACATGTTCGCGTCGTGCCTGCTGATGCCGCGTTCCCTGGTGTACGACGCTTGGGGACGATGGCGAGGATCAGATGATCCGGCGATCATCGGCGAGCTGCCGACCGACGGGCTCCGCGGGGCGCCGGACGAAGTCGAGGAGCGGGCGATGGACAGGTTCTGCAAACCGCTGGCCGCGCAGTTTGAAGTTTCGGCGCAGGCGATGCGGTACCGACTTCAGAAGCTGGAGCTGCTGGTGAGAGAGAAACAGCCAGGTCTGTTCTGAGGGGCCGGAGGCCCCTTTCATTTCTCTCCTCTGTTTACTGTCAACTGGACAGTAGAAAGGACGGATTCGATGGCCAGGATGTTCGAACCGCGCAAGGTGCTCAAGCAGATCGCTAACCCCCTGCTTCGCGAGTTCTTCGCGCGCCGCGGCGAGCTCGCCGAGGTGGCGTGGGATGACCTGTCCGAGCACAAGGTCGAGCCGGTGTTCGAGGCGTGGCAGGCGCTGCCCGAACGCCAGAAGCTCGAGGTTCAGGTGATCCTCCGAGACATCAACGAGCTCGCCGACCATCGCGGGATGGCGGTGCTTGCCGAGGAGATCCTCTGGCGCAATCCATCGCTCGCTGACGACTTCAAGGCACAGGCCAGCAAGCAGGACAAGGCGATGTGGGTGTATCTGCACCTGCCCGAGGCGTTCAACGAAGCGGCACTCTTCGCTCGCGCCGACGCGCTGGCGGCGGGACGGCACTGGAAGCGCCGGAACAACCTCCCGTCCGTCGCGCTCGACGTGACGCAGGACATGCTGGACTCGCTCGGTGAGGCCCTGACCTCGTTCTACGGGCCGAAGCAGATGCGGGGTCGGTACTGCAAGGTTGTCCACTACCGGCGGCAGGGCGGCGCCGACTACTTCTTTGCGTACCTCGACGACTACCCGGACAAGCACATCGTCTTCGACGGCGACAGCGATCAGCCGACGGTGCGATCGGACCGGTACGCGTTCGAGAACGTGTTCGTCTACAACGCGGACGACGGCTCCATGGAGGTGTTCGCGCAGGGCGGCAAGCCGGTCTGGGAGCCGCTGCAGCAGGCGTTCTGCACATCGGTGCTGGGCCGGGACGTCGACCCGGCAGACCCCCTCCGGCCCACTTTCCGGCTGGACCACCTGCTCACGCCAGACTTCCCACTCCCGCTCGAGGCGACGGACGGCGTGGAGGAGGCTCGGATCACAAGGATGCGCATCGCGCCGCGCGGCAGTGCCGGGTACGTCGAAGTCAAGGCGGATCCGAAGGCGTCACGGAACGACATCTACCGCAAGATCGAGCGGTGGCTCCGCACCGAACACGTCGGCACCGACGGGGCCAAGGTGCTGTCCGCGTCCTTCTCGATGCGGTTCAGTCATGATGGACCCGGGCGGGCGCCGACGCTGTCATTTGACGTGTCAGCGCCGAACTCCAGCAATCTCAAGAGCAAGCCTGACGAGCATCGCACTGTCGGCGAGCGCTGCCTGAAGCGCTGGGGGGTGACCGATGAAGAGTGATGCGCTCTTGCGGATCATCCTCGCCGCGTTCGACGATGTCGGTCGTGTGTTCGACCACAACGATCTGGCTGAGTGGCCTCAAGGATCACTCGAGACTCTGCTGTCGATCGGGCTCGTTCGTCAGTCGGCGAGCGGCCTGACGGCCCCTTGTCCGAGTTGCTCAGAGCCGCACACCGAGGTCGTCGCTCGGCGTGCAGGTCACGACGGCACGACGCGGCTGTTCATCTGGTGTCCAGAACAGCTGCGTGTCGAGGTGACGCCGGAGATGTGCCGCGGCTGGGAGCCCGACCTTGACGGCCTTGCGCGAGCCGTCGGCAACTGCCTCGGCGTCAAGGGAGCGAACGCTACCGTGGTGCCTGGGCGGTTGTGGCGACTCGGACGCGTCCCGTGGGAGGGCAAGACGAGGGAGGTGCTGTTCGCCGTCCGTCTCAACGATCGCGACGGTACATCGGTGGCAGCGCATGTGGGCGTCGGGGGCCGGTCAGTGGTCGTCGTGCCATACCAGGTACCCGATGAGCGTGTCTGGCCAGGGCGCGTTCCTGCGGTGGTCTCACTCGATCGCGTCGCAGCGCTGGGGTCAGGTGAGCTCACCGTCGACGGTGTGGCGTTCATGCAGATCATCGCCGAGGCGGACGCCGTTGCCGCCGAACGCGGAGAACTGCCGCAAGAGCACCTGGCCGCCAAGAAGGTCCGGCGGCACGTCAAGGAGACCATCGACTCGATGGTCAGCAACGAAGCGCTCGTGCAGGCGTATCGCGTCCACGGGTCGTACCGCAAGACGGCCGATGCACTGAACGCGGAGGGGTTCATCACCGACCGCTGGGCTGTCGAGAGGGCCGTCAAGGCGGCCGGCGGCCCCGAGGCGGTGAGGCGGGCGGAGGACAGCGACTCCGTTTCGCGGACTGTCGCGTCGCAACCTCGCGACAGGGCCCAAAAGATCGCACAGCGTCGCTAACCCCTGAACTGTCAATGGAATGTGGCCACCGGGGCGAGCCAAGCTCGCCCCGGTTTCTTGCGCCAGCGGCGACACCAGGCCCCGCGTCCGAGGCCGGTCGGCTCATAACCGGCCAGTCACGGGCGCACCTGTGATCCCTCGCGGCGCGTTGCCGCGGCACAGTCCAAGTCGTGCGTCGGCGTGGCTGCCCGAGCGAGCCAGACCTCCGGCCTCGGAGGTCACATGTCAATCCGCAGCGATGTCGTCTCTCACCCCTTCACCGCCGAGTTGATCCGCCAGAAGGTCAGGAAGCTGGCTCGCAAACCGGGCTTCTCCCGCTCAGACGAGGAAGATCTCTCGCAGGGGATGTACCTCTACCTCTGGGAGCGCTCCAGGTTGTTCGACCCGAAGCGCGGCACCATCGAGGCCTTCGTCATCACCGCCGTGACGAGCTGGGAGGGCATGGAACTCCGGCGCCGGCGGGCGAAGAAGCGTCGCGACGGGCTCCACGCGCTGTCGCTCGAGTCCACGATGGTGGCGTGCAACGGCGAGCTCGACACGCTCGCCAGCGTGCTCGAGGAACTCGACGGCGTGCGTCTGACCGCGCGCGACCCGAAGTCGTTGCTCGACGAACTGGTGCTCCGCGACGAGTATCGCCTCGTCATCGCCCAGCTCACGAAGCGCGAGCAGAAGTTGCTCCGTGACGTGATCGAGTTCGGCGTGGCGGGCACCGCCCGCAAACGCCGAGTGTCCCGGCGCCGCATCGATCGGCTTGTCGCCCAGATCCGCGAGCGCTTCGCAGCAGATGGCGCGACCGATGACCGGGCACCGGGCGACGCGACCGCATAGGGAACCAGCGGAGGGCCTACGACGGCTGGGCCCGCTGCGGATCAGCGACCGGGGGGCGCTCGGGCACTGCCCGGGCGCTCCGGTCGCCGTCCCCACGGAGCAAGGAGCACCGCGCGATGAACCAGATGGAGTACCGATTCCAGTTCAGTCCGGAGGTGGACCTCGATGAGGCGGTCGCCACGCTCCGCCTGTCGCTGCTGGCGGCCGAGGGCCCGTACGGCGAGGCCCGCGTCCGGACGGAGGTCTCCTTCACGGTCGAGCCGATGCGCGCGGAGCTCCGTGTGTCCGGCGCAACGGGCGTACTCGAAGCCGTCACGCAAATCTTCACGTCACTGCTGTCGCATGAGTTCGGGCGCGACACCTTCACCATCCGCCGCGAGTCCGCGCCGACGGCCGTTCCGGCCGCATGACCACCGACGCCGCCCCTTGTTCGCACCCCGAGGCCGACTTCGCCTGCGAGCCATGTTCCCCGACTCCGTTCCAGGACCTCAAAGGAACCCGATGCCCGAGGCAGCCGTCATTGACCTCCGCTTCCTCCACCGCGAGCCGGCGGAGGTTTACCACGCCAAAGCGACGTCGCACCTGTCGTCCCACTCGCTCGCCGACTTCCGACGCTGCCCTCTGCTGTTCCGGCGCAAGGAACTGGGGCTCATCCCCGAGCGCGATACGGAGGCGTACCTCGTCGGCCGCGCCGCGCACGTGCTGGTGCTTGAGGGACGGCAGCGGTTCGAGGCGGCGTTCGCTGTCGGCGGTCCGGTCAACCCCAAGACTGGCAAGCCGTTTGGATCGAGTACGAAGGCGTTCGGCGAGTGGGCCGCGAAGGTCGGCAAGGCCGTGCTCGCGGATGACCAGGCGGCGCTGGTCGAGCAGATGGCGGCGAGCGTGCGCGAGCACATGTTCGCCCGTGAGCTGCTCGCCGACGGCGTGGCCGAGGGCGTGGTGCGCTGCGAGTACGCCGGGCACGCCTGCCAGGCGCGAATCGACTGGGTGAACCCCATCGAGGGACGCGGGATCGTGGATCTCAAGACGTGCGATCGGCTCGACTGCTTCGAGCTGGACATCGGCGCCTTCGGCTACGTGCATCAACTCGCGTTCTACCGCGCCCTCGTGGGCATCGCGTCCGGAGAGGAGCTGCCCGTTCACATCATCGCCGTCGAGAAACGCGAGCCGTTCCGCTGCGGGGTCTGGCAGCTCTCGGAGCGCGTGCTCGGGCAGGCCCGGCGCGAGAACGAGCAGGCGATGGCGGAGTTGACCCGCTGCCGCGCCACCGGCGTGTGGCCGACGCGGTTCGAGTCCATGCGTCTGTTCGACCGGCTGTGAGCATTGATCGGGAGCGTCTAGTCAGGAGGCGGGTGCGCCCCGCGGCAGAACCCAATCACGGAGGACCGCATGAAGCTGAGCCAGATCGAACGGGGAACCCAATCGGCGCCGCGCCGTGTCATGGTCTACGGCACGCACGGGATCGGCAAGAGCACCTTCGGCGCGATGGCCGAGCGGCCCATCTTCGTCCAGACCGAAGACGGGCTGGCGAACATCGAGGTGGATCGCTTCCCGCTGGCCACGCGCTACGGCGATGTACTCGCCGTGCTCGGCGAGCTCTACACCGCCGAGCACGAATACCGCACCGTCGTCATCGATTCACTCGACTGGCTCGAGCGCCTGATCTGGGGCGAGGTCTGCGCCAAGCGCGGCGTCGAGTCGATCGAGGACATCGGCTACGCGAAGGGGTACGTCTTCGCCCTCACCCAGTGGCGCGAGATCTTGACCGGCCTCGACGCGCTGCGCAACGAGCGCGGCATGCAGATCGTCCTCATCGCCCACGCCCAGATCGAGCGCTTCGCCAACCCCGAGACCGACACCTACGACCGCTACAGCCCGCGCCTCCAGAAGCTCGCCTCGGCGCTCGTTCAGGAGTGGTGCGACGAGGTGCTCTTCGCCAGCTACCGCGTCCACACCAAGACGACCAAGGAGGGCTTCGACCGCAAGCGCACGCAGGGCGTCGGCACCGGCGAGCGGATCATCCGCACCACCGAGCGCCCGGCGCACGTGGCGAAGAACCGCCTCAACCTTCCCGACGAGATCCCCCTCGACTACCGCGTGTATGCCGCGTTCGTGCGCGGCGAGAACCCGCTGGCGGTCGCCGACACCGAGAACGCCCCCACGACCACCGAGCAAGAAGGAGCCTGAGCCCATGGCGAACCTGAACGGATTCGACGCGACCAACGTGGAGCCGAACGTCGGCTTCGATCCCATCCCCGCCGGCAAGTACCTGTGCGTCATCACCGCCAGCGAGATGAAGGAGACCAAGGCCGGCAACGGCGAGTACCTGGAGCTGGAGCTGGAGGTGATCGACGGGCCGCACAAGGGGCGCAAGCTCTGGGATCGGCTGACGCTCAGGCACCCCAACGACAAGACGGTGCAGATCGCCAAGGGCACGCTCAGCTCCATCTGCCGGGCGGTGGGCGTCTTGGCGCCGCGCGACAGCGTCGAGCTGCACAACCTGCCGCTGGTCGCCAGCGTCGGGCTCAAGAAGCGGGAGGACAACGGCGAGATTACGAACACCGTCAAGGGGTACGCGAAGCGCGACGGTGCGGCCCCCTCTCGGCCCGGGCCCGCGGCCAACGGGAGCGCGCCCCCGTGGAAGCGGTGAGGACGATCACGCTTGAGCTTCCCTGGCCGCCGAGCGTCAACCGGTACTGGCGGTCGATCCCGCTGCGGCGGGGCTACCGCGTCGTGCTGAGCTGCGAGGGCCGGGCGTACCGCAGGGATGTGTGCGCCCGGCTCGCAGCTCGGCGGAGGGCGCTGGCGGGTCGGCTGCACGTGCGGGTGACGCTGTGCGCGCCGACGCGCCGGCCTCTCGACCTGGACAACCGGCTCAAGGGACTCCTCGACGCCATGCAGCACGCGGGCGTCTACCGCGACGACGGGCAGATCGACCGGATCGAGGTCGAGCGCGGCGAGGTCGTCCAGGGCGGCAGCGCCCTGGTCGAGATCACGGAGGTGGCAGCCTGATGGAACTGCGGGCGTACCAGCGCGAGGCGGTCGAGGCGGTGTACTCGTTCCTGCGGGAGCGCGACGACAACCCGTGCGTGGTGATTCCGACGGGCGGGGGCAAGACGCCGGTGATCGCGACCATCTGCCGCGACGCGGTGAACCAGTGGTCCGGGCGGGTCGTGATCCTTGCGCACGTCAAGGAGTTGCTCGAGCAGGCGGCGGACAAGCTGCGGGCGATCGCCCCGGACGTGCCCGTGGGCATCTACTCGGCCGGCTTGAAACGCAAGGACCTCGGCTACGCGGTCACCATCGCTGGCATCCAGTCGATCTACCAGCGCGCCTGCGACCTGGGGCCGGTGGACCTGGTCATCGTGGACGAGGCGCACCTGATCCCGCCGGACGGCGAGGGGATGTACCGCCAGTTCCTGGCCGACGCCAAGGTCGTCAACCCACACTCGCGGGTGATCGGGCTCACCGCGACGCCGTTCCGGATGAAGACCGGGACGATCTGTGCGCCCGACACCATCCTGAACGAGGTCTGCTACGAGGTCGGCGTCCGCGAACTGATCGTGCAGGGATTCCTGTGCCCGCTGCGGACCAAGGCGGGGACGGCGAGGGCGGACACCAGCGGCCTGCACGTCCGCGGCGGGGAGTACATCGCGGGCGAGGTCGAGGACCTCATGGACACCGACTCGCTGGTCGAGGCGGCGTGCGCCGAGATGGTCGAGTACGCCGCCGACCGCCGGAGCGTGTTGATCTTCTGCGCCGGCGTCCGGCACGGGGAGCACGTCGCCCGGGTGATCCGCGAGCGTCACGGCGCCGACTGCGGGTTCATCGAGGGCGGGACGGCGACGAAGGAGCGCGACGAGCTCATCGACCGCTTCAAGCGCGGCGAGCTGAAGTACCTCGCCAACGTGAACGTGCTCACGACCGGCTTCGACGCGCCCAATGTGGACTGCGTCGCGCTGCTGCGCCCGACGCTCTCGCCTGGGCTCTACTACCAGATGGTCGGGCGGGGCTTCCGCCTCGCGCCCGGCAAGGCCGACTGCCTGGTCCTCGACTTCGGCGGCAACGTGCTCCGGCACGGCCCGGTGGACGCGATCCGCGTCAAGGAGCCGGGCTCCGGCGACGGCGAGGCGCCGGCCAAGGAATGCCCCGAGTGCCACGCCGTCATCCACGCGGCGTACTCGGTCTGCCCCGAGTGCGGGCATGAGTTCCCGCCGCCCAAGCGCGAGAAGCACGAGGCGACGGCGAGCAGCGAGGGGATCCTCTCGGGGCAGACCTCGCGCAGCGAGGAGCGCGTGAGCGACATCTCGTACCACGTCCATTACAAGCGCGACGACCCCGACGCCCCGCCGACCATGCGGGTCGAGTACCGCTGCGGCTTCAACACCTGGTTCCGCGAGTGGGTCTGCTTCGAGCACACCGGCTACGCCCGGGCCAAGGCTGAGCAGTGGTGGCGAGCGCGCTCGCGCGAGCCCGTGCCGTTGTCGGTCGATGAGGCGGTCGAGCTGGCCGAGGCCGGGGCGCTCGCGCCGACGCTGGCGATCACCGTCGAGCGCAAGGCCGGCGAGAAGTACGACCGCGTCGTCGGGCACGCCATCGGCGAGAAGCCGCCGCGGCTCGACGACCCCGACAACCTGCCCGAGCACGCGGGCGCCACCTGCGGCATCCCAGACGACGAGATCCCCTTCTGAGCACAGCTCAAGGAGCACCGATGATCACGATCACGATCGAAGAGACGGACAAGCACGGGCGGGTTCTCTCGCGGCACTTGGCGACCGCCGCGGCCGACCGGAGCGATGCGAAGGAGCTCGCCCGCGCGATCGCCCTCGCCGTCGGCGGCCTGATGTACGACGGCGACGTCCCGGCCGAAGCACCCCTGCTTCTGGCGGCCGCAGCGACACACCGCTCAAGCTCATGCGTGCAGGCGCTGGGCCACGCGGTGTCGCTCGCGGCGGAACGGTACAGCTTCGACCTGGCGGTCAAGCCGCTCATCGATGTGGACCGTCTGCTCGATTACCGGGCCAGCAAGCGCGACCGCGAGGAGGCCCGCCGGACCCTGCGGATCCTCGGCGCCCAGGTCCGCCGCCGCGAGGACGACGATTGAGCATGACCAGCGCCGGGCCCAGCCTGCTCGACGCCGCACGCGCCTACACCGCGCGGGGCTATCGCGTCGTGCCCATCCCGCCGGCGCAGAAGGCGCCGCGCATCAAAGCCTGGCAGAACCTCCGGCTCGACGAGCCAGACCTCTCCGCGCACTTCAACTGCGACCCCTCGAGCGGTAACGTCGGCCTGCTCCTCGGCGAGCCCAGCGGCGGGCTGGTCAATGTGGACCTCGACTGCGACGAGGCGGTCGAGCTTGCGGACGACTACCTGCCGCCGACACCGGCGACCACGGGCCGCCCGAGCCGGCCCAGCTCGCACCGTTGGTACGTCAGCGACGGCGTCGCCACGACGAAGCACCGCGATCCGGTGACGCGCGAGATGATCGTCGAGCTGCGGTCCACCGGCGCCCAGACGGTCATCGGCCCGAGCGTGCATCCATCGGGCGAGCCGTACGACCTCCTCGAGGCCGAGCCGGCGCGCGTGGCCGGCCCGCTCCTGGCCGCGTGCGTCGCCGCCCTCGCCGAGGCGGTCGTCCGGGCGAGGCACGGTCAGGCGGCTCGCGCCGGCCCGCCCACGGCGGAACGTGGGCCGACGTGTGGCAAGCGGGCGCTCCCGGACGACGGGATCGAGCGCCGGGCGGCGGCGTACCTCGACGCCATGCCGCCCGCGGTCTCGGGCCAGGGCGGGCACAACGCGACCTACGCCGGAGCGACGGCGATGGTGCACGGGTTCGGGCTCGACGCCGAGGCCGCGCTGCGCCTGCTGCTCGAGCGGTACAACCCGCGCTGCGAGCCGCCATGGTCTGAGAAGGAGCTGCGGCACAAGGTCGAGGACGCGGCGAGCAAGCCGCACGACAAGCCGTTCGGGTGGCTACGCGACGCGACCACCGAGGCCGGCGACGTGGACCTGTCCGGCTTCTCGCCCAAGCGCCGCGCGGCCGACGACGATCAGGGCTCTGTCGGCCCGCCGTCCATGCGCCCGCCCGACCCGGGTCCGTTCCCGGATGCGCTGCTGCACGTGCCCGGGCTCATCGAGCAGGTCGTCGAGTACAACCTCGCGACCGCGACGCGCCCGCAGCCGGTCCTCGCGCTGGCGGCGGCGATCTGCCTCCAGGCCGTGCTCGCGGCCCGCAAGGTGCGCGACGAGCGCGGCAACCGGACCAACCTCTACTGCGTGGGCATCGCGCCGTCGGGCGCCGGCAAGGACCACGCCCGCAAGGTCAACAAGAACGCGCTGTTCCAGGCCGGCATGAACACGCACGAGGGCAACGAGGACTTGGCCTCCGACGCCGGGCTCGTCACCGCCGTCGAGCAGCAGCCGGCGATCCTGTTCCAGATCGACGAGTTCGGGCGATTCCTCCGCACCATCGGCGACCCCAAGAAGGCGCCGCACCTGTTCAACGTGCTCACGGCGCTCATGAAGCTGTACTCCAGCGCCGACACCGTCTTCCGCGGCAAGGCCTACGCCGACAAGAAGCGCAACAAGGTCATCGACCAGCCGTGCGTGTGCTGCTACGGCACCACCGTTCCCGAGCACTTCTTCGAGTCGCTCACCGCCGATAGCCTCAGCGACGGGTTCATCGCCCGCCTGCTCGTGTTCGAGGCCAACGTCACGCCGCCGCGCCAGCGCGCTGCGGCCACGCCCGTGCCCGAGCCGATCCTGGAAGCCGCTCGCTGGTGGGGCGACTTCAAGCCCGGCGGGAACCTGCGGGGAGAACATCCCGAGCCGATCGTCGTCACCGCCACGCCCGAGGCTGGCCAGGTGTTCGACGCGCTGGCCGCGACGGTGGATGCGGAGCTGGCCAAGGACGGGGAGGGGCGCTCGCTCTGGGCCCGCGCCGAGGAGAAGGCCTGCCGCCTGGCGCTGGTGTACGCCTGCTCGGCGTGGCGGGAGAAGCCGGTTATCGACGAGGACGCCGCCCGCTGGGCGTGCGGGCTGAGCGAGTACCTGACCCGACGGATGCTCTTCGTTTGCCACGAGTGGGTCGCGGAGGGGCTGTTCGATGCCCGGCAGAAGCGCGTGCTCCGGATCATCCGGCGCGCCGGGGGATCGATCGGGCGGAGCGAGCTGTGCCGGCGGACGCAGTCGTTCACGCAGCGCGAGCGCCAGGAGGTCATCGACAACCTGCTCGAGACCGGGCAGATCACGCAGGAGACCACGCCGACGGCGGGTCGCAGGAGGGTCACCTATGCGCTGGCCTGAGGCGCTTCTTTCACTTCTTTCATCCCTGGGCGTCTGTATATGGAAAAGGCGCGCGCGCGTGCGCGGTGGGGAGAAGAGTGGTAGTGAAGAAAGTGAAAGAAGTCTCTCTCTTACCAATTCTCCATCCCCGCCCCTCGGCTCACAGGACTTCCCCGCGCCTACCACCAGCCCAACAGCCGGAAGCCTAACGGGGGAGTCGCCTGGGGGGCATGGTTCCTTCCCGGCGGAATCTGCGCCGCTACGCCGCCGGGAACAGCCGCGAATCCGGACAGAGTTTGTTGCGCTTGTCCGGTCCGGTTCCGCCCTTGCCCCCGAGGGTCGCCCACGTGGCGAACGGGCCGCTTGGTGGCCCCGTCCTACGCC
>Ga0226835_1000527_pt1 | contig 39581 bp, 32 predicted proteins | sample LAC_MetaG_1_FD_163627 | JGI IMG/M metagenome (GOLD analysis project Ga0226835, IMG submission 163627) | Anaerobic ammonium oxidizing microbial communities from anammox membrane bioreactor (MBR) in UC Berkley, California, United States -... | ecosystem: Engineered > Bioreactor > Anaerobic >...
GGATTTTGGATTTCGGATTTTCAATTTTCAATTTTCAATTTTCGATTTTCGATTTTCGATTTCCAACTTTCAACTTTCAACTTTCAACTTTCAACTTTCAACTTTCAACTTTCAACTTTCAACTTTCAACTTTCAACTTTCAATTTTGAACTTTCCCTCATCCGCCAGCAGAAAATTTTTTACCATGTCACAACCGGAATTTGCAACCCAATTAACGCCGTCCAGCGAAACGTTTTCGACGCAAGAAAGCGCGCGGCTCGCGCCCTATTTTTCCAACGCCGACCGTTCGGTGGTCGCGCTGATGAATTTACCCGAAGTCGTCAAGGGCGCGTTATTTTCGCGCTATAGCCGTTCCGCCAAAGGCGTGCGCCGCCTGTTCCTCGACGAATTTTTGGACCGCGCGGAAATTATCGAACCCCTGAACGTTTTCGAGAAAGACTCGACAGACACCGCGCGCGCGCAAGCGGAAGCGTTTTATGCGCGCGTCCTGTCCGATTACGGCGACGATTCGGTGGGCGAACTCGGCGGCGCGCACATCGCCTTTCAAGAAGTTTCGCAAATCGCCGCCAAGACCATCGAAGACCATCGGCTCGGTTTGGCGTTTCTCGAAAAATCATCGCGCTATGTGCCGTTCGACGACAAGGTGAACGGACAGTATCGCTATTACCGCGACCCAACGCTCGGCGCGTCGCCTTATGCCGCGCAAGTGACGCAGCATCTCGACGGTTTATTTGACGCGTATACGGCGCTGCTCCCGCGCATGATGCAGTATCTGGAAGAAACGCATCCCATCGCGGACATTGAATTTGAAAACGCGCTCACGGGCGCGGTGGAAAAATTCGCGCAGATTGACGACGCGGAATTTCAACGCAGCGCGGCGTTTGCGTACAAACAAGCGGTGCGCGCGCAGGCGTGCGATTTACTGCGCTGTTTTTTGCCGCTGGCGACATTGACGAACGTCGGCGTGTGGGGCAACGGACGCGCGCTGGAATATCTGTTGCTGCATCTGCTCGCCGACCCGTTCGCGGAAAATCGTTTGCTGGGTCGCGCGGGCGCGCACGAATTGGCTAACGTCATTGGGCCCTTTATCAAACGCGCGGACGACGCCAGGGGCAAACCATTGCAAGCGTATCTGCAAACGCGCCGCGCGACGCAAATCAAATTGGCGCGCGCGTTTTTGGACCAAACCGCGCCGCCCGTCGTCCACAATCCATCAGCGAAAGCGTTATTGGTGCGTTACGATGCCGACGCGATAGATGCGGTTATCGGCGCGATTTTATTTTCCGCCAGCGCCCTACCCAAACAAACCGTCGCCGCGCGCGTCCAAACTTTATCCGCCGCGCAAAAAGAAGAGATTGTGCGCGCGTACGTGGGCGAACGTCAAAATCGGCGCCACAAACCGGGGCGCGCGTTCGAACACGCGCGTTATGAATTTGATTTGCTCATCAACATTGGCGAATTCCGCGACTTGCAGCGGCATCGCGTCGTCACGCCGAACCGTCAAGCGTACACCACCGCGCACGGTTACGACACGAGCGCGCAGCTTGAGGCGGTCCCCGCAATCCGCGACGCGTATCATGCGGCGATGGCGCGCGCCGACCGACTCTATCGCGCGCTGGCGTCGGACTTGCCGAACGAGGCGCAATATGTCGTGCCGTTTGGCTATCGGGTGCGCTACAACATTGAATTAAATCTGCGTGAGCTGTATCATTGGTGCGAACTGCGAACGACAGAACAGGGACATCCCGATTATCGCTTGACGAGCCAACAAATGTATTACGCCGTCCGCGCCGTGCAGCCGGCGCTCGTCGCGGGCATGACCTTTGTAAATCTTGAACCCAATCCGCCAATGAGCCGCTTGCGCGCGGAAATGCGGAGCGCCAAAAAACGAATGAGCGCCAATTTAACGACGCGCGCTTGATCAACCACAGGTAAAATCCGAATGGCTGCGATTCCTCCCACTCCCGACCAATTTCCGCAATCGCTGTACGGCATCCATGATGTCGAAGGTTTGCATTTTTTGCAGCAAAATCATTGCAGCGGTTGGCTCGTTCATGCGGTGGACGTATGGCACGACGCGCCCGCCGATTACAGCGCGCTGGTCAACGCCAAATGTCGCGTGATTGTCCGTTTGAACAACGGCTATGGCAGCGCGGGAACCATTCCCCTGCCGTCCGGCTATGACGCGTTCGCGCAGCAATGCGCGCAATGGGTCGCGGCAAGCAAGGGCGCGAAAATTTTCATCATTGGCAACGAGATGAATCTCTCCGCCGAGCGTCCGCAAGGCCAACCAATTTTGCCCGCCGCTTATGCCGTCTGTTTCAAAAAATGCCGCGCGGCGATTCAAGCCCAACCCGGTTTCGCCGACGCCAATCTCGTGCCGGGCGCGACGGGCCCGTACAATACCGAAACGACATATCCCGCGAATCCAACCGGCGATTGGGTCAAGTATTTCCAAGACATTCTCGTCGCGCTGGCGGACCAATGCGACGGCATCGCCATCCACACCTATTCGCGGGGCCAACAGCCCGCCGATATTACGAATCAAGCAAAATTTCAACCGCCATTTCAAAACAACTATCGCGGTTTTCTGGCGTATCAAAATTTCATGCAGGCGATTCCGACAAGCATGAAAAATTTGCCGGTCTATCTCACCGAAACGCAGCCGCTAATCAACGACGCGCCCAATTGGTTGAATCAAAATACCGGCTGGGTCACAGCCGCGTTCGCCGAAATCAATCGCTGGAATTCTCTGCCGGGCAACCAAGCCATTCAAGCGCTCACAATGTTTCGCTGGCTCGACACCGACCCCCATTGGAGTTTTAGTACAAAGAATCAAGTTCTGGACGATTTTCGCAACGCCATCGCGCACAATTTCAAATTGCGTCTGCCAAACAATGTCGAGGCGGGGCAAACTTTGGAACAAGCCGCGCTCGCCGCCGCGCAATCCAAACCCTGGATGCCCGTGAACAATCAAGCCGCGTTGTGGCAATTCGCTAAAATGCACGGCTTGCAAGACCAACAAACGGATGAATTGAGCTTGAACTATAACGGCGAAACGTACATCGCGCAGGTTTTTAATCTCGGCATCGTCTATGTCAAAGCGGGCGATTGGGGCAATATCCAAGTCATTCCAAAATAAGCAAGCGGCGTCAAAGACGCCGCTTGTATTTTTTACCGAAATTCCAAAAACCATTCCAACACGCCGCCGCAAATTGCCAGCCCGGCTAGCACAAACGCAATCAGTAAACCCGCCGTGCAGCCCGCCGTGCGATCCGTGCGGTACAAACCATACTGATTGCGCCGCACGTGCTGCGCGCGCAGCGTGCGAAACAAAATAAATCCGCCTACCAACGCCGCGCCCACCGCCGCCGCCAGAATGATGCGCGCAAACCACAACCACGACAAGGCGTCCAAAAACCATAAAGCGATAAAAACCAACAGCGCAATCGCGATACAAATGCCAAACGCCGTAACCAGGGCATCGCGGAAAAATTCAGAACGTGTGGACATGATCCAAACTCCTCCAAAAACAAAAAGGTCAAACGCGCCGCGATAGGGTTATCGCATCGTTCGACCTTGAACCAGCTAGACAAATCAAACGGTCACAATTTGCGTCGCGGTTAGGGCGTATCCACGCGGCGAAATTCACCTTCTACAAAATCTACGGGTTCTTCCATCGAGTCCCGACTCGGCGCTTTGGATGGCGCGGCGCGCAGTCCGCGCAACCACACTGTCGCCAGCAGCAGCGCGACCAGGACCGCCACGCAAGTCAGCGCAAACAGCGCAAGCCGAAAACCAATCATCGCTTTATCCTCACCTGTACTACGTCGGGACAAAAAATTTGTTACCCGGCGCCGTCTTGCTGCGCCACGCGGTACATGGCGTCCAGCGCGATTTCAATCGCGTTTTGCTCGCCGCGTTTATAAGATTGTTCGCCCCATGCGGGTTTCACTTCGGTCGGCGTGCCGTCCGTCGCAAAAATCGCGCCGGTGCGCCAGCCGCGAAATTGGCCGACGATATAAAGCGTATCGCTCTCCATTTCGAGCGACAAGACACCCGCTTTGGCCATTTCGGCGCGGCCCTCTTTGGGCGCGTAAAACGCATCGCCCGCCGCGCCGATGCCGAGATACGCCGGCACATTCATTGCGCTTGCCGCATCCGCCAACGCGCGCGTCACCTGAAACGTCGGCACGGCGGGATAGTGCAGCGGCAAGTACGCATTGCCCGTGCCGCCCAAGCGCACCGCGCCCGTCGAAATGACAATATCGCCGGGCCCCATATTGGGTTGCACCGCGCCGCACGAACCGACGCGGATGAATGTATCCGCGCCCATGTGCGCCAATTCTTCGAGCGCAATCGCCACCGTCGGGCCGCCCATATTGGTCGCGCACACCGTCATGAACACGCCGCGATAGTGTCCCGAAAAAACCAGATAGCCGCGGCTGTCCGTCACAAATTTAGGGTCTTGAAAATACGCGGCAATTTTTTTCGCGCGCGCCGGGTCGCCGGGCGTAAAGCAATAGCGCGCAATCTCTGCCGCCTCGCATTGAATATGAAATTCCACGTCGCAATATCTAATTCATGATTTTTGATAATTGTTTGCCGCCGCGCGGCAAAGCAAAAAGCGTAAATCAAAAATCAAAAATTCCTTTCGCTCCTTTTGACATGCTCGGTATCTCGTGCCACAATCCAGCGCCTATGACAACCTCTTCCGCTTCCCCAACGCCCAAAACGCAAAACGCTCCGGGCATCACGCTGCGCGGTTACATCCTCGTAATGGTCAGCACGATGCTCATGTCCACCACCGCCATCTTTATCAAAATCCTGCTGGTGGACTATAACATGGAACCGCTGTCGCTCGCGTTTTGGCGCGTGCTGATTGTGAGCAGCGCGCTGGCGCTGGGTCTATTTTTATTCAAACGCGCGTGGTTCAAAATTCAACGCCGTCATCTCGTCTATTTTATCTTGATGGGCGTCTTGGGCGTGGGTCTGCATCAACTGTTGTGGGTCAATTCGGTGCGGCTCAACGGCGCGGGCGTAGCAACCGTTCTCGTTTATATTCAACCCACCATCGTCGCGTTGATTTCGGTGCGCGCGCTCGGCGAAACGTTCGACCGCAACAAAGTGCTCGCGCTGGCGCTTTCACTCATCGGCATTGTGCTGGTCGCGCAAATCTACAAACCGGAAACGCTCAATCTCAATCTCTGGGGTCTCATTTTCGGCATCGGCACGGCGTTCACCTGGGCGGCGTACGCGCTGCTCGGACGTTATACGGCGGTGCGCTATCCCGCGTGGACTTCGTTATTCTATGCCTTTTTCTTTGGCGCGTTATTTTTGCTGCCGCTGCAAATTTTTGCGCAGAACCCGCTCTCGCTCGGCGCGCAATGGGGCGGCTGGGCAATTTTATTTTTTCTTTCGCTGGGCCCCACCTTGAGCGGCTTTGGTCTGTACACCATCGGCTTGTCCCAAGTGCCAGCTAGCGTCGTAACCTTGATTGGCACGCTCGAACCGGTCTTTACCATCGTCACGGCTTATTTTTTATTTAATGAACGTCTCGACGCGGCGCAAATCGTCGGCGCGGGTTTGATTCTATTCAGCGTCATTTTGTTGCGCCCCAAAACGCCGACCGAGACATTCGACGCGTAACGCGTTCGACTCTCTATTCGAATTCTAAAAAGTGAAAACGCCATGCGTCCAAATCTACAAAGAGGCCAGCTTGATTCATCTGCGCGCCGTCGCGCAAAAATACATCGCCGTTCAACGCGTCCGCCAAACGCCACACGCGCCCATTCAAATCATCCCACAGCGCTTGCACCATGCCTTGCGAGCGCCGATTGGAATAATTGACCACAATCAACATGCGCCGCTCTGCATGGCGCCAACTCCACGCCAATAGATTTTGATTGCTCGTATTGTCGCTCCAGCCCTGCACCGCGCACATCCGCCACTCGCCCGCGTGAAACAAATCCGCGTGAACGGTTTTCAACAGCGCGCGATAAAACATATCCAATTCGTAATCATGCGCTTCCGACGCGCGGCGGCGGAAAAAAACCGGCAATTTAATTTTGCGACCCTCCAGCTGACCGTCGTACAATAATTTCGCGCCCGGCAAGGTTGCGATAATGACCGCCGCCGCGCGTTCCTGCATGGGCGCAAACGTCGCCGCCGCGCGCGGCTCATCGTGATTCTCGATAAAGCGTACGAGTCGGTCTTGATAATCCAATCCGCCCAGCAAATGTCCGCGCACGCTCTCGGCGTTTTCGCGCGCGAGACGGTCGTACAAACGTTTGTCGTAACAATAATCAAAGCCGCGCTGCATCAATTCAAATTCCAAATCCCAGTACGCTTCGGCGAGAAATAGAAAATCAGGAAACTGCGCTTTGACGGCGGGAATCAGTTCGCGCCAATACTCGGTTTCGGGAACCGCGCCCGCGCGCGCGCCCCACGTGCGCGCGAAAATTTCATTGAGCAAGAGCATCGCCATATCGCAGCGCACGCCGTCGCACTGCGCCGCGATGCTTTGCACCGTGGCAAGCGCCGCCGCGCGCAAACCGCTGTCAAAGGCGTTCAATTGCACCACATCGCGCCACGGCGCAAAATACGGGTCGCGGCCATTGGCAATAATCTGCGCGCCGCGTTCAATAAATTCTTGCGGCGCGCGCGTCAAATCTTCCGCCGCGCCGCGCACAAAATATTCGGGATGTTCCGTCACCCACGCATGGTCGGGCGCGACATGATTCGGCACAAAATCGAGCAGCAATTTCAAACCGCGCGCCGCCAGTTCCGCGCGCGCGCGCGCCAAACCGTCGGCGCCGCCCAATTGCGCGTCCACCGTATAGGCGCGCACACAATATGCCGAACCGATATTGTCGCCCGTTTGAAAATCGGGCAGCGCGCGACGAAATTCTTGCTGCTGCGATGCGTTTGCATTTGAAACCGCAATGCCTTCGGGACTGCGTTCCCAGACGCCCATTAACCAAACGGCGTCCACGCACAGCGCGCGGAGCGCATCCCATTCTTGCGCGGGCACATTGCCCAACGTCACGGGCTGTTGATACCGTTCGCTCAATTCGTGCAGCCACACATGGGTAAAGATTTCATAAATTACTGGACGGCTACGCCATGCCATACGCACCTCACAGTCTTGTCGAATAACCTGTATTATACCTGACGAAAGAGTTTTTGAATCAACCGCCAAGAAATTAAAAGAATTGGCGCGCTTGACCATTTCCCCACGCGCCTGTTACAATTTTGCCATGTTGACTACACGTCGTCTGCTCGACACTTTGAAACAAATCGGCATTAGCCACGCCGTCGGCTTGCCGGACAATTCCACCGCCGCGTTATTTCACGCGCTCGCCGATGACCCGGATATTTATCTCATCACGGTTACGCGCGAAGGCGAAGCGTTTGCGACGGCAGCGGGTTTATGGCTGGGCGGCCAAAAACCGCTGGTCGTCATTCAAAACACCGGCCTGCTCGAAGCCGGCGACGCGCTGCGCGGCACATTGATTCGGATGCGGCTGCCCGTCCTTTGTCTCGTCAGTTATCGCGGTTACAAATCGCTCGCGGCGCGCGCCAATTCGCCCCTTACGCCTGACGAATTATCGCGCCGCGATATAGATTCGGTCGCCGCTTTGCTCGAACCGACGCTGCGCGCATGGACGCTGCCGTACGAACTCGTATCCGACAATGCCGATGCGGAAAAAATAATCGCCGCGCAACAGCGCGCGCACGAACAAAATTTTCCCCAAGTCATTATCATTGCAGAAACGATTCATTGAGACCCGAAGTATGTTGACCCAAGCCCAATTTCTTGAACCGCTCGCCCGCCACCGCACCGACCAAATCGTCATTAGCGCCATGTCGCTCGTACGCGCGTGGGGGCGGCTCTCTAAACACGAACTTGATTTCGCGTTCACCGACAGCGCCATGGGACACGCGCAATCGCTCGCGCTGGGCCTCGCGCTCGCGCAGCCGCAACGCCGCGTCATTTGTTTGAACGGCGACGGCAGTATGCTCATGTCGCTCGGCGCGCTCGTCACCATTGCCCAGTGCCGCGCGCGCAATCTCATCCTCTTTGTCGCGCAAAACAATACGTACGAAGTGACAGGCAATCAAACCACGCCCGGCGCCGGCGCGGTGGAATTTCATCAAATCGCGTTCGCGTGCGGTTTTCCCGAAGCGTTTCATTTTTCCGACGCGCGCGAATACGAACGCGCCCTCGACAAAATTCTATATTTGCAAGGACCGGTCTTGGTGGCGGTGCGTTTAGAGCCCGGCGCCGAGCCGCCCCCAAATCGCAAACAGACCGAAGACACGCCTTATCTGCGCGGCAGTTTGGCGGATGCCGCCCATCGCTTAAAGCAAGCATTACAAAATGAAGGATAAGGGCTGCGGAATGTCGCGCGAGCGCGACATTCCGCAGCCCTTTGTTTGGCGCTGTGCCTCTCCTAGACCTCGACCTCTATCGTACCGAAGTTTCAGTGTCCATCGCGCCGCGCGTGCGCTTGAGCGTGGTGGATGTCGGCCCGCGCGACGCGGAATTTACGCTGTTGTTTATTCACGGCTTTGGCGGACACGCCTTGCAGTGGGAAAAACAACTCGCGCGCTATGCCGAAAAATATCGCGTCGTCGCGCCCGATTTGCGCGGACACGGTTTGAGCGACCATCCCGATTCGCTCTACACCATGCCCGAACTCGTCGGCGATTTGGCGCGCGTGGCGGACGCTTTGCAATTGCCCAAAAAATTTATTGTGGTGGGCCACTCGTTCGGCGGCGCCATCGCGGCGGCGTTCACGGCGCAATATCCGGCGCGCGTCGAAAAATTGATTTTGGTCGGCACAGCGTCTAGTTTCAAATTGGGCCTCGCGCAAGAAATTTTGTCGCGGCTGCCCATTCAGGCGCTTGAACCCTTGCGCCAAAATCTGCCCGTGAAATTTCACGCGCCGTTATTTGTGATGCAGCGCATGTACACCGACACCGTTTCACAATTCGACGGCAAACAGCTCTTGCCGCAAATTCACGCGCCGACGTTGATTATTCTCGGCGTGCGCGATTTAGTGTTTGACCCCGCGCGGTATGAAGAAGTCGCCGATTTGATTCCCAACGCCCAAGTCGCCAAGATTCCCGTGTCCGCGCACATGGTGCAATTGGAACGCAGCGACGCGGTGAATCGCGCGATACAGCGCTTTATCGGCAGCGGGTCCGTTTCATGGCGCGAAGGACGGCAGCGCGAACGGATGCAATTGCTACAAAAGCGGCCCTGGCTTTTGCATTACGAAGACGGCGTACCGTTCACCCTGCAATATCCGACCCAGCCGCTTTTCACCATGTTGGATATTGCGGCGCGGCGTTTTCCGCGCGCCACCGCGACGCGCTATTACGGCAGCGCGCTTTCGTATCGTTCGCTGCGCCGCCAAGTCAATCGGTTTGCCAACGGCTTGACCGCGCACGGCATCAAAAAAGGCGACCGCGTCGCGCTGCTCTTGCCAAATTGTCCGCAGTTTGTGATTGGCTATTTTGGCGCGTTAAAAGCCGGCGCCGTCGTCGTTAATCTGAATCCATGGAGCGACGCGGCGGAATTGAAACATCATTTGCAAGATTCCGGCGCGCGCGTTCTGCTCACGCTGCATCAAAATTACGCGCTCGTTTCCCGGCTGCAAACCGAAACCGCGCTGGAACACATTATTTTGACCGGACTCGACGAGTACGTTTCGCAAGTGCGGCGCTATCTACTGCGCGGGCGCAATCTGCTGCCGCCGACGCCCTTGCTCGACAAGACGCCGCCGCCCGGCGTACACTATTTGCAAAAATTTTTGGACCGTTCCAACAAAGAGACGCCGCTGGTGGAGGTCGCGCCCGATGATTTGGCGCTGATTCAGTATTCCACCGGCACGACGACGCTGCCCAAAGGCGTCATGCTCACGCACGCGAATCTCGTCGCCAATACGATGCAGCTGCGACATTGGATGCCCGACCTCTCGGACGCGCAAGAACGCATTCTCGCCGCGCTGCCGCTGGCTCATTCGTACGCCATGACGACGGTAATGAATTTTGCCATGAGCATCGCGGGCGCAATCATTTTACTGCCGCACGCGCAAACCGGGCCCATGCTCGAAGCGCTCCAAGAATTTCATCCCACAATTTTTCCGGGCGTTCCCAATTTGTATCTCGCCATCAATCAATTTCCGAACGCGCGCAAGTTTGGCGTGCAATATATCCGCGCGTGTTTGTCCGGCGCCGCGCCCTTGCCGCTCGAAGTCCAAGAAGCGTTCGTAAAAATTACGCGCGGGCGTTTGGTCGAAGGATACGGTTTGACCGAAGCGAGTCCCGCCACGCACGCCAATCCGATTTTCGGCGACAATGTTCCCGGCACAATCGGTTTGCCGCTACCCGACACGGACGCCAAAATCGTTGACATGGAAACGGGCTGGACATTGCCCGTCGGCGAAATCGGCGAACTCGCGGTGCGGGGGCCCCAAGTGATGCAAGGATATTGGAACAATCCCGCGCAGACGGCGCGCGCGCTGCGCGATGGTTGGTTGTACACGGGCGACTTGGCGCGGATGGATGAGGAAGGTTATTTCACGTTCATTGACCGCAAGAGCGATTTGATTTACAAAAACGACAAACCGATTTTTCCGCGCGACATTGAAGAAGTTTTATTCGAACATCCAAAAATTAGCGAAGCCGCCGTAATCGGCATTCCTATTGACGGCAACCGCAGCCGTGAACAAATCAAAGCATTCGTCGTTCCCAAACGCGGCGAATCGCCGGCGGCGGATGAAATTATAAAATTCGCGCGTTCGCGTTTACCGGAAAACGCCGTGCCGGACGAAATCGAATTTCGCGCCGCGCTGCCCAAAACGTTTGTGGGCAAAGTATTCAAGCGCAAATTATTGGACGGGGACAACGCGTGAGTCATGCCGACCGCGCGCGCTGGAATAAAAAATATCGCGGCGCCCAAGCGCCGCGCCGCATCAACGCGCGCTTGCAGCAGTTCGCGCCGCGCTGGCCGCCCGGACGCGTTCTCGACCTCGCGGGCGGCATGGGTCAAAACGCGCTCTGGCTGACGGAACAAACATCGCAGTGGCGCGCGGTCGTCGCGGACATTTCCGATGTCGCCCTGCAATCCGCTGCGCCCTCGCTCAACCGCGTCTTGTGTGACGCGTCCGCGCTGCCCTTTCCCGCCCACATCTTTGACGCCATTCTCTGTACGCGCTTTTTTGACCCGCGCATCATTTTTGCGGAATGGCTCGCGCCGGGCGGCGTCGTTTTTTTTGAAACCTTTACCGTCGCCGATGCTAAATACAATCCCACGTTCAATCCCGCGCATTATTTTGACCTCGCCGCCATTCCCCGTATTTTTGCCGACCTCCAAATTCTCCAGCTCGTCGAAACGGACGACGGGCAGCACGCCTTTGTAACCATTGTGGCGCAGCGTCAAAAACAGTAACATCCCCACGCGCAATAAACGATTTCCAAACGCTCGTTTGGTATCCTCCCGACATCAATCCATTCGGGAGGGAACATGCAAAAACGATTATTTGTAATGAGTTTGAGCGCAGGCGCGGCTGCGCTTTTAATCGCCCTGGCGGCGTTTGTCCTCTATCCGAGCGCGCCGCACGCGTTGAAATCGGACGCGCGCACGCGTCAAACCAAACCGCGCGCCAATGCGGTTGTCATTTCCCAAATGCAAATGGCGGCGGAACGCGTCGGCGCAAACCAAGCGCTGGCGCCGCAAGCATTTCCCACGCTGCCTTCGCTAAATCCGGGCGGTCAAACCCAGCCGACGGCAGCGGCGCAACCCACCGCGCCCGCCCAGCCCACCGCGTCCACCGGCAGCGGGCGCATCGCGCGCGTTGTCACGTATCAATTCTTGGACGACAACGGCAATCCCATTGACCTGTCTGGCGAATTCCCGGCGGATGTCAAGACGTTTGGAATGCAAGTATTTGTCAACAGCGCCGAAACGATAGAGGTCAAAGGCGTTTGGCTGACCGACAGCGTACCGGGCTGGCCCAACAATACCGAAATCTCTAGCGGCGTAGGGCGGGCGAATAATCAACAAAACGGCTTGCTCTTTACGCTACAGCGCAAAAACGGCGAAGCGTGGCCCCCCGGCACGTACCGTTTTGAATTGTATGTTGACGACAAGCTGGAAAGCACGACCAAGTTTCGCGTCGCGGACGCAAGCACGCAACCTTCCGCGCAGACGACGCCCGCCGCATCCAACGCGCCGCAAAACGCTTCCACCACGCTCGTTTATCAAGACGATTTCTCGGATTGCTCCAAAATGTGGCACGGGGAAAACGAACGGCTCAACTATAACTGCGGACTGGGCGCATATTACATGACGCGCCATGTCGCCAATTCGATGGGACGGTCGCTCATTACGGGCTCTTTTGATAACGCCACCTTCACGGTTGACGGATTCTATACCGCGCTTTCTACGCCGAGCGAATATGGTCTGCTCTTTCGCCTGAGCGACGACGGCAATAACGGTTATGGCGCGGGCGTTTATGATGGTCAATACACGATTTTTCGTTTCGACAATGGCGAAATCCGAGAACTGGTCCCCTACACGCCGAATCCGAATATCAAAAAAGGCAGTACGGATGCCAATCAAAACAATATCCAAGTAGCCGCCTACGGCGACCAGATTGCCTTGTATGTCAACGGCGCGCACGTCACGACCATAACGGATAACACGTACGCGAGCGGGACCGCCGGGCTGTACGTCTATGGCACGCAAACGCCGCTGGATGCGGTATTCGATAATCTCGCCATTGCAAAATTTAACCAGCCCGTCACGCTGCCGCCCGCGCCCACTTCTTCATCCGCCGAACCCACCGCCGCGCCGACAAACGATTCGGACAGCGCGTCACAGAATCCGTGCCAGGTCGGACCAGACCAAGCCGGTTTCTTGATTAGCAATAGCTATTCCGCCGTCATGCGTTTTACAATCGGCGGCGGGCAATGGGGGACGCACGATTACGATGTGCCAGCCGACGGCGCGCTGTATCTCATCGTCTTTCCGCCCGGACGCTACACCTATACCGCCTCTGTGCCAGGCGTTGGCGCGGACCATGGCGAACCCTATGACTACAAGGGCGGGACCTGCCGTCAGGTTGATTACGGCCCCGGCAATTAGCGTAAATGTTCGAGCTATAGCTGTTCCGAAAATGTTTTGGACTGTGGGCGTCGAGACCTTTCGAGTTTTCGAAAATCCGAAAAGTCTTGAATAGACAGCCCCGCAATCAAGTCAGAGTACTAGACCGTGGAGCGATACAGCCATGATAAAAAATTTTACGTTGATCCTCATTGTAATTCTCGCGTTGTCAGCTTGCGGCGGCAGCGCGCCCGCGCCAACCAACGCGCCGACTGTCGCGTCAAACGTTGCGCCGACCAACGCGCCCATTGCCCAAGCTAACGCCGCGCCGACCAACATCCCCGCGCCGACGCGCGCCCAATCCGCCGCGCCAACCCAAGCGCCGCAAGCGGAATCTTTACAAGTGGACGGCAACGCTCAATTGTGCGCCGCGTGCGCCGATACGACCGCCGTTCTCAACACGCTCGCGCCCAACACCCCGCCCTCCGAGTACAAGAGCGTCGGCGACCCAAATCATTCGATTGTGGATGCGGTCATGACCACCGGCGTCGAGGGCGAGAAAAATATCCCAGTGGACAATGTTTCGGATTTCGACCCGAACATTCCAACCCTTTACGCGGTCGTCTCGACAAAAAACACCGCGCCGGGCAGCATCATAAGCGTTCGCTGGATTGCGGTTGACGTTCCCGGCGAAAAACCCGATACCTTTATCACCTCCTCACAGATCCAAGTCGAGGGCGATGTCAACATTGCCTTTTCCTTGAGCCGCGAGGCGGCGCAGCCCTGGGCGAGCGGCGCTTTTCGCGTAGAGGTGTACGAAGACAATGAATTTGACGGCACGCTCGATTTCACCATCGGCGGCGCGTCCACGCAAACGCCTTCGCAGCCAACGAATGAGCCCGCCATCGAACGCGTCGTCACATATCAAAATCTGGACGCGCAGGGCGAACCGATTGATGTCAAGGGCGAATTTCCCGCCGATGCAACCGCGCTGCGCGCGGCGGTGTATGTGAAAACCAACGCGCCCGTCTCGGTCAAAGGCGTATGGACGGCGGTGAACGCGCAAGGCGTTCCCGCGAATCAGATACTCGACGAAAATCAAGTGGGCGCGGACCAAGAAAACAACATCCTGTCCTTTTCGATTGCAACGCAAAACGGCGCGCCGCTGCCGCAAGGCGCTTATAAACTCGATTTGTACATCGCCGACAAATTGCTCAACACGACCGCGTTCCGCGTGAACAGCGCCGCCACTCAGCCAACGCAGCCGACGCCGCCAGCGCAACCCAGCGCCGCGCAGCAATTCACGTATCAAGGCAAACTCGACGTGACGCCCGCCTGGAACGCGCCTGGCGCGCTCGTCCTCGCGCCGAACGGCGATTTGTATGTCGCGGAATCCGGCGCGGTGCGGCGCGTCAAGCAAGACTTGACCAGCGTTCGCTTTGGCGAATCAAGTTTCACCCAAGGCGATGGTAAATTGGGCGCCGCCGTCACCGGCATCGCCGCCGATTCGCAATCCAATATCTGGGTCGCCAATCCACTTCATTCCAACATCCAAAAATTTAGCGCCGATGGAAAATTTTTACTGCGTTTCCCCGGCGATGATAGCCAAACATACGACAAGGATGGCGAAGTCAATCAAGCGTACGGCGTCGCGGTGGACAAGCAAGACAATGTCTATGTCGCCGACACGCTCAACAACCGCATTCAAAAATTTGACGCGAACGGAAAATTTCTCGCCAAGTGGACGAATCTTGATTTGAAATCGCCCATCGGCATTACTACCGACGCGCAAGGCAACGTCTATGTCACGGACACGGGCAACCATCGCGTGTTAAAACTCGACCCGCAAGGCAAACTCCTCATGCAATTTGGCCAAGCCGGCGCGGGCGATGGCGAATTTAACGGACCGTGGGGCATCGCGCTCGACGCGGCAGGCAATCTCTTGGTCACGGACAATTTCAACCAACGCGTACAGGTCTTTGACGCGCAAGGAAAATTCTTGGCCAAGTTTGGCGGCAAAGGCAGCGCCGCCGGACAATTCAATAAACCCGTCGGCATCTTGCGCGCGCCCAGCGGCAACGTCTATGTCGCGGACGGCGGCAATAACACAGTGCAAATTTTTACCGCCGCCTCAACCGGCGCAAATCCGCCCGGCGGACCCAGCTCTGCGACTAGCGAAGGGCGCATGGTCGCAGACCTCGGTTTTCGGCCCAATCAAGACGGTTTCAGTTTTGAAAATTACGGCGGCACGTACCCGAAAGAACAAAGCGATTTGTTTGTCGAAGACTTGATTCGCATGTTTGGCGAACAAGCGGTCTGCGCGGGCTACCAAGACCAAGTGTGTCAGGTCGCGCCGGGCGCGTTAGAATTTGCGGATGAGTGGAATGCAAGTTCCAACCAAGGCCACTGCTATGGTTTTGCCGTACTCTCGCTGTTGCTCTTTCAAGGCAAGGAAACGCCGCAACAGTTCGGCGCGACGCGCGTCACAGATTTGAAATATGAGAACCAGAACCTTCAACGCGCGCTCATGTATTATTTCGCGTGGCAAGGCGTCAACCCGGTCCAGCGGACTTTGGACAATTCGCTCAGGCAAACGCCCAATCAAGTCCTGGATGCGGTCATTGCGGGAATTAAAAATAACGACCCGGTGGCGCTGGGCATTATTCAACGCACCGGGCCCAACCGCGGCGGACACGCCGTCACGCCGTACGCGGTTCAGGACAAGGGCAATGGTTTGTACTATGTCTGGATCTATGACAATAATTATCCGGGGCAGGAACGCTATATCGAAATAGATCGCAATACCAATACGTGGAAATACAGTTTTGCCGCCACCAACCCTACCCAAGACCCCAATCCGTGGGGCGGCGGCGCGACCGACCGGAGCATTGCCGCCATTCCCGTTTCCCTCAACCAAGGCCGCGGCGAATGTCTCTGGTGCAATGTCATTGGCAGCGCCACAAGCAAACCGCTAACGCGTCTCGCCCTGCACGGCGGCGGCAACATGCTTCTCACCAATAGCCGGGGGCAGCGCATCGGCTGGCTGGACGGCGAATTTATCAATGAAATTCCCGGCGCGGAGGATTACATCGTTCTCGGCGGTTTGGGTCAACCTGACATTCCCATCTATACCGTACCGGCGGATGATACGTACGACGTACAGCTGACGGGCAACGCTTCGAGCGCCGACGCCAAATCGCAGCTGTATGTTTTCGGCGGCGGCAAATCACTCAACATTGACAATATCACGCTCGCCGCGGACGCCATCAATACGCTCACGCTCGGCGAAAATCTCGCCGCGTTCAATTATGCGCCCGAAGCAACCGAGAACCCGCTCATCACTTTGACCCTTGACGGCGCGCAAGCCGATTACTATTTCGCGTTCGACGAACTCGAAATTGACGCCGGCTCTTTTTTGAAATTCGCGTTCGACGAAACGGATGAGACGCTTGCGCTCGTCAGCGACAATGGTTTCGGCAGCAACGATACCTTTGGCTTGACGCTGCGCCGCGTCGGCAATGACGGCACGCAAATTTACAAAAACGACAGCATCAGTCTCAACCATAGCAATACGCAATCCATCAACTATGGCGCTTGGGACGGCAAAGAAAATCTAGAAATCGGCGGCAATTAAAAACGTTCAAACAAAAACGGGTTTGGTCTCGAGACCAAACCCGTTTTTTTGCGCGCTACTTGAGGGTCACGATCGTAATCTTGCCGTCTTGAATAATGACCGAGCTGTTGGGAAAACTCTGCGCGCCCGGCCCGCTAATGGCAAGCGCAAAGCTCACAATGCCCTCCAAACTTTGCACGTTGCTGACGCTGTACTGCGCGCCCGCCGCCGCCCCCATCTGCAAATAATTTTTCAAGCCGTCCGCGCCGATGCCATTGACCAAACCGAGATTGTAAATCACGTTCTCGTCAAAAAAAGTCATGGCGGTATTGACATCGCCCTGATTGAGCGCATCAAAAACGCTCTGCACCAGCGCAACGTCGTCGGTCGAAAACGGCGCCGTCGTCGGCAACGACGCGGCTTCCTCTGTCGGCGTGGGCGACGCTTCGGTCGGCATTTCGGCGGTCGGTTCAGCGTCCGGCGTTGCATTGTCCGTCGGCGGCGCGGAAACATGCGTCGCCGTCCACGTCAATTCGGTATCCGTATCGCCACAATGCGTTTTGCCCGTGATATTCAAAGTACCGTGCGCTTGATTGTCGGAATCGAAAATGCCCGCCAAAATAAAACGTACGCCGTCGCTATTGGTGAGCAGGACCGTGAAATTTTTGTCTTGGATTGTGCCCTCGTCCGGTGTCGAGCCATAAAAACCGCTGGCGAGACAGTCGCCGCTGGAGATTGCATAATTCAAACCCGTGTACGTAATTTTGCCGTCCGTGACCGTAAATTGAATCGGGCTGTCGCTGGAATTTGTGCCTTCCCAATCGCCCTCCAGCGAGGTAAAAGTCGTTGCGGCGCGCGGCGTCAGCGTCGCCTCCGGCAATGACTCTTCGGTTGGCGCCGGCGTGTTCACTTCGGGCATCGGCACAGCATTCGGAGGCGCCTGAATGGTGAGCGTATCCGCGAAACCCGAGAGCTGCGCGTCGTAATTGAATTTGCCGGACACATCCGGTTTCGATTTTACGGGGCCCTCGAAATTATAAACAATGTGCGCCACATTGCCGTCGGGACAGACCGTCACTTGAAAATCAAACTTGGTCAATTTTGCCGCGTCAATCTCTTCGGCATTCAAGCCCGCTTCTTGAATCAAGCGCGGCAGCGTCGCTTCAAACGCGGCGCGGTCGCCGCGGTATACGTCGCACGTTTGTCCGTCCACGCTCGCCGTTCCCGTTTTTTCAAACGCGGCTTGCGCGTAATCCGTTGCGGTAACCGTCCGCACAACGTCTTGTGGATTAAAACCCATCGAGCCGGCTTGCGATGCAGGCAAGAGATACCATTGCGCGGCGGTCTGTCCATCCAGTACGCCGCGCATGTACACTTGGCCGCCAACAATAATAATTTCCAACGACGGATTGGTCGGCGCAAAACCGGACAACACGCCCACGAATGAACCCAGAAAACCGCCGAGCGTGTAATGAATATCCGACGCGTGATTCACGCCGTCGAGCGTCACAATCTTGACATGGTTGGGGTCGTCGTTTGGCCCCGGCTGGTACGGCAGCTGGAAAAATTCCGGCAACGTCTCTACATTGGCTTTGAGCCGAAAATTTTCCGCCGCGCCAAATTTCTTGAATGAATTCAAAACGGCAGCGGATGCGTTTTCTGATGGCGCGGCGGTCGGCGTCATAGTCGGCGCGGTTGTCGGCGCGAGCGTGGGCGCGGGCGTAGGCGGCACAGCGGTCGGCGCGCTTGTCGGCGGTACAGCCGTTGGCGTCGCGCCGCCGCATGCAAACAAGCCGATTGCGCCGACGACACAGAGCATGAGCAAACCCGAAAATCGAAACAGTTTCATTTTTTATCCTTTGGCGCAGACGCGCAATCTCTTTTACATCGCGCGTCCGACGCCGCATCTAGTTTCTTGTCGCTTGCGCGCAGGTCAAAACCCGCGCGGAATGTGTCAAGTATATATCAAGCTGCGTCAAAACGAATGTGTGACTGTGGATCAGCGCCAGAAAATTTTCTTGGTCGCGCGCGCGCGCTTTATGCTATAATCGTACCGACGTTTTTATGGCGCATGTACTCGCGGTCACGAATCAAAAAGGCGGCGTCGGCAAGACGACCACCGCCATCAATCTCGGCGCGGCGCTTGCCGAAATGGGTCACTATACGCTGCTCGGCGACCTCGACCCGCAAGGCGGCTTGTCGCTCGGATTGGGTCTCGCCGCGCACGACCTCGACCTCACGATTTACAATATCCTCACCGATACGCGCATCCCCGTCGCCGGCATCACGCATCACATTCGTCCGCATCTCGATTTACTGCCCTCCAACATAGACCTCGCCGTCGCGGAATTTCAACTCATCGCGCAAATGGGCCGCGAATATATTTTGCGTGAAGCGCTGCAAGGCGTTCGCAACACGTATGAATACATTGTGTTGGATTGTCCGCCGTCGCTCAATCTCTTGACGGTGAACGCGTTGACCGCCGCCGATGCCATCATCGTGCCGCTTCAAGTGGAATACTTTGCCATGCGCGGCTTGGAACAATTGATGGATGTCTTTTCGCGCGTGCGGCGGCGGCTGAATCCGTCGCTGGAAATTTTGGGCATCGTGCCGACGATGGTGGATGTACGGCGCACTAACGACCAACAAATTCTCCAAGAAGTGACGCAAGCGTATCCGGGCTTGCTGCTCGACGTCTATGTCAAAGAGAGCATCAAATTCGCCGACGCGCCGCGTCATCAACGCTCGATTCTCGAACTCGACCCGAAACACGACGGCGCGCGCGCGTATCGCAAACTCGCCAAACTGGTTTTGCAGCATTACGGCGAATGGTCGGAATTTCAAGAACGTCAAGAACAAGCGTTTTTGAATCCTGTCTCGCCGACAGAATCTACGCCCGAACCCGACGCGCGAGATTCAAACCCCAATTTAGAAACGTCAAGCGAATCGAGCGCGCCGGATTCAAACAATCAGGCAGAGCCGACGCACGCAATCAGCGCGCCGGATTCAATCAGTCAAACAGAGCCGACGCGCGTCATCAGCGCGCCGGATTCAAACCATACGCTTGCCTCCGCGCTGCCGATAGAACCTGTTTTGCCGGACCCGGGGCTGCATCCCAATAACGGCAGCGCGCCATTTCCGCCGCCGCCTGCGCCCATCGAAACCCCCAATGTCTCTTCCGAATCTACATTCGCTTGATTTGATAAACATCCATGCGGCGCGATACAGTTTTTCAGCTTTGTATCCTCTTGAGGAGTTGATCCATGCCCGATGACCATTCTCGTTCCCCGCGTCGCCGACCGGTGGATGTATTATTTGGCGAAGAGGTTGAATTAAAACCCAAACCTTCTACCGCCAACGCTGCGGCGCCCGTCGCCCAAGCGCCCGGGTATATGATTGAAGCGCCGCGTCCGGTAACCAATTTGCGCCCGCCGCCGCCGGAATTTCCAACCGATTGGCGCGTCACGCCGCCGCCCGAAGCCGCCACAATTCTAGAGCCGCCCATCGAAAATTTTGCAGCCGTCCAAGATATTGTTCCGCCGCCGACGCCGATTGCGACCAAAACGCCAGAACCGGAACCGATTGCCGAAGCGGTAACGTTCACCGTTCCCGAACGTCCCGCCGAATCCAAAGTCGCGCCCGCAACCGAGCCGCCCGCGGCGGCGCCAATTGCAACCGTCGCCGCCGCGCCCGTCATCGCGCCGCCTGCGCCCCTGTACGGGCAAACCGAACTATTGGAACTTTCGCAGTTTGTGGATCAATTGTATCAAAATGCAGCGGAGGAAACGAGCGACAGCGCGGCATTGAACGCGGAATGTTTGGCAAAGTTAAACCGCGCGCGCGCGGCGATTGAACGCGGCGAATACGCGACTGCTGAAACCGCCGCCGAACAGGTCAAGGCGCGCTTGCTTTTGGCGCGCGCGAGTCGCGCCGCCGCGCAAGCCCGGTCAACGCGTTTGACATTCGGCTGGCTCGTGGTCGCGCTCGTCGGCGGCTTGATTTTATTTTTACTGCCGTTCGGCGCGCGTTTGGCGCCGCCCATCATTCCACTGCTGCGGGGAATGGCGATGGGCATTTTGGGCGGCGCGGTGATGGCATTGTGGGACATGACGCGCGCGATCCGCGCACGCGCCTTGGAGCCACACATGACGCTTCAATTCAGCATTGCGCCTTTGCTCGGCGCGACGTTCGGCGCGCTGCTGTATGTCTTGGCGCTCTTGAACATCCTCGCTCCGCCCGGAGCATTGAATCTGCCCGGCGAACCGTGGCTAATGTATGTGTTTGCCTTTTTCGCGGGCTTGCTTGGCGGGCGCGGCGTTCAGCTGATTTCGATACGCCGCAAACCAGCGCGCCCTTCGGAAAACGCATAGCGCCGCTTTTTCAAGAGGTCCGATATACCGCAATCAAACGCGGGGCAAACGCGTCACTCACGGAACATGGGTTTCAAACGCAAGCCCGGCGACATGCCATACGTTTGACCGCGCCGCGTCAACGGCATATCATTGTACGCGCGCACCTTTACCGTCAATGCGAGCGGCGGCGCGCCGCCAATTTGCGCGCCGACAAAATAACCGTCCACTCTTGCGCGCGTCGCGCCGAGCGCGCGCACAAGTTCCGCCGAAACCGCGCCATCCAAAAAAATTTTCACACGCGGAAAGCCCGCCAAGTCCAATTGCGCGCGCACGCGTTGAAGGGTCTCTTGGGTCCAAGTCGCGTCGCGCGCCGCAAACACCACGCCAGTCAGCGCATCGCCCAGCGCCAACGCGACGCGCACGGCTTGATCCGCTTCCGCGTGAAACAGATCAATCGGCGCAAGGCGCGGCAGGCCGGGCGGCAGCGCTCGGTCGAACGCGCGTGCGGCGCGCGTCGTGTCGCCATCCAGCAAAATTACATCGCGCGCCAACATACCGCGCTGCCATTCGGAATCCGCGCCCAAACATCCGCCCGCGCTTGCGGCGCAGTTTAATGCCGCGGCGAGCGCCGGATGCGCGTTCGCCGCGTCGCAAAAAATGACCGGCGTCGGTTTCGCCGCGTGCGCCAATTCATACGCCGCGCCCGTCCAACCGCTTGTCGTCGCAACGAGTCCAGCCAACGCATTGCATTGCGGAGCGAGCGTACGATACGCGCCGCGCAAGCGCAGCGCCACATCGCCGGGTTGCAGAATCGCGCCTGTTTCCAGCGCCCAACTTTGAACATCCAGTTCGTGCAAACGCGCCAAAATTTCGGCGCTTCCGCCAAACACGCCCTTGGCTTGGGATACAAATTCGATTATGACTGTAACGTCGGGCAACCAATGGGCGTGCGCAGACGGCAGAGTGTGTGAAGCGTAATCTTTTTTCGGCATAAAGGAAAGCTTGTTTAGCGGGATTATTTTGGCGTAACGCGCGTATAATGCAAGCGCGTCCGCACGCGTGCGTGGCATTAGCGCGGGAATACTGCCGTAATCATAACAATACCATTTGGCTTGTCAAAATTGGCGCGCGGCAGTCGCCCTTGACGCCAAGCCAAAATACGATGAGGACAGAATGTCCAAGACATTATTGGTCTTGAATCCGATGGCGGGTCACGGCGCGCCGCTGAAAATGTTTCCGCAGGTGCAAAGCGCGCTGCAAAAAGCAGGCATGGAATATGATATTGTGCATACGCGCGCGGCGCTGCACGCGGTGGAAATCGCGCAGCAAGCGCCCGCGCAAGGATACGAACGTCTAATCACGTTGGGCGGCGACGGCATTGTGCATGAGGCGGTGAACGGTTTATTGCGCGCGTCGAACGAAGGCGAAACGATTGCGCTCGGCATCATTCCGCTCGGCACGGGCAACGATTTTATCAAATCGCTGCCGCCCGCGCTGATGCCGGGCCAAACGCGCGACGATTGGCAAGCCGCGCTGGCGCGCATCATCAACGGCAAAACCGTATTGGTGGACGTGGGCAAAATTACCGGCGACGCGCCGGCGCCCGGGCATCCGCATCCGCAGTATTTTATGAACGGCATGGATGTCGGTTTCGGCGCGCGCGTCGCCAAAGCCGTGCGCGGCATTTCACTCAACGGCACGGCCGCGTACTTGATGGCGATTATGCAAGTCCTGGTGGATTATAATTTGCCGCACATTCGCTTGACGCTCGATGCAGGCGAGGTGATTGAATTGGATACCACCTTGACGGCGGTCACGAACGGGCGCTGTTTCGGCTCTTCGTTTTGGTTGACGCCGCAAGCGGATGTCCAAGACGGCAAGTTGGATCTCGTCATCGCGCAAGCGCTGGGGCGCGTCGGCATTTTACAGATCATTCCGCAGTTGATGAAAGGCGCGCATCTGAATCATCCTGCCGTCACCTTTCGCCGTACGCGCACGGTGACGCTGGAAGCGTCTACGCCGATGATTATTGAAGCGGACGGCGAACTGCCATTCCTCCAAGCGCGGCGCTTGGAAATCGAAATTCTGCCGCAACGCTTGCGCGTGATTGTGTAAAAAAATCGGGCATCCCACTGCCCGATTTTTTATTGTGGAGCAACCAGCGAATTTCGCCAGTCCGGAACCGCTTGACAATCCGCAATAACAAATATATACTTTACGTATATACATCGCTGGAGGCAAAATGGAAACGGCAAAACTCTTTCAAAATGGTTCGAGTCAGGCGGTGCGCCTGCCCAAAGAATTTCGCTTTCGCGGCAATCGCGTCTATATCAAAAAAATGGGCGATGCCGTTATCTTGCTGCCCGTGCATAATTCATGGAAATCGCTGACAGCCAGTTTAGCTCTATTCACGGATGATTTTATGAGCGCGCGCAAACAACCGGAAACACAAAAACGCAAGGACGCGTTCAAATGAAATACATGTTGGATACGAATATCTGCATCGAAATTATTCGCAAACAATCGCCAAATCTTGTATCGCGCCTAACGCGCTTGCGCGTGGGCGATGTTGGAGTTTCCACCATTACGGTGGCGGAACTCGAACACGGCGTTGCCAAAAGCCGCGACCCCGAACAGAATCAAATGGCGCTGGAACAATTTTTGCTGCCGCTGGCAATCGCCGATTTTGGGTACGACGCGGCGGTTGCGTATGGGCAAATTCGCGCGCATTTGGAGCGCAGGGGCTTGGCGATTGGCGCGATGGATTTGTTGATTGCCGCGCACGCGCAGAGTCTTGGCGTTACGCTCGTGACGAATAATGTTAAAGAATTTACGCGAGTGTCGCAACTGCAAATTGAGGATTGGCTCAAGAATCGTTAAGCGTCCGCCTGTATTCTCCTCGGTTACTCCCGATTCAAGATCTTTCCCAACACATTCAACAACCCAATAAACACATTCAAACGCGCGCGCATGAAATTCTTTTGCGGCGCGATGGCGTCGCCAAATTCCAGCGTATTGTCGTTCTTGGCATCGTTTTGCGCCCAGGCGGGTTGACCGCTTGGATTCGGATTGCCCGAACGCGCAAACTCGAACCAATAGTCGCCGACGCGTTTCGCCATTTCCTCATCCGCCGCCGCAAAATATGCTTTGGATTCCGGCGCGAGCGTCCCGCTGTCAAACACAAACGGAATCTCGCCGCCGTGCGGCACGCCGGGCTCTTGCCCGCGCAGCTTTTGCGGAATGTAACTAAAGTAATAACGCCAACTCGGCGCGCGCGCCGAGTGCAAATCCGAGATGCGTTTGGCAAAGGCGCTGAAAATCAAATCACGAATCAATTCCCTACCCAACTGTTCGTTGTCGTTCACGCCCGGATACAACGGCTTGAGCGCAATTTTTACAAGCCCCATCTGCTTGATTAAATTGGCGGGGTCAATTCCGAACGCTTCGGCAACCGTCGCCTCATTGCTGTTGTTGCCAATGATCAGCGGCGCCGCAGCTTGCTTGCCCTCTTGAAAAATGTTGAGAATCGGTTCAGGCAGCGCAGCATCGCCAGCGACAAAGACGGGCGCGAGCGTCATGCCCTTTTGATTCAATGGCGCTAACTTTTCCGCAGGTACAGCGCGCAGTTGTTCCAATGTCGCGTTCGCGCCGTCGAGCCCCACCGCGTTGGCGACATTGATTCCCGCGTCGAGCGCCTTTTTGCGCGTATTGCTCGGCACAGCATACGAACTTTCGGCGATGCCTTTGTGAAAGAGACCCTGCGCGAGCGGCGACGCAAACAGCGCGAGGACGCTTTGCGCGCCCGCCGATTCGCCAAAAATCGTCACGTTGCTAGGGTCGCCGCCAAACGCCGAAATGTTTTGCTGCACCCATTTCAACGCGGCGATTTCATCGAGCAGCCCAAAATTCACTGTGCCGCCGGGATTCGCCGCATCGAGCGCGGGGTGCGAGAAAAAGCCGAGCGGCCCAAGACGATAATTGAGCGTGACGACCACCGCGCCGCGTTCCGCCAACGACGCGCCGTCGTACGCGGGCGAACTGCCATCGCCGACGACCAGCGCGCCGCCATGAATCCAAACCATCACCGGTAATTTTGCGTTCGGGTCAGCGTCAGGCGTCCACACATTGAGATACAAACAATCTTCGCTCTGCGGACTCGCCGCGCCCGCGCCTTCAATCTTTGTCGTTGGTTGGATACACGCATTGCCGAATGTATCCGCTTTGCGAAGCCCATTCCACGCCGCGACGGGCTGCGGCTCACGCCAACGCAATTCGCCAACGGGCGGCGCGGCAAAGGGAATGCCCTTGAATACGTTGAGATTGTTTTCGCGCACGCCTTCGAGTTCGCCGGAAGCGATTTTGACGCGCGGCGCGCTTGTTATAGTCATGGGTATCATGGTTGCACCCAAGTCAAAAGTTGGCGGAATCGTTGGCGCGGCGACTGGAACGCCACGAGAGGCGCAGGCAGCGAAAAAAAACACGCCCGCGCACAGGATTAGGATTTGTTTGAGCATAATCATTTTGGATAGTTGACTCCTCCTGCCGAAAAATCAACTATCCAACTATCGCACCGCCGCACTATCGCACTATCACACGATTGCACTATCGCACTATGTTAGAACAACCCCTTTACCTTGCCCGTGTTCAAATCCAAATCCACGTCATAGAACGCGGGGCGCGTCGGCAGTCCGGGCATTGTTCGCATCGTGCCGACGAGTGGGTACAAAAAGCCCGCGCCAACGCTCGCGCGAATGTCGCGAATGGGGATACGAAAACCGGTGGGCGCGCCTTTCAACGACGCATCGGCGGTGAAACTCAAATGCGTTTTCGCCATGCAAATCGGTAATCCCGCAAAGCCATTGCGCGTGTACGATTCGATTTTCGCTTCCGCTTCGGGCGAAAAATCTACGCCGTCGGCGCGATAAATTTCACGCGCAATGATTTCGATTTTTTGTTTGATGGGCAAATCGAGCGGATACAAAAATTCAAAATTCGACGTTTGCTTTGCCGCGTCCATCACCGCGTCGGCGAGTTCGATTGCGCCCGCGCCGCCGTTCATCCAATGCGTGGACTGGACCGCCACCGAACCGCTTTCTTCCACCAAACGTTTCAAGAGTTTGACTTCATTGTCCGTATCGTATTTAAACGAATTGATGGCGACGACAACCGGCACGCCAAATTTTTTCGCGTTCTCGATGTGCCGCAACAGATTCGGCATCCCCGCTTCGAGGAGCGCGAGATTTTCTTCGGTGTACGCCTTGTCGAGCGGACGCCCCGCGACAACTTTGGGTCCGCCGCCGTGCATCTTGAGCGCGCGAATCGTCGCCACCATCACGACAACGTTTGGAATCAAGCCCGAATAGCGGCACTTGATGTCCATGAATTTTTCCATGCCGATATCCGCGCCAAAGCCCGATTCCGTTACCACATAGTCCGCGAGTTTCAACGCGATTTGGTCGGCGACGATGGACGAATTGCCGTGCGCGATATTGGCAAACGGACCCGCGTGCACAAACGCGGGCGTGCCTTCGAGCGTTTGCATCAGGTTCGGCATAATCGCGTCTTTCATCAAAACAGTAATCGCGCCCGCAACGCCCAAATCTTCCGCCGTGACGGGTTCGCCTTGATGATTCGTCCCAATCACCATTCGGGAAAAACGTTCGCGCATGTCGGGCAGCGAAGTGGTCAAACCGAGAATCGCCATGATTTCGCTGGCGACGGTAATATCAAAACCGGTAAAACGTTCGTTCCCTTTTTCTTCATCGCCCAAACCAATTTCGATGCCGCGCAACATCCGGTCGTTCGTATCCATCACGCGCTGCCACGTAATCGTCTTGGGGTCAATGTCAAGACGGAATAAACGTCGTTTGTCCTCCGCCGATAATTCAGAGACGTTTGTGGCTTGAATGCCCAGCCGCGCCGCGCGTTTGGCAATAGATGGCGCGAATGTGCCATCGGGACACAACGCTTTTGCCAATTTGTCATCGTCGGTAATCGCGCGTTCGTGCAGCATCCGCGTATCAATTTGCGCGGCAAGCAAATTATTCGCCGCCGTAATCGCGTGAATATCGCCGGTGAGATGCAGATTAAAATCTTCCATCGGCACGACTTGGGAATAACCGCCGCCCGCCGCGCCGCCCTTGATGCCAAACGTTGGGCCCATCGAGGGTTGACGAATACAAGTGAACGCGCGCTGCTTGCGATGCGCGCCCAACGCTTGCGAAAGCCCCACCGTCGTTGTTGATTTGCCTTCGCCCAACGGCGTCGGCGTTATCGCCGCCACGTCAATATATTTTCCGTTCGGCTGATTTTTCAACCGGTCGCGCACTTCGAGATGCACTTTGGCTTTGTATTTACCGTACAGTTCGAGGTCGTCTTCGCGCAGCCCAACTTCACGCGCTACATCGAGAATGGGGCGCAGTTCCGCCGCCTGAGCAATTTCGATATTGCTGGGAACGGGATGAGTGATTTTGATTGGCACAGACTATGCTCCTTTGCAATAGAGTGGAGAAAACCGTTATGTTTTGATAACGGTTTTCTCCAGCCAAGCTAAGACAGCCGAGTCGCGTTCGAGTCAAAAACGCGTAATGTTTTGGTCAGCGCACGCTGCGGCGATACAACAGCGCGCCCAATACCAGCAACAGCGCGCCGCCCAACGCGAGCGCGACATACAAAATCTGATTCGGCAGCGCGGCGCCGCTGCTCGGCAAGGTCGTGGTCGGCGCAGCCGTGCCTTGCGTGATGCGCCCTTCGACCGCAGACGCGACGGGCGAATGGGCGCCGATATACGCGGCAACCACATCCGCCAGAGTCGGTCCGAAATCGTACGGGTCAATCGCTTTTTCGCCAAAGACGGAATAACCGTCGCCGCCCTGCCGCGTAAAATCAAGCGTCGCAACCTTGTACGTCGCGTTCGGGTCGAGCGCTTGGTACGTGCCGTCCGGCTGTTTGATTTGCACACTCACGATGCGCGAACCGACAGGCGCCTGCGGATTCCACACATAGGTCATGCCCGCGACTTGCGGAAAACGTCCCGTACCTTCGTTGCCCGGATTCTCGGCGCGGCTCACCCCATTTTCCAACGCCGCGCGCAAATCGGAACCTTTCAGTCCAAAGGTCGCGATAGTGTTGCCGAACGGCAGCACGGTCAACACTTGACCGAGCGTCACATCGCCTTTGGGAATACTGGCGCGAATGCCGCCGCCATTCAGCATGGCGACTTGGACCCCTTCTTTTTGCTGACTGTCCAACATCGCGTCGGCAATCAAGTCGCCGATATTGCACTCGCCAAAGCGACATTCGTTATCTACATTGTTCAAATCCACAGACGATTGCCCAATCACCTTGTTACGCAGCTCTTGGAGCGGCGCGTCCAATTTTGCCACTTCTTCTGCAATCTTGGGGTCGGGCGTCACGCTTGCGTCGAGCAAAATCGGCGCGCCCTCCCATTTCGTCGGCACGCCCTTGGCGTCGAACGTCACGTCGAGGCGTCCGAGATATTTGCCATACGACATGGCTTGCACAATCAACACGGGGTCGCCGTTGGGCGATTTCACAACCGTCGGATATGGGCCCAACGCTTTGTCCTTGTCCTGGTCGGGCGGATTGCTGGAAAGGTACGAATGTGAATGGCCGCCGACAATGACATCAATGCCGTCCACTGCCGCCGCCAGCGCCTTGTCCGGGTCGTACCCTTCGTGACACAGCAAGACGATTTTATTGATGCCCTCTTTTTCCAATGCGGCGACCTGCGCCTTGACGGATGCAGCAATGGCGTTGAATTTAACGTTGGCGCCGGGGCTCGAAAGGATGGGGGTGTCGGTCGTCGTGCAGCCGGTCACGCCGATTTTTTCACCGCCCGCCTCGAGAATCGCATACGGTTTCACTTTGCCCGCCAGCGTCGGTTCCGCGCTCACATCCACATTCGCGCTGACGAGCGGCAATTTCAGCATCTCGATATAGCGCGCGACATTCGCCGGGCCATCGTCGAATTCGTGATTGCCAAACGTCGTCGCCTGAAAACCGAGTTCATTCAAAAACTTGGCGGCTTCTTCGCCCTTGTACAAATAGTAAAAGAGGGACCCTTGAAATTGGTCGCCCGCATCCAGCACGAGCAAATTCTTGCCCTCGGCGCGAATTTTTTGCAATGCCGTTGCGCGCCGCGCGACGCCGCCAAAACATTTGCCCGCCGCGTCGTCTTGCGCATTACAGTCGCTGTTGAACGCCGTGATGGGCATCAAACGCGCGTGCGTGTCGTTCGTGTGCGCGATTGTTAAATCAAACTCGCCGCCTTGCGCCAATAGGGTCGGCGTCGTTCCCGCCGCCGCCAAGACCATCACGATGCCAAGCGCGAGCAAACTTGCCAAAATACGACGGATCTTCATACTGCTTGCTCCTTTATCCCCCCCGCTGTAAATGTGGTGGCAAAGATTGTATCACTAAATCAAACAAATTGAATCGGAATTTTTTCCCGCCCCCAAAGGATATGGGCGCTGAATGAGGGAAACACCCCACGTCACAATGTAGCGCATAACGGATTGATTGTGTAGCCCGATTTAGAGTATATAGAGAGTAAAGGATAAAAGAGAAGGGAGACACGAATCATGTTAGAGAATTTTCTTTTCTTGGCGCGCGACATAGCCGTCATCGGTTATACGTTCGTACTGCGGATTGGCGTTCCCATTATCGTAACCTTGTTCATCGGCTGGTGGCTCGAACGCAAACTCGTCGAATGGGACGCCCGCGACGCGCAAGCGCTGCAAGAACAAGACGCGTCAGACCAAGCCAAACAGACGCTCCAGCGCCCTACGCATTTGAATTAGCGTTCGCAAGTCCGTTGGCGCCAAGCGCACGTTACAAGCCACCGAGAGCGAGACCGGAATATGTCAAACGATTTTTTTAACGCGCTGCGCGATGTAATTGTCATCGGCTATCTACTTGTTTTGCGCGTCCTCATGCCGCTATGGCTCATTCTTTTTATCGGCAAGTGGCTCCAAGTCAAACTCGCGCACAGCGACCGCCGCGAACAATTGGCGCATCAGGGCGAACCGTATTGTTGGGATTTGCGCGATACGCCGCAAACTCGACGCGCGCAAGCCGCCGCCGCGGCGCATCCCGACCTGCCCTGTTGGCTGGCGATGCAATATGACGGCGGCGGCGTCACGACCGAATGTTATCGCTGCCCGCGCTATGCGGTGCAAAGCATTGACGACCCGAACCGGGTTTGGGAGACGAATGGATTATGAACACGGCACACATTACACGACGCGATTTTTTGAAATGGTCCGGCGCGAGCGCGCTGGCGCTGGCGGCGATTCCCGCTTTTGACAATGTCGCCCTCGCCGATTTTTTGGGTTCGGAAAAAGCCGCCGAACAATTTGGCATTTTGATTGACACGACCAAATGTATCGGCTGTCGGCAATGCCAAGTCGCCTGCCAGCAAAAAAATAATTTGCCCCCGCTACCCGAAAAATTGCCCGCGCAGGAAACGTATCCCGCACAATTGTCGGCGGACGCGTTCACGCACATTGAATTTTACAAAACGGGCGGCGCGGCGGACGCGCCAGTCTTTACCAGCATCAAGCGGCAATGTATGCACTGCATAGAACCCGCGTGCGCGGCGGTGTGTCCCGTCGGCGCGCTGGTGAAAACGCCGCAGGGGCCCGTCACGTATGACGCGGAAAAATGTCTCGGCTGTCGCTATTGCATGGCGGCCTGTCCGTTCAACGTTCCCAAATTTGAATGGGCTTTATCCAATCCGCGCATCCGCAAATGCGATATGTGCGCGGACCGCATCGCGCAAGGCGAACTGCCCGCGTGCGTCGGCGCTTGTCCGACCGGCGCCCTGACTTTTGGCGCGCGCCAAGCTTTGATTACGCAAGCGCAAACGCGCATCCGCAACAATCCCGACCAATACGTGCCGTACATTTACGGCTTGTCGCAAGTGGGCGGCGCCGGCATTTTGTATCTCGCCAATGTACCGTTCGACCAAATCGGTTTGAATATGAACCTGCCCGAAACGCCCGCGCCGGAATATACAATCCAAGTCATGGAAAAGGTGCCGGGCATCGCAATTGGCGTAGCGTTATTGGCGGGCGGAGTCGCTTGGTGGCGCAAGCGCCACGCGCCAGCTAAAAATACCGCGCCTGAATCAGAGGACGCGCACGCATAAACGAACCATTCCATCATTCTCAAACGGAGGCAATCATGTTGGATTCCTATCTGCCATTTTTTAATGAACTGTGGGCGGCGCTCATTTTCTTTACGCTGCGTTTGGGCTTGCCGCTGCTCTTTGTGTTTGGCGTCGGTTGGTTGTTGTGGCGCTTTTTTGCGCCGGAAGCGGTCCCCGTCAAGGCAGGCGTTCCGCAGCGCGAACGCTTTAGCCATTTCGTAATGCAAATCCGCGAACTGCCCGCCGTGCAGCTGCCCACCTTGACGGCGAATCAAATTCTGGCGCTTTTCAGCGCCATCCTGCTATGGATTGCGGCGACGGGTTTTTTGATTGCGCGCTTTTTCTGGGGCTTGGAAACGGCAACCGCCTTGAGCGACGCCATGCCGTGGGGTTTGTGGATTGCGTTCAAACTCTCGTTCGTCGCGTGCGCGGCGGCGGGTTTCACCTTTGCCGCCATCGTCTATGTTTTCCGTCTGGAACAATATCGGCCCCTTGTCCGCACAGCCATTCTCATCGGCTTGATTGGCTATACCACGTTCATCATTTCGCTGTTGGTGGACCTCGGACGCTGGTACAACATTTGGCATCCGATTGTGATGTGGAACCCGCACTCGGTCATGTTTGAAATCGCGTGGTGCGTCATGCTTTATACCGCCGTGTTGTACGCGGAATTCAGCCCGGCTTTTTTTGAACGGCTCGGCTGGCGGCGCATGGAAAAATTAATGCACGCGATTGTCGCGCCGCTCGTCATTGCCGGCGTCGTCCTTTCGACGCTGCATCAATCGTCGCTCGGTTCGCTGTATCTGATTCAATTCACCAAATTGAATCCGCTGTTTTGGTCGCCGTTGATTCCCGTATTCTTTTTCGTCTCGGCGGTCGCGACCGGACTCGCGTTAATGATGCTTGTGCCGCCCCTCAACGCGCGGCTCTTTGGCAGTGCAAATCGCCAAGCCCTTTTGGCGACGCTGGCGCGTCCCACCGCCATTATTTTGGGCGTCTATTTCGCGCTCAAGTTTGGCGATTTGTTGGTTCGCGGCGAACTGCCCCGCCTTATGACGCCAACGGCAATGAGCGCGCTGTGGTGGCTCGAAGTCGTGGGCGGCATCGTCATCCCGACGGCGCTTTTATTGACGCCGCAAGCGCGCATCAATCCGCGCGTGCGAATGAGCGCAGCGGGTCTCGCCGTGACGGGCGTCGTGCTGGGCCGTTTCAACATCGCGCTGTTCGGCTTTAGCGATTACCTCGGCGCCTTGAACGTCGCCTATATTCCCTCGTTCGGCGAATGGATTATCACGTTCGCGCTCATCGCCGCCGCGTTCGCCGCCTATGTCGCCGCCGTAAAATGGCTGCCAATTTTGCCCGAATCGGCGCACGAATCAAAAGCGCAACCCGTTCCCGTCAAATCCACTTGAACAAAGAACGGCGCGGCGAAAGATTCCCTGCAAGCGCGCGTTGCTTGCAGGGATTTTTTTGTCGCCGAACAATCGAGGTCTCGCACGTTTTTATGACTCGATTATGACTCGAACCGCGATGTACGCGCCCTATATTTGAAACACGCGCAAACATCGCGCGCCGTGAGGACGCGCCCATGAACGGTGGTTTCCCAGAATTTTGCCAATCCAACTTGCCGTTAATTTACGGCTTGTATGGCTTGGCATTTTTTGTCGCCGGCATTGTGGTGGCGCTCGAAAGCGGACGCAACAGTCAATTGCGCTTGACGCACGCGCTGCCCTTTCTGGCGGCGTTTGGCATTACGCACGGCATTCACGAATGGATTGAAATGTTCCTGTTGACGGCGACCGGCACGAATCTCTGGCTGCAAGCGCTGCAAGGCATCAGCATCGTACTGCTCGCCGCGTCGTTTGTGTTTTTGATTGAATTTGCCGTGCGGCTCATGCGTCTGCTCGACGAAAAATATCTGCCGTTCCGCCATGCCACGCTGCTCTTGACCGCGCTCTATCTCGGCTTGCTCGCGGCATATCGCGTCGCGTATTTTGACGGCAACGAAGCGCCGTTCTGGCGTTTTGCCGACATTATGGCGCGGTACACGCTCGGCATCCCCGGCGCGTTTCTCGCTGCAGGCGCCATGTTGGTCCAGCGCCGCGCGTTCATTCGCGAAGGATACGCGCAATTCAGCCGCGATTTAATCGGCGCGGCGCTCGCGTTCGCGTGGTACGGCATTTTTCAGTTAATCGTTCCGCCGGCGGAATTCTTTCCCGCCTCCCACATTAACACTGCAACGTTTCTCAATTACACCGACATTCCCGTACAACTTTTTCGCGCCATCGTCGGCGCGCTCGGCGCGATTTTTATCGTGCGCGTCTTGCGCGTCTTTGAAACCGAATACGCGCGGCGTCTGGAACGTTTGAACCGCGAGCGCTTTGAAACGCAAGAACGCTCCGCGCAAGAGTTGACCGTGCTGTTCGAGACCTGTCGCATTCTCGGCGCGTCGCTCGATTTGAATGTGCTGCTGCATCAAGCCATCGAAAAAATCGTCACGTCCGTCGAGCCGGTGGTCGCGGGGACCGTCTTTTTATTTGACGCGCGCGAACACGCCATCGTCGCGCGCGCGGCGTATCATCGCGCCAACGCCGCCTTGCCGCCCGATTTATCGGAACGCGCGCGCGTCCAAGCGCAGCGCGCCTTTGAAACGCAAGCGTTGGCGTACGAACCCGCGAACGCGCAGAGCTCGGTTTTGGCGCTGCCGCTAATTTCTGGCGCGACGCCGATTGGCGCCATCAGTTTGACGCACGCGGGCGCATTTTCCAATCTCGCCGTTTTGCAAACGCTGGCGCGGCAGTTGGTGATTGCCGTCGAGAACGCGCGCCTGTATGAACGCGTTCAGGAAAAAGAAGAGCTGCGCGGCGAATTGCTCGAACGCGTCGTCGCCGCGCAAGAAGAAGAGCGCAAACGGCTCGCGCGCGAATTACACGACCAGACCGGGCAGACGCTCACCGGGCTGGCGATGGGTTTGCACTCGGTCGGCGCGATGGTGCAGACCAATCCGACGCTCGCCGCGCGGCGCGTGCAGGAATTGGAACGCGTCAGCGCGAGCGCGGTGGACGATTTGCGGCAAATGATTGCGGACTTACGGCCCTCGCAGTTGGACGATTTGGGGCTCGTCCCCGCGCTGCGCGAGATGGCAAACACGCTGGCGGCGCGCAGTCAGATGCAAGTAGAATTTGTGACGAACGGGCCGCGGCGGCGTTTGCGCGCGCAACTAGAGACGATTTTGTATCGGCTGGCGCAAGAGGCGTTGAATAACGCGGCGCGTCATTCCAAAGCGCAGCGCGTGACGATGCGGCTAGATTTTTCCGCGCGCGAAATCCGGTTGGACATTCAGGACGACGGCATCGGTTTTGCGCCCGAACAAATTAACGCCAAAACGCCGCGCCGCGCGTGGGGCTTGCTCGGCATGCAAGAACGCGTTATGCTGGCGGGCGGCACGCTCGAAATTCATTCCCAGCCGGGCAGCGGCGCGCGACTCACCGCGCGGATTCCGTTGGAACCGCTCCCAACGCTGGAACCCGCGTCGGCGGCGTTGGTACCAGATACTGGTTTCAAAACCCCAAGGGTTTCCGAAAACCTTTAGGGGCTTGAACCGCGCAGATTCAAGATGTCGGCAAGCGTCAAATAAAAAAACATCGCGTTTCAAAATTTCGCCCGGCTGAAATTTTGAAAACAAATCATTTACCGCGCAAGCTCTTTGTCAACGCGCGGACAAATTTGCGCTGCGTTTTGCGCGCCGAGTTTTGCGTTGGCAAAGAGCTTGTCACACGAAAGGATTTTCGGATGGATAAAAAAACCATGATTGACCTCTTGAACCAAGACCTCGCGGGCGAGTTGGGGGCGATTATTCAATATCTCACCTACGCCGCCAAAGCGAGCGGACCTTTTCGGCCGCAGCTCGTCCAGTTTTTCATGGCGGAGGTGCCGGATGAACAATTGCACGCGCAATTTCTTGCCAACAAAATTGTAGCGTTGGGCGGCGAACCCGTCACCGCGCCGCGCCCCGTTCCGCCCGCCGCCACCAATCGCGCAATGTTGGAAGCGGTCTTGGCAGCCGAACAACAAGCGACGCGCGATTACACCCAACGCGCCGAGCAAGCCGGCGCGTTGGGCGACAAGGGTTTGCAAGTGCAGCTCGAAAATATGGTCAGCGACGAAAGCGGACACGCCCAAGAGACCGAACGCATCTTGCGCGACTGGCCCGTGTAACAAGCGCCGCGCAAGTCATGCGTCTCTTACTCGTTGACGACCACGCCATCGTGCGCGCCGGTTTGCGAATGTTGCTCGAAGCGCATCCCGATATGGAAATTATCGGCGAATGTGAGAACGGGCAGGATGCGATCCGCCGCGCGTTGGAATTGAAACCGGACGTTATTCTGATGGATGTCGGTTTGCCCGACATTCCCGGTTACGACGCGACGCGCGCCATCAAAAAAGAATTGCCCGCCGTAATCATTCTGGCGCTGACCATGCACGAGAGCGACGAGTATTTTTTTGAAATGTTGAACGCGGGCGCGTCGGGTTATGTGCCAAAAAAAGCCGCGCCCACCGAATTGGTCAACGCCATTCGCGTGGTGTATGCGGGCGGCGTATATCTGTATCCATCGCTGGCAAAAACGCTGGTCCAAGATTATTTGACGCGCGCGGAACAGGATCACGACGCGGGCGCATTCGACGGTTTGACCGAACGCGAACGCCAAGTCTTGACGCTGATTGCCGATGGCTTGTCCAATCAACAGGTCGCGGACAAATTGGTCATTAGCGTCAAGACTGTCGAACGTCATCGCGCCAACATTCTCGCCAAACTCGGTTTGCACAGCCGCACCGAATTGGTGAAATACGCGATTCGCAAAGGGCTCATTCAGGTCGAAGGATAAAATTTGCATAACGCAAAAAAATGCAGAGCAAGCGCTCTGCATTTTTTTATCGCGCGCGCGCCGTATCGCGCGCGTTATGCCTGCGCCAACGCGCGCGCGTCAACATACGCGGCGCCGCGACGCAGCGCCATTTTATTCGCTTCCAATTTCTGGCGATGTTTCGCGCTGACGTGTTCTTCCAGCACGCGGTCGAGCGTTTCGAGAGCGACGACCTTGGTCGCCGCCAGCAGCGCGCCGAGCATGACCATATTCGCAATTTGCGGCGCGCCCAATTCGTCCGCAATCGCTTTGGCGGGCAGCGCGATTTCTTGCAGATCCGTGCGGTCGCTGCGCTGTTCAATCAACGTCGCGTCGAGAAGCAACACGCCGCCGCGCTGCATCAAGGGCGCGTATTTCGCGTGCGACGGCGGATTGAGCGCCAACACCGCCGAGGGATGCCGCACCAACGGCGAACCGATTTCTTCGTCCGACACAATCACCGTACAGTGCGCCGTGCCGCCGCGCATTTCGGGCCCGTAGGACGGAATCCAGGTGACATGTTTTTTTTCCGCCAGCGCGGCGTACGCCAACAGTTGGCCCGCGAACAGGACGCCCTGCCCGCCAAACCCGGCAATAATAATTTCGTGAAGCATCTTACACCTTGAGCGCTTTCACCGCGTCCGCGATTTTGAAATCGCCGAGCGGATAATACGGAATCATTTTTTCCTCGATATATTGGAGCGCCTTTTGCGGCGTCATGTTCCAATTGACGGGACACGACGACAAGATTTCGACGAGCGCAAAACCGAGTTCATGCCGCTGGACCTGGAACGCGGTCTTGATGGCTTTTTTGGTTTGATTGATGTGGCCCGGATTATGCACCGAACGCCGCACGATATAACTCGCGCCGCCAAGCGTGGCGAGCAATTCCGCCATCCGCAGCGGATAACCCATCGTCGCCACATCGCGCCCGGCTTGGGACGAAGTCGTTTTCATGCCCGGCAAAGTCGTCGGCGCCATCTGTCCGCCCGTCATGCCGTACACGCCATTGTTGACAAAAATCACGGTGAAATTTTCACCGCGCGAAGCCGCGTGCGTAATTTCCGCGAGACCGATGGACGCGAGGTCGCCGTCGCCTTGATACGTAAAAACGGTTTTAGCGGGATGCACGCGTTTGACGCCCGTCGCCATCGCGGGCGCGCGGCCGTGCGCGGCTTCGCAAAAATCGCAATCGAAATAGTTGTACGCAAATACCGAACAGCCCACCGACGCGACGCCAATGGCGTTCTCGCGCAGATTCAATTCATCCAACACTTCGGCGACGAGGCGATGAATGATGCCGTGCGTACAGCCGGGGCAATAATGCGTAATGACCGGCGTCAACGTTTGCGGTCGTTCATACACCACATCCAAATTATCTATCATCATCTTTCGGTTTCTCCTCTCCGCTGGCGAGCGTTTCATCCAAACCGTATCCGCTTTCAATCAACTCTTGAAAACGCGCGGTGAAACGCGCGGCGGGCGCGCCGTCAATCACGTCGTGGTCAAACAGCAGCGTCAGGTCCAGATATTCGCGAATCGCAATGCAGCCATCCACTACGCCCGGTTTTTCCACAATGCCGCCGAGCGCCACGTCCAACGAATGGACGTTAAAAGGAATCGCCCAGCCCGCGCCTTTGGCAAACATGCCCACCGCAGTCAAACCGACGGTGCAAAAACTCGCCTTGAGCCATTGCGGATTGCGGAACGCCAACGCGTAAAACGCATCGCGCACAAAACCGGGTAGGCGCACGAACCATCGCATCCCAAATTCGCGCGTAGTTTGGGGCGCGCGCTGCGCCGCGCGCAGTTCGGCATGAATGTCTTGGACGCTGCGCCGATTCGCCGCGCGAATGAAATGCGGCAGCGCCATTTTGCGCCCGTCCATTTCAATTTCAACAATCGTGTTGACATCCACTTCGTCAAACAAGATGAGTCGGTTGCGCCAATCGCGATACGCGTGCACGGCTTTGTGTTCGCCAACCGCTTTGCCGAGACAGGCAATAATGAACGCGGTGAACGAAAGCGCTTTGCCGGTGCGCGCGCGATGTTCGCGCAACAGACTGCGCGCGCGCGTCACATCCACTTCAATCAAACCCACCACCGTATGCTTGCGCGCGGCGATGCGTCCGCCTTCGACGACGAGTTGTCGTTCAGGCGCAAAGGGCAGAGTTTGAAAGACAGCGCGCGTCATTTTTCTTTGCGGTTCCGCTTTGGCAGCCGACCAATTTTAATTTCGGCTTACCGTCGCCGAACGTTCGACTAGTTCGTGTACGCAATGTCCAGCGCGGCGCGCTCGATCATCGGTTCTTGCGATAGCACGGGCGGCATATATTTTTCAATGCGCGCCAGGATTTCATCCGGCATCGGGACCAAACCGCCCATCGCGCCAAAAAATTGCACGTCGGCGTCGCGTTCCACCGCGAGCCGCACATCCTGCGCCATTTGTCCCGCGTTCATTTCCACGACGAGAAATTGGCGCACGCGCTGCGAAAGTTGCGCCAGCCGATTTTCAGGGAACGGATACAAACTGACGGGACGGAACAAACCGACGCGCAAACCGCGCGCCCGCGCCTGTTTCACCGCCGTTTGCGAAATGCGCGCCGCCGAGCCAAACGCGACGACAACTAATTCCGCGTCGTCCGTAAATTGTTCGACGTACCGCACCTCGTTGGCGCGCACCGCCGCGTCTTTATCCGACAAGGCGCGATTCATCTGTTCCAATTCGTGCGGCTGCAAAAAGAGCGACGTGTTGATGCGGCGCGGGCGTCCCGCGGCGCCGGTCAATTCCCAACCGCGGTCGCGCACGGTCAGTGCGCGCAGCGGCGGCATGGCGACGGGTTCCATCATCTGCCCGATATTGCCATCAATGGCGATAATGACGATGGCGCGATATTTTTCCGCGAGGTCGAACGCCTGATACGTCAAATCAACGGCTTCTTGGACCGTCGCGGGCGCAAGCACAAGCGGATGATAATCGCCGTGACCGCCGCCTTTGGTCAATTGAAAATAATCGGCTTGGGTCGGCGCGAGATTGCCGAGCCCGGGCCCGCCGCGCATTACGTCCACCAACACGCACGGGACTTGGGATGCGGCAATGTACGACAACCCTTCTTGCATCAATGAAAAACCGGGCGACGACGACGAAGTCATTGTGCGCGCGCCCGCCACCGCCGCGCCGTACACCATATTGATTGCCGCCAATTCGCTTTCGGCTTGCAAAAAAACGCGCGGCTGGCCCGCCGCATTTTTCAGCGTGGGCAACCGCGTCGAGAGATATTCCAACAATTCGGTTTGCGGCGTAATCGGATACCCGAAATACGCTTCCAAGCCCGCGCGCACCGCCGCTTCGGCGATGGCTTCATTGCCTTTCCACAATTCCAGTTTGTTTGAAGAATCCCGGTCCATTCTGGCGTTCCCTTCC
>Ga0226835_1000528_pt1 | contig 39569 bp, 36 predicted proteins | sample LAC_MetaG_1_FD_163627 | JGI IMG/M metagenome (GOLD analysis project Ga0226835, IMG submission 163627) | Anaerobic ammonium oxidizing microbial communities from anammox membrane bioreactor (MBR) in UC Berkley, California, United States -... | ecosystem: Engineered > Bioreactor > Anaerobic >...
GACGGCCGCGGTCGACGGCGTCAATACCAAGATCGACGGGCTTGGCGGCACGTTCGCGAACAAGGACATCTATGGCGGTCGCGGCGTGCTGACGCTGCCGCTCGGCCACCAGTACGGCCTGCAGCTCGACGGCGCGGCGGGCAATTTCGACAGCCGCTTCTTCGGCAGCACGGCCGCGCACCTGTTCTGGCGCGATCCGTCGCGCGCCCTGTTCGGCATCTATGCCGGTCACACCTACTGGAACAGCCGCGTCGGCGGCATCCATGTGAACCAGGTTGCCGCCGAAATGGAAGTCTATCACGGCCAGTGGACGCTGCAGGGCATCCTCGGCGTCGAGTTCGGCAATTCGCGCACCGCCACCGTCGGCGACATGGTGCAGACCTACAATATCGAGACGCGCTTCACCGACCAGGTGAACCTGAACTATTACCTCAACGACAACTGGAAGATGTTCGTCGGCCACCGCTATCTCGGCGGGCAGCATGCACTGGCGCTCGGCACCGAGTTGGGCTTTGCGCTCGGCAACGGACAGATGGGCGCGCTGTTCGTCGAAGGACGCGTCGGCGAAGGCGACTTCCACGGCATCTGGGGCGGCCTGAAGCTCTATCTCGGCCAGAAGGACAAGACGCTGATCCGTCGCCACCGCGAGGACGACCCGATCGACTGGGCGCCGGCGACGCTGTTCTCGCTCACCAATTCGGGCAGCTCCACGCCTGTAGGCCCCTCCGCTACCGAATGTCTGCCTGACGGTCCCTGCGGCGATGGCGATGGCGACGGAGATGGTGATGGCGACGGTGATGGTGACGGTCCGGAATAATCACGGTCCTGACCGCCCCGTGCTCAGGCACGGGGCGGCGTGACCAGGGAGATGAAGTGCTCGAATTTCCCACCGGGCCCCTTCTCGACCTCCGGCACCGCAATGATCCTCGTCGTGACGGACGCATGCAGATGTGTCGCAATGAAATTCCGCAGCCCCGCGAAATCCGCGGGGCTTTCTTTTTCGTCGGGCACGTAACGGAACTCGACCGTCTCGAAATCCGTCTGCACAAGCTGGAATTCGCGAAACGGGACGAACGCGCGCATCTTCCTGGCGTGCCAGAAGCGCGGCCAGACGCGGGTGCCGTCGCGGAACAGGAATCCGCTACGCGTGCGCCCGTGCACTTCGGCGAGCACCGGCAGCGCGCGTCCGCAGGGACAGGGTTCGTCGGAGCGGACCGCGACGTCGCCGATCGCATAGCGGATGAACGGCGTCGCGTAATTGTAGAGACTCGTCAGCACGACCTGCCCCAGTTCGCCGGGCGGCGTCGGCCTGCTTGCGTCGTCGAGGATTTCCACCAGCATGTTCTCGGCAAAGACGTGGTAATGCCCGTGCTGCGGGCATTCATGCGCGATATGCCCGACCTCCTGGCACGAATAGATGCCGGCGATGCGCGCGCCCATGCGCTGCGCGACGATCTCCCGGGCATGCGCAGTGATCGTCTCGGCGATCCCGAACACAAGTTTGATGTTCAGCGCCCGGGCCTGCGCGGGCGACATGATGTGCGCGATCCCCGCGAGGTTCGAGGCGCTCGACATGAGGTAGGGTGCGCGCCGGCGCATGAGCCATTCGAGCTGCCGGTCGGTCGGCGTCAGAAGATCGAGGTCGTAGACCTCCGCTTCCGGGCTCGCGCGCGACCAGCCCTTCGACGTCGCGCCTTCCGGATACCGGATCTCCTCGGCATCGCGATAGACGCGGATGCGGGCGAGCGGCTTGCTCGTGTCGGCGCCGAACCAGGCGGCGAGTCGCGTCAGGCCCGCATTGGAGGTCGTCAGCACCATGCCGTTGGCGCTGAAATCGAGCGGCACGCCGCTCGAGCCCGTCGTCGCGTAATCGACGATCGGGCCGTAATAGTCCGGCAGTTGCGTCACCCGCATCCGCGCGCTGTCGGCTGCGGCCTCCTTGCGCCGCAGGACCGGCACCTCGTCCCAGCGCGCAAGATCGACCGCGCCGTCGGCGCCGATCAGGCAGGCGAGCCGTTCGCGGTAGAACGGCACGTTGTCGTAGGCATGCCGCACGACGCGCGCGACGAGGCTGCGCTGATACTGCTCGAGCTTCTGCTTCGGTAACCACTCAGTCTGTCCGAGGGCCGCCATGTATCCGGCAAACAATCCGTCCACCCTTCGCTCCGATATCGCCGACGCCGGCGCCGCGCCGTCAGGCCGCAACCATCTCACGCGCTATTTCGAGGTCTGGAAGCATCTTCCGCCTCCGTTGCGTCCGGCGCGGACGGTGGTGGAGCTGGTCGAGCGCCATATCGAGGATCGCGACGCGCCCGCCTTTCTGATGGGCGTGACGCCGGAGCTCTCCGCCGTCACCACCGACCTGACCGCGATGGACTACACGCCGCAGATGATCCGCCACATCTGGCCGGGCGACACGGCGCATCGCCGCGCGCTGCTCGGCAACTGGCTGGATACGAAGCTTCCCAACGCTTCGTTCCGCTATGGCGTGGGCGACGGCTCCTTCAATATGCTCGACTATCCGGGCGATTTCGACGCGCTGTGGTGTGAGCTGACGCGCATCCTGCGGCGGCGCGGGCGCATCCTGTGCCGCGTCTACCTGACGCCCAATCGGCCCGGGACGATGGCGCAGTTGCGTAAGGCCGTCATGAAAGGGGAGATCGCGGGTTTCCCCGCCTTCAAGTGGCGGCTCGAAATGATCATGGCGCGCGAGAGCGGCAATCCCAACGTGGTGAAGGACGATCTTTACCGCATGTTCATCGCGCAGTTTCCCGACCGCGACGAACTGGTGCGGCGCACCGGCTGGCGGCGCGAAGAGATCGACACCGTCGATTATTACAAGGGTTCGGCCAAGGCAGCGAATTTCCCGACGCGGGCGCAATTGCAGGCAACGATGCCGCGGAGTTTCGCCGCCGTGCGTTTCGTTCCGACCACGGGCTACGAATTGTGCGAGTGTTGTCCGATGCTCGTGATCGACATGTGAGGCGTCCTTCACGCGGCGATCTCCGAGACCACCGGCTCGTGCTTGCCGCCGCTCGATCGCGCGAGGGCCTCGACCGGCGACGGCGTCACCCGGATCGGGCTGCGCAGCAGGCGCGCGAAATACGCCTCGATCGCGATGCGGTCCGGTGCATAGCCGGCGGCCTCCGGTCCCCAGGTGAGTTCGATCTGCGCCGGCGCGGTCTGGCGGATCTGGAAGCGGCCGCGCGGCATCAGCGCACTCAGTTCCGGCGACAGCACGGTGCTCGGCCAGACCGGGCGGCCGCGCGAATCCGTGAGCGCATTGCGTCGGCGCCCCTCGATCCGCTTGAGGGCGGCATGCGGTAGGTGCGGATGGGAGGTCTCGCTGCGGGTGGCGTAATCGCCGATTTCGTAGCGGATGAACGGCGTGGCATAATTGTAGAAGCTCGAGAGCACGACGCGGCCGGTCTCTCCGGGGCCGACTGCGTTGCCGTCCTCGTCGAGGATTTCGACGAAGACCGATTCCTCGCAGACGAGGCTGTCCGCGCTGTTCGGCCATTGCAGCGCGATGCAGCCCATTTCGGCGCAGGCATAGATTTGCGCGATCTCGCAGCCGAAGGCCTCGCGCACGCGCTGCCGCGCCTTCGCGGTGACGATCTCGCTGATGGCGATCACCGCCTGCGGCGACGCTTGGGCGCAGATTTCGTCGGCGTGATGCAGGGCGAGTTCCTCGGCGAGCGAGGGGAAGGTGAGCAGGTAGCCCGGCTTGCGGCGGCAAAGCCATTCGGCAAGCTGGGCGAGCGGATGGCGGATGTCGATCATGTGATGCTCGGCCGGCGGCCCTGGAAACGACCATTGGCGCATGGTCTCGCCCTCGGGATAGGTGCGCCGGCCGGAGCTGTAATAGCGGATGCTGGCGAGCGGGGCGGACAGGTCGAGGCCGTGCCAGCGATACATCCGGTGCATCATGCAGGAGGCGGCGATGCGCGCGAGCGCGCAGGTGCGCATGGCAAGACGCGACCCCGACGTGCCGGACGTGCGGATGATCGTCGGTGCGCCGAGGTGCGCGGGCACATGCTCCGGATTGATGCGGTCGATGTGCGCGGCAAGATCGGCACGCCGCAACAGCGGGATCTCGCTCCAGGCCGACAGGTCGGGCGCGTCGCTCTTGCGGAACAACGGTTTGAGGCGCTCGCGGTAGAACGGCGAATGGGCGTAGGCGAAGGCCGCAAGATCGCGCCGCAGGCTGTCGCAATGGCGTGTCAGCGCCGCGCGCGGCAGCCGCTCGCACCCCGCCAGTGCCGCCGCATAATCCTGATAGATCCGATCGGAGGAGGTGTTGCCTGGCGGCGGCATGGACGCGTTATTCATGATTACCGAAACGGACAGTCTGTCCTGCCGTCCTGCACAGGATGCGCACGGTTCCCCAAAATGGGCAGGCCATGCCGCATCCGCCGGCGCGGTCGCGAAATCGAGCGAAAGCAAAGACTTGAGGGAAAATTGGCGCACGGCCGTGCAGCGTCCTTTCAGGTTGCCCGCACCATGCCCTTGCCATCGCCACTTTAGCCTGAGACGATTGGATCACCGGCGTCACAAATGGCCGGACGAAGACCGGCCGTACGACGCCGAGGGAGGCGTCGATGGCGGTCGCGAACGGCAATGGCAATACGTCCAAGGGCAATCGATCCAGGGGGCCGCGGTGCATCGCGCTGGTCGGCCCCTTCCAGAGCGGAAAGACTACCCTTCTTGAAGCGATACTGGCGCGCACCGGCGCGATCCAGCGTCAGGGCTCGGTGGATGCCGGCAACACGGTCGGCGACGGCTCGCGGGAAGCCCGCGATCACCGCATGAGCGTCGAACTGTCGGTCGCCACCACGACCTTCATGGACGAAAGCTATACCTTCATCGATTGCCCGGGTTCGGTCGAGTTCATCCATGACATGCGCGCGGCGCTGCCGGCGGTCGATGCCGCCGTCGTCGTCTGCGAGGCGGACGAGAAGAAAATCCCGCAATTGCAGCTCATCCTGCGCGACCTCGAAGAGCAGAAAATCCCGCGCTTCCTTTTCCTCAACAAGATCGACAAGAGCGACAAGCGCCTGCGCGATACGCTGAAGCTCCTGCAGCCGGCCTCGCGCGTGCCGTTGCTGCTGCGCCAGATCCCGATCTGGAAGAACGACATCGTCACCGGTTTCGTCGATCTCGCGCTCGAGCGCGCGCATGTCTACAAGGAGCACACCGCTTCCGAAGTGATCGAATTGTCCGGCGAGGACCTCGAGCGCGAGAGGGCCGCGCGCTTCACCATGCTGGAGACGCTCGCCGACCACGACGACGAATTGATGGAGCAGTTGCTGGAGGACATCCCGCCGCCGCGCGACCGCGTGTTCGACGATCTCGCGCGCGAATTGCGCGACGGTCTCGTCTGTCCGGTCCTGATCGGGGTCGCCGCCCGCACCAATGGCGTGCTGCGCCTGATGAAGGCGCTGCGTCACGAGGCGCCCGATATCGAGGCGACCGCGGCGCGGCTCGGCATCGAGGCCAAAGGCGAGTCCGTCGCCTATGTGCTGAAAACCATCAACACCGCGCACGGCGGCAAGATTTCGGTCGCGCGCGTGCTCGCCGGCCAGATCGGCGACGGCATGACGCTCAACTCCGAGGAAGCGGAAGCCGGCCGCGTGTCGGGGGTGTTCAAGCTGATGGGACAGGCGACCGAGAAGCGCGGCGCGGCCGGTGTCGGCGAGGCCATCGGTCTCGGCAAGCTCGATCATGCCAGGACCGGCGACACGCTCTCGTCCGGCAAGACGCCGCACCGCCGCATCGCCGACGTCAGGCCCTATCCGCCGGTGCTGGCGGTGGCCATCGCCGCCAGGGAGCGCAAGGACGACGTCAAGCTCGGCCAGGCCCTCGCCAAGATGGTCGAGGAGGATCCCTCGATCACCGTCGTTCACAATGCCGACGCGCACGAGGTGATTTTGTGGGGGCAGGGCGAGATGCACCTGCGCGTGGCGGTCGAGCGGCTGACCGAGCGCTTCGGCGTCGCGATCGAGAAGCGCAAGCCCTCGGTCGGCTATCGCGAGACCATCCGCAAGCCGGTCACCCAGCGCGGCCGCCACAAGAAGCAGTCGGGCGGCCACGGCCAGTTCGGCGACGTCGTCGTCGAGATCAGGCCGCAGCCGCGCGGCACGGGCTTCGTGTTCGCCGAGACCATCACCGGCGGCGTGGTGCCGCGCAATTACATCCCCTCGGTCGAGGAAGGCGTGACCGACGGGCTCAGGCAGGGCCCGCTCGGTTTTCCGGTGGTCGATGTCGCGGTCACACTGACCGACGGCTCCTACCACACTGTCGATTCCTCGGATCAGGCGTTCCGCACCGCCGGACGCATCGCCATGACCGAGGGACTGCCGCAATGCCAGCCGGTTCTGCTCGAACCGATCCACGAGGTGGAGATCGTCTGTCCGAGCGAGGCGACCGCGCGGATCAACGCGATCCTGTCCGGCCGGCGCGGCCAGATTCTCGGCTTCGACACCCGCGAAGGCTGGCCGGGCTGGGACACGGTGCGCGCGCAGATGGCGGAAGCCGAGATCGGCGACCTGATCATCGAGGTGCGTTCGGCGACGGCCGGCGTCGGCACCTTCACCTTCAAGTTCGACCACATGGCCGAGCTGACGGGCCGCACCGCCGACCAGATCGTCGCCGCGCGGCGGGCGGCGGAATAGTCATCGCCGGACCGCTGCCGGCGGGTCCGCGCGAAGCGCGGGCCGGCCGCACGTCATCCCGGCTCTCGCTTCGCTCGGCCGGGACGATGGCCAGCGCTGCGTCCGGGATGACGGACTATGTTTGCTTCGCTCCTCATGGTGAGGAGCGGGCCTCGCCTGAAAGGCGAGGTCCGCGTCTCGAACCATGAGGGTTTATGCGGCAATTGCCGTCAGGCGAGCGCCGGATAGTCGGTGTAGCCCTTGTCCTCGCCGGCATAGAAAGTCGCGCTGTCGGCCGCATTGAGCGGCGCGCCGGTGCGGTAGCGGGCCGGCAGGTCGGGATTGGCGAGGAACGGCACGCCGAAGGCGACGAGGTCGGCTTCGCCCGCGGCGATCGCCGCGTTCGCGCTGGCCGCGTCATAGCCGCCATTGACGATCAGCGGCCCCTTGAAGGTCTTGCGCAGCGTCGGCGCGAGACGGTTCTCCGCGTTCACCGGATCGGTGACGTGCAGGTAGCCGATGCCGAGCCTGTCGAGCTCTGCGGTGAAATGGGAAAATGTCGCGCGCGGATCGGAATCCGACATCGAATTGAACGCTCCGGTCGGCGAGATGCGATAGCCGACGCGCTCCTTGCCCCACACCCCGATCACCGCCTCGGCGACCTCAAGCGGGAAGCGGGCGCGGTTCTGCACGCTGCCGCCATAGGCGTCGGTGCGGCGGTTGCTGCCGTCGCGCAGGAACTGGTCGAGCAGATAGCCGTTGGCGCCGTGCAGCTCGACGCCGTGGAAGCCGGCGGCCTTGGCATTCTCCGCCGCCTTGCGGAACTGCGCGACGATGCCGGGAATTTCCGAAAGTTCGAGCGCGCGCGGGGCCACCATGGCCTTCGGACCCTGTTCCGTGAACACCGTGCCTTCGGCCGCGATCGCCGATGGCGCGACCGGCAGCGCCCCACCGTGGAAATCGGGATGCGAGATGCGGCCGACATGCCAGAGTTGCAGATAGATCTTGCCGCCGGCGCGATGCACGGCATTGGTGACCTTCTTCCAGGCCGCGACTTGTTCGGGCGAATGGATGCCGGGCGTGCGGATATAGCCGACGCCCTGCGGGCTCACCTGCGTCGCCTCGGTGACGATCAGTCCGGCACCGGCGCGCTGCACGTAATAGATTTCCGCGAGTGGGTTCGGCACATTGCCCGCGAGCGCGCGGCTGCGCGTCATCGGGGCCATGACCATGCGGTTGGCGAGATGCAGGCCGTGCAGGTCATAGGGTGAGAACAGGGCGGAATAATCGGAGGCGATTCTGGTAGAGGCGGCGAAAACATGGGCGGTCATGGTGGGTTTCCTTTCGGATCGTTCCGGGAAAAAGGCCGCGCCGGGTCTGCTCTCTGCGTTGGAGGGGGCCTGCGGAGCCGGGCCCGGCGCGGGCGACGCGGTGCGGAAGTCTCCGCGTCGATCTGAAGGGGTCAGCACAGCGCCGCGCAGCGGCTCTGCGTGGGGAAAGGCGGGCGGGTCCGCGCCAGCGTCGCGGCCATGCCGGCGAGGCAGCGTTCGAGTTCCGCCGGATCGACGCCGTCCGCGCGCATCACGGTGCGTACCAGCGGATCGGAAAGGATTTCGGGAAACGAGAGTCGGCGGCCCTGCTGCGGGCTACCGTGCGGGGCCGACTTGCCGTAGAGGGTGTCCTGCATGAAAAGATCCTTCCCGGTAAACTGACAAAGAAAGCGATTCCGACCGGGGCATGAGCATTTGGGCATTGCGGTACCGACCGGTAACATTTATCTAGTTACTGACCGGTAACACCCCTGTCAAGAGCTGAACCTGTGACCGAGACCAAAGGACTGGCCAGGAACGAGAGTCCGGATCGCATCCCGCCGCGGGACCGCATCGTCGCGGCGGCGCGCGAGCTGTTCTACCGCCAGGGCATCCGGGCGGTCGGCGTGGACGCCATTGCCGAGGCCGCCGGCACCAACAAGATGACGCTGTACCGCCACTTCGCCTCCAAGGACGAGCTGGTGGCCGAATGCCTGCGCCGGCTGTCCGTGGAGAAGAATGAGGTCTGGGCGCGGCTCGAAGCCGAGCATCCGGGCGACCCGCGCGCTCAACTTCAGGCCTGGCTGCGCGAGGCCGCCGGCAATGTCAGCGACCCGCGCTCGCGCGGCTGTGCGCTTGCCAACGCGGCGGTGGAACTGCCCGAGAAGGACCATCCGGCGCGCCAGGTGATCGAGCAATGCAAGCAGACCACGCGCGAGAATCTCGTGGCTTTGTGCCGTCGCGCCGGTGTCGCCAGGCCGGAACTTCTGGCCGACCAGCTTTTCATGCTGCTGGAAGGTGCGCTCGTGTGCACCCAGAGCACCGGCCATGCGGGCCCGGCCTGCCAGTTCGTGACTGCGGGCCAGGCGATCATCGACGCGCATTTGCGCTGACGCGCACGCCGTCCGTCTTTCGAGATTTCGTCACCCGCAGGTTGCGCATCCGCGGCGCCACCCGCATCGCAGCATGCTGTTTCGCAATTTGAAAACCATGTTCGCGGCCGCGCCCGCGTGCTGACGTGCTTGTTAACTGTGGCGCGCTACCTCTTTGCGACGATAGGGGACGATAAGGGCCAGACAAACCGGCCCGCGGGTGGCGCAATGCTGGGTGCAATCCGGAATCTTTTTGCGTCGGGCGAAGAGGACAGGCAGCCGGAACCGGTGTGCTTCCTCGCGGGCGCGGCCGCGCGCGTTGCGCCGGTCCGCGATGCGCTCGCGATCTACAAGGTCAACGGCGAGCCTTTCGCCGCGATCCCGCCGATGCTCGAGGCCACCGCCGCGCGCAATCCCGATCTCGTCTTTCTCGACCTGACGCTGTCGGTCGCCGCCTGCCATGAGGCGCTCGCCGCGCTTGCCGCGTTGCCGCGCCGTCCGGCGGTGCAGCTTCTCAGCCCGGCCGAGACCCACTCCTACGAGCAGGTCTGCGCGATCGGCCAGTTGCGTCTGGCCGGCGAGCAGAAAGGATTGAAGATGATGGCGGCGCTGCAGCCGCCTTATCCGGCCGATGCCGTCTGCAGGACCGTGCAGGAGCTCGGCCTGCGCCGCGACGAAGCCGGGCGTCCGAAAGTGACGCTGTCGCAGGCGCTCAAGCACGACTGGCTGCAGCTCTGGTACCAGCCGAAGATCGATCTGGCGAGCAAGCGCCTGTCCGGCGCCGAAGGCCTGATCCGCGTGCACCATCCCAAGCACGGCATCATTTTCCCGGACAAGTTCCTGCCCGGCGCCGCCGAGGAGGACATGCTCGCGCTCACCGAGCGCGTCATCCTGAGCGCGCTGCGCGATTTCGACGCGCTTGCCGGCAACGGCGTGCCGCTCAAGCTTGCCGTCAATACGCCGGTGTCCGCGCTCGTCAAGCTGCCGATCGCCCAGATGCTGCGCGAGCAGCGTCCGCAGTCGCCGGCCTGGCCGGGCCTGATCCTGGAAGTCACCGAGGACGAGATCGTCAAGGACCTGGACGTCGCCAACGACGTCGCCAACGAATTGCGCGCGCACAATTGCAACCTGGCGATCGACGATTTCGGCGCCGGCTATTCGTCGCTGGCGCGGCTGCGCCAGTTGCCGTTCAGCGAGCTCAAGATCGACCGCTCCTATGTCACCGCCTGCGACAGCGACCGCACCAATGCCGGCGTCGTCGAGGTGATCGTGGAACTCGCACACCGCTTCGGGCTGAAGACCGTCGCCGAAGGCATCGAGACCACGCACGAGAGCCACAAGCTGCAGGGCATCGGCTGCCATGTCGGGCAGGGCTATCTGTTCGCCAAGCCGATGGAGAAGGAGAAGTTCGTGCAGCTCCTGCGCCGACGCACGGTGGTCGATCCGGTCGATCAGGCCCGCGAATCGCTCGGCCGGCCGCTGCCGGCTTTGCGCTTCAACGCGCGTCCCTAGAGAGATTCAGATTTACTCGGGATCGTCATGCGCGGGCTTGACCCGCGCATCCATCGAAAAGATGGGTTGCTTCAGGAAGATGGATCGCCGGGTCAAGTTTACGACCGGGCCGACCGGAGGTCGGGCCCGGTTGCCCGGCAATGACGGGGCTCGTTTCTATCAAAGACAAAATGAATCTAGAGCATGCTTTAAGGCGTATTGCGGTGCGCCGCGCCGTTCCCCGATCCGTGATTTGCCCGTGATGGCGTCCCGGCGCTAGTGGTCGGGTGATCGCTTTCGTCGCCGCCGCAGGAGCATCCGATGCACGTCATTCATCGTCGCGATTGGGAACTGCCCGAAAGGCTCGCCACCCCCGAGCGCTGCTTCCTCAACCGGCGCGCATTCCTCGGCGGCGCCGCCGCCCTCGTCGCGAGCCCCACGCCGAGCGCGGCCCAGCGCGTCGCCGATCTGCCCGACCCGACGGCCGATCTCTATCCCGCGCGGCGCAACGAGAAATACGTGCTCGACCGTCCGGTGACCGACGAGATGATCAACGGCCACTACAACAATTTCTACGAGTTCGGCACCTCGAAGAATATCGCCGCGCAGGCCAAGGCGCTCAAGCTTCGACCCTGGACCCTGACCATCGACGGCCTCGTCGAGAAGCGGATCGTCATTGATTTCGACGAACTGATCCGCAAGATGCCGGTCGAGGAGCGACTCTATCGCATGCGCTGCGTGGAGGCCTGGTCGATGGCGATCCCGTGGTCGGGCTTTCCGTTCGCGAAACTGGTCGAATTCGCAAAGCCGCTCGGCGACGCCAAATACGTGCGCATGGAGACCTTCATGGATCCGGCGATGGCGCCGGGCCAGCGCGCCGGCTGGTATCCGTGGCCCTATGTCGAGGGCCTCACCATCGCGGAGGCGACCAACGAATTGTGCTTCCTTGCCACCGGCGCCTACGGCAAGCCGATCGCCAAGCAGCACGGCGCGCCGATCCGTCTCGCGGTACCGTGGAAATACGGGTTCAAATCGATCAAGTCGATCGTGCGCTTCAGCTTCACCGCCGAGCGTCCGAAGAGCATGTGGGAGCAGTTGCAGGCGTCCGAATACGGCTTCTGGGCCAACGTCAATCCGCAGGTCGCCCATCCGCGCTGGAGCCAGGCGAACGAGGAACTGATCGGCGTCGGCGAGCGGCGGCCGACGCTGTTGTTCAACGGCTACGGCGAGTTCGTCGCCGATCTCTACAAGGGACTCGAAGGCGAGCGGCTCTGGGCGTGACGCCGCGGTTTGCGCGAACGCGCAAACCCTCGTGCGTTTATGCGGTTATGCATGCTGCGACATCATGCGCTGCGGCTTCGCACCCTGAAACGAAAAACGCGTCGAAACGAAAAAGCCGGGCCCGAAGGCCCGGCTGAAGTTTCGTGCCGGCGCGGGATGGCCGGCACCTTCCTTCCAGAGGGGAACAACTGCCAACGTGCGCCGCGATCTGGGAGGACATCGACGTTCGCTGACAGCGAGGATTTCAATATGCTGATCGGAGCGCGCGCGCGCAACGAGAAGTGCAGTATGTCAGCCATGCGGCACCCGCAAACCTGCGGCGATACAAAATGCCGCACGCAACGCGCCGCTTGCCTTTGGTCAATAATTCCAGCGCTGCGCTTTTGATACAAGAAAATCGCGGAAGACTTGTACGCGCGCGACCGATTTGAGTTCTTCCGGATAGACGAAATAGGCGTCCAGCGTGACGCCTTCGGATTCCGTGAAGAGCTGCACCAGTCCCGGATTCTCCTCGACGAGATAATCCGGCAGCATCGCTATACCCAAACCCTGCTGACAGGCGCGCAGTACTGCCAGAATGTTATTGATGGTCAAGAACGCCGTGCGCGGGCCTTTGCCGTCGCGTCCGACTTCGGCGAGCCATTTCGCCGGCTGCAGGTAGGGCGGCACCGTGCCGCCGAGCACCACGATGCGGTGGTGGTCGAGATCGTCGATCGTGCGCGGCGTGCCGTGACGCTTGAGATAATCCGGCGTCGCGCAGGCGTGGTAATGCACCGAGAACAGCTTGCGCTGGATCAAGTCGGGCTGCGTCGGCAGGCGCAGCCGGATCGCGACGTCGGCCTCGCGCATGGCGAGGTCGAGTTCCTCGTCGGTCGTGATCAGCGTGATGCGGATATCGGGATAGAGGTCGACGAACTCGCCGAGCTTGGGCGTCAGCCAGTGCGTGCCGAGTCCGACGGTGGTGGTCACGCGCAGGTCGCCGTTCGGGCGTTCGCGGCTGTCGGTCAGTTTGGCGCGCGCCGATTCCAGCTTCATGAACACTTCGTGCGCGGTGCGATAGAGCAGTTCGCCCTGCTCGGTCAGGATCAACCCGCGCGCATGGCGGTGGAACAGCGAGACATTGAGCGCCTGTTCGAGCGCGGACACCTGGCGCGACACCGCCGATTGCGACAGGCCGAGCTGGTCGCCGGCATGGGTGAAGCTGCCCGCCTCGGCGGCGGCGTGGAACACCTTGAGCTTGTCCCAGTCCATGCTGGACTGGTTATTGAGGCGCGAGGAGATGGGCATGATCCCTCATTCGGCCGCGAGCCGCGGTTCGGCATGGGCTGCGAGGAAACGCTCGGCCTCGAGCGCGGCCATGCAGCCGAGCCCGGCGGCAGTGACGGCCTGACGGTAGACGTCGTCGGTGACGTCGCCGGCCGCGAACAGGCCGGGCACCGAAGTGGCGGTGGAGAACGGCGCGGTTTTCACGTAGCCGGATGGCTTCATCTCCACCTTGCCGGCCACGAGTTCGGTCGCTGGCGCGTGTCCGATGGCGATGAACACCCCGTCGGTCGGCAATTCGGTTGCCGCGCCGGTCTTGACGTTCTTGAGCGCGACGTGGGTCACCTTGGGCGGGGTGCCGCCGCCGCGCACCTCGTCGAGCACCGTGTCCCAGATCACCGTGATCTTGGGATGCTTGAACAGCCGGTCCTGCAGGATCCGCTCGGCGCGGAAGCCGTCGCGGCGATGGACGACCGTGACCTTGGAGGCGAAATTGGTCAGGAACAGCGCTTCCTCGACCGCGGTATTGCCGCCGCCGATCACCACGACCTCCTTGCCGCGATAGAAAAAGCCGTCGCAGGTGGCGCAGGCGGAGACGCCGAAGCCCTTGAATTTCTCTTCTGACGGCAGTCCGAGCCAGCGCGCCTGCGCTCCGGTCGCCAGGATCACGGTGTCGGCAACATAGACGTCGCCGGAATCGCAGGTCAGCCGGAACGGGCGCTGCGTGGTGTCAAGGTCGCTGACATAGTCGGTCACGATCCGCGTGCCGACATGCTCGGCCTGCTTGCGCATCTGCTCCATGAGCCAGGGGCCTTGGATGACGTCGGCGAAGCCGGGATAATTCTCCACGTCGGTGGTGACGGTGAGCTGGCCGCCGGGCTGGTAGCCCTGGATCAGGATCGGTTCGAGCATCGCCCGGGAGGCGTAGATGGCGGCCGTATAGCCGGCCGGTCCCGAGCCGATAATGACAACCTTGGCGTGCGTGGTTTTGCTCATGGCTCTCTCGTGGCTCCGGGCCCGAAGGCCGCACGGCCGGATATCGCCCGCGGTGTTCCGCCGATTTAGCCGCGAATATGTAGACATTCGGCCGAGCTATGCAAGTAACGCAACCCGCAAGGCCACAGGCGCTTCGTCACGGACGGCCCGCCCGATGGTGGGGGATTGCGCGCAATTTTCTTTCGTGGGTCCCGGTTCAAGGCTATATGAGAGCCGTCCGGTGCCTGGAGACCTGGATGCTCGCGCGTCTTGATTCGATCGACCTGAAAATCCTGTCCGAACTGCAGAACGACGGCCGCATCACCAATGTGGAACTGGCGCGGCGGGTCGGGATTTCGGCCCCGCCCTGCCTGCGACGCGTGCGCGCCCTGGAGGAGGCCGGTTTCATCCGCGGTTATCGCGGCCTGCTCGACGAGAAGCGGCTCGGCTACGAGGTCGTCGCCTTCGCCATGGTGCATCTATCGAGCCAGGCGGAAGCCGACCTCAATGCCTTCGAAGCCTATGTCCGCAAGCAGCCGCTGGTGCGCGAGTGCTGGATGCTGTCGGGCGAGATCGATTTCATCCTCAAGTGCGTGGCCCCCGACTTGAAAACCTTTCAGGCCTTCGTCGGCGAGCTCACCGGCGCGCCGCATGTGCGCAACGTCAAGACCTCGCTCACGCTGCGCAGTTCCAAGGACGAGGCGCTGGTGCCGCTGGACGTGCGCCTGCCGGCCGGCAAATGAGAAAGGCCCGCCATGGGCGGGCCTTCCACAGTACGGCGATGCGCCGAGCGCTCAGCTCTTTTTGCGCAGCAGCGCGTCGAGGCTCCAGGAGCCGCCGCCGGCGAAGATCAGATAGAGGAACACGAAGCAGAAGAGCGCCGCGAGCTCGCCGCCATTGAGGATCGGATAGAAGTTGCGCGGCGCGTGCGCCATGAAATAGGCGACCGCCATCGTTCCCGAACCGACGAACGCGGCCGGCCGCGTGAACAGGCCGAGCACCAGAAGCGCGCCGGCCACAAGCTCGATGACGCCGGCGATGCCGGACGGCGACATCATCTGCAGGTTGGCAAAATTCGGCATCACCGGCACGGACAGGTACTTGGCCGTCCCGTGTTGCAGGAACAGAAGCCCCGCCATGATGCGCAGAATGCTCAGAATGCGCGGCGACCAGGCAGATAGAACCTCACTCGACAGCATCGAATTGACCTCCGGAATTTGCAGAGGCAAAGCTGATTTCACAGCGTGCCGCTCTTGTCCATGACGCCGGTCATGTGCGCGCGGTCACAAAAATATTTGTGACAGGACGGTGCGACGCGTGCGCGCAGATTAGGCCCGCGGACGGAATGCATGCAGGCGCCTGCAGGCGCGTCGTCTCGTCGCGGGACGGTATTTGCCGCCCGGTAATTTTCCTGATCGGTTTGGGAAAACGTCGCTCCGGCCAGCGATCGCCGGCCGGCCGCCTCAGGTCCACTCGACCTTCTTGATCTCGTAGGCTTTTGCCCCGCCCGGCGTGACCACCTCGACGGTCGCGCCCTTGCTCTTGCCGATGAGCGCGCGCGCGAGCGGGGAGGTGATCGAGATGCGGCCGGACTTGGCGTCCGCTTCCGGCTCACCGACGATCTGCCACACCTTCTTCTCGTCGGTGTCCTCGTCGATCAGCGTCACCGTCGCGCCGAACTTGATCGTGTCGCCCGACAGTTTCGAGACGTCGATGATTTCCGCGCGCGCGAGCTTGTCCTCAAGCTCGGCGATGCGCCCCTCGTTGTGCGACTGCGCTTCCTTGGCGGCGTGATACTCGGCGTTCTCCGAGAGGTCGCCATGGCTGCGCGCGTCCGCGATCTGCTGAATGATGCGCGGCCGTTCGACCTGCTGACAGTGCTTGAGCTCGGATTCGAGCACGGCATAGCCCGCCGCGGTCATCGGAATCTTTTCCATCGTCCATCCGTCCTTTACCCTGCCGGCTCGAAGCCCTGCAGGGCGAAAGAGACAAAAATTCGGATCGCACGCCGACGGGATTTGACGGCACGCGACCAAACTCTTGTCCAAAATTCGCCGCCGTCGCCGGTGGCCGGCCTTCAGACTAAGCCTGGCCGCCGAAATAGCTTTGCAGCGCGCGCACCTCGAGATCTCCCGCGAGATAGGCTTTAATTCCTTGCGCCGCCGCGACGGCTCCGGAAAGAGTGGTGTAGTAGGGGACTTTATGCAAGAGGGCGGCTGCGCGCAGGGAGCGGCTGTCGGCGAGCGCGGTCGCCCCCTCGGTGGTATTGAAAACGAGCTGGACGCCGCCGTTCTTGATCGCGTCCACGATGTGCGGGCGGCCCTCCAGCACCTTGTTGATCTTGTCGGCGGGGATGCCCTGCTCGTTGAGGTAGCGCTGGGTGCCCGAGGTGGCAATCACCTTGAAGCCGGCATCGACCAGAAGCCGCAGGGCCTCCACGATGCGCGGCTTGTCGTCGTCGCGCAGCGACACAAACACCGTCCCGCTCTTGGGCAGGCGCGAGCCGCCGCCGATCTGGCTCTTGGCGAAGGCGATGGCGAAGTTGCGGTCGATGCCCATGACCTCGCCGGTCGACTTCATCTCCGGCCCGAGCACGGTATCGACGCCCGGGAAGCGGGCGAAGGGGAATACCGCTTCCTTGACCCCGATATGGCTGATGCGGGCGGGCTTGAGGTTGAAGCTGGCCAGCGTCTCTCCGGCCATGACGCGGGCGGCGATCTTGGCGACCGGCAGGCCGATCACCTTGGCGACGAAAGGCACCGTGCGCGAGGCGCGCGGATTGACCTCCAGCACATAGATGTCCTTGCCCTTGATCGCATATTGCACGTTCATCAGGCCGCCGACCTTGAGCGCGAGCGCGAGCGACCGCGTCTGGCGCTCCAGCTCCGCGATCGTGCCGGCGTCGAGCGAATGCGGCGGGATCGAGCAGGCGGAGTCGCCGGAATGGATGCCGGCCTCCTCGATATGCTCCATGATGCCGGCGATGAACACGTCCTTGCCGTCGGCGAGGCAATCGACGTCCACCTCGGTCGCGTCCGACAGATAGCGGTCGAACAGCAGCGGGTTCTTGCCGAGCACGGTGTTGATCTGCCCGGTCTTGTCGTTCGGGTAGCGCGTCTTCACGTCCGGCGGCACGAGGCCGGGCAGGGTTTCGAGCAGATAGTCGCCGAGCTGGCCCTCGTCGCGGATGATCTGCATCGCGCGTCCGCCCAGCACGTAGGAGGGGCGCACCACCAGCGGGAAGCCGAGCTGGCCGGCGACGATGCGCGCCTGCTCGACCGAATAGGCGATGCCGTTCTCGGGCTGGGTGAGCTTGACCTGGTTGAGCAGCCGCTTGAAGCGGTCGCGGTCCTCGGCAAGGTCGATGGCGTCTGGCGAGGTACCGAGGATCGGCACGTTCGCCTGCTCCAGCGGATGGGCGAGCTTGAGCGGCGTCTGGCCGCCGAATTGCACCACGACGCCGTGCAGCGTGCCGTTCGAGCGCTCGACGTCGATGATTTCAAACACGTCCTCGCCGGTCAGCGGCTCGAAATAGAGCCGGTCGGAGGTGTCGTAGTCGGTCGACACGGTCTCCGGGTTGCAGTTGACCATGATGGTCTCGTAACCGGCGTCCTTGAGCGCAAAGCAGGCATGGCAGCAGCAATAGTCGAACTCGATGCCCTGCCCGATGCGGTTCGGCCCGCCGCCCAGGATCACGACCTTCTTCTTGTCCGAGGGTCGTGCCTCGTTGGCGGCCGCGCCCGCGAAAGGCTGCGCATAGGTCGAGTACATATAGGCGGTAGGCGAGGCGAACTCGGCCGCGCAGGTGTCGATGCGCTTGAACACCGGCCGCACATCGAGCGCGTGGCGCTGTTGACGCACCTCGTTCTCGCTGCGCCCGGTCAGGGTCGCAAGCCGCGCGTCGGAAAAGCCCATCGCCTTGAGGCGGCGCAGCGCACTCGCGGTCGAGGGAAGGCCGCGGCGGCGGATCGTCTCCTCCATCTCCACGATCTCGCGGATCTGGGCGAGGAACCACGGGTCGATCTTGCAGGAGGCGTAGATCTGGTCGTCGCCGATGCCGAGCCGAATCGCCTGTGCGACGTTCAGGAGACGGTCGGGCGTGGGCGTGCCGAGGGCGGCGCGGATCGCGTTCTTGTCGTCGCCCTGGCCGAGGCCCTCGATGGCGATCTCGTCGAGACCGGTCAGTCCGGTCTCCAGCGAGCGCAGCGCCTTCTGCAGGCTTTCCTGGAAGGTACGGCCGATCGCCATCGCCTCGCCGACCGATTTCATCGAGGTGGTCAGGAGCGGGGCTGCGCCGGGGAATTTCTCGAACGCGAAGCGCGGGATCTTGGTGACGACGTAATCGATCGTCGGCTCGAACGAGGCCGGCGTCGCCCCGCCGGTGATGTCGTTGGCGATCTCGTCCAGCGTGTAGCCGACCGCGAGCTTGGCGGCGACCTTGGCGATGGGAAAGCCGGTCGCCTTGGAGGCGAGCGCGGAGGAGCGCGACACGCGCGGGTTCATTTCAATGACCACAAGCCGCCCGTCGACCGGATTGACCGCGAACTGCACGTTCGAGCCGCCGGTCTCCACCCCGATCTCGCGCAGCACCGCGATCGAGGCGTCGCGCATGATCTGGTATTCCTTGTCGGTCAGCGTCAGTGCCGGCGCGATGGTGATCGAATCGCCGGTATGCACGCCCATCGGATCGACGTTCTCGATCGAGCAGACGATGATGCAATTGTCGGCCTTGTCGCGCACCACCTCCATCTCGAATTCCTTCCAGCCGAGCACCGATTCCTCGATCAGCACTTCGGTGGTGGGAGAGGCGTCGAGCCCGCGCTCGATGATTTCGAGAAACTCCTCGCGCGTATAGGCGATGCCGCCGCCGGTGCCGGCCAATGTGAAGGAGGGGCGGATGATGGCCGGCAGGCCGATCTCGCCGAGCGCCTCCAGCGCTTCGATCAGGCCGCGCGCGATGTAGCGCTTCTTGCGCTCGGCTTCGCCGCCCGCCCAAGCCGCTTCGAAGGCCGCGCCCGCACGCGCTTCCTCCGCCGCCGGCAGCTTGCGCGCCTTGATGGCAGCAATCTCGGCCGAATACTTGTCGCGGTCGGCCTGCTTGAGGCCGGAGGCGTTGGCGAGCGCGGATTTCGGTGTCTCAAGCCCGATCTTCGTCATCGCCTCGCGGAACAGTTCGCGGTCCTCGGCCTTGTCGATGGCTTCCGCGGTGGCTCCGATCATCTGCACGTTGAAGCGGTCGAGCACGCCCATCTTTTTGAGCGAGAGCGCGCAATTGAGCGCGGTCTGTCCGCCCATGGTCGGCAGGAGCGCGTCGGGACGCTCCTTCTCGATGATCTTGGCGACGATTTCGGGGGTGATCGGCTCGATATAGGTGGCGTCGGCGAGGTCGGGATCGGTCATGATCGTCGCCGGGTTCGAATTGACCAGCACGATCCGGTAGCCTTCCTCCCGCAGCGCCTTGCACGCCTGGGTGCCGGAATAGTCGAACTCGCAGGCCTGGCCGATGACGATGGGGCCTGCGCCGATGATCAGGATCGATTTGATGTCGGTTCGTTTTGGCATTCGGCTCGCAGGTTGTGCCGCGGCGGCAGGATGCCGGGCATAAAAAAAGGGCGCGCCGGTGCGCGTCCTTGGGGCCGCGCCGACCGAAGGGTCTCTCGCGCGCGCCGGCTCTTTAGACCAGAATCGGGGCAGAGGGAAGGGTGTGCTTGACGATCAGGGGAATCCGCTGCCGACCCGCTTGATTTCGCATAGAACGCGGACCAGTTCGACCTGCGAGCGGACCTGCAACTTGTCGAATACGCTGCGCAGATGTGCGCGGGCAGTATTGTGGGAAATGCCGATGCTGCGTGCGCTCTCCACGAGCGGGCGGCCCGCCGCCAGGCCTTTTGCCAGCCTTGCCTCCGAACCGGTCAGTCCGAGTGAACGCAGGAGTTCGAGGCCGGGTGCGGCGCGTCGGTCGGGGTCTCCCAGCAGCACGAGTGCGGCTGGCAGGCGCGTAGTTGCGGCCCGTTGCACGCCAAGGCAGGGGATGACCCGCAGCACATAGGGTGTCCGCCCGCTTGCCCGCGCGAGCGTGATCAGATGCCCGGCCGGCGGCAGCCCGCCCGCTCCGGGCGTTTTGCACCGTTATTTGTATTCCCCGGGCCGGCTGGCCCAGCGGAGAACGGCAAAATTCTGCCGCAAAACCGTTTTGCCCCGGTGCCCGGAATGCATCCGGGCACATCATCCAGTTGGACTAGGCGTGCGCGTTGTCTTTGACGCGTGCCTTTCCGTTAATGGGGACACGCTGCCAGCAATGCGGTCTTCCGCGATCGATCGCGGACGGGCGTGTCCGCAGGACAATGTGCGCAGACATCCGTTCGCACTGTTTGCATTCATCCTGTCGCTCGTCGTTATCGCCGGTTTGGCCATGGGCGCGCAGGGCGTGCGCGCTCAAGCCGCCACCCGCGGCGAATTCAACGTCGACCGCCTGGGCGGAGATTATGCCGCGCTTTGCGTGCGCAATCATGAGGAATGCGCCTGGCAATGCAGCCGCGATGGACGCTGCCGTGCCTGGACGGCGTTGAAATACAGCGTCCCGCGCGGGCAACACGGTCAGCAATGCGACCGTGCGATGACCTGCTACCTCAAAAGTACGGTGCCGTCGGCGCGCGCCGATAGTTGCTGCATCTCCGGCGTCGCGCGTCCGGAATTCGTGAACACGCAATGCCGTGTCGGAAGCTCCATTACGCGTCCCGGTCAGCGGGCCTGCTTCTGCTGGTTCGGACCGCGACCCGGCGGCCACGAGCGCGAAGTCGCCGCGGACTATTGCCGCGGTACGCAGCAATGGCGCTGATCCGAAACCTCGTCAGTATCGACCGGAAGGAGACCGAAACATCATTGCCATATGCGATCGCACCATTCGTCATCTCGCAGCGGCTGCATTCCTTGTCCTGGCCGTCCTTCTCGGACTTGCGCTGGCCCGGGCCGCCATAAATCCATCCGCCATCCAGTGGACGGCGTCCGACCCGCACGTCTTCATCACTTCACTCTACCATGGTGTGCTGGGGCGTGCACCCGAGAGCCCGATGTTGGTTGCGCAATGGGCCAGGCAGATCAGCGCCGATCCGAACAGCCGTATGCGCGTTTTCAATCAGTTTGTCGGCTCCCCCGAGTTTCGATCGAAGAATCCCAGCGGCGTCACCGGCCCGTACCATTTGTCGGCAAACGAATGCCTGAAATCGCTGAACGATCGTTTCCGTATTTCGACACAGATCCCGCACCCGGGTCCGTGGAGTGCGCGTCACAATAACGTGGCGATGAATTACGGTCTGGCTCTGATGGCCTTCTATATGGCCTTTGCCCGCTACCATTATTGCTGAGGCGAGGACACGGGCGCCGCCTCGAAGGTCATGCGTGCCTGGTTATGGCCGATATTATGCGCCGCGCGCCGCGCCGAGAAGCCTGCGGCTTTGAGCGTGCGCAGCATGTCGGCTTCGCTGTAGCGGGTGAGCCCCATGCGCTGGCGCAGCTTGCGATAGCCGGACAGGGCGGTGCGCATCAGGCCGAAGAGCGCGGCGATAAAAAAGCCATTGGCGGCGGCGAGTGCAAGGAGCGCGCGTGCGTCGGTCACGATGCCGACGTCCGGGCGCACGACGTCGCCGACGATGAGGCGACCGTCGGCGCGCAGCAGGCGTCGGAACAACGCGAGCAGGGCGGTGAAGTCTCCGGCCGTGAGATATTGCGCGACCGAATGCATGACGATGACGTCGAAGCTTCGATCGGGCAGCGCGGCGACCGCCTCGGGTGCGACCACGGCGATGTGCGCGTCGCCCGCAAAGCGCGCCTGCAGCCGCTCGCGCAGGTGCGGGGCGGCCTCGCACAGGATCAGCCGTCCGGTGCGCGCCGCCAGCCGCTCGGCATAGAGCGCCTCTCCGCAGCCGTAATCGAGCACGGTCAGGTCGGGTCGCGCCAGATAACGCTCGATCCCCGCCGCCACGAGCCCGGCATGCACCTTGCTGTGACGCGCGTTGACGTAGATCGGATGGTTGGAATCGAAGAACGAAATCCAGTCGGCCAAGTTGTTTCTCGTCATTCCCGTGGCGTGACGCGCCTGCCGCGCGCGCCCGCCCATAGACGCCGGCATTTGAGTCAAATTAGAGGGCTGCCGCCGGGTTTGGGCAATGCGGGAAAAGCATTATTCCGCAGATTGCTGCTTCGCCCACAGTTTCAGCAGCGGTCCGTCCTTGCCATAGACCGGATCGCTGTCGGGGAGAGGCACCTGCGGGATCGCGGCAAGCGCTTTTTCGCGCTCGGCCTTGCTGCCGCGGCACAGGTCGAAGCGTCCGGTCTTCGGATAGGCGCCGATGACGACGAGATCGGGCGAGGCCCACAGGCATTGATGCCCGGTGCCGGCCGGCAGGATCGCGACGTCGCCCGGACCGATGTCGAGCTCCTCGCCGTTCGCGCCGCCGAAGCGCACCCTGGCGCGTCCGCGCGCGATGCCGAGCGCCTCATGGATCATCGAATGATAATGCACGTACTCGTAGATGCCGTTGCGCCAGAGACCGCCCCAACCGTTGCCGGCGATGGTGTTCTCGAGCAGCGATTCGGGATCGGGCGTGCCGGCGAGATTGATGGCGTCGCGATAGACGACGAACGGCAGCGCCGGATTGTTGGGGATCGCGCCGTCGTCGGAAAACAGGAACGTGACCGGCTGCGGTTTTCGCATCGCCATTCCGGAAAGCCTCTTGCTGTCGAAAGCCCCTAGCAAAGGGGCTTTAACATCGCCTTTACGACGGGCGGAATGCGCCGGCTGCCGGCTTGCCGTTCTTGCGCGCGCGCATCATGTCGGTGAAGCGCTGGAAGAGATAATGTGAATCGCGCGGGCCGGGCGACGCTTCGGGGTGGTATTGTACCGAGAAGACCGGCTTGTCGCTGAGCGCAAGTCCGGCGTTCGAGCCGTCGAACAGCGAGACGTGCGTCTGCACGACGTTCTTCGGCAGCGAATCCTTGTCGACCGCGAAGCCGTGATTCATCGAGGTGATCTCGACCTTGCCGGTGGTCATGTCCTTCACCGGATGGTTGGCGCCGTGATGGCCCTGATGCATCTTCTCGGTCTTGCCGCCGAGCGCGATGCCGAGCATCTGGTGGCCGAGGCAGATGCCGAAGGTCGGGATGTCCTTGTCGATCACCGTGCGGATTACCGGCACGGCATATTCGCCGGTCGCGGCCGGGTCGCCCGGACCGTTGGAGAGGAAGACGCCGTCCGGCCTGAGCGCCAGGATGTCCTCGGCCGAGGTCTGTGCCGGCACCACCGTCACCTTGCAGCCGGAGGCCGCGAGCAGGCGCAGGATGTTGCGCTTGATGCCGTAGTCGATGGCGACGACATGGAATTCCGGCTTGTCCTGCCGGCCGTAGCCCTCGTTCCAGACCCATTCGGTCTCGTCCCAGGTGAAGCGCTGCGCGCTCGTCACCATTGGTACGAGGTCCATGCCAATGAGGCCCGGCCATTCGCGCGCTTGCTTCTTCAGCGCTTCGAGATCGAACTGGCCGGACGGCTCGTGCGCGATCACGGCATTGGGCATGCCCTTCTCGCGGATCAGGGTGGTGAGCGCGCGCGTGTCGATGCCCGACAGGCCGATGACGCCGCGGCTCTTGAGCCACTGGTCGAGATGGCGGGTGGCGCGATAGTTCGAGGGCGCGGTGATGCCGGTATGCAGGATCGCCCCGCGCGCGCCGGGCGTCGCGGCCATGTTCACCGTCTCGATGTCGTCCTCGTTGGTGCCGACATTGCCGATGTGCGGGAAGGTGAAGGTGATGATCTGGCCGGCATAGGAGGGATCGGTGAGGATTTCCTCGTAGCCGGTCATCGCGGTATTGAAGCACACCTCGCCGGCTGCGGAGCCGGTGGCGCCGAGGCCCGCGCCTTCCAGCACCGTGCCGTCGGCGAGGACAAGAAGGGCGGTGGCCGCAGGCTCGGTCCAGCCGGAATCGTCTGGTTTGTCGCTCATGATCGCTCTACATAATTCGGGCCCGACCGAAAGCCAACCATGACCTCGATTGCCGTCTATATTGCGGCGGCCCTTGCGGAAATCGCGGGCTGCTTCGCGTTCTGGGCCTGGTGGCGGCTTGACAGGCCGGCTCTGTGGCTGGTTCCCGGCGTCGTGAGCCTCGTGGCCTTCGCCTGGTTTCTGACGCTGGTCGATTCGGCTTATGCCGGGCGCGCCTATGCCGCCTATGGCGGCGTCTATATTGTCGCCTCGCTCACCTGGTTGTGGGCGATGGAGGGTGCACGTCCCGACCGCTGGGACGCGTTCGGCGCTGCGCTCTGCCTGGCCGGGGCGGCGGTCATCCTGTTCGGGCCGCGTTACGATACGTTCTGATCAAAACGGAGACATCACCGTGCTGCGCGACGACATCAACAATGCCCTGAAAGACGCCATGAAGGCCAAGGACGAGCGCAAGGTCTCGACGCTGCGCCTGATGAATTCCACCATCAAGAATGCCGACATCGAGGCGCGCGGCGCCGGCAAGGGGCCGCTGGCGGACGCCGACCTGCTCGGCGTGTTCCAGAAGATGATCAAGCAGCGCCAGGAATCGAAGGAATTGTACGAGAAGGGCGGCCGTCCCGAGCTTGCGCAGCAGGAGGCCGAGGAGATCGCGATCATCCAGGGCTATCTGCCCAAGCAGATGTCGGATGCCGAGATCGGCGCCGCCATCGACGCCGCGATCAAGGAGACCGGCGCCGCCGGCGTCAAGGACATGGGCAAGGTGATCGGCGTGCTGAAGGGCAAATATGCCGGGCAGATGGATTTCGGCAAGGCGAGCGGCCTCGTGAAGGGCAGGCTTGCGGGCTGAAGACGTCCCCGCGCGCCTTGCGATTGCTCAGGATCAAAGCCGCGCCGGCCCCGGCCTGCCAAAGGACGTGATCCGGCGAACCCCGCAGGGATGGAGACTGGTTTTGCGCCTCAGGACGATCGTCATCGCGACTGCGCTCGTGGCCGCCGCGGCGGGCTTCTTCTGGTGGCAGTTCGGGCGCGGCACCGCGGTCAGCGTGGTCTCGCCGACGCGCGGCACGGCGGTCGAAATCGTCTATGCCACCGGCGCCGTCGAGCCCGTGCAATGGGCCAAGGTGACGAGCCTCGTTCGTCAGCGCATCGTCTTCATGTGCGATTGCGAGGGCAAGCCGGTGAAGGCCGGCGAGGTGCTCGCGCGCCTCGACGACAAGGAAATCCGCGCCCAGCTCCATGAATTGCAGGCGCGCGAGGATTTCGCCCGGCAGGAAGTCTCGCGCACGACCGAGCTCGTGAGCCGCGGCGCTACCACCATGCAGGCGCACGAGCGCGCGCTCACCGAGCTGCGCCAGGTGCAGGGCCTGCTCTCGGTGCTGAAGGAACGCGTCGATCAATACACGGTCGCCGCCCCGATCGACGGCATCGTGCTGCGCAAGGACGGCGAGGTCGGCGAGATCGCCGAAGCCGGCGCGATCCTGTTCCGCGTCGGCGTGCCGCGTCCGCTGCGGGTGGAAGCGGAGGTCAACGAGGAGGACATCCCGCGTGTCGCGATCGGCCAGCTCGTATTGTTCCGTACCGACGCCTTTCCGCAACGGCGCATCGAGGGCACGGTGCGCGAACTGACGCCGATGGGCGATCCGGTCACCAAGACCTACCGCATCCGCGTCGCGCTGCCCGACGACACGCCGCTGCGCATCGGCATGAGCGTGGAGGCCAATATCGTCACCCACGAGAAGGCGGACGCGCTGCTCGTTCCCGCCGACGCGGTGCAGGGCACGGTCGTCTACGTCGCCGACGGCGCGCGCGCCCGCCGCCGCACGGTCACGGTCGGCATCCGCGGCACGCGCGCGATCGAGATCCTCGACGGCCTTTCGGCGCAGGACCGCGTGATCTCTCCGTTCGCCACCGGTCTTGCCGACGGGGCGCGCATCCATGTCGTGCGGACGGCGGCGCCGTGAACCTGATCGTCGATATCGCGCTCACCCATGTGCGCTCGCGCGCGCGCCAGACCTTGGTCGCCGTGGCCGGCGTCGCCACCGGCGTCGGCTTCTCGATCATGATGGCCGCGCTCATGGTCGGCTCGCAGGAGGACTTCATGCGGCAGCTCATCGATGCGCTGCCGCACATCGCGATCTCCGACGAACGGCGCGATCCGCCGCGCCAGCCGGCCGAGGTCGCCTACGACGCGGTGCGCATCTACGGTCTCACGCCCGAGACGCGCCGCAAGGGCATCAAGAATCCGCTCGCCACCATGGCCGCGCTCGAAGGCTGGGTGCCGGGCGCGGTCGCCCCTTCCACCAAGACCCAGGCGATCCTGCGCTATGCCAGCCGCGACGTCGCCGTCAGCATCACCGGCATCGATCCGCACCGCGAGCCGCGCGTCTCCGCGCTGCCCAGGCATATGCGCGACACCACCATCGCCGCGCTCTATCGCGCGACCAACGCCATCATCCTGGGCGACCGGCTGGCCGAGAAGCTCGGCGCGCGGGTGGGGGCCAACCTCACCGTGCAGACGAGCGAGGGCGTCAGCCTCAGCGCGCAGGTGGTCGGCCTGTTTCATTCCGGCGTGCGCTCGGTCGACGAAAGCTCGGCCTATGTGCTGCTCAAGACCGCGCAGATCCTGGCCAAGCAGACCGCGCTGATCAACGAATTGCGCGTGCGGGTGAACGAGCCGATGAACGCCGACGCGATCGCCCAGCGCATCGAGCGCCAGACCGGCTACAAATCGGTGTCCTGGCAGGAGGCGCACGAGGACCTCTTGTCCTCGTTCGTGATCCGCAACGTGATCATGTACACGGTGGTCGGCGCCATCCTCCTGGTCGCGAGCTTCGGTACCTACAACATCATCTCCACCATCACGCACGAGAAGGCGCGCGACATCGCGATCATGAAGTCGCTCGGTCTGAGCGAGGGCACGGTACGCGCGATTTTCGTGCTGGAGGCGCTGATCATCGGGCTGGCCGGCGCGCTGCTCGGTTTCGTCTTCGGCTATCTGCTGTGTCTTGCGCTCGGCTCGATCGAGATCAAGAGCCCGTTCATGGACACCAACCGCCTGCCGCTGGTCTATGCGCCCCTGCATTACCTGATCGCGGGCGGCGTGGCGCTTCTCTCCTCGTTCGTGGCCGGCTATTCGCCGGCGCGCAAGGCGGCGCGCGTGCATCCGGTCGAGATCATCCGGGGGGCGACATGAGCGCGCCCGCGCGCGACATCCTGATCGAGGCGCGCGGCGTCACCCGCATCCTGCCCGGCATCGTGCCGGTGACGCTCGTGCACGACATCGATCTCGCCGTCCGCGAGAACGAGTTCGTCGCCATCACCGGGCCGTCCGGCTCCGGCAAGTCCTCGCTGCTCTATCTGCTCGGCCTGCTCGACATGCCGACCGCGGGCGAGGTTCTGATCCGCGGCGAAGCCACCGCCAGCATGACCGAAGGCCAGCGCGCCCATATGCGATTGTCGGAGCTCGGTTTCGTGTTCCAGTTCCATTTCCTGCTGCCGGAATTCTCCGCGCTCGGCAACGTCCTGCTGCCGATGCGCGCGCTTCGCCGGCTGACCGCGAAGGAAATGCAGGAACGCGCGGAGGAGCTTCTGTCCGCGTTCGGGCTGCGCGACCACATGCACAAGCGGCCCGACCAGATGTCCGGCGGCCAGCGCCAGCGCGTGGCGGTGGCGCGCTCGCTCGCCAACGATCCGCCGGTGGTGCTGGCCGACGAGCCCACGGGCTCGCTCGATTCCGTCTCCAGCGAGCAGGTGTTCCAGATCCTGCGCGATCTCGTCGACAAGCGCGGCAAGACGGTGGTGGCGGTGACGCACGATCTCGATTTCGCCGCGCGCATGGACCGCCGGGTGCATCTCGTCGACGGCGCCATCGTCGACGACCGGCGGGTGGGCGCCCCGGCCGGCTGAGTCAGCGCTCGTTCACCGCGTCGCCGAGCTTGCGCAGCAGCAGCACGCGATGCGCCGTCGTCTGCAGGCGGCAATAGGTGGCGTCGCCGGGCAGCGTGCCGGGCTCGACCTTGTCGAAGGCCGGGCAGAGCGAGTCGCGCAGCCTAATCCAACCTTGCTCGGATTCTGTGACCGCCGCATTGATCTCCCGGAAGCCGCCGGCCTGCACGCGCCTGACCGCCGCTGCCTTGAGCGCCGTCCAGGCGGCAAGCTCGCGCGCCGCGCAGGCCTTGGTCCTTGCGATGTCGCCCTGCGCCGTGTCGCGGCAGGGATAGGCGAGGTGCCCGATGCATTCGGTGCCGAAGCGGTCCTCGTCCTCGGCCTTCTTCAGGCAGGCCTCGATCGCGGCGACGTCGGCGGCCGGCCCCGGATCGGCGAGGGTATGCGTGCCGACGAGAAGGAGTAGGCCGGTCAGCGCCGCGGCGGCAGGAGTGTGCAGGGCGCTTCGTTCCTTACGCACGCTTCTTGTCCTTCTTCTTCTGGTTTACGAACGAGCGCAGCACCGCGTTGATGCGGCGCTGGTAGCCGGCGCCCTGCTGCTTGAAATAATCGAGCACGTCCTCGTCGACGCGGATGGAGATCGCCTTCTTCTTCGGCGGGACGACCAGCACGGCCTTCGACCAGTCGATGTCGATAAGGTCCGCCCAGTCGGGATCGTCGGCCATCGCCGCTTCGATCTCCTCGTCGGTCAGGGCGTCGACGCGGGCCCAGTCGGTTTTGCCCACGCGCTTTTCCAGACGGCCGTCAGGATGCTCGATCACATGGGTTCCATCCGGAAGGGCCGCCACCAGCGTGACGATGTGCTCGCCGGGTTTCTTCTTCTTATTACTTGCCATAACGTTCCTTTTCCCGCTGCCGTGCCGCGCGTACGGAAATGATCCTCAGCTTGTCGCCTCGTGGCGTTGTGACGACGGCCAGCAACCGGCTTCGCACCATGTCGACGGTGACGAGGCGCGGCTCGCTTGATGGTTGCGCGGACCGATACGTGAAATGCCGGAGGTCCGAGAAAATCATCGCAGCGTCGATGAAATCCACGCCGTGCTTGGCGATGTTTGTCAGCCGCTTGTTTTCATCCCATTCGAATTTTCCCGCGGCTGCAAAGCGGTCGTCAAAGTTTTCCGCCATTGTCGGCTCGCCGGGGTTTCTCATATGTATATACGAATGTATTTTCACAGGCAAGGCGCCCGGAAACCCATGCAGCATGTGGATAACCGGGAAAAGACAAGGTTCTCAGTCAAATAACGCCCTGCCGGCGCGGGTGCGGCCGTCCTGCCCGAATCAGCAGTTATGATGGCGTCGATCCTCGACCGACCGTGAACCGTCGCGGCCCGCATCCATGCGCTATTCGCCTCAATTCCTCGACGAGCTGCGCGCCCGGCTTCCCGTGTCGGAGGTCGTCGGCCGGCGGGTGAAGCTCAAGAAAGCGGGGCGGGAGTGGAAGGGCCTGTCGCCCTTCAATCAGGAAAAGACACCCTCGTTTTTCGTCAACGACCAGAAACAGGCCTGGTTCGATTTTTCCTCCGGCAAGAACGGCAGCATTTTCGACTTCGTGATGCTGACGGAGGGCGTGACCTTCCCGGAGGCGGTGGAGCGGCTGGCTTCGATGGCCGGCGTGCCGCTGCCGGCCTATTCGCGCGAGGACGACGTGCGCGATCAGCGCCGCAAGACGCTGCACGACGTCGTCGAGCTTGCCGCCAAATTCTTCGAGGCGACGCTGGCCGCGCGCGCCGGCGCCAGGGCGCGCGGCTATCTCGCCGACCGCGGCATCGCGCCGGCGACGCAACTGCAATTCCGCCTCGGCTATGCGCCGCCCGAACGCTTTGCGCTCAAGGAGCATCTGGGCAGCCACGGCATTGCGGTCGAGGACATGATCGAGGCCGGCCTCGTGATTGCTGGCGACGACATCCCCGTTCCCTACGACCGCTTCCGCGACCGCGTCATGTTCCCGATCACCGACTGGCGCGGGCGGGTGATCGCGTTCGGCGGCCGCGCGCTCGATTCCGACGTGTCGGCGAAATATCTCAACTCGCCGGAGACCCCGCTCTTCCACAAGGGCGCGAACCTCTATAACGGCGCGGCCGCGCGCAAGGCCTGCCACGACGGCGCGCCGCTGATCGTGGTCGAAGGCTATGTCGACGTCATCGCGATGGTGACGGCGGGCTTTCCGGCAACCGTCGCTCCGCTCGGCACCGCTTTGACCGAAGACCAGCTTTCCTTCCTCTGGAAGATGGCGGACGAGCCGGTGCTGTGTTTCGACGGCGACGGCGCCGGCCGGCGCGCGGCCTATCGCGCCGCCGATCTGGCGCTGCCGAGACTGTCGCCCGGCAAGAGCCTGTCGTTTGCGCTGCTGCCGGAAGGCCAGGACCCCGACGATCTGGCGCGCGCCGGCGGCCGCGAGGCGATTGCCGAGGTGCTCGCGAGCGCCCGCCCGCTCGCCGACATGATCTGGATGCGCGAGACCGAGTCGGCCTCCTTCGATACGCCGGAACGCCGCGCGGCGCTCGAAAAGCGGCTGAACGAGATCGTCGGCACGATCCGCGAAGAGGCCGTGCGCAAATATTACCGGCAGGATTTCGAGGCGCGGGTGCGTGCACTGTTCTCGCCGATCGCGGCGAACGCGCCTTACGAGCGCGGCCGCGGCTACGATCGCGGCTATCAGAGGAATGCCGGCCGCGGGGCGCGCGCCGCGCGCGAGCCGTTCGCGCCGCTGTCGCCGCGCTTGCCGGTCAGCCCGCTGGTGCGCGGCTTCAAGAGCGCGCTGCCCCCGCGCGAAGCGCTCATCCTGTTCGCGGTCATCCATCATCCCTGGCTTCTGGAAGCGCACGCCGAGGAATTCGCCGAACTCGATTTCATCCATGCCGAGGCCGACCTGATGCGGCGCGCGATCCTGGAAGCGGGAGCCGACGAGGCGGCCGTCGATTCAGCGGCCCTGCAGGCGGCGCTGATCCGGCGCGGGCTGGACAGCCTGCTGACGCGGGTGAAAACGGCCATCACCCATGCTTCCGACTGGCCCGCCCATGCCGGCGCGGCCGGGGAGGACGTGGTGCAATGGTGGGCGCATGTCGTTACCTTGCATCGCAAGAAGCGTACGTTAAATAAGGAGCTCAAGGACGCCGAACGCGCGCTCGGAGAGGACCCGAGCGAGGCGAACTGGGCCTGGATCCGGGACGTGCAGGAAAGGCTTCAGGCGCTCGAGGGAACCGAGGCGCTGATCGAAGGCTTCGGCATATTGTCCGGGCGCCCGGTTCGCAGCGTTTAGGGCGGCCTTTTTTCGGTTGTGGGCGAATTTACAGGTGGCGGTTGGGTTAAACGGGGCTTAAGGGACCGCTGACAAAAGTCCCGGTCTTGAGTCGGCGGTTTCGCCCGCGGCAGGCGGGCGGTCCGCGGGGACGGCTGCGGGGACACGGTATTCCAGGCGGTATCCCGAGAGGTGGCCCGGGACGGCGCGAGCGCGCCGCAGGAGAGAGTTGATGGCAGGCAAATCGGCGAAAGCGGCATCCAAATCGGCAGGCAAGGCCAAGGCGTCCAAGACGGCGTCGAAGTCGACCGCCAAGCCGGCGTCGAAGTCGGCCGCCAAGGCGTCCGCCCGTCGCCCTGCCGGCAAGGCGCCGGCCGGCCGCGCGCCCGCGAAAGCACCGGCGAAGACGCCGGTAAAGCCGGTCGCCGCCGCAAAGCCCGCGCCGAAAGCCCCGCCCGCCAAAGCCGCAGCGCCCAGATCCGCAACCTCCAAGCCCGTAACGCCCAAGCCCGCGTCCGCCAGGTCCGCCGGCAAAGGCGACGGGGCGGCCGCGCCCGAGACCTCTTTCGCCGCCGCCAATGCCGCGGCCATGCGCGAGGCGGTGGCCGCGCGTGCGCGCGCCGGCAACCAGAAGGAAGAGACCGCCGAGAAGGACGCCGAGGCCGGTCCCGATACGCCGCTGCCGCTGCTCGATCTGTCCGACGCTGCCGTCAAGCGCATGATCAAGCTCGCCAAGAAGCGCGGCTATGTCACCTATGAGCAGCTCAATGCCGTGATGCCGTCGGAGGAGGTCACCTCCGAGCAGATCGAGGACACGCTCTCGATGCTGTCCGAAATGGGCATCAACGTCATCGAGCAGGAAGACGCCGACCAGAGCGACGAGGAGAAAGAGGAGGAGGACGAGGAGGAAGGCGGCGATCTCGTCGAGATTTCGGCCAAGCCGCTGGTCAAGTCCGAGAAGGAACCTTCCGAACGCACCGACGATCCCGTGCGCATGTATCTGCGCGAAATGGGCTCGGTGGAGCTGCTCTCGCGCGAGGGCGAGATCGCGATCGCCAAGCGCATCGAGGCCGGCCGCGAGGCCATGATCGCGGGGCTGTGCGAAAGCCCGCTCACCTTCCAGGCCATCATCATCTGGCGCGACGAGCTGAACGAAGGAAAGGTCTTCCTGCGCGACATCATCGACCTGGAAGCGACCTATGCCGGCCCGGACGCCAAGAACATTCCCGCGCCCGTGGGCCCCGACGGCCAGCCGCTGCCCGGCCAGTCGCCGGTGGCGGGCCTCGCCCAGCAGGCGTCTCCGCCGTCTGCGCCGCCGCAGCCGACTCCCTTCCGCGCCGCCCCGCCCGCCGAGGGCGAGGAGGGCGGCGAGAAGGACCCGGCCGAAGCCGCCGCCGAAGCCGACATGGAGGAGGACGACTTCGAGAATTCGATGTCGCTCGCCGCGATCGAGGCCGAGCTGAAGCCGAAGGTGCTGGAGACCTTCGACACGGTGGCGAGCGAATACAAGCGCCTGCGCCGCCTGCAGGAGCAGGACATCGAGCTGCGCCTGAAATCGGATTCGCTTTCGCCCTCGCAGGAGCGCAAGTACAAGAAGCTGAAAGACGAGATCATCGCGGCGGTGAAGTCGCTGCGCCTCAATCAGGCGCGCATCGATTCACTCGTCGAGCAGCTCTACGACATCAACAAGCGCCTCGTCGGCCTCGAAGGCCGGCTGATGCGGCTGTCGGAGAGCCACGGCGTCGCGCGCGACGACTTCCTGCGCAACTATATCGGCTCCGAGCTCGATCCGCGCTGGCTCAACCGCGTCTCCAAACTGTCCGCCAAAGGCTGGAAGAACCTGATCGCGCGCGACAAGGAGAAGGTGAAGGCGATCCGCGGCGAGATCCATGCGCTGGCGAGCGAGACCGGGCTTGAGATCGGCGAGTTCCGCAAGATCGTGCACGCGGTGCAGAAGGGCGAGCGCGAGGCGCGCCAGGCCAAGAAGGAGATGGTGGAGGCGAACCTGCGCCTCGTCATCTCCATCGCCAAGAAATACACCAACCGCGGCCTGCAATTCCTCGACCTGATCCAGGAAGGCAACATCGGCCTGATGAAGGCGGTCGACAAGTTTGAGTACCGCCGCGGCTACAAGTTCTCCACGTATGCGACGTGGTGGATCCGCCAGGCGATCACGCGCTCGATCGCCGACCAGGCGCGCACCATCCGCATCCCCGTGCACATGATCGAGACCATCAACAAGATCGTGCGCACCTCGCGCCAGATGCTCAATGAGATCGGCCGCGAGCCCACCCCGGAGGAACTTGCCGAGAAGCTCGGCATGCCGCTGGAGAAGGTGCGCAAGGTTCTCAAGATCGCCAAGGAGCCGCTGTCGCTCGAGACCCCGATCGGCGACGAGGAGGATTCGCACCTCGGCGACTTCATCGAGGACAAGAACGCGATCCTGCCCATTGATGCCGCGATCCAGTCCAACCTGCGCGAGACGACGACGCGCGTGCTCGCTTCGCTCACCCCGCGTGAGGAGCGCGTGCTGCGCATGCGCTTCGGGATCGGCATGAACACCGACCACACGCTGGAGGAAGTCGGCCAGCAATTCTCGGTGACGCGCGAGCGCATCCGCCAGATCGAGGCGAAGGCGCTGCGCAAGCTGAAGCACCCGAGCCGGTCGCGCAAATTGCGCTCGTTCCTCGACAATTAATTCGGCGTCATTGCTGGGCTTGACCCGGCAATCCATCGCAAAGAAAGCGGCGGGGAAAGCCCGCCGTTTTTCGTTTGGGCGAGCCTCTCGCCGCCGCATCTCGAAGGATGAGGTCCGCGCGCTGCGAGGCTCCGGCCTCATGGTTCGAGACGCGCTGCTGCGCAACGCTCCTCACCATGAGGCCGGGAGAGACGTCATCCCGGGCGCGGCGCAGCGCAGCGGTACGCCGCAGACCCGGGATCGCGCTCCCCATGAGCTGCACGGTCCGTCGTCCCGGCCGGGCGAAGCGAGAGCCGGGACCGCTTTCCGAATTGCAGTCGCATGCGACATCTGAAAACGATCCCGGCTCCTTCGCTTTCGCGAATGGCTGGGATGACGTGCGGCCGGCTCGCGCGCTTCGCGCCCGCTCCGGTCGGGAACCATGCCGGCGGTCTGCTGTTATGCTGCGAGGAGGCGGCCCGATGATTGCCCGACTGCTGAAGCAATTGCGCGCGTGGTATGTCTTGCTGGCCGGACTGGTCGTAGTGGTCGGACTTCTCGTCGTCTCCTCGATCCATTTCTCGGGCGATCAGGCGGATCAATCGCAGCAGGCCGCCCCGCCCGCCGCGACCACCGGTAACGCGACCGCCGTCCCTGATCGGCAGAATGCGCCCTCGCCCGCGCCGCCGCCGCGACAGGCGGCGACGTCGCAGCCCCCGCAGGCCGGCCCCCAGACACAACCCCCGCAGCCGCAACCCCAGTCGCAGACCCAGCCCGCAACACCTCCTGCTCCGTCTGTGCATGCCCAGCACCAGCCGGCGCCGCAGGCGCAATCCCCGCAGGCGCAGTCGCAGCCCGCCGCTCCGGTGAAGCCCGCGGGCCAGGCGCAGGGCGCGCCGGCCGTCGCAGGCGATGTCGAGGCGGGCCGGCAGGCGTACCGCAAATGCCAGGCCTGCCACTCGCTCGATGCCGGCAGGAATCTCATCGGTCCCAGTCTCGCGGGCGTGTTCGGGCGTCCGGCGGGACAGGTGCAGGGTTTTAGCTACTCGCCGGCTCTCAAGGATTCTGGCGTCGTCTGGAATGCGGACGCGCTGCATCAATATCTCGAGGCGCCGCAGACCTTCATTCCAAAAAACAAGATGGCGTTCCCGGGTCTGCGCCTGGAAAGCGAGCGCACCAACCTCATCGCCTTTCTTGCTTCGGCGTCCGGCGCAGCGGTGCAAGCGACACCGCAAACGCCAGTCCCGGCGCCGCAGGCCCAACAAACGCCGCAAGCCGCCCCGCGCGCCGCGCCCGAGGCCGCGCGCCCGACGCCGCCGCCCGCGCAGGCGCAGCAGCCCGACACCGGCCGCTTCGATTCCGTCGGCTATATCCCCGACGTGCGCTTCACGCTGCGCTCCGGCATCGCGGAAGGCCGTATGGTCTATATCGGCGTCGGCGGTCCCATCGACGGTGTCGTCAATCCGATCCTGTCGGCGGCCGAAGGGCAGATCGTCCAGCTTACGCTGCTCAACGGCGAGGGCGCCGAGCACGACATCGTGTTCCCCGATCAGAACGCGGCGTCGCCGCGCATCACCGGCCGCGGGACGAGCACGGTCATGGTCTTCCGCGCGACGAAGGCCGGCGACTTCGTCTATTTTTGCAGCGTCGCCGGCCACCGGCAGGCGGGCATGGAAGGACAATTCCTCGTCACGCCGCGGCCGCCGGAGAACGTGATGGTCGAGGCCGACATCTCGCAGCAGCCGACCGAGGTGCCGCCCGTGATCGGCAAGCGCGAGCCGCAGACGGTGCGCGTCGATCTCGTCGCGGTCGAGGTCGAGGCGCGGCTCGCCGAAGGCACGACCTACGGCTTCTGGACCTTCAACGGCCGCGTGCCGGGGCCGATGCTGCGCGCGCGCGTCGGCGACACGCTCGACGTCCACGTCACCAATTCGGAGAACAGCGCCTTCATCCACTCGGTGGATTTCCATGCCGCGACCGGGCCGGGCGGAGGCGCCGCCGCGACGCAGGTCGATCCGGGCCACACCAAGTCGTTCAAGTTCAAGGCGCTGGTGCCGGGCCTCTATGTCTATCACTGCGCGACGCCGATGGTGGCCCATCACATCGCCAACGGGATGTACGGCCTGATCCTGGTCGAGCCGGAAGAGGGACTGCCGCCGGTAGACCGGGAATTCTACGTCATGCAGGGCGAGATCTATACCGACGCGGCCTTCGGCCAGCACGGCCGGCAGGAATTCAGCATCGAGAAGCTCCTGAACGAGCGGCCGGAATATTTCGTCTTCAACGGCTCGGTCGGGGCCATCTCCAAACTGCATCCGCTGCAGGCCAAGGTCGGCGAGACGGTGCGCATCTATTTCGGCGTCGGCGGGCCCAACCACACCTCATCTTTCCATGTGATCGGGGAAATCTTCGACCGCGTCTACAGTTTCGCCGACGTGCTGTCGCCGCCGCTCAAGGGCGTACAGACCATCACCGTTCCGGCCGGCGGCGCGGCCATCGTCGAGTTCAAGGTCGACGTGCCCGGCAACTACATCCTCGTCGATCATGCCCTGTCGCGCGCCGAGCGTGGCCTCATCGGCATCCTGCAGGTCGAGGGCCAGCCCAATCCCGAGATATTCGACGGCAAGGTGGAGCCCGGCAGCGGCCATTGAGGATGCCGCAGATCCGGGATCGTTCGCCGGCTTGCGGCATACAGTCCCGGCGCATGCGCTGTGCGCCCCGTCGGGACGACGAGACACGCGACACAAGACGCAGGACGGGTTGAGCGCAGCAAACCCCCATCGTGTTTTTCGCGCGCGCAAACCTCCATCCGCCTCGTTCTGAAGGAGCAACGCAAGGCGCCGCGTCTCGAAGGATGCAGGCGGTCAGGGCCTCATGGTTCGAGACGCGTTGCTGCGCAGCGCTCCTCACCATGAGGGTTAAAGCAAGCGCCGATCGTCATCCCGGCCGAGCGAAGCGAGAGCCGGGACTGCCATCCGAATTGCAATCGAACGCTGCGTTGAAGACGATCCCGGCTCCCCTCGTTCGCGAAGGGCCGGGATGACGTGCGGCCGGCTCGCGGGCTTAGTCCCCGCGACGGCGGGCAGCCGGCCAAGGAAGCTGTGGGACTTTTTGGACAACCGATTCAACCGCTCACCCCGCGAAGCGGGGGCCCGGCGTTTCGGCTTCATCTCGCGCCTTCGCCACTTCGCTTCCGCAACCGCCGCCCGCGCGCCGCCTTTCGCCCGGTGCGGAAAGACAAAATCGTCCGGTTCAGGCATACTGATTACACTTGGCTGAATCAGGCGCAGATAATTCACATTAAATATATGGGTATTATCATGATCCCCCGCCGTCCGGTTTTCGCCGTTCTCGGTCTTGTGACATTCACGGGCGTCTTTCTTTTCTCTTCGCCCGGCTTCGCCACCTGCGACATCCGCAAGACATGGAGCCGCTACGAACACGACCGCATGTCGTTGGAATCGTTTTTCGAGAGCTGCGGCCGCACGATCGAAGAAACGCGCGGCGAGGCGCGCGATGCCATCCTCAAGCCCTATCATGACTGGAAGGAGAGGAAGCGGCGGGAGGAGGAGGCACGGCTCGCGCGTGAACGCGCCGCTATCGAGGAAACAAGACGAAGAGAGCGCGAGGGTTTCCGAAGGGTGCTCGATGCGGAAAAAGCCAAGCTGGAAGCTATGAAGCGCGAGGCCGCCGAGGCGGAAAGAAGGCGCGAGGAAGCGCGGCTCAAGGCGAAATATGAGGAAGAAATGAGGGAGTTGCGGCGTTTCGAGAAGCGCGAGAGACCCGCGCCCGAAAAGCCCAAGCCGCCGACGCTCGGTCCGCTCGGCAGCACCGGCATGGGCGAGCGCGGCCCGGGCGGTATCCGCCTTGGCGTGAAGCCGACCGGCAATAACGCCGATCTCTCCGACGTGCGCAGCCGCGTGCTCAACCTGTCGCATTGAAAGCGCGCGCGAAACGTCGGCCCGCGGAGCTTGCGCGCATGAGCCTCGACTTCCTGCTGGTCTCGTTCATCGTCGTCGCTTCGCCGGGCACCGGCGTGATCTACACGCTGGCGGCGGGGCTTGCGCATGGCGGACGTGCCAGCGTGCTGGCCGCCTTCGCCTGCACGCTCGGCATCGTGCCGCATCTGATTGCCGCCATGCTCGGGCTTGCCGCGCTCCTGCACACGAGCGCGCTCGCCTACGAGGCGGTACGCTATGCCGGCGTCGCCTATCTCCTGTGGATGGCGTGGCAGACGCTGCGCGAGCGCGGTGCGCTCAGCGTGAAGCCGGCCGCCGGGCGGCGCTCCGCGCTGCGCGTTCTTGTCGACGGCATTGCGATCAACATCCTCAATCCCAAGCTCTCCATCTTCTTCGTGGCCTTCCTGCCGCAATTCATCGCCGCCGGCGAGGCGCGTCCGCTGCTGCGCATGGTCGAGCTGTCGGCGGTGTTCATGGCGATGACCTTCGCGGTGTTCGTCGTCTATGGCTTGTTCGCCGCGGCCATGCGCGAGCATGTGATCTCGCGGCCCGCGGTCATGGCGTGGATGCGGCGCGTCTTCGCCGCGGCGTTTGTCATGCTCGGGCTGCGGCTTGCGCTGCAGGAGCGGTGAGAGGCTGCTTCATTTCCGGTCGGCAAAACCGTAAAGTGTCGCGATCCCGCGGGTTTCCGCCGTGACGACTTCGCCGTGACGACATGGTGATGACCACAAAGTCCGTCCGCCCTGCAAAGAGCGCCGTCTGGTGTGGCGGCCTGCTCGCGGCGGTCGCGGCGCTCGTTCTCGCCGCGTCCGCCCCGGCGCAGGGCATCGACAGCGCGCCGCGCCCGGATCGCGTGCGTATCACGCTTGTGCCGCCCGACAATTCCGCCCATGCCTTCATCCACTGGCAACTCAAGAGCCGTGCCACGCTCGAGCGGCTGGCGAAATTTTTCAGTCCGTTGCGCCTGCCGCGCGACGTCACGATGACGGTGAAAGGTTGCAACGGCGAGGTCGACGCCTATTACGAGGATGCGGTCATCACCGTCTGCTATGAATACCTTGCCTATATCCACGAGCAGGCGCCCGCCGCGCCGCGCACCGAAGAGGGACTGCGCCGTCGCGATGCGGTGGTCGGACCCACCATCGACCTCTTCCTGCACGAAATGGCGCATGCGGTGTTCGACCTGCTGAAGATTCCGGTCTTCGGCCGCGAAGAGGACGCCGCCGACCAGTTCTCCGCCTATCTTCTGCTGCATGCTGATCCTGAGGAGGCGCGCGCGCTCATCACCGGCACCGCCTTTCTCAGCCGTGTTGAATCGCAGGAAGCGATGTCGAAGAATCCCGAGCTGCGTTATTTCGCTCGCGAGCACGGCCATCCGGCGCAGCGCTATTTCAACCTCCTATGCGTGGCATACGGTTTCGATCCGGTGCAGTTCGCGGATGCGGTGAGCCAATGGAAGCTGCCGCCCGAGCGCGCGCGCGGCTGCGCGCAGGAATACGCCCAGGTCGAGCGCGCTTTCACGGTGTTGATCGTTCCGCATCTCGATCCGGTTTTGTGGGAAGAGGTGCGCACGCGCAAATGGCTGCGCAACTGGCCGGGCCAGAACGACGGACGCAATTAGCGGCCGGTCATTTGAATTGAAGCGCGCTCAGCGCTCCGCGCGCACGCGCAGCGGCACGGGCTCCGCGTCG
>Ga0226835_1000530_pt1 | contig 39519 bp, 33 predicted proteins | sample LAC_MetaG_1_FD_163627 | JGI IMG/M metagenome (GOLD analysis project Ga0226835, IMG submission 163627) | Anaerobic ammonium oxidizing microbial communities from anammox membrane bioreactor (MBR) in UC Berkley, California, United States -... | ecosystem: Engineered > Bioreactor > Anaerobic >...
TGCGGAAGGTGACGTACCCGGACTCGGCCTCGTCGGACGACGTGGTGCGGTTCGCGTACAACGCGCTGGGGGAGGTGGTCTGGACGCGGGACCAGGCGGGGACGGTGATCGAGACCGACTACGACCTTGCGGGGCGCGTGCTGCACCGGCGGGCCACGGCGACCGGGAGCGGGATCGACACGGCGGTGCTGCGGATCAGCACGGCGTACACGGCTCGCGGGCAGGTGGAGACCGTGACGCACCACACGAGCGCGACGGTCGGCTCGGGGAGCGTGGTCGATGAGGTCGAGTACGCCTACGACGAGTGGGGGCGGGTGACGGCGTTCGACCAGGACTGGAACTCGGCGGTGGGCGCATCGGGGTCGGTGGACGACCTCGGGGTGGCGTACACGCACACGCTCGGGCTGTCGCCTGCGACGGGTGTGTACCGCGCGCTGCGGACGACGGGGATGACGCTGCCGGACACGACGGCGGTGGCGTACACCTACGACTCGGCGGGCGGGCGGCACGAAGCGAACCTGAGCCGCGTGAGCCGGGTGCAGGTCGGGGCGACGGACGCGGCCCGGTACGAGTACAACGGCGTGGCGACGCTGGTGGGGACGGAGCTGCTGGAGGCCGAACTTCTCTACACGCGCTACGACACGAGCGACGCCTTCACGCGCATCGACCGCTTCGGGCGCGTGACCGAGGACATCTGGACCCGCGGCATCGACACCGGCGGCTCGCCGGACTACGACGTCTACCGCGACCTGTACGAGGTGCACGTGGCGTGGGATCGGGCCTCGAACGTGACGCGGGTGGAGGACAAGGTCTACCCGGGGTGGGACGTGGGGTACGCGCTGGACGGCCGCGACCGGCTGACGCGGGCCGAGCGCGGCACGTGGGGGGGACGAGCATCGGGTCGCACACGCAGGACGAACGCTGGACGCTGACCCAGACCGGCAACTGGGACCTGCACCGCCTGGACCTCAACGGCGACGGCGACTTCACCGACACCGGCGAACTCGACGACCGCGGCACGTTCAACGTGGTCAACGAACAGACCGCGCGCGACATCGACGGCGACACCAGCGACGACTTCACGCTCACCTACGACGCCGCGGGCCACCTGACCGACGACGGCGAGAACTACGAGTACGTCTACGACGCCTTCGGGCGCCTGCGCTTCGTGAAGGACACCGGCAACCAGAGCGTGGTGGCCGAGTACACCTACAACGGCCTGGGGTACCGGATCGGCTGGCACTCCGACGTGGACGCGGACGGGACGTTGATCGTTCGTCACCGCCCCGGCAGGTACTGGTCCATCCAGTCGTCCTGGCGGAGGACCGCGGCCCGGTTGCGGCGGGCGAAGGCCTCGCCGCGGCGTTGGGCGTGGCGCATCATGGCGTGTGCCGAGCGGACGTGTGAGAGTTCCTCGGCGTGGGTTCTGCGGAGCAGCACCGGGGCGAGGTCGCGGGCGTGCTGGATGACGAGTTCGTCCTCCAGCGAGCAGAAGACCTGTGCAGAGCCGGGGTCGCCCTGCCGGCCGGCGCGCCCGATGAACTGGCGGTCGATGCGCTTGGCGGCGTGCATCTCGGTGAGCAGCACGTGCAGCCCGCCCGCGGCCCTGGCCTCGGGTTCGAGCACGATGTCCGTGCCGCGGCCGGCCATGTTCGTCGCGACCGTGATGGGCGCGGGGGATTCGTTGGTCGTGCCGCGCCCGGCCTGCGCGATCATCTCCGCCTCCTCCTTGTCGTGCAGGGCGTTGAGGACGACGTGCGGCAGGCCGCGCTGCGTCAGCCGCTCGCTCAGCAGTTCGCTCGCGGCGATGGAGCGTGTCCCGACGAGGATCGGCCGGCCTGCCTCGTGAACCTCCTCGATCGACTCGACGATCGCCGACCATTTCGCCTGCGCGGTGCGGAAGATTCGGCGCGGCCACTGCTCGCGGATCACGGGGCGGTTCGTCGGCACGACCACGACCGGGAGCGAATACACGTGCTCGATCTCGCCGGTGGCGTCTGCGGCGGTGCCGGTCATGCCGCAGAGGAAGGGGTAACTGCGGAAGAACCGCTGGAAACTCATGCGGGCGAGCGTTTCGCGGTCGGCGGTGACGGTCAGCCCCTCCTTCGCCTCGACGGCCTGGTGCAGGCCGTGCTCCCACGAGCGGTCGGGGAGGAACCGGCCGGTGTACTCGTCCACGATGACGACGCGCCCGTCGACGACGTGGTAGTGCTGCCCGTGCCGGTAGCAGTGGCGCGCGACGATCGCCTGGCGGACGAGTTCCTCGGCGCGGCGCGCGGCCCGCCAGATCGGCTGGTCCAGCCCCTGGAACATCTGCGAGAGCCGGTGCTCCCCCCGCGCCTTGAGGTCCGCACGCCGGCGGAGGTAGTCGACCTTGTAGTCCGGCCCTTCGTCGAGTTTCGCGGCCATCGCAGCGGCCTGCTGGTACACCTCGGACATGTCGTCCTCGCGCCGGCTGCGCGCGATGATCAGCGGCACGACCCCCTCGTCGATCAGCACCGCGTCCGCCTCGTCCACCAGCGCGGCCTGCAGCCCCGGCACAAGCGGCCCCCCCCCCTCGCCGGAGAGCATCAGCCGCTGCCTGCCCGCCCACGCGCTGTTCAGTTCACCGAGACGGATCTGGTCGCGCAGGTAGTCGGCGGTGATCTGCTTGGGCGTGCCGTAGACGATCGCGCGGGCGTAGGCGTCGAACCGAGCGGCGGAGTCCATTTCCTGTTGGATCGCGCCGACGTCCAGGCCGCAGCGGCGGTAGATCGGGCGGCGGCTCTCGGCGTCGCGCCGCGCGAGGTAGTCGTTCACGGTGAAGACGTGCAGGTGGCGGCGACGCCAGGCGATGAGGGGTGCGGCGACCGAGCCGGTGAGCGTCTTGCCCTCGCCGGTGAGCATCTCGATGACGCGCCCGTGGTAGAGGGCGAGCGCGCCCATCAACTGCACGACGAAGGCCTCCTCGCCGGTCTCGCGCCGGGCGGCCTCGCGCACCAGCGCCATGCCGCGCCGCACCAACGCATCGTCCACGCGCCCGCGCGCGAACCGCTCGCGGACCTCGCGGATGGTGTCGTCCAGCGCGGCGTCCGAGAGGGCGCGGATCGGCGGCGCGAGGTCGTCGATCATGTGCGCCTGCCGGACGAACCACGCGCGCCTGACGCGCATCTGCCGGACCTTCACGCCCGCGCGCACCGCCAGCCCGTCGAGGCCCTTGTGGACCTCCGGCCGACGCCGGCGAGAGCGAACGGCCTCGAAGAGCGCGTGGTAGCGTGTAACGGCCTGGGACATGGATTAAGGGGTCAAGGGATCAAGGGATCAAGCAGAATCGCACTTCGTCACTTCGTCACTTCGTCACTTCGTCACTTCGTCACTTCCCACTCACACGTTCACCTTGCCCTGCACCAGTTTGTGCAGGCGGTCGATCCACTGCCATGCGAGTGGCGTGCGCGGCAGCGTGAACCGCAGGCGCACCCGCTCGCCGGGCATCCCGGTCCACTGGTCGGCCTCGACCGGCAATGGCTCGACGTGCATGACGAACTGCGGGTTCGACGCGCGGAGGCCGGTGGTGTCGTTCTTCGCCGTCGCCACCGAGCCGCCGCCGCCGAAGCCGAGCGCCGGGTGCGGGAGGTTCAACTGGCCGGCTTCCAGCACCTTGACAACGCGCCCCGGCACGGTGTCTCCCGCCCGCGAGAGGAACCGCACCTCGACCCGGTAGCGCTCCTGTCCGAGCGCGTAGTGCCACTCGGCGTCCTGCTGCTTCAGCAGGGCGGTGACGCGCACGCGCGACTCGTCCACGACTCGGCAGACAGGCTCGCCGCGTTTGGCGAACGAACCCACCAGCGAGGCCGGGTCCGCCGCGACAACCCGTCCGTCGTGCGGGGCACGCACGACGAGTTTCTCGATCTCTTTGCGGAGATAGTCGGCCTGCCCGGCGAGCGTGTCGATGCGCTGCCGGGCGACCTGGGCCGTGGCCGTGCTGTCGCGTCCCATCGCCTGCTGCTCGACGCTCTCCATCTCGGCGATGCGTGCGGTGACGATGGCGAGGCGCGCCCGCAACTCGTCGCTGCGGAGCGTGACGATCGGGTCGCCGGTCCGGACGAACTCGCCGATGCGAGCGTGCGCCTCCTCGACGAACCCGTCGGTGCCGAAGAAGACGCCGGTCGAGGCCTCGCTCTCGACGACGCCGGTGGCGCGCCGATGGTCCGGCATGGGCACCAGCCCGACCGCCCCGAGGCCGATGGCGATCATCGCCAGGCTTGTGGCGATCGCGCGTGGCCTGAAGTCCGCCAGCGACGGGTGGCTCGCCAGCCAGTGCACGAACTTGCCCACCGGCAGGATGAACCACATGCCCGCCGTCCAGATCGCCAGCACCAGCCCGATGGCGAAGAGTTTGCCCATGACGTACAGCGTGATGGAGAAGAACAGGAAGATGCGGTAGGCGAGCGCGAGGATGCCGTAGGTGTAGAGGATGGCGGTCTCGCCGCGCTGGCTGCTCGGGGGCGTTTCGTGCTTCATGCGGTAGACGCGGGTCTTGAAGAAGTGCTTCAACTGGTTCATCGACCGCTGCATGAGATTCGGCACCTCCAGCAGGTCGGCGAGGATGAAGTAGCCGTCGAACCGCATGAGCGGGTTGGCGTTGAAGAGGATCGTCGAGACGGACGCCGTGAAGATGGCGTTGTACGCGATCTGGTGGACGAGCGATCCGGGCTGCGTGTTCAGCCAGACCAGCGCGGCGATCGACGCGACGAACAACTCGAAGATCATGCCCCCCGCACCGACGGCGATGCGCTTCCACTTGCTCGCGAACGCCCAGGCGGAAGAGGCGTCCACGTAGGGCGCGGGGAAGAGCACGAGCAGCATGAAGCCGAACTCGGGCACCTGCCCGCCGAACCGCTTGCAGATGACGCCGTGCCCCGTCTCGTGGATCGCCTTCGTGACGATGAAGACCACCACGAGCCACGGCCAGAGCGTCGGGTCGCGGTAGACCTCCTCGGCCTGGCCGACGAGCGACTCCCAGTGCGGCACCAACTGCGCCAGCGCGAAGAGCACGAACGCCAGCCACGCGAAGAAGCCCCACTTGTTCAGCACGGGACGCAGGATCGGCTCGATCCACGACAGGTAGCGGTCCGGGTTGAAGACCCGGATGCGGAAGTACATGATGCCGATCGCCTGCTGCGCCGCCTTCTGGCCCAGCCGCTTGCGCCCGCGCCGGAGCAACTGCTCCGTCTCCGGAGTCACGTCCGCTGCCAGCAGGTTCGAGTTGTACAACTGGCTGATGAGTTGGATGACCTCGCCCTGGGTGGGGGCGGCGTCGCCGTGGCGTTCGAGGCACGCCTGCCAGATCTCCTCGACCGTGCGCGAGCCGTCGAAGAGGCCGACGAACTCGTGTGCGATGGGGTTGAGCCGGTAGAACTGGTTGCTGGACGGGTCGCGCACGACGTGCCAGCGCCGCCCCCGGTAGTGCTGGCGCGTGATCTGCACGTGCGGGCGCAGGCGAGGCTTCATCGCCCGAACGCGGTGCCAGAAGGGAGAGAATGTAGGGCGTTCAGTCAAGAGAAAGCCTCAAAGCGCCAAATGGCCAAAGAAGACTGGAACACACAAGGTTGTTGGCTCAACTGCACCACTTTGTCAATCTGGCCCTTTGGCCATTTGGCCATTTGGCCATTTGGCCTACCACCACATCCACAACCGGATCGTGTCACGGATGCGCCGCGTGCCGATGTCGATCAGCGTGCGCCGGCCCGTGTCGAACTTGGCCAGGCCCTCCATGCCGGGGCGCATCCACGGCGCGGTGTCCGTCAGGCGCACGCGCACCTCGAAGGCGTTGCGGCCTTCCTCGGGGGTGGCCAGGGGGACGATGCGCTCCATCTCGAAGCCGAATCGCTGGCTCGGCTTCGCCTTCGTCGCCAGATCGTGCCTCGACTCGCCTGCAGCTCGTCCGGCCGCGTCCATGATGAGCGCAATGTCGCGGTCGTCGACGCGGGCGATGCCGATCATGTCGTCCAGCGGCGCGATCTCGAAGAGGGCCTGGCCCGTCTGTACGGACGAGCCGATCCGCTCCTCCAGTTCGCCCGCCAGGATCGTCCCCGCGATCGGCGCGCGGACTATGGCCCGCTCGATCTTCGTCGCCAGCAGGTCCACCTCGGCCTGCGCGGCGTCGGCCTGCGCCTCGGCCTGCTGCACCTCGGCCTGCTTGCCCTGCGCGCGAGCGTTGTCGGCGCGCTTGAGTGCCTCGCGCCGGCGGTTCTCCGCTTCGAGCATCTGGAGGCGGAGTTCCACCGTGTCAAGTTCGATCAGCACGTCGCCGACCTCCACGCGCGTGCCCGGTCGGATCGTCTCGGGCAGCACACCGATGATCCCGTCGAACGGGGCGGAAATAGTCCGCTTGTGGCGCGGTTCGAGCGTGATCGGCGCTTCGACCCGGTAGGGCACGCGCACGAACGTGACGAGAATGGCGATCGCCATGACCGCCACGCCCGCCAGTTTCCATGCCGTGTGCTTCGGCCCGACGAGCCACTCGCCCGCGCGGAGCGTCGCGTCCCACGTGCGAAGCGCAAGGTTGCGGTCGTTGAGCCGCTTGAGGCGCAGCACCGGGGCGACGAGGTCCATCGTGCTCTGGAGCAGTTCGATCGTCGCGGGGTCGATGCGGCCGTCGCCGCTCGTTTCGACCGTCACCACACCGGCGACTTCCTCGTCGATCCGCAGCGGGAGCGAGCAGACCTTCAGTTTCGCGTCCGACGACGCCAGTTCCCGGTGCGCGTGCGTGATCGCCTGTGCAAGCAGCACGTCCGCCACCTCACCGCCCTCGCCGCGCTCGGGCGGCGGAGGGTGCATCACCGGCTGCTCCTGGTCGAAGCACTCGTCCATCGCGGCTTCGAGTTTCTGCACCATCGCCATGCGCCGGTCCACGTGCTCCGTGTCGCTGATGGCGACGACCTTCACGCTCGCGCCCTCGCCGCCGCGACCGATCCCCTTCGCCCACCCCACCGCGACGCGGTCGACGCCCAGTTGCCGCGACAGGTCGTTGGCGAGTTGCATCGTCGCGCCCTTGAAGCTGGGCGTCGCGTTGAGCGAGGCGATCAGCCGGGTCGCGAGGTCCAGCGCGGCCCCGGCGGCGCGCGTGCGGCGCAGCGCCTGCCGCGCCCCGTGCGCGTGGACGTACCCGCACAGCACTTCGATCAGCGCGAGCGTCGTCTGGAGCGCGGCCCGAGACCGTCCCTCCAGCAGCAGCGTGATGACGTGCCGCACCACCGGCGCGGGGCCTTCGGGCGCGCCGGACGCCAGCGGCACCGCGACGAGGTACCCCTTGTGGTCCGAGTCGTAGAACGGGCTGTCGTTGTCGAGGCCGTAGACCTCGATTCTGTTCGCGGTGGCGGCCGCCCTGGCCCCGCCGCGGGCGTCCATCTCGCGCTCGACGGCGCCTTCGGGCAGCGCGCCGGGCGACGCCTCGGAGGGGGGGGGCCAGACCATGACCGGCCGAGGCTCCGGCTCGCCCGATCCGCCCTCGTCGCCGCTCACGCCCACGGTGAACAGGACGGCCTGGCGTGCCCCCGCCGCCTGCGCGAGCACCGCCATCAGGCGCATCAGGAAGGTGCGGTCGTCGGGCGCGGGGGCCGAAAGTTCCGCCACCACGCGCTGCCAGCCGGGCGCTCGCAACTTCGACAGGTCGATCACGGCGCGGTCTCTCCCTTCGTCGCGCGGGCTTCGCGGCTGGGCACGATGCGCTCCCGCCACTCCGCGCTCGGCTCGGTGAACCGGACCCAGCACGGCAGGCCGGGCACGAGATGCTCCGGGTTCGGCACCTCGACGCGGATGCGTCGCGTGCCGCTGGCCGCGTCCACCGTCGGCGCGATCTCGGAGATTGTGCCGAGGTACACGCGCTGTTCGCGAGCGACCGGCATGAGCACCCACGCCCGGTCGCCGACCTTCAGCCCGAGTTCGAGCGTCTGGTCCGCGGGGGCGGGCACGTCGATCTCCAGCGGGTCGACCGACACGATGCGCACGACGGGATCGCCCTCGCGCACCGACTGGCCCGTATCGACGAGCACCTGGTCGACGACGCCGTCCCACGGCGCGCGGAGGCTGAACTTCGCCACCCGCGCCTCGGCCCGGTCGGCCTGCAGGCGCGAGAGCGTCTGGTTGAACAACTGCAGGTCCAGGTCGATCTCCGCCGTCTCGCTCGCCACGCGGGCGCGGTCGTACTCGGCCTGCGAGAGGCCGCCGCGACGGAAGACCTCGTCGGCGCGGTCGAACTCAAGGCGCGCCAGTTCGGTCTGCTTGCGGGCGCGTTGCACCGGCAGTTCCGTTTCGGCGCGCTCGCGCTGGAATCGGGCCTCGGCGATGTCCTCGCTGTCGTCGCCGCGAACGAGCAGGTCGCCGGCGGACACGCGCTGCCCGCCGATGACGGCCACCTCCGCCACGCTCGTGGACAACGAGAAGCCCATCACGGCGTCGCGGCTGGGCTTGGTCACAGCCCGTTCGCCGCCGAAGGTGCGGACCGTCGTCGGCTCGGCCGCGGGTTGCGCGGGCGGAATGATCGCGGCTGCGCACACGACCGCCATCGACGCAAGCCCGAATATCGCGGCAACTCGCCGCCTGAGAACAGGTGGACTCATGGGAGTGCTTTCTTCCATAGGAGGAGCCGTCGTTCCCGGCATTGGCCGGGGGGATGGGCCGCGGTCTGGTCGTCGGCCCGGAGGCTCCCGCAGGGGGGCAAGGAGGTCTACGCCCCACCACCCGGACCGGTTCCAGCCTATGGTAGCCCTCAGGCGGCCGATCCGAGGCTGCTCATCCCACCATAACTGCCCAACGGAGCCCCCCGGTGCCCACGCCCACGATGCAGGCTTCCCCCCCCACCGCCCGCCTCGCCGTGAACGGCGGCACGCCCGTCACCACGACGCCCGTCCCCTTCATGAAGCCCCAACTGCACCGGGAAGACATCGACGCCGCCATCGCCGTGCTCGAGTCAGGAATGCTCCGGGCCGCGGCCAGGTGCGAGGAACTCGAACGACGGTTCGCCGAGATGTCCGACGCCCGCCACGGCCTGACCTGCTCCAACGGGACGACAGCCCTGCAACTGGCCTACGGCGCGCTCTTCGAGCCGGGCAGCGAGATTCTTGTGCCGGCCTGGACCTACATCGCCACCGTCAGCATGGTGGCCGCCGCCGGCTGCACGCCCGTCTTCGTGGACTGCCTCGAAGACACGTTCCAGATGGACCCGGCCGACGCGGCCCGCAAGGTCACGCCCCGCACGCGCGGCATCGCGGCCACGCACCTCTACGGGTGCCCGGTGGACATCGACGCCTTCCAGTCGCTCGCCGCCAGGCACGGCCTGAAGGTCGTCTACGACGCGGCGCAGGCCCACCTGGCCCGCTACGCCGATCGCGGCATCGGCGCGTTCGGGGACGCCGTCACTTACTCGTTCTACGCGACCAAGAACCTCGGCACGGGCGAGGGCGGGCTGCTCACGGTCAACGACGATGCGCTCGCCCGCGAGATCGCCCTGCTGCGCTCGCACGGCGAGACGGAGAAGTACCTGCACGAGCGGATCGGTTTCAACTACCGCATGAACGACATCACCGGGGCGATCGGGTGCTCGCGGCTCGACCGCCTGCCCGATGAAACCGCCGCCCGCCGGACCGCGGCGGCGAGGTTCGACGCGATCGTTGCGGGCGTCGATGGGCTGGCCGCGCCGACGGTGACGCCGAAGGCCGAGGCCGTCTGGCACCTCTACACGGTGAAGTTGGACCTGCCGAGATTCACCTGCACGCGCGACGAGTTCTGCGCCGCCCTGAAGGCCGAGGGCGTGCCGACGGCCGTGCACTACCCGCGCGCGACGGTCGATCAGCCCGCGCTCGCCGCATGGAACCGGCACGACACCCCGGTCGCGAGTTCGCTCTCGGATCGCGTCTTCTGCCTGCCGATGCACCACGCCCTGACGGACGAGCACTTCCGCATCGTCGAGGAATCGCTGCGGAAGGTGGCGGAGGCGTACAGGGCCTGACCTCCCTTCCCGCGCCGATGGATTCGCCGAAGGGCTCCCCGGATTCCTACCATCGCGGCATGAGTCGATGGGGTCTTCCGCCGCCGGAGCCGGAGTGCGTCAGCGACGCGATGGCCGAGGTGCTGCGCAGAAAGACGCCTGCGGAGCGTCTGGCCGTGCTCGATGGGATGTGGCGTTCCGCACGCGACATGATCGAGCACGTTCTTCGCGAACAGCATCCGGAATGGGACGACGATCGAATCCGCCGGGAAGTCGCGCGGAGGCTCTCGCATGGAGCCGTCTGAACGACTCGCGATCGTTGTCGATGTCCACGGCCGCGCGTTCACGACAAGCCGTCAGCGTGCCGCCAATCCCACCAGCAGCGCCGCCCCCTCCGTGTGATCCACGCGAAGACCGACGCCCGCGGGCACAAGGACGACACCTCCGGCCTTCAGGCGGGTCTCCCCGACCGCGATGCGCCCTGCCGCGCAGACCACGACCGTGCACGCCCCGGCAACCTCCGTCGTGCCCCGCCCCGCCGCCGTCACGGTGTAGAACGCCGTCGAGACCATCGGCAGCGTCCCCTCGCCGAAGAACTTCACCGCGCGCGGCGCGGGCTTGACGTCGATGCACGCCATCGCCTGCTCCACGTGCAACTCGCGCCCGGCACGCCCGTACTCCTTCGCCCAGTCGTAGACGCGGAACGTCGTGTCGCTCGGCGTCTGCACCTCCGCCACCAGCACGCCGGCGCCCAGCGCGTGCACCGTGCCGCTCGGCAGGTTGTGGCACTCGCCGGGCACGGCGGGCACGGCCTCGAGCAACGCCACCACGTCCTCGCCCCGGCCGCGACGAAGCGCACGCGCGAAGTCCTCCCGAGAGACGCCCCGTTTCATGCCCTTGTAGATCACGCTCCCGAGGTCTGCTTCGAGCACGTACCAGCACTCGGTCTTGAGGTGTGCACCGGGGTGCGCACGCGCGTACTCGGGCGAAGGATGCACCTGCACGCTCAGGTGCTCGCGCGCGTCGAGAAACTTCACCAGCAGCGGGAACCCGCCGTCCGCCGCCGGTCGCGCCCTGCCGAGCAGACCCTCGCCCCACGCCTCGACGGCGTCGTGGAGCGTACGACCCGCCATCGGACCCGACGCGATCACGGAGCGCGCCTCGCCCCCCCCTCCGCCCGAGGCGCTCGTCTCGGACAGGTCCGCGACCTCCCACGACTCGCCCACCAGCGCGCCCTCGGGCAGCGCCTTGCCGTAGCGCGCCAGGCGACGCCCTCCCCACACCTTCTCCTTCAGGATCGGCTCGAGCGTGAGCGGGTACGGCGCGGTCATGGCTGTTCGGGGACCCTGCCCCGGAACGGCCCGAGGGCGATCCCGCTGGCGCGCGCCTCGAAGGTCGGCTGCCCGTCCACCACGCCCTGCACGTCGCTTGTGAACCGACGCCGCCCGATCTTGTACTCCTGGCAGAGGACCAGCAGGGTGTCGCCCGGCGAAACGCTCTTGCGAAACACGCAGCTCTCGATCCGCAGGAACGCGGCCAGTTGAGGCTCGGGCTGACGGATGTTGAACAGGTACGCGGCCAGTTGCGCCGCGGTCTCGACCATCAGCACGCCGGGGAGCATGGGCCTGCCCGGGAAGTGCCCGGCGACCCAGAACTCGTCGTCGCGCACCCGCTTGACGCCGACCACGCGAGTCTTCTCTTCGTTCTGCCAGAGCACGCCGTCGAGTTGCAGCATCAGCCCCCGGTGCGGCAGGTACCGCTCCAGCCCGGCGCGATCGACGATGGTCCGGGCGAGGTCCAGCCCCGAAAGGTCGAACAGCAGGCCGTCCGGGTTCACCTCGGGCGCTGCCGTCCGGGTGTCGTCGGCGGAACCCACTGGTCGTCGCCCCTCCAGCGTCGTGGTGTCAGGAGGGCTTCCCTGCATCGCGGAGTTCCAGGATCTGCTTGCGGACCTCTTGAGCCGCTTCCTTGATCTGCTGCATGGACTGTCTCGCCCGCGTCCCGGCCGCCTTGTTCCCGCCTTCTGCCTTCTCGATGTCGTCCTGCGCTTCGGCGACGAGCTTCTTGAGGTGTTCGAATGCTTCCACGGCCTCGCGCCCCTGCTGCTGGGCGAACCGGCGACGGACGCCGGGTCGCGTGCGTGCGGTTGGACCTCGGACCCCCGAGGATACAAGCAGACCCCCGGGCCTGCCCGGCCACAGCATACCCCATCCGCCCCGCCCACGGGGCCAAAAAACCGCCCCACCGGCCCTCAGCGGGCGACCTGCGGCAGGACGCGCTCGATGATACCCAAGGCCGCCGAGGCGTAGGACGGGGTGCCCTCCTGCGCCGCCACCCCGGGCACGCACGCAGCCATCAACACCCGTCGGATCGAGGCAAGGGTACCGTAGTCCCCTTCCGTGCGCAACCCCTGTTCCCGTCTGAACTTAGCGAGCATCGAGACAGGCTTGACTCCCCCCAGCCGATCCTCGTGGCCCCAGAACTGACGCTCAAGGTAAATCGCGTCCTCCACCCAGCAGCCGGGATGAACAAACGCCAGGTCCAACAAGACGCACGGCCCCGCCCCGCCACCGCTCGTCGCCCTCCGCATGGCGTTGCCGGGGTGCAGATCGCCGTGGCACCAGGTGTCCAATGGCCTCGCTCGCCATGCCGCCTCCAGGATCGGCAGCGCGCGCTGCACCCGCTTCAGGGCCTCGTTCCACCGCTGCGCGTCGACGATCTCGACCTCGTGTGCTCGCAGGGCATCGCGAGACCGCGCGATGAGCGCGCCCCATTCCCGCTCCGGCAGCGGCCCCTCGACCGGCCGGGCGTACTCCGCCAGCGCGTGGAAGCGGGCCGCCGTGCGCAGCAGGTCCTCGATCGCTCCCCGATCGATCGCGTGCGCGAGGGTGTGCCCGTCGAGCCTCTCCATGACCAGCCAGCCGAGGTCGTAACCCCCGAGCGAATCGCCGCCCGCGAAGATGCGCGGCACCGGTTGATCATCCTCGTGCGGCGGGAACCTGTCCGCCTCCACCGCGCCGAGCAGCATCGCCCATCGGTGTTCGCGCGGCCCGACCGGGAGTTTCACCACAACCGGCCGACTCTCACCGTCCGTCCATTGGGCGAAGCCCGTCGCTGCGCCGCCACGTTGCCAGGTGGACCGGAACCACTCGATCTCGCCGAGCCGCCCGCCGCACGCCTCTCGCAACGCGGGTTCGAGGGCGGCGGCCAGCGTCTGCGGGTCTCCCACCGGGCTGGGGCTGGACGGTCCTCCGCTCATCGGATCGGCGTGCGCTCCCGCGGCGGCCCGGACGCCGCCGCCATCACGCTACACGATCCGCGCTGTTCCGCACAACCTCTGCCCGAAACACCGACAGCACGGCTTCGGGCGGCAGGCTCTCCGCCCTGTCCGTGGGCCGAACGCCCTCCGGCCATGGGAAGTCGCGTCCGAGAACTGAGCCGATCTGCTTGCGGCGCTGCCCGTACAACCGCTGGCAGAAGTCGGCGAATGAACGAGCGTCAAGCGGCGGGGCGTCGGGCCGGCGCTGGACCGCCACCATCGCGCTCGTCACCTCGGGGCGGGGCCAGAAGCACTCCGGCGCGAGCGTCGCGATCGTCCGCACGCGAGCGAGCAGCGCGACGACGACGCTCAGCGGGCCGTACGCCTTCGTCGCGGGCGATGCGCCGAGGCGCTCGGCCACCTCGCGCTGGATGGTGGCGTACACGGCGCGGCAGCCCGGGTGGTCCACGAGCAGCGTGAGGATGAGCGGCGTGGCCGCGCCGTAGGGCAGGTTCGCCACGAGCGTGAAGGGCCTGTCGGCGAGCGCGCCGACAATGCGCGGAGCGAGCGTGCGCTTGCCCTCCAGGCAGTCGCCCTCGACGAGCGTAAAGCGCGGTTCGTCGCCGAGGCGTTCGCGCAAGAGATCGGCCAGCCCGCGGTCCAGTTCGCACGCGACGACTTCGCACCCGCGCGCGAGGAGTTCCTCGGTGAGCGTCCCCGTTCCCGGCCCGACCTCGAGCACGAGGTCGCCCGCGCCGACGCCGGACTCGTCCACGAGCCGACGGAGGAGATTGTGGTCGATCAGGAAGTTCTGCCCGAGCGCGTGGCGCGGGGCCAGCCCGTGCGACGCGAGCAGTACCCGGATCTCGGAAAGGGATTGGGGCACGCGAAGATTGTACGAGCAGGGAGAGTCGCGCCGGATCACCACTCTCCGACAAGCACCCGCTCCACCGCCCAGGCCACGCCGTCCTCGGCGTTGGAGCGCGTGATGCGCCCGGCCGCGGCCCGCACGTCCGGGATCGCGTTGCCCATCGCCACGCCCAAGCCCGCCCCGCGGATCATCGTCAGGTCGTTCACTTGGTCGCCGATGGCGCAGATGCGCTCGGCTTCGACCCCGCGCTCCGCGGCGAGGTGGCGGATCGCCGACCACTTGTCCGCCCGCGCGTCGAAGAGTTCGAGGATGTGCACCGAGTCCGCGTCCTTGTCCGCCTCGACCACCGCGGGGAAGTTGTGGAAGCACACCAGCCCGCCGAACTCGGCCCGGACCAGCGCCTCGACGCCTTCGAGCGCGGCCGGGCGGGCGCAGGCCCCGACGCGAACCGTGTGGTCCGGATGCTCGTCCTCCGCGATGGACCGGGCCAGCCGCACGTTCACGCGCATCGTCTCGAACCACCACTGCGTCGTCGGGTCCACGGCGTGCTGCTGCTCGCCAGTGACGACGAGGTAGTCGTACCCCGCCGCGTGCCGGTCCTTGAGCACGAGCGCGGCGTGCCCGTGTTCGAGGATCGCCTCCACCAGCCGCGACGAGAGCGTCGGGTGCATCGGGAATCGGTGCAGCGTCGCCTCGGTGCGCGGGCAGGCGATCATCGACCCGCCCGCGACGACCACCGGCTCCTCCTGCCCGATGGCGCGCAGCGCGAAGTGCGACTCGGCCAGCCCGCGCCCGGTGCAGACCGTGACCGCCAGCCCCGCCTCGCGTGCCCTTGCGATCGCCTCCGCGTTGCGCGCGCTGACGCGCCCCGCCGGGTCGAGCAGCGTGCCGTCGAGGTCGATCGCGAGCATGTCGTATCGGCGCACGCGGGATCGTAGCGGTCGTGCCCCGTTCACTCCGGCGAGCCGCCGTCGCGGAGTTTGAGCGCGCCCGGGCCGAGCGTGATGACGTTCTTGCCGGCCTTCTTGCTCTCGAGGGCGAGGCGATCCGCGCGGTCGAGGAGTTTCCCGGCCGTCGAGCCGTCCCACGGGAAGGTGGCGAGTCCGCCGGAGATCGTCAGTGTCCCCGGGGCCAGCCCCGCGAGTTTCGGGAACCGGCACGAGTGGACCTGCCGCTGGAACCGCTCCGCGATGTCGAACACGGAGGTCGGGTGGCGGCTGCCGGGGTCGCGCGGTCCGTGCGGCTCGTAGAAGATGACGGCGAACTCGTCGCCGCCGATACGGCAGACGCGATCGGTCGGGCGTACGACGCTGGTGAGCATCCGCACGGTCTCGCGGAGGATCTCGTCGCCCGCGCCGTGCCCGTGCTCGTCGTTGAACTGCTTGAAGTTGTCGATGTCGAACATGAGCACGGTGAGCGAGCGCCTCGCCTCGCGGGCACGGTCGATCGCCACCGTCAGGAAGCGATCGAAGTAGCGACGGTTCCACGCGCCTGTGACCGGGTCGCGGAACGCGGCCTGGCGCAACTCGGCCAGTTGCGACGAGAGCCGCAGCCACAGCCCGAGCCACGCCGCGTGCGGGTGCAACTCATCCGGCGTCGCGGCCGCGCTCCGAAGCGCGCCCGCCGGCGCGCCGCCCGCGCCCCCCGGCACGAGCGCAACCGCGCCCGCGGCATCGCGTTCCGCGCCGGGCGGCATGAACTCGACGTCGGCCCTCCCCGTTCGGTCGCGGATCAACGCGAGGCCCTCGGCGAGCGCCTCCCCGCCGCGCAGCAACCGCTCGACCATCGGAGCATCGCCGATCGGTCGCTCCGAGCCAGCGGCCAGCAGCGCATCGACGATCGGATCGACCGCGGCTTCCGCGCTCGGTCTCTCGTGATCGACCCCGTCCGTGTGCGCCCGCCCGTCCGCCGACGCCTCGCGCAGCATCTCGCGGAGCGTCTGCGCCGTCGCGCTCGGCTCGACCACGCCGTCGTACAACCCCGCCTGCGCACTCCCCGCCCCGACGCGGAACACGCGCACGCACGGATCAATATGGCGAAGGCCCGCGAGGAAGTTCGGCAGGTTGTCGCCGCGCGACGCCGAGTCCCCGTTCACCGGCGGCTCCGCGTCCGGCGCGACGACCACCACAGCCGCGGCCGGGCTGCGGTCGTCGATCGGGTCGCTCAGTTCACCGATCGCGTCGAGCGGCGTGCGGGCGCGGATGACCTCGATGCCGGGGTCCAGGCGCAGGCGCGCGTCGAGGCCGGTCCGGCCCACCAGGATCACTCGCAACTCGGGGGACTCCGGGGCCACCTGCCACTCCCGCTCAGGTCCGGGACGCACCCTCAGCGACCGCGCCGGGCGTCTCCGGAGGAATCATCGGCCAATAACATCGCCAACTCTTCTTCGGTCAGGAGCGTTCTCGCGTTCGGCATCGACTCGGGAGCGGGTGTGGATTCCTCTCCGTTCGCCGCGGGGGGAGCGTCCGCCCGCACCGGTCCGCCACCCGACAACCGCAGGGGCACCACGGGCCGACGGGCCGGTCCCGGGTCGATCGGGGTCACCGCCCTCGGCCTCGGAGCCTCGACTACCGAGAGCGAGTCCGGGTTGCCGTTCCGGAACGCCCAGCACACCGATGCGGGCGCGTACCGAGCGGCCGCGGCAACCACGTGCTCCCACCCCGGCAGCGTCGCAGGCTCGACCAGCACGAGAACCGGGCGGACCTCCGGTGCTGCATTGCTCAGACGCAGGAGGCGGGCGAGCGCCGAAAACGGGCCGACCTCCGCCGTAGGCTCGATCCCCCGCCGCCGGAGGGCGTCCAGCAGCGCGCCCGGGGGCCGGGCACGCGGGGTGTGCCAGAGCACACACGGCGGCGATGGACGCGGTCCCTCCATGCTCCCAGTGTACGGCACGCCGACGGTGGGACAATGAACAATGAACAGTGGACAGTGGACAGTGGACAAGAAGATGAAGAGAGCGGGGATCGGTCAGCACCGCAGCAAGGCGTCGGCGATGCGGGCCGCGCCATCCACTGGGCCGAGGGAGGCGAGCGCGGCGCGCATGGCGTCGCGGCGGGCGGCGTCGCGAAGGAGTTCGACGAGCGCGACGCCCGCGGTGGTCATGGTTCGCGCAGGCTCGATCAGGTCCGCGGCGATGACCGCTCCACCCGCCCGTTCGAGCGGTTCGGCGTTGTGGCGCTGGTGCTGGTCGCGGTGGTACGGGAACGGAAGAAAGACCGTCGGGACTCGATTGGCCCAAACCTCGGCGACCGTGCCCGCGCCGGCCCGCGCAACGGCCAGGTCGGCCGCGCCCCACGCGACGCCCATCGCACCGATGTACTCCACAACCAGCGCCGGCACGCCCGCGTGCGCGTATGCGCCGCGCACCGCGTCGGCGTCCTTCGGGCCTGTCTGGTGCAGGACCTGCCAGTCGCCGAGTTCTGCGGCGTGAGCGCGCACGAACGCCGCCATGAACAGGTTGACGCTGCTCGCCCCCTGGCTCGCCCCTGTCACCAGCAGCGTTCGACGATCGGGGTCGAGGCCGATGGCCCGCCGGCACGTTGCCGCATCGCCCGGCGCGAGCGCGGCCTTTCGAACGACGGGCGCGATCGCGGTCCACCCGGCACGCGCCTCACGACCCGCGTTCAGCACGAGCGCGGCGTGGCGGGCCAGCCAGCGGTTCGCCTTCCCCGGCGGCGTGTCCAGGTTCAGGAGCGCCACCGGGCACCGCTCCGCCCGAGCCGCCTGGACCGTGGGCGCGCTCACGAACCCGCCCGTTGAGAGCACGCGAACACCCCCGCACTCGTCCCGCAGCCGACGGATCGCGCCGCGCGCGACGCGCACGGACGCGCCCCACGACCCGACGAACCGTGCGATCGCAACGGGGCGCATCGCGGGCGTGGCGATCGGCAGCGGCACGAACTCGACGCCCTCGCGCTCGAGAATCGCGCGGTCCACGGCACGCGACGAGCAGACGAAGACCGCACGCGCCCCCCCGCCGACCTTCTCGTTCAGCCTCTCCAGCACCGCGAGCGACGGATACAGGTGCCCGCCCGTTCCCCCCCCCGCGAAGATCATGCCGGGCACGCTCATGCTGCGGATTGAATGGAAGCAGGGATCGAGGGATCAAGGCATCAGGGCATCGAGGGAACGATCTTCGGGTCCGGCTCCTCGTCGCCTTCCGTCGCGACAGGCTGCGTGCGGTCCATGGCGGCGAGCAGCCCGAGCGCGGCGGCCGTCAGCACCCAGCCCGTCCCGCCCGACGAGAGCAGCGGAAGCGCGATGCCCTTGGTCGGGCCGAGGCCGGTGACGACGGCAAGGTTGATGATCGCCTGCAAGCCGACCGTCGCCAGAACGCCGATACCGAGCAGTTTCAGGAACGGCGCAGGCTCGCGCCGCACGATGACCATGCCGGTGATGAGCAGGCAGGCGTACAGCCCGACGACGAGGGCCGCCCCGGCGATGCCGAGTTCCTCGCAGATGATGGCGAACAGGAAGTCGGTCTGGTCCTCGGGCAGGTAGCCGAACTTCTGGATGCCGTGCCCCAGGCCCCGGCCCCAGCCCTCCCCGCCCGCGACGGCCGCCATCGACTGGATCATGTGGTAGCCCGCGCCCTGCGGATCGGCGAACGGGTCGAGGAAGGCCGTGAGTCTCCGCACCCGGTACGGACTGACGACAATCGCGCCGACGATGCCGAGCAATCCGAACGGCACGATGATCGCAAAGTGCAGCAGCCTCGCCCCGCCCGCGAGCAGCACGACGCTCGCCGCCGCGGCGATCAGCACGCCCGTGCCGAGGTCCTCGATGACCACAAGCCCGGCGACGATGCCGGTCAGCAGCAGCGCGGGCGCCAAACCGAGACAGAACCGGGGCATCAACGCGGCCCGCTGCGCCGCCAGCCACGCCATCAGCCCGATCAACCCCCACTTGGCGATCTCCGACGGCTGCACCGAAAGCCCGCCGGCGATCGGCAGCGCGATCCATCGCGACGAAGCGTTCACCTCGCGCCCCAGCCCCGGGACGTACACCAGCCCCAGCACGCAGACCAGCCCGAACGCGACAAGCCCCGCCGCGGCAAGGCCCCGCCCGGGCGGACAGTGAACCGTGGACAATGGACAGTGGACAGTCGGAGCAACGCCCGGCGCGGCTCCGGATGTCCACTGTCCATTGTCCACTGTCCACTCTCGCCCCGCGAGTCGTCTGACCGGCGAGAACGCCGCCGCCGCGAACGCCCCGCACGCCACCACCATGTACACGGTGGAACGGGAGAAGATGATCGACCGCGGCGTGATGCCCTCGGCGTCTACCTCGGCCCCGATCGGCGAGACCGCCATCCCCGCCGAGTTCACCATGACCACGCCCAGCGTCAGCAGGGCGAGCACGCAGATCGCGATGGTCTGGCCGGCGCGGAGCATGGCGTCCCTGTGTATCGGGAGTCTCGCCGCAATCCCTGCAACGGCACGCAGCAGGCCCGGCGCAGGCTCAGCGGACGACCGCCAGCGGCACGCGCCGGTCGAAGTCCGCCACCGGACGGGCGATCAGGTCGTACCCCTCGCTCCCCACCACCACGCACCGCACCACCTCGCCCGGGCTGAGCCGCGAATCGGAGACAACGTAGGTGACGGCGTCGATCTGCGGGGCCTGGAACCGCGCTCGGGCTTGGAAACAGTGGACAGTGGACAGTGGAGAATGGACATCTGAGTCGGCGGCAGGCGGGCTGTCCGGGCTTCCGAATGTCCACTGTCCATTGTCCATTGTCCACTGTCCATCCACGAGGAGGTCGAGCCGCTCCCCGGTCTCCGTCGGACGCTTCGGATCGAACTTCGCGGCGAGGGCGGCCGCCCGCTCGAACGCGATCCGCTGCTGGAGCAGCAGCACCTCCGCCTTGCGACGGGTCTTGACCTCGCCCGCAACGGCGAGCGCCGGGTCGGCCTCCATCGTGCCCGCGGGGGTGCCCTCCTCGCGCGAGTACTCGAACACCCCCACCGCGTCGAACGCCGACTCCTCCACGAACGCCAGCAGGTCGCGGTGGTCGTCCTCGGTCTCACCGGGGAAGCCGCTGATGAATGTGGTTCGGATGGCGATGCCCGGCACCCGCTCGCGCAGCGTCCGGATGAGCCGGCGCTGCTGGTCCGCGGTCACGTTGCGACGCATCGCCGCGAGCATCCGGTCCGACGCGTGCTGGAGCGGGATGTCGATGTAGGGCAGTATCCGCCCGCGTGCGCACAGGTCCGCGAAGGCGTCGATGAACTCGTCGCGGAAGTTGGAGGGGTAGGCGTACATGAGCCGGATCCACGCCGCGCCGGCCGTCTCTTCCGCCGCGCGGTCGAGGGCGTCGAGCAGCGCGGGCAGCCCGCCCTCGAATCGGCCCATGCCCGGCCGCCAGCCTCGACCGAGGTCGTCCCCGTAACTCGTCGTGTCCTGGCCGATCAGGTTCAGTTCGAACGCCCCGTCGTTGAGCAGTTCGCGGGCCTCGGCGACGCAGCGCTCGACGGGCTTGGACCGCATCTTGCCGCGGATGCTCGGGATGGTGCAGAAGGCGCAGTTCTGGTTGCAGCCCTCGCTGATGCGGAGGTAGGCGTAGTGCCTCGGCGTGAGGCGCAGGCGGGCCGAGTCGTCCTCGAAGTAGCCGACACCCTTGCCGTCCTTCCCGTTGACCGTCAGGCCCACGGTGTCGCGCCCGCGCTCCTTCGCGGCCTGGAGCGCGTTCGCGGCGATCCAGTACGGCGGGCGTTGCTCGTCGAGCGTCACCCGCGTCGCGCCCGCGCCGCGCACGGCCTCGACGATCCGGTCGCGGTCGAAGACGCCGATCATCGCGTCGATGCCCGGCGCCCAGTCGAGCATCTTCGCCCGGTGCCGCTGCACCAGGCACCCCGCCACGATCACCCGCTTCACCAGGCCGCGCTGCTTGGCCCGCACCGCGTCGCGGATGACGCCGAGCGATTCCTGCTTCGCCGCTTCGAGAAAGCCGCAGGTGTTGATGACGACGGCATCCGCCGGCTCGATCCCGTCCTCGACCGGCCCGCCCCCTTCGACCGACAGCGCGTCGTCGTGGCCCCAATCGTGCGCCGAGGGGTCGTAGGAGACCGGGATCAGCCCGTCCTCGGCGAGCAGTCCGAGCATCTTCTCGGAATCGACGAGGTTCTTGGGGCAGCCGAGGCTGACGAACGACACCGTCCGAACGGTCGGTTCGGCAGTCTGCTTCCGGGTTGTGCGTCCGCCGCGGGGCATCAGACTGGGACTGTAGGCCCCGAGCGGGAAACCCCGGCGTTCAGGAGACGATCGGCGCGCCCGGGCGGCCCTCACGCACCAACCCCGCCATGCCCTCGGCCGGATAGTGCTGCTTCAGCGCGGCGACGAACGCCTCATGCTCGGCCGTCACCAGGTAGACCGCCTGCGCCAGCCGCCAGCCGACGAACTTCAGCGCTCGCGGCAGCGCTTCGCGGGTCGTGCAGACCACCAGTTCGCCCCCCTCGAACCGCAGCGGCAGCACGAAGAACTGCCACGCCTGCCGACGCTCGACCAGCGCGAGCGCCTCGAGGTCGATCGCCTCGGCGAGCGGGTCGATCCGCGGGGCGACGCCCGCGTACTGCTCCGCCCACGCGGCCTCGACGAGCGCGGGGTCCAGGCCGAACATGTCCTCCGCCAGCGCGCCGAACGGGCGGCCGCGCGTGCGCTGGGCGTCCAGCACCAGGTCGCGCTGTTCAGGGCTGAGCAGACCGCGTGTTACCAGCAGATCGCCGAGTCGGAGCGTCATGAAGGTCTCCCCTGCCGGATCGTGCCGGCGACGGCTCAGGCATCGACGCGCCGGGCACAGGGGTGGAGGACGGATGTCGCTCGCTCGCCGATCCCGTGCCGACCGCGATCCATGCGCGGGGAGGATCGGCTGGGCGAGGGCGGCGGAGCGTTCCGGCTGTGCGGGCGGTCATGCGGAATCGGTCGCCCAAACCGCTTGACAGCCCGTCGGCGTCAGGCGGCCGGTTCCACCGTCGAACTCAGGCCCCGCGCCCGAAGCCGATCCCGGTAGAACTCCGCACGCTCGAAGTGCGCCACCAGCACGACCGCACGACCGCGTGCGCTCGCTTCGTGCATCACGCTCTTGGCCTCGTCGGCGTCCAGCGGCGTCGAGTCCGTGATCGCTCGGATCACGAACCGTGCGTCGTGCGCGTTATCGTGCAGCAACAGCAGGTTGTAGGGCGGGAGACGGTCCAGCCTGCGCGGGCCGGAAGCCGCGGCGTTTTCGCGTGCGGCGGCGAGGTTCTTCGCGATCTGGCGCTTGCGTGCCTGCTCTTCCCGTTCCGGTTCGTCGGCCTGACGGCTCATGGCGTTCCCCTCCTGGGCGCCGGGGCGTTTGGCCTTCTGCAAACCTACCACGAGATCGGACCATCGCCACCCGCGACGACAGAATGTCCAGCGCCGACCCGTCCCGGGGCTTGCTCCCAAACCCCATCCACCCAAGGAGTTATGACCCGGGCCCCGGACCGCGCCCGGGGCCGGTGCGCCCGTCCGGGAACCGATGGGCAACAACGTCGTATAACCTGCTGTCCCGACGATGCTTCGGGCCGACTCCGGCCGCCGGATGACGGGGCAGTCTCTCAGCAGTTCGGCGTGCAACGGGTGGTCAGAGGTGAGCGGGCTGTGAATGTGCGCGCTCGCGCCAACCACGCTTTCTCCTCCAGCGACCCGTCCCGCCCACCGGCGGGCGGGTCGCGTTCCACTATTTGCCCACGCAGAACGACGCGAACACGCGCCCGATCACGTCGTCCGGCGTGATGTGCCCCGTCAACTCCCCGATCGCGTCCAGCGCGCCCCGCAAGGCGTCCGACACCAGTTCCGGCGCGCCGAACGAATGTGCATCGGTCGCCGCGAGAGCGCGCGCCTCTTCAAGCCCGCGCAGCGTGAGCGAGAGCGCACGCCGGTGCCGCGGCAGCATCGAGCCTGCGGGCGCGCCGACCGCGTCCGCGATCGCTCGGCGCAGCGGCCCCAGATTCCACCCGTCCAGCGCGCACACCGCCAGCCCGCCCACGCCCCGCCCTGGAAGGTCCGCCTTCGTGCGCACGCGGATCGTCGGCACGCTCCCGGGCACGCCCTCGACCGGCGCGAAGCGCCCGGTGGGATCGCAGTGGAGGACCGCTTCCGCCGCGCCGAGCGCGGCCCGCGCCGCACGCTGGGCCTCCGCGTCGATCGGGCCGTGGGTCGCCGTGTCCATCCCCGGCAGGTCGAGGAGGTCCACGGACGGCGCGCCCGGCGCATCGCGCGAGAGGTCGAGCGGTTCGCGCAGGGCGTCGCGTGTCGTGCCCGGCGCGTCGCTCACCACGGCTCGCCGTCTGCCCAGCAGGGCGTTGAACAGCGTGCTCTTGCCGGCGTTCGGCGGGCCGACGAGCGCGACCGATGCCCGTGCCGAATCACCGAGCCTCGCGGACGCGTCGCCGCGCAGTTCGACGCCGATCTCGGCGGCCAGGGTTCCCAGCCGCTCGCGCAGATCGGGCGGCGCGATCGGCACCACGTCCTCCTGATCGGTGAAGTCCACGCCCGCCTCGACGAGCGCGAGCAGCGTGGCGATCGACTCGGTCCATGCGCCGTACCGCTCGCCCGTGCGCCCGCCGAGCAGCCGCCGCGCCGCGTCGAGGTCCTCGGCCGTGCGGGCCGCGATCGTCGCCGCCACTCCCTCGGCCTGCGCGATCGTGAGGCGACCGTTCATGTACGCCCGAGCCGAGAACTCGCCCGGCTCGGCCAGCCGCACGCCATCGACGGCGAGCAACGACGCCAGCGTTCGCTCGACCAGCGCGGGGTTCCCCGGCAGTTGCACCTCGGCCGACTCTTCGCCCGTGTAGGACGCGGGCGCGACGAACCGGAGCACGAGGCACGGGACCGCGAGCCGATCCCCCACACGGAGCGAGCGCACGTGCACGCCCTTCAACCGCGGCGGCGCATCGGCGAGCACGGCGGCGAGCGCCCGTTCCACACACGTCCCGGAAAGCCGCACGATCGCCCTCGCCGACCGCCCGTGCGGCGACGCGACCGCCACAATGACGTCTCCCGTGCGCACGCCCGATCATTGGCCCGGCTCAGCGCCGCTTCTTGTAGCGGCGCGGGTTGTCGTCCGGCCGATCGCGTCCGGCCCGCGGATCGACGCGCTTCGCCGTTGGGCCGCCCCGGCGAGCCGCCTCCTGCTTCGCTCGCTGCTGCTCGGCGATCTCCTGGAGCCTCGCCATGAAGCCCGTCCGCTTGCCGCTCTTCTTTGCCCGGATCTTCTCGAGGTCGAGCAGGCCGTGCTTCTCGCAGTGCGCCCGGATCCACCGGCTTTCGAAGATGCCCAGCGTCGAGTTCGTGATGAAGTACAGCGACAGCCCGCTCGGCGCGTTGTACATGAACACCGGGAACATCACGACGGAAACGACCCGCATGATCTTCTGCTGCTGTTCCTGCTCGGGCGTCATCGCGGCCGAGGGCGGGGGCGTGAGGTACTTCTGGTGGACGTAGAACACGACGCCCAGCAGCAGCGGCAGCACGTTCAACGAACTGATCGCACCCATCAGCGGGACCGTGAAGATCGTGCGACCGAAGTAGATCGCGCGGTCAGGCTCGGACAAGTCGCCCAGGAACGACCACTGCGAGCCGGTGACGGCCTGGAAGACGCCGAAGAACGCCGGCTCGTGGCGCAGTTCGATCGCGAAGTAGAGCGTCGCGTACAGCGCGATCCAGACCGGGCTTTGCAGGAAGAGCGGCAGGCACCCGAGGAACCCGGCCGGGCTGACGCCCTCCTCGCGCCACAGGCGTGCCATCTCCTGCTGCATCCGCTGCTTGTCGTTGCGGAACTTCTCCTGGATGGCCTTCTGCTTGGGCGCGAGGCCCTGCATCTGCTTGCCGAAGCGCTGCATCCGGATCTGCGCGAACCGCGTCACGGGGTGCAGCAGCGTGCGCACCACCACCACGAGGAAGATGATCGCCAGCCCCCAGTCGTGCGTCAGCGAGTGGAGCAGACGCATGAGCGACAGCAGCGGCTCGGTGAGCCACGCGAACGTGCAGGCCGCGCACATGCCGCCGAAGTTGAAGACGACGATCCGATCGATGCCGAGCGCGGCCGCCGTCGGATGCGACCGGATCACGGGCCGGCTGAGCGGCCCCGCGTACAGCCCGAGGTCCACGGACGCCGCGCCGCCCGCGGGCACGACCTGCTCGCGCATGCCGAGCGAGAGCACCATCGCGGGGTCCGTGCCGCCCGTGTTCAGCACCACGCGGTCGATGCGCTCGACGGCGTCGAAGGTCTTGCGGGGCGTCTGCGCCGTCGCGTCGATCACCGGATGAACCACCACCCCGAAGTACCGGTTCGTCATCCCTGCCCAGACCAGTTCGTAGGACTTCTCCGCCGAGCGATCGTTCGGCCACAGGGGCGAGGGCAGCGTCTCGGGGTACAGGCCCGTCTGCTTGTCGCGCGAGCCGAGCGCCTTGTCGCGCGGCCAGAGGAAGTCGCTCGCCGAGACGAACTGCCGCGTCGGATCGACCGCGGGCGCGGCCAGGTACCCGAACCGCACGCGACGCTTGTCCCCGCCGTAGCCGAGGTGATCCTCGGGCAGGTCGCCCGGACCGAAGAGGCGGAGGCGGACGCGGACGGCGCGGTCGGTCAGGTTCTCGACGCGCTGGCTGAGCAGCACGTCGTTGGCGTTCTCGGCCAGCGTGTAGCGACGCTCGATGCGCAGCACGCGCCGACCCTCCGCGTCCTGCACGAACGCCTCGAACCGCCCCGGCTCGTTCTCCGACACCTGCCGCCAGAGCGGGCGGACCGCGTCCGCCAGCGGCACCAGCGCCCCGTCCACCTCGGCCGCGAGCGCGGCCATCGGCGCAACCGCCGCCGTCCGCGTCACCGCGTTGCCCTGCGCATCGACGCCCGTCCAGGTCACGCGCTGCTCGGCCTGCAACTCGACGAAGCGCTCGTCCTCGACCGGCTCGCGCTTCCTGGCGGCGCGGTCGGTCTTGATCGAGTCCAACTGGTCGGCAAGCCGGAGCGACCGCACCCCCGCTCCAAGAGTCGTGAACTCCAGCCGCATCTCGTAGGGCGAGTCGTAGCCCAGCCCGCCGAGCGGCGTGAACGACGCCGCCAGCGGGTCCCCCTCGAACGACTCGGCCCGAAGCCCCGTCGGCGGGGGCGCAGGCTCGGCCTGCGGAGGGGTCGCCGCCGGCGCGGGCGCGGGGCTCGGCGCCGGCGCGGGAGACGCGCCGGCGGCCTCCTGCGCGGGTTGCTGCTCCACCTGCGTCTGCGTCGCCTGCCGCGCCGCGCGCTGGTTGGCCGTGTTCCTCGCCACCGCGATCATCACGCCGATGCCGGCGATCATCACGACGACAGGCACGACAATGCGGAGCGGTCTGTTGCGGGTGGGCGGCATGGCTGAACGCGCGGAGCCTCCTCAGCGTCGGCGGGGGGCAACGATAGCCGGTCGTTCCGATCCCGGCGGGCCGGATTCCGCCCGCCGCTCAGCGGCCCTCGTAGAGCCGGTCCCCAAGCCAGTCGTGCAGCGACGGGATCGCCTTGATCTTCTTCGCCGTCGCGTCCACGTTGTACTCCACTCGCACGAACTGCGCCCGGTCCGGATGCAGCACGACGTAACTGGCGCGGGGGTCGTGGTCGCGCGGCTGGCCCACCGACCCGACGTTGATGATCGCCTTCTCCTCGTCCGCGAAGGTGTACGTCATCTCCCCCAGTTCCGCGGGCGGGTAGAAGTCCGGCTCGTTCGTGAACACCCCGGGGACGTGCGTGTGCCCCACCAGGCAGAGCCGGTCCACTCGCTCGAAGATCGCCTCCAGTTTGTCCGGGCTGGCGAGCGCATCGTCCGGGAAGATGTACTCGTTGATCGGGCGGCGAGGCGAGCCGTGCACCGCCAGGATCGGCACGGTCCCGCCCGGCGGCGTCTCCACGACGCGCACGCGAAGCCGACCCAGAAACTCATACCGCTCCGCCCGCAACGCCGGGTCCGGCTCGCTGTCGAACTGCTCGCGCGTCCAGTAGGCGGCCTGCTCCGCGCCCGGGTTGAAGTTGGTCGGCTCGTAGAGCACGCCGAAGTCGTGGTTGCCCATGAGCGACCAGGCGCAGCGCCGGCGGACCATGTCCACGCACTCGAGGGGGTCCGGACCGTAGCCCACGATGTCGCCCAGGCAGATGATCCGCTCGATGCCGCGCGAGTCGATGTCCGCCAGCACCGCCCGCAGGGCCTCGGCGTTGGCGTGGATGTCGCTGATGACGGCGGTGAGCACGGCTGGCTTTCTCGTCGCCCGCTCGCGGGGCGTCCCGGGGCCTCCGGGGAGCAGGCGGGCATCGTAGGGAACCCACCCCGGATCGGCAATCGGCCCAAAGACGAGGGTCCGTCCGACCGATCGTGGATGGGGGCGGAACGGGCCGCGCCGGGCGCGGTGGCGACGCGCAACGACGGCCCTAGCATGCCCGCACGGACGCCGCACGCGCGGCCACACGACCACACGCGGGGAGGAAGCACCGATGCCGGCCGCAGGGATCACCTACCAGCGCACGCGAGAGATGACCATCGAGGAACTCCTCCTCGAGAACCGGATCGTCTTCCTCGCCAGCGACATCAACCACGTCTCCGCGTCTCGCGTCATGATGCAGATGCACTACCTCGAGCATCAGAAGCGCGGGCAGGAGATCAACTTCTACATCAAAAGTCCCGGCGGCAGCGTGGACGACACGCTCGCCATCTACGACACGATGCGGCTGCTGGCGTCGCCGGTGGCGACGTACTGCATCGGGTACGCCTACTCCGGCGCGGCGCTGCTGGTGACGGCGGGCGTGAAGGGGCGGCGGTTCATCCTCCCGCACGCCAAGATCATGATCCACCAGCCCTACGGCGGCGTGACCGGTCAGGCCGAGGACATCCGCATCCAGGCGGAGCAGATCATCAAGGCCAAGCGGCAACTCAACGAGATCTTCTCTCGGCACACCGGTCAGGACGTCGAGCAGATCCGGCGCGACGCCGAGCGCGACAAGTACTTCTCCGCGGAGGAGGCGGTCGCGTACGGGCTGGTCGACGAGGTCCTCAAGGAACCGCCCAAGGAAGCCAACGTCGCCCGCTGACCCGCCCGAGCACCACCGGATCGCCAGTCGAACGCACCGAGAGCAGGACACGCCCCATGTCGAGTTACCTCGTTCCCATCGTCATCGAGAAGACCTCCCGCGGCGAGCGGTCGTACGACATCTACTCGCGCCTGCTGAAGGACCGCATCATCTTCCTCGGCGGTCCGATCATGGACGAAATGGCGAACCTCGTCGTCGCCCAGTTGCTCTTCCTCGCCAACGAAGACCCCAAGAGCGACGTCCACCTCTACATCAACTCGCCCGGCGGCAGCGTGACGGCGGGGCTGGGCATTCTCGACACCATGAACTTCATCGCCCCGGACGTCTGCACGTACGTGATCGGGCAGGCTGCGAGCATGGGATCGGTGCTGGCGTGCTCCGGCGCAAAGGGCAAGCGGTTCGCCTTGCCCAACGCACGCAACCTGCTGCACCAGCCGCTGCTCTCGGGGGTGATGGAGGGCCAGGCGACGGACATCGAGATCGAGGCCCGCGAGATGCTCCGCCTGCGCGACCGCATCTACGAGGTCTATGTCCAGGCGACGGGCCAGCCGAGGGCGCGCATCGAGGAAGACCTCGACCGCAACAAGTGGCTGGACGAGAAGGAAATGCTCGCCTACGGCCTGATCGACGCGGTGCTCGAGTCCATGCCCCAGCACCGACGCGAACGCCACGACGACGAGTGACCGACGCGCTCACGGCAGCGCGAACCGCCCGCACATCGCCCGCACGTCCTCCCGCGCCGCGGCGCACACGCTCGCCTCGCCGGCCGCGCCGAGCACGCGGTCGATCAACCCCGCGACCGTCGCCATGTCGCTCTCGCGCAGGCCGCGGGTGGTGACAGCGGGCGTGCCGAGGCGCAGGCCGCTGGTCACGCGGGGCGGTCGCGGGTCCTGGGGAATGCCGTTCTTGTTCGTGATGATGCCCGCCGATTCGAGCCACTTCTCCGCGTCCGCGCCGGTCAGGTTCTCGTCGCGCGTGCGCAGGTCCACGAGCATCAGGTGGTTGTCGGTGCCGCCGCTGGTGATGCGGTAGCCGCGCTCGCGCAGCGCGCCGGCGAGGGCACGGGCGTTGCGGACGACCTGTCGCTGGTACTCCTTGAACTCCGGCTTGAGGGCCTCGCCGAACGCGACGGCCTTCGCGAACACCACGTGCATCAGCGGGCCGCCCTGCATCCCGGGGAAGACCGCCCGGTCGATCTTCTTCGCGATCTCCTCGTCGTCGGTCAGGATCAGCCCGCCCCGCGGGCCGCGCAGCGTCTTGTGCGTCGTCGTCGTCACCACGTGGCAGTGCGGGAAGGGCGACGGGTGCTCGCCGGTCGCCACCAGCCCGGCGATGTGCGCGATGTCCGCCATCAGGATCGCGCCGCACTTGTCCGCGATCTCGCGGAAGCGGGCGAAGTCGATCACGCGCGGGTAGGCGGAGTAGCCGCACATGAGCAGTTTCGGCTTGTGCTCCATGCACAGGGCCTCGGCGGCGTCGTAGTCGATCTGCTCGAAGCGCGGGTGGGCGGCGTCGTAGTGCAGCGGGTAGAAGACGGGGTTGAACCACTTGCCGCTGAGGTTCACCTTCAGCCCGTGCGAGAGGTGCCCGCCGTCGGCGAGGACGAGCGATGCGAAGGTGTCGCCCGGCTGGAGCAGGGCGAGGAAGACGGCCGCGTTCGCCTGCGCCCCGGAGTGCGGCTGGACGTTCGCGAACCGGCACCCGAAGAGCCGCTTCGCACGCTCGCGGGCCAGTTCCTCGGCCTGGTCGTGGTAGACGCACCCGCCGTAGTACCGCGCCCCCGGGTAGCCCTCGGCGTACTTGTTCGTGAAGCACGTGCCCATCGCGTGCATGACGGCGGGCGAGACGTGGTTCTCGCTGGCGATCAGTTCGAGCGTCGTGGCCTGGCGATCCTGCTCGCGCCAGAGGATGGCGGCCGCGTCAGGGTCACGCTCGCGCAGCAGCCCGAGCACGTTGTCGGCGATGGGGTCGTGAGGCATAGCGGGATGATACGGACGGCGTTCACCGGGCGAACTGGCTCAGGCCATATCGCCAGCCAGCGCCAGCGGCCTGACCATCCCCGCGGCCTCTTCCGCTCGCGGCGGGTTGGCCAGGTCGATCGGCAGGTACACGCCGCGGGAGTGGTCGCTGTTCAGCACCACCGCGCAGGGGGGCACGACGAGGACGCCGTTGTCGGCCTTCTCGTGGCCCAGCACGAACAGCCCCACCCCCCACCGCTCGACGAGGTCCTCCAACTGGTCCGCGTCGTAGCCCCGCCCCCAGACCATGACGTGCGCCGAGCCGACCCGCGGCTGGTAGTCGTCGTCGGTCAGGTCGCGGTCGAGGATGGTCGTGTCGAATCGGCCCATCCCCGCCGGCCCGGGCAGGCTGTGGGCGCACAGCACGTCGCCGCGCGGCCCGCGGCAGCGCAGGGCGAGGGGCATCGACCGGATGAACCGCTCGACCGCGCCGGCGACGCGCTCCCACTCGCCGCCGAAGACGTAGGCCATGCCGTCGTTGAAGGCGTCCACGCAGCGGACGCCGTCCTTGACGATCCCCGCGCCGATGATCTGGCTCAACTCGTGGTTGGCGAGCAGGGCGTGGACGCGCTCGGGAAACTCCACCTTGAGTTGTGCCACGCGCGCCAGCGCGCGGTAACTGAAGTCCAGCCCGTTGACGAGCCGGTCGGCGTGGATGACCTCGTGGAGCGTCAGGTGCGGCCCCGGCTCGCCCGGCGACGCCGGGTGGTCCATGCGCGCCGCCTCGACGAGCCGCTCGAGGTGGAACGGGTTGTCGTGCAGATCGCCCGTAGCGATCAGGGTGCCGGGGGCTTCGATCACGTCGATGGATTTGCGCCGGCACACGGCGTCGCGGTTGGCTTCCGCCCCGCGCTCGAAGAGGCGGCAGACCGCGTCCGGGTCCTGGAGGTCGGGGGCGCGGAGGATCGCTAGTCCTCCTCGTCGTCGATCGCGCCCGCGGCCATGGCCGTCGCCGCGTTCAGGATGCCCCGGACGAGGTTCAGGCGATCCTGGACCTCCTTCATCGTCTCGGGGCGCTTGTCGGGGTCGATCTCGACGCACTGCATGATGAGGTCGTTGAGTTTGGGGTGGATGCGAGGGTTCAGCTCGATCGCGGGCTTGGGCTTGGCGACGAGGTTGTCATCGAGCGAGCCGACGAGCGAGTCGCCCTTCGCCAGCGCGGTCGGGATGTGCTGGCGCGTCAGCACCCAGTACATCGTGGCCCCGAGGTTGTAGACGTCCGTCTTGGGTGTGATGGCCCGGCGGTGGACCTGTTCCGGGGCGATGTAGTCCGGGGTCCCCTGGATGCGGGGCTTGACGGTGCCGGAGGAGCACGACTGCCCGAGGTCGATGATCTTCACCACACCGCCCTCGGAGACGACGATGTTGTTGGGCTTCATGTCGGCGTGAACGAACCCGCGTCCGTGCATGTGGGCCATGGCCGCCGCGGCCTGCTCGAAGATGGTGCACGCCTCCTCGAAGGTCTGCGGCGGGTGGCGGTCGAGGCTCACCCCGTCGACGAACTCCATGACGAGGTACAACTCCTTGACGGCCAGGAAGGACCCCTTCCTGATGAGCCGCTCGATCTTGCGGATGCCGGGGTGGTCCAGTTGCCGGGCGACCTTGTACTCGGTCTCGGTCTGGTCGAGGAATCGCTGGTCCTTGTCCGTCTGCTTCTCGACGTGCTTGAGGGCGACGATCTGCTTGGACTTGGGGTCCTGCACCAGGTAGATGACGGACGCCGCCCCCCGTCCGATCTCGGACAGCACGCGGTAGCCCTCGACGACGTCGCCCTTCTTCTTCACCGGCACGGATGAGGTGTCCTCTGCCATCGTCGAACCCCCGCGACAGACGGGGGCCGCTCCTCCGAAACCCCGCCGGACGACAGACCGGCGGTGTGCCTGGTGCCCGGACGCCGCCCGAAAGACGACCCGGATCGGCCCATGGACCGGAGGGCGGCGTGTACGCGGCCTCCCCTTTCGGGCGACCGGACCCGATCTTAGCAGCAACGATGCCCGCTGTGAGGCCTCGCCGGCGTCGTCCGGCGATACGCGTGCAATCCCGCGTCAGCGACGGGCGTCGACCTGCTCCCGGAACGCTGCCGCCGGGAAGAGACGCCCCGGCCCGCCCGAAGGCGAGACATCCGACGCGAAGACGATCCGCTCCGGCGGGATGCCCAGGTCGCGGGCAAGCACGCCCACGAGTTCGACGAGGCGCGACATCTGGGCGTCCGTGAACGACCGCCGGTCCCCGTTGCCGACGAGGCAGATGCCGATCGCGTGCTGGTTGTACCAGTCCGCGTCCGGGCCGCCCGTGTGCGCCCCGGCCTGCTGTTCGAGCCACCGGTAGCCCACGTGAATCTCGCCGTCCGATAGCCCGTTGCCGTTGCCGATCACGAAGTGGTAGCCCAGGCCGCGCAGGTTCCGGGCCTTGTGCTCCTGGTCGATCGACGACGCGGTTCCGAAGGGCGAGCCCGACTGCTCGATGACGATCGCCTGCCAGCGGCCGCGGTCAAGCGGCTGCCGGGGCGCGAGGACGACCTCCATCGAGGCAGGCCCCGTGGCGGCGGCGAGGGCGGGGAGCGTCAGGCCGTCGAAACGCGGGGCCGGGCCGCCGTCCAACGCGAGCAGCGCCCCGCTCACGCCCGTCATCGCGGCCAGCAGCGACAGCCAGACCGTCCTGGAACGGCGGCTCATGCGGGTCGTGCTGCGGTCGGCCTTCATGCCCCTCGGCTCCATCTCACGGATTCATCATCGGCGAAGACTACCAAACGATCGGGCCTGCGGCGTGCGTTTCGTTGGAATTCGCGCGGGATCGACGCGAGTTTCTGACGGTCGCGCCGCGCGATGATCCGCCCGTCACTCGGTCGCGAGCAGCCGCCCGCGCAGGTTGGGGATGCGCCGCCCGAACTCGTCCTCTAGGTATTGCGGTGGGTACTGCCCGCGCACCAAGTCGTAGCGGCTGTACTGGCTCCGAGGGTCGCGCGCGTTGATCGGCGACTGGTGGCACGCGGGCAGCGAGGCCGCACAAAGCCCGAGAAAAACCGCCCAAAGCACGAGCGACCGATGCGCGCTGATCGCGCCGACTCTGCGCTGCGGATCGGGATGGCTGCGGGTACCGGTCGCCATAACGAACGCCGGCAGTCTACCACCCAAGGCCCTGGGTGGCGGCTGCCGGCTGTCCGTTCGGAGAGAAACAGCAAGGAGGAGTCAGGACGAGCGTCTCGGCTCTGCCCGTGGATACGAGCGTGAGAGGCGGCCCGTTCGTGCCCGCGGCTGACTTTCTCATCGCCGCGGCTCTCCACGAAGATCGAGGCGCCCGGCTGAATCGACCACCAACTCACCCTTGCCGATCATTTGCCGAACAGCCTCGTACATCGCCACCGACGCGGCGTTCGCCAGATTCAGCGATCGCTCCCCAGCCAGCATCGGGATCGAGAGCGCCCGGTCGGCGTGCGCCCACAGGATCGTGTCCGGAAGACCCGTGCTCTCACGCCCCAGAACCAGGTGGTCGCCGCGGCGGAAGTCGGCCTCGAAGAGCGTCCGCCGAGCCTTCGCCGAGAACAGCCACACTCGCCCCGGTCGCTCGCGACTCAGGTACTCTTCCCACGAGGGGTGCTCGCGCAGCATCAGCCGCGGCCAGTAGTCCAGCCCGGCCCGGCGGCAGGCGTGCTCCGTGATCTCGAACCCGAGGGGATGGATCAGGTGCAGCGCGGCCCCGACCGCCACGCAGGTCCGCCCGATCGTCCCCGTGTTGTTCGGGATTTCCGGCTGATGGAGCACGACATGGAGCAGCGGCGAAGTCAGACCCGCTCCGCGATCGGATTCCGCTGCCCCCACTCCGTGACTCCGTCACTCCATCGGCCTCAGCCGCCCTTCGACCGGATGTACTCGGCCTCCGCACGACGGCGGGCCGCGATGCCCGGATCGTCGCGGATCACGCGGTCGAGCGCGGAGCGGAAGGCCGGGCTGACCGGGTTGCCCCAGTACCGCACCAGCCCGTCCGAACTCGCCAGCACGGCGTATGGGATCGGGATCTTCGGCGAGCCGTATCCCTGCCGCGAGGGCACGGAGGCGAGGCTTGTCCCCGCGATATCGAGCAACAGGGCGTGGTCGAGTTGCCGGGCGTTGCGGAACTGCGTCATCCGTGTCGTCAGCACCGCCGGGTCATTCTTCGTGTCCTGCTGCTGCTGCCAGCCGCGGTTCTCGTCCTCCAGCGGGACGAGCGCCCCGACGACCACCAGGTCCCGCCCCATCTGCCGCTGGAGGCGGTCCATGTCGGTCATGATCGAGTAACTGTCGCGATCGTTCGGATTCCAGAAGTACACGACCACGGCCCGGCCGGCCGTCGCGGGTGGCGCGGGGTGGTAGCCCTCCTTCGGCAGCACCAGCAGCGAAGGCTCCTGAGGCTGCTGCTGCCCGCGGTTCTGATCGTCCTTCGGCGGCGTCGGCCAGGTCGTCGCCTCGTAGGCCGCCTTCGATGGCGGCATGAACGGCACCTCCGGCAGCGTGCGGAGATCGATCTGCGAACGGATCGCCTCGGTCCGGCGGGCCTCCGTCTCGCGCCGCTTCGCCTCGTCCGCGAGACGACCGCGGATGCCGGCCGCTTGCTCGACCGTCTCGCCCAGCGTCGCCCGAACCGCCGTCTCGACCGACTCGGTCACGATGTCCGCGTATCGCAACTGCCCCGCACGGTCGATCACGTAAAAGTCCGGGTCCTGATCCACGAGGAGCGCCTCTCGGAACTTGCTCTCCGCGTCGTGCGCGAGCAGGAACTTGACCCCCGCCCGCTCGGCCGCCTTCAGCCCCTCATCCCATCCTGCTGCATGGTGCACGCCGACGATGATCAGTCCCTCGCTCTCGTAGTTATCGTGCAGCCGCTTCACCATCGGCAGCACGCGCGACGCGACAGGGTTCCACCCGGCCCAGGTCATCACGACCACGACCTTGCCGTTCGTCGTCTCGCTCGTCAGCGCGTCCCCGTTGGTCCACGAGGAGAGCAGGTTCCAGTTCGCGCCGTCGAACGGCGCCAACTCCATGTTCGTCAGCCGCCCGAGCCGATCGCCCGTGCTCTCACGGATTACGCCGTCCTGGCCAGAGGCGGGAACGGAGAAGAGGGCGGCAGCCAGCAGCAGGCTCGGGATTCTCATGGCACGAGGCTCCTTCCAGCGGGAGTGTCCGGACGGATCGCCGCCAACAGGATAGGGGCACGAATCGACCGCCACACCCTCGCTCCCGTATAGACGCCGCTGGACGCCCGAGGGTTCCCCCTTTATCTACCGGTAGGCGCTGCCAGGCGGTGCAGGGCGATCGCCACGGCCACGGCCGCGTTGAGCGAATCGACGGCCGGGGCGATCGGGATGCGAACCCGCAGGTCCGACGCCGCCAACGCTCGCTCGCTCAACCCGTGCCCTTCGGCCCCCACCAGGAGCGCGGGCTTGAAGCCGGACGAGGACGCCGCCCCTTCAACCGCTCCGTCAATCGGCAGGGCGTCGGCGTCGGGCGTGAGCGCGATCAGCGTGAACCCGCCGTCTCGAACCGCAAGGAGCGCCTCGGGCCAAGGCTCGACCCGAGCGAACGGAACCAGCAGCGCGCACCCCATCGACACGCGCAGGCACTTGCGATAGAGCGGGTCGCAGCAACGCGGTCCGAGCAGCACACCCGCCCGCTCCGGCCCCGCCAGCGCGGCCGCGCTCCGGAAGATCGACCCGAGGTTGTCGTGGTTCGACAACTCCTCGGCCACGACGAGCGCGGACACCCGCCGAACCACCGACGCCGCATCCATCGGCTGCCCGACCCGCCCGCACGCGAGCACGCCCCGGTGCAGATCGAAGCCGACGACCGCCTCGACGGCCTCACGCGAGGCCGCGTAGACCGGCACGCCGTCCGGCAGCGAGGCGAGCGCATCGGCCATGCTCAGGAGGCGGTTGTCGGCGACCAGCACGGAGACCGTCTCGAACCGCGATCGTAACAGCGTGCGGACGACCAGTTCCCCTTCCGCCATGAACAGGCCGCCGGGAAGTCCGATGCCCCCCTCGGCCCGCGCCCGCAGCCACTGGTCCTTCTGGTTGCGGTAGACCGCGACGCGCGGGTCGTCCGCGTCGGCGATGCGTTCGAGCCGTGCGTAGAGAGCCTCGGGAATCTCCACGCCAGAGGCTAACCCGCCCGACCGATAGAGAAGGGGCGCGGGGTCGTGCGTGCGACGGCAGGCCGTAGACTCCCGCCCGCACGTCGCGGCCCGGAAAGGACTCATCGCGTGGAATGGTGGCAGGCGATCGTGCTCGGGCTGGTCGAGGGGATCACGGAGTACCTGCCCGTCAGTTCAACCGGCCACCTCATCCTCGCCTCGGGGCTGATGGGCCTTGACGAGCCGCCGGAGACGAAAGCGGCGGTCGATGCCTTCAACATCGTCATCCAGGGCGGGGCGATACTCGCCGTGCTCGGCTTGTACTGGCCCAGCGTGCGGCGCATGATCGTCGGCGGCCTCGGGCTGCTTCGCATCGGGCGGGGCGACGCCGCCGGCCTGCGTCTCGGCATCAACGTGGCGGTGGCGTTCGTGCCCGCCGCCGCCCTCGGCGTTCTGCTCGACGACTGGATCGAGTCCCACCTCTTCAGGACCGGACCGGTGCTGGCCGCGCTCGCGCTGGGCGGCGTCTTCATGATCGCGCTCGACCGCTGGCGACTGCGGGCCGCACGCGCCGCGGAGAACAGCGACGCCAGGGACGGAGAGCGACTCGCCCGCATGGGCCGCGACCTGGAGCAACTCACGCCGGCGGGCGCGCTGCTCATCGGACTCATGCAGTGCGTCGCCATGTGGCCCGGCACCAGCCGATCCATGATGACCATCGCCGGCGGCGTGCTGATCGGCCTCAAGCCCCGCGCGGCGGCGGAGTTCTCGTTCATCCTCGGCCTGCCCACCCTCGGCGGCGCGTGCGCCTACAAACTCGCCAAGAACCTGATGGAGGCGCGCGAATCGGGCGGACCGACGCTGTTCGACACCATCGGCGTCGCGCCGTGCGTCATCGGCATCGTCGTCGCCACCGCCTCCGCCGTCGTCGCCATCCGCTGGCTGGTCGGATTCCTGAACCACCACGGCCTCGCGCCGTTCGGGTGGTACCGCCTCGCCCTCTGCGCCGTCCTCGGGGCTGCCATCGCCGCCGGACTCGTGAGGATCGGAGAAGGAGCAGCAGAACAACAGAGCATCAGAACCGCAGATTCCGAGGTCGAAGTCGTAACCCGATCCCCCGACGCCGCACGTTCTCCAACTGCTGATCTGCTGATCTGCTGATCTGCTGCTTTGCTATTCTTCCGATTTGCCCTTTTCCGCTTTGCGATCTGCTATTTTCCATGGACACCTCCTTCCCCAAAGACCGCATCCGCGTCGTGCTGCTCGAGGGCGTGCATCCGGCGGCCGTCGAGGCGTTCACGCGCGATGGGTTCCGCGTCGAGGCCGAGCGCGGCTCGCCCGACCTGGCCCGCCTGCGCGAGATGGTCGAGTCGGCACACGTCGTCGGCCTGCGCTCGAAGACACGGCTGAACGCGGAACTCATAGCCGGGGCCCGGCGGCTGCTCGCCGTCGGCTGCTTCTGCATCGGCACCGACCAGGTGGACCTGCGCGCCGCCCGCTCGCGCGGCGTGCCGGTCTTCAACTCGCCCTTCAGCAACACGCGCTCCGTCGCCGAGCTGACCATCGCCGAGATCGTCATGCTCTGCCGGCGGACGATCGAGAAGAACGCCCAGATGCACGCCGGCACCTGGGACAAGAGCGCGGCCGGGGCACACGAGGTCCGAGGACGGACGCTCGGCATCGTCGGCTACGGGCACATCGGCTCGCAGGTCTCCGTGCTCGCCGAGGCGATGGGGATGCGGGTGCTCTTCTTCGACACCGCCCCTCGCCTCGCCCTCGGGAACGCCGAGCGCGTGGGATCGCTCGGTGAACTGCTCGAACGGAGCGACGTGGTCACGCTGCACGTCCCCGCCACGGCACAGACAACGGGCATGATCGGGCGCGACGCGATCGCGCGGATGCGCCCGGGCGCGATGCTCATCAACAACGCCCGCGGCTCGCTCGTGGACCTGCCCGCCCTGCGCGAGGCGATCGGGGCAGGCCGGGTGGGCGGGGCCGCGCTGGACGTTTTCCCCGAGGAGCCGGCGGCGGCGGGCGAATCGTTCCGCTGCGAACTCGCGGGCCTGCCCAACGTCATCCTCACGCCGCACGTCGGAGGCAGCACGGCGGAGGCGCAGGAGGCGATCGGGCGGGACGTGGCCTCGAAACTGATCGCGTTCGTGAACGCGGGTTCGACGGCGGGCGCGGTGAACCTGCCGCAGGTGGACCTGCCGCCGCAGCCGCACCGCACGGGCGAGTCCGCCGAGGCGACCCACCGCGTGCTGCACCTGCACCGCAACGTGCCGGGCGTCCTCTCGAAGATCAACGCCCTGCTCGCCGCCCGCGGCATCAACGTCCGCTCGCAGCGCCTGGAGACGGACTCGGAACTCGGCTACGTCGTGCTGGACGTGGACCCGACGGAGTCCGCGGCGGCCCTCGAAGAGTTGGAGTCGATCCCGGAGACTGTGCGGACGCGCGTGCTGTGGTGAGGGACATGTGGCAAGAGTGGCGACACGCTCGACTGCCGAAACCGCGCGTCTGACTATCGCTTTGGTACGAACCCGCTTTGATCTTCAGCCGGAGCGCGGTGGATCAGAACAGACCACTGCCCTCGGTCAGACTCTGAAACTGTTCTTCCGAGATTTCCGCAAGAGTCTGCACTGGGAACATGCCGGCGACCGGTCTGTCGCGCGGCTCGGTTTGCCACTTCACGCGAAGGAATCGCGAGTGCCGAATATGCGGGTTTCGTTTTGGCGCATACTCGGCCCTAGCGAGGACTCTCCCGACGCCGGCCAGCGTCTTTCTTCCTCTCCGTGCGATGATGTAATCCCCCTGCTGTATCTCACGGTGGAAACTCAAGAGCATGTTTGCGATAAGCCCCGCAGCCCGAATGGGCTTGTCAAAGGCGGTGCTCTTGATGGCCGCAATAACTTCATCTCTCGTCATGCCCTCAATATCACCAAGTTCGTGCCAACCAATAGAAATCATGTTGTTGGCAAGATCGAAGTCCCAGACTTTGTCGAAAACATCTGACGGCTTGGATGCCGCTGGCGAAATCACCCAGTAACGCGACATACTCTGTCCCTCCTTGGGGTTCCAGTGCCAGGTGTCAGTGTCGACAATACCTACTCATGGGAGCTCTGAACAACCGCGCAACCGTTCACGGGTTTGATGCGTATGAGTGTGCGTCGTGACGGAACGCGTCGGTGTGGCGTGTGGCACGCCGTGAGGAGCATGGTCATGGCCGAGCGACGGAAC
>Ga0226835_1000532_pt1 | contig 39281 bp, 43 predicted proteins | sample LAC_MetaG_1_FD_163627 | JGI IMG/M metagenome (GOLD analysis project Ga0226835, IMG submission 163627) | Anaerobic ammonium oxidizing microbial communities from anammox membrane bioreactor (MBR) in UC Berkley, California, United States -... | ecosystem: Engineered > Bioreactor > Anaerobic >...
GGTCGCCGATCCCGGCGGCGAAGTTCATGGCCCAGCGAGGCTCGACAATCTCGCTCACCGGCTCCCCGGCGAGTCCGGCATATCTGGTATCAAGCGGCAAATCTCATGCTCCTTGCTGTGGTGGCCCGGCGTGAAGCTCAGTGCGTGTGCGGAATGGGATTCTTCGCGGTGGAGACGAACCGTCGCGCCTCCTCCTCGGAGAGCCCGGCCAGCTCCGTCAGCACGGACAGCGTGTCGGCGCCGGCCACTACCGTGGCGGGCGGGTCGAGCTCCATCGGAGGATCGAGGCGGATCGGGTTGCCGGCGACCTTCCAGCGGCTGCCGCCGGGGGCGATCACGTCCTCGATCATGTCGCGGCTGCGGGCCTGTTCGCACTGGAGCGCCTCGGAGGCCGCGCGCACCGGCGCCGCGGGGATGCCGGCGTTGGCCAGCTCGGCCGCGATGTCGTCGCGCGACCGCTCGGCGAGCCAGGGCAGCAGCACCGGCTCGATGAGCTCCTTGAAGTTGGTGGCGCGGCCGCTGCCGCTGTTGAGGCGCTCGTCCTTGCCCATCTCCGGGACGCCCATGATGTCGCACAGGCTTTCCCACTGCCGGTTCGGGCCGACGGCGATGCACACCCAGCCGTCCCTGGCCGGGAAATAGCCGTAAGGCGCGAGGTTGGGGTTGATGCGGCGGCCGTAGACCAGCTCCTCGCCGGTCATCGAGGCCACGCCCACCGCCATCTCGTTCAGCGACAGCATGGAATCGTACATGGCGATGTCGACGACGCTGCCCTTGCCGGAGACGCCGCGCCGCAGCAGCGCCATGAGGATGCCGGCCACGGCGTGCATGGCCGGAAAGAGATCCCCGAGCGCCGGCCCCGAGGTGCGCGGCGGCTGGTCGGCCGTCGGCACCTGCGACAGCACGCCCGCCATGGCCTCGGCGACGAGGTTGAAGGCCGGCCACGTCCTGTTGGGCGCCTCGGTCTGGCCGAAGCCGGAGATGGAGCAGAACACCAGGCGCGGGTTTGCGGCCATCAGCACGTCGGGCCCGACGCCGAGCTTGTTCATGACGCCGGGACGATAGTTCTCGACCACGACGTCGGCCGCCTTGGCCAGCCTGATGAAGGCGTCGCGGCCTTCCGGCGAGCGCAGGTCGAGGCACACGCTGCGCTTTCGCCGGTTCAGCCGCAGGAAATAGCCGCTGACGCCCTCGCCGTTGGCATCCTTGAGCATGGGGTGGAGGCCGCGGGTCTCCTCGCCGTCGACGGGCTCGACCTTGATGACGGTGGCGCCGGCATCGGCCAGCATCATCGTGGCGTAGGGGCCGGACATGAAGCGCGTCAGGTCCAGAATGACCACGTCCTTAAGGGGCGCCGGTTCCGCCATTGGATTTATCCTCCGTGTGAACTGTTGAGACGTTTGCGGACCCCGGCCGGATCCTGCCGGCAAGGATGTCCTCGACATAGTGGCAGGCCGCCTTGCGGCCCGGTGCGATCTCGCGCAGCGCCGGCCGCTCGCTGTCGCAGCGCGACGCCTGGCGGAACGGGCAGCGGGTGTGGAAACGGCATCCCTTGGGCGGGTCGACCGGCGACGGCAGGTCGCCGCCCAGGATGATGCGCTGCCGATGACCCTGCACCGCCGGGTCGGGGATCGGCACCGCCGACATCAGCGAGATGGTGTAGGGGTGCAGCGGCTGGCTGTAGAGCGCGTCTGACGGCGCCTCCTCGACCATCGAGCCGAGATACATGACGCCGACGACGTCGCTGATGTGACGCACCACGGCGAGGTCGTGGGCGATGACGATATAGGTCAGGCCGAGCTCCTTCTGGAGATCCTCCAGAAGGTTGATGACCTGCGCCTGCACCGAGACGTCGAGCGCCGAGACCGGCTCGTCGGCCACGATCAGGTCAGGTTTCAGCGCGATCGCCCGCGCGATGCCGATGCGCTGGCGCTGGCCGCCGGAGAACTCGTGCGGGTAGCGTCCGGCGGCGGAGGTCGGCAGGCCGACCATATCGAGAAGGGTGCGCACCCGCGCCGAGCGCGCGGCGGCGCCGTTCTCCAGCCCGTGGACCTTCAGCGGCTCGGTCAGCGCCGCCTCCACGGTCTGGCGCGGATTGAGGCTGGACATCGGGTCCTGGAACACCATCTGCATGCGCACCCGCATGCGCCGCATCTGCTCGGCGGCGAGGTCGCTCAGGTCCGTGCCGTCGAAGCGCACGCTGCCGCCGGTCGGCTCGACCAGCCGCAACAGCGCGCGGCCGAGCGTCGACTTGCCGCATCCCGACTCGCCGACGAGGCCGTAGGTGCTGCCCCTCGGCACGGTGAAGGAGACGCCGTCGACGGCCTTGATCGCGCCCACCTGCCGCTGCAGGAGAATGCCGCTGCGGATCGGGAAATGGACACGGACGTCGCGCGCTTCGAGCAGGCTCATGACACCCCTCCGGACCGGGCCTGATGCTCCTGGGGATGAACGCAGCGGTGCCGGTGGGCGGCGCCGGCGGCCTGCAATTCGATGAAGCCGCCGAGGCATCCATCCACAGCGAAGTCGCAGCGCGGCGCGAAGGCGCAGCCCTGCGCCCACGGCAGCGCGTTCTGCGCCGAGCCGGGAATGGGCCGCAGCGGCTCGCCGCGCGGATGGTCGAGCCTCGGGACCGAGGCGAGCAGGCCGCTTGTGTAGCGATGGTGCGGGCGGGCGAACAGCGCCTGCTTGGGCGCCGTCTCGACCAGGCGGCCGCCATACATGACATTGACGTGGTCGCAGATGTCGGCCACGACGCCGAGATCGTGCGTAATCATCACCATCGCCGAGCCGGTCTCGTGCATCAGGTGCTTGAGCAGGTCGATGATCTGCGCCTGGATGGTGACGTCGAGCGCCGTCGTCGGCTCGTCGGCGATGAGCAGGCGCGGCCGGCAGGCGAGCGCGATGGCGATCAGTACGCGCTGGCGCATCCCGCCCGAGAGCTGGTGCGGATACTCCCCCAGCCGGCGGGCGGGATCGGAGACGCCGACCTGCCGCAGCAGATGCTCGGCGACCTCCGTGGCCCGGGCTTTCGTCAGCCTGCGGTGCCGGAAGAGAACCTCGGTGATCTGCGTGCCGATCCGAACCACCGGGTTGAGGGACGACATCGGGTCCTGGAAGATCATCGCCATGTCGCGGCCGCGGATGTCGCGCAGCTCCCGGTCGGAAAGCTTGAGGATGTCGCGGCCGTCGAACACGATCTCGCCGCTGACGGAGACGCCGCGCCGCGGCAGCAGGCCCATGACCGCCAGCGAGGTGACGGACTTGCCGCAGCCGGATTCGCCGACGAGGCCGACCGACTCGCCCTGATCGACCGTGAAGCTGAGGCCGTCGACGGCGCGCACCGGCTTGCGGCCCTCGCGCGAGAAGGTGACGGACAGGTCGCGGACTTCGAGGAGAGCCATGGTTCAGCGCCTGTATTTGGGATCGAGAGCTTCGCGCAGCTGCTCTCCGAACAGGGTGAAGCCGAGGGCGGACAGGACGATGGCGGTGCCCGGCAGGATCGCCAGCAGCGGCGCGGTGGCGAGCGCGTGCTGCGCGTCGGTCAGCATGCGCCCCCATTCCGGCGTCGAGGGGTCGGCGGCCGACAGGCCGAGGAAGGCCAGGCCCGCCGCGTCGATGATCGCCGTGGCGAGGAACAGCGTGCCGTGCACGATGACCGGCGCGATCGAGTTGGGCAGGATGTGCCGCAGGGCGATCTGGTGGCGCTTGATGCCGAGCGAATGGGCGGCGAGCACGTAGTCGGCGTTGCGCTGGCCGAGCATCTGCCCGCGCAGCAGGCGGGCGAACAGCGGCACGCTCGTCACCGCGATCGCGATCATCACCGACAGGAGGCCCTGGCCGAGCACGGCGGCGACGGCGATGGCGAACAGCAGCGACGGCACGGACAGCATGATGTCGACCAGGCGCATCAGCACGGAATCGACCCATCCGCCGATCGCCCCGGCCAGGAAGCCGAGCGCGATACCGACGCTGCCGCCCATGAGCAGGGAGACCACGCCGATGAGCAGCGACTGGCGTGCGCCGTAGATGAGGCGCGAAAGCACGTCGCGGCCCTGCGTGTCGATGCCGAACGGATGCTGCGCCGACGGGCCGGGGTAGACGCCGGGGCGCACCTGGTCCAGCCACTGGTTGTCGCCGGGATGATAGGGCGCGAGCAGGGGCGCGAAGACGGCGACGAAGACGAACAGCGCGATCAGGCACAGCCCGAGCAGGCCGGACGGGCTCCTGACGACGCGCGCGAACGCCTCGGCCCACATGCCGCGCGAGGGCGCTTCCGGTTGCGGGCCTGTCGCGGGGTCGCCCGCCTGCGGGCGGGAAGTTGCCGATATGCTCATGCAAGCCTCACTCGCGGGTCGATCAGCCCGTAAAGAATGTCCACCAGCAGGTTCAGCATCACGTAGGCGAAGCCGATGACGAGGACGAAGCCCTGGATGGTCGGGTAGTCGCGGGTGAACACCGCATTGGCCACGAAGCGGCCGACGCCGGAAAAGGCGAAGACGGTCTCGGTCAGCACGGTGCCGGAGATCAGCGCGCCGAATTGCAGACCGAGGATGGTGACGATCGGGATCAGCGCGTTGCGCAGGATGTGGCGGAAGGTGACGGTCCTGGCGAGCAGCCCCTTGGCCTCTGCGGTGCGCACATAGTCCTCGTTGACGACGTCGAGGACGGAGGCCCGCGTGATGCGCGCGATCAGCGCCATCGGGATGGTGCCGAGCGCGACCGCCGGCAGGACGAGGTGCTTGAGCGCGCTCCAGGACGCAGCCAGGTGTCCGGTCAGGATGCCGTCCAGCACGTAGAAGCCGGTCGGATGCTCGGTCACGATGCGCACGTCGATGCGGCCGGTTCCCGGCAGCCAGCCGAGCTTGACCGCGAAGACGTACTTCAGCAGGTAGGCCAGGAAGAAGACGGGCACCGTGATGCCGATCAGCGAGCCGAGGACGGATATGTCGTCGAGGCGGGTGCCGTAGCGGCGCGCCGCGAAATAGCCGATCGGCACGCCCACCCCGACGGCGAAGATCAGCGCGCAGATCGACAGCTCGATCGAGGCGGGGAAGCGGGCCATCATCTCGTCCAGGACCGGACGGCTCGTCTGCAGGGAATTGCCGAAGTCCAGCCTCACCGCCCGCGCCAGGAACTCGCCGTACTGGACCACCAGCGGCCGGTCGAGGCCGAGCGCCCGCTCGATCTCGGCGATCTGCTGCGGCGTGGCGTCCTCGCCGGCCAGCGCCTCGGCCGGACCGCCCGGCAGGAGGCGCACCCACGCGAAGATCAGGACGGACAGACCGAACAGGATCGGCACGACCTGCAACAAGCGCCATACGACAAAACGAACCATGAGAGTCCCGCTGACGGATCGGAGCCCGACCGGCCGGAGGCCGGCACGTCGCGTCCGGTGTTGGCTATGAGGGTCCCGCGAAGGCGCTTCGTCCCCATCCGGGAGGAACGCAGCCCGGGGCCTTCCGGCGCAGGCGCGGCTTCATCGCCGCGCCCGCACGGGCCGGCTCCGGCCTCAGTCGACGGTGACGGTCGCCATGCTCTCCTGGGCGACAGGCGACGTCACGAACCCCTTCACACCCGGCTTGAAGGCCAGGAAGGCGGGCACGCTGGCATAGGGAACACCGGGAACGACGGCCATGATCTGGTCGTTCAGGTCGCGGTACATGGCCGCCCGCTTCTCGACGTCGACCTCGGCGAGCGCCTTCTCCAGCCCCTCGACGACGGCGGGCGACGTCGCCATCCGCTGGCTGTTGCTGAACAGCGAGCCGAGAAAGTCGGAAGGATCGGCATAGGTCCCCAGCCGCCCGACGATGTACATCGGCGCGTCGCCGCGCTGGATGCCGGCCACGTAGTCGGGCGTCCACGGCACGGCCTTGGGCACCACCGTGAAGCCGACTTTCTCCATGTCGGCCTTGAACGTCTCCATGATCGCCTTGGGATCGGGCATGTAGGAGCGCGAGACGCCCGTCGGATACCAGAACTCGACCGTCAGGTCGCTCACGCCGGATTCGGCCAGAAGCTGCTTCGCCTTCTCGGGATCGTAGTCGTATTTCGGAACGTTGTCGCTGTAGCCGAGGATTTCCCTGGTGAGGAACTGGTCGGCCACGCGCGTGTCCGGCGGGAAATAGGCGTTGACCAGCGCCTGGCGGTTGAGCGAATGCGCGATCGCCTGCCGGACCTTGAGGTTGTCCAGCGGCGCAAACCGCTGCTGGAAGCCGAGATAGCCGACATTGTAGGGCGCGCGCTGGAGGATGGTGTATCCGGCCTCCCGGAGCGCGTCGATGTCCTGCGGCGCGACCGCGTCGTAGCCGTCGATCTCGCCGCTCTCGAGGGCCTGGCGCCTGGCCGGGCCGTCAGGGATCGCCTTGAAGACCAGGCGGTGGATGCTGGCCTTGTCGCCCCAGTAGTCGTCGTTGCGCACCAGCGACAGCTTGTCGCCGCGCTGCCACGTCTCGAACTTGAACGGCCCGGTTCCGGTGGGATGCTCGGAGCCGAACGTGCCCGGGAAGCTGAAGGAGCCGCCGCTGATTTCGGCGTCGTCGCCGTACTTCTCGACGGCGGCCGGGCTGACGATGCCCATGTAGCGCGAGGCCAGCGCCGCGACGAGCGCCGACGAGGGCGAGGTCAGCTTCAGCACCGCGGTCCTGGCGTCCCGCGCCTCGCAGGAGGCGTAGAGGCTCGTCTTGGGCGAGGACTCGCTGTCCTGCGTGGCGAAGCCGCCGAAGATGATCTGCCAGAACGTGCTCAGGCTGTAGCTCTGCTGCACGCCCTTGAAGTTGTAGAGGCGGTCGAAATTGTAGCAGACGGCGGCGGCGTCGAAATCCGTTCCGTCGTGGAAGCGCACGCCCTCGCGCAGGGCGAAGGTGTATGTCAGCCCGTCCGGCGACACCGTGTAGGACTCGGCGAGGCCGGGGACGATTTGCGCCGTTCCCGGCTCGAGCATGACGAGCGTCTCGTAGATCTGGTCGAGAATGCGCAGCGTGTCGCCGTCATACACATAGGCCGGGTCGAGCGTGCGCGGCTCGTTGGCCAGGCCGAAGACGAAGGTCGTCGAGGCCGCTTCGGCAGTCTCGGCCCCTGCCTGCGCGGCGTCCGAACTGTCGGACGAGTCCGAGCAGGCCGCGAGGATGCCGGCGGCGACAAGCGCTGCCAGCGACACGCGCGTCCTAAGGCGCTGCTTGGTATCGGATTCCATGTCCACTTCTTCCTCCAGGAAAATCTTGAACGGGCGGGCGCGGCCCGCCGCCGGCGCGGCTGGGCCGCCCTGCGGCCGCTAGGCCTCTTCGCCGCTTCCTTCGTAGAACTTCATCGCCATCCAGCCGTGGGTGAAGGCGGCGCCCGCGCGCAGGGCCGACGCCACCATGACAGCCTCGGCGACCTCATCCCGCGTCGCGCCAGCCGCCTTGGCCCCCCTGGTGTGCGCCTCCAGGCAGTACGGGCACTGCGTCGTGGCCGCGACGGCGACGGCGATCAGCTCGCGGACCTTCAGATCCAGCCGGGACTCGCCCTCGGCGAAGACCGCCTTGTCGAACTGCAGGAAGCCGTCGAAGGATTCGGGAGCGCCCTTGCGCAACTGCTTACCGAACTTGTGATCATCAGGATGGTGGTAGTGCACGCGAAGCTCCGGCTGGTTTCTCGATTGGAATGGAATAATGATACAGACCTGTTTGTCTCATTGTCAAGCGGCAGATCGTCATGGACGGGCCGATCCCGATCGTTCGTGCAGCGATGGGCGCGACGCCGGCGTGAACGGCAGGGCCTCCGGCGCGGCAAAAGCAGGGGCGAAGACCTCCGCCGCCCGCGGCTGGAGGTCCCGGCATGGATGCTCGACGGGGCAATCGCGCCGGGCCGACTCCACCAGCCGGAATGGTGGGAGGATGCGCCATGCGTTCGGCCATTCCGGCAGACCTGCCCGCGCATCGGACCCGATCTGACGGTCGGCTTTGGAGACGTGGGCGTGGAAGACGGCCGTTTCGCCTTCGACTGCGCGAGGCGGGAACATTCCCGGCTTTCACCCAAGACCGGCTGCCGTTGCGGATCGCGACGACACGATCCCCGCGCGGGCGGAAGAGTCACGATTTTCCTCGCTGTGGTCAAGGTGAAAAGCGGCCGTTCCCTGAACGGCGATGGTTGAAGGGCAATGCACTTCAAGGTGCATCGCGCCAAATCTGATTGATTGACGGTCCGCAGGACAGATAATATGAGTCAAGAATTAACAGGTTAAGGCTTGGGGTGGGGGCGTGACCTGGAATCTTCTGAAGGATCGGTTGATCCGGGCTCGTCTCGTTGATGGCTCGCCCGGTATATTGACCCTGCCGGAAGTGTACGAGGCGCTTTTTGCGCGGCGTGTCGAAAGCTTCGCGGCGCTTCGTCCGCACCAGCGTCATGCTTTCCATGCGCTGCTCGTTCTGTTGGGCGCTCTGGCCTGCATCCGCGCCGGCCTGCGGGAGCCTCCTTCGGATGCTGCGACGTGGGAGAGGATCCTGCGCGCGCTGACGCAGGAGTTTCCGGACGACGACCCGTGGTCGCTGGTGTCGCCGCCGGAGAAGCCGGCCTTCCTTCAGCCGGCCGTCGGTCCGCTGGAGGGCTTGAAGGCGGTCGATACTCCCGACCGGCTCGACATGCTGGTCACCGCGAAGAATCACGACCTCAAGGGTGCGCGCATGGCCGAGGCGCAGCCGGACGACTGGCTGTTCGCGCTGGTGACGCTGCAAACCATGGAGGGATTTCTCGGCGCCGGGAATTTTGGCGTCAGCCGCATGAATGGCGGGTTCGCCAACCGTCCCGGGGTCGGCCTCGCGCCGCCGGGCGGCATCGGCGCGCATGTGGCGCGCGACATCCGGCGGCTGATCGCGCTGGAGGACGATCTTCTCGATCGATACGACGAATATGACGAGGACGGGCCGGCGCTGCTGTGGCTCGAGCCATGGGACGGCGTCACGACGCTGCCGCGCAAGGGGCTGCATCCCTATTACATCGAAACCTGCCGCCGCGTGCGGTTGACGCAGGCGCATGGCGCCATCGGCGCCCGCGTCGGCAACAGCAAGGCGATGCGGGTTGCCATGACCAAGGACGAGGGCGGCGTGACCGGCGATCCCTGGACGCCGGTCCGCACCGGCGCCGACGGCAGCAAGGCGCTGACCGTCGACGCGCGCGGCTTCGACTACCGCCGCCTCGCCGACATCGTCGCTGGCGACGGCTATGCGCGCGCGCCGTTGCAGGAATTCGGCCCGGATGAAGGCGGCGACGGCTGGGAGCTGGTCTGCCGGGCGCTCGCGCGCGGCCAGGGCAAGACCGAGAAGTACCATGAGCGCAGGGTGCCCGTACCGGCTCCGGCCATCGATCTCCTGCGCGCGGGAGAGGGGTATCGGCGGCTCGCCGGCATCGCTGAAAGGCGCGTGGCCAACGCCGCCTCCGTCCGCTCCGCCCTGCGCTACGCGCTGATGACGCTGTTCCAGAACGGCCCGGACCGTGCCGACTACAGCCCGCAGGACCCTTCCTCGGCGCGCCGCGCGGAGCCCTTCCTCGATCGGTTCAACGAGCGTGTGGATGCGGATTTCTTCGAGCGGATGTTCGACGAGTTCGTCGAGCGGGAAAGCGACAGGGCAAGCGCTGTCAGACGCGCCTGGCTTCTCGATCTGCTCGGCCGTGCCCGCCTGCTGCTGCGCGACGCGGAGGCCGCGTCGCCCGTCTCGTCGGTGCGCCGCCACCGCGCGTCGGTTCGCGCCGGCGAGGCGCTGGAGCGTGCCTTCTTCGGCGCCAGGGACTTGAAGGACTTTTTCGTGGAGGACGCAAATGTCGCCTGAGGCCGCCGGAGAACTGGAGGACGTGGCGCCCGTCTCACCGGAGGGGACCGATCCGGTGCGGGCGCGCATCGAGGCGCTCGCGAAGGCGATCCGCCACCTGCACAACCGGGGCGCTCGCGGAGAGCTCGCCGCCCTGCGGCGCATGGACGAGGCCCGCGCCGTCGAGCCTGCGCTGCACAAGCTGCTCGCACGCGGGGCGCCGGACGCGGAATTCGGGGCAAGGCTCCGCCGCGACGACATCGGCCGCCTCGCTCTGATGACCAAGGTGCTGGCGCTCGGCATGAGCATCGAGACGCTCGGCCGCGGCCATTACGATCTCGGCCGCATGATGGCCGATACGAAGATCAGCGAGCGCCGTGTCCAGACGCTGATGCAGGCGCGCGGACCGGCGTTCGACGACCTGATCCTGCGCCTTTCGCGCCGCCTCGTACGCGAGGGCGCGCTGCCATATCTCGACATCGGCCGCCTTGTCCTCGGCCAGGACGAGATGGTCGAGCGCACCCGCCGCCGCGTTGCCAGGGGTTTTTGGGGCGCCCGTGTCGGGAAAGAAGACCAGACAGCCGAGCAGACCGCCGGAGGAGAAATCGAATGACCGCCCGCTTCGTGCAGATCCACGCCTTCCTGTCCTATTCGGCCGCGCTGCTCAACCGCGACGATTCCGGCCTCGCCAAGCGCATGCCCTTCGGCCCGGCGATGCGAACGCGCGTTTCCTCCCAGTGCCAGAAGCGGCACTGGCGCATGGCCGACGGCCCGTGGGCGCTCTCGGCCATCGGACCGGAGATGGCGGTGCGGTCGCGCAAGCTGCCGGAAGAACGCATCCTGCCCGCCATCTCCGATGTCGGCACGGAGGCGATCCGCAAGGCCGTCATCGACGCGCTCGCCGTGCAGCTCTACGGCAGGAACGCCGCCAAGGATGCCGGCTCCCGCCAGGCGCTGCTGATCGGCGAGCCCGAGATCGCCTACCTGACCGGAAAGGCGCGGCAGGCCGCCGCCGAGCCGGATGAGAAGGCCGCCGCCGCGGCGATCGAAAAGCTGTTCGGGAAGGAAGAGAAGGCAAACCTCTCCGAAATGCTCAAGGCCAAAGGCACGCTTCATGCCGGTCTGGAGGCCGCGCTGTTCGGGCGCATGGTCACGTCCGATCCCGACGCCAATACCGACGCGCCCGTGCACGTGGCGCATGCCTTCACCGTGCACGGCGAACAGTCGGAGATCGACTATTTCACCGTCGTCGACGACCTGGAGACCGGCACGGGCGCAGGCGGCATCTTCGATACGGAGCTGACCGCCGGCCTGTTCTACGTCTATGTCGTTGTCGACGTGCCGTTGCTGACGGCCAATCTCGGCGGCGACGCGGCGCTGGCCGGCACGGTCGTGGAACACCTGATCCACCTGATCGCGACCACCTCGCCCGGCGCCAAGAAGGGCTCCACGGCTCCTTACGCCTATGCCGATTTCGTGCTGGTCGAGACCGGCGGCAGGCCGCCGCGCTCGCTGTCGGGCGCCTTCCGCGACCCGGTCGCCCCGTCGGTCGAGGAGGCGGCGAAGGCGCTGCGCCGCCAGCTCGGCAAGCTCGACCGCATGTATGGCGCCGGCGAAACCCGGCGGCTCGCGGCGCTGGACGAGATTCCGGCCGGGATCGGCGGCCCCGTCACCGATACGCCGATCCCGGCGCCGATGCCGCTGGCGCAGCTGGCGGCCGCCGTCGCCGCCGAGATCGCGGCTGGCGCCTGATGCCGCGCTTTCTCATCCTCACCTTCGAGGCGCCGCTGATGGCGTTCGGCGACGAGATCGTCGATGCCTACGGCAAGGTGCGCGACTTTCCCGGAGCGTCCAACCTCACCGGCCTGTTCGCCAACGCGCTCGGCTGGACGCGCGGGCAGCGTGCCGCCCACCAGCGGTTGCAGGACAGGCTGGTCTTCGCCGTGCGGCTCGACCGGCCGGGTATCGAGATCCGCGACTTCCAGACCGCGAAGCTTGCCGCGAACGATCGCGGCTGGACGACGCGCGGCGTGTTCGAGGGCCGGGCCGGCGGCGCGGCGACCTATGAGTCGCCGCATATCCGCCATCGCGACATGATCGCCGACGCCGCGCTCACCGTGGCGGTCGCGCTGGCGCCGGCGGAGGAGGCGCCGACGCTGGACGATCTCGCCGCCGCGCTCGATGCGCCCGCGCGCCCGTTGTTTCTCGGGCGAAAGCCCTGCCTGCCGGCACGCCCGCTGCTTGTCGCCGGGGATGCCGGGCGGTTCATCGAGGCTAAGGATGCCTTTGCCGCCGTCGCCGCAGCGCCGTTCATCGTTGACGACGCGGAGGCCGATGCCGACGGACCCGTTCTGACCGGCCCCGAACGACGCGATCTCCCGGCGGTATTCGAGCGGCGTCTCATTGCCGACGAGCGCAACTGGCACTCCGGGGTCCATGGCGGCGGGCGCGTCTTCGCGCGCGGCCGCAGGACGCGGCTGCCGCCGGCCGGGGAGGCGGGCCGATGACGCTGCACCTGATCCGCCTCGATCCCGACGCCGCAAGATGCGCGCGCTGGTTTGCCGCCGAAAAGCTCCTGCCTCGCGGCGGCGAGGACGACGGCTATGCCTGGCATGCATTGTTGTGCGCCGCGTTCGGCAAGGCGCTGGCGCCGAAGCCGTTCCGCGTGATGGCGCGGCGCGGCCGCCCTGCGCACGTCCTCGCTTATTCCGGCGCCGACCCGGCGGCATTGGCCGCCGCCGCCCGCGATTTCGCCGATCCGCTCGCGCTCGAGGCGGTCGGCCTCACGGCGGGGGCCGAACTTGCCGCCAAGCCTGTGCCCGCATTCTCTGCCGGACGGCGGCTGGGGTTTTCGCTGCGCGTGCGGCCGACCGTGCGCACCGACCGTGGCGGCGATCGAGGCAAGGCGGCCGAGATCGACGCCTATGTCGCGGCGCTTCGTGCCGCGCCCGACACGCGCCCGGACCGGCAGGCCGTCTATCGCGCCTGGCTGGAGACCAGGCTGCACGCCGGCGGCGCGCGCATCCTCGACCTGCGCTTCGACGGTGAGGAGCGCGCGCCCGTGCTGCGCCGCGACCGCGACCGGGCTCTGAGGAAGGTCGAAGGCCATTCGGCGAGCGTCACCGGCCTGCTCGAAGTGAGCGACGCGGACGGCTTTGCTGCGCTGCTGGCGCGCGGCGTGGGGCGCCACCGCGCCTTCGGCTACGGCATGCTGCTCCTGTCGCCGCCATAGGGGAGCCCGAATGCTGGTCGGACGCCTCGGTCTCGAAACGGCCCGCCTGCCGCATTCCGACCGGCATGGCCTGATCTTTCTCGACCGCGGCCGGCTGTCGGTCGAGGACGGCTGCCTGACCTTCGACTGCGCCGGCGGAGGCATGGTGCCGGCCGGCCGCTACGGCCTGCCGCACCAGTCGGTGTCGCTGATCCTGCTCGGTCCCGGGTCCTCCGTCAGCCACGATGCGCTGCGCATCCTCGCGCGCCACAATGTCGGGCTGGCGGCGATCGGCGAGGACGGTGTCCGTTTCTACACCGCCACCCCGCTGCTGCCGGATTTCTCGAATCTCGCGCGGGCGCAGGCGCGTTTCTGGGCCGACGAGCGCCGCGGCCGGCCGCTGGTGGCGCGGCGCATGTACGCGCTTCGCCTCGGCGAGGTGCTGCCGCACAAGGATATCGCCGTGCTTCGGGGGATCGAAGGCGCGCGCATGAAGGAGACCTACCGCATCGAGGCCGAGCGCGCCGGCATACGCTGGAACGGCCGGCGCTACGATCGCGCCGATCCCGACGCTGCCGACCTGCCGAACCAGGCGCTGAACCATGCCGCCAGCGCGGTGGAGGCGGCTGCGGCGATCGCCGTGGCGGCCACGGCGACGATTCCACAGCTCGGCTTCGTGCATGAGGATTCCGGCCAGAGCTTCGTGCTGGACATCGCCGACCTCGTCCGCGACAGCGTGACGATCCCCTGCGCTTTCAGGGCGGCCGCGCTCGCCGCTAGGCGACCGCAGGACAATGTCGAGAAGCTGACGCGGCGGCTGACCGGCGAGCGGCTGCGGCGCGACGGCGTCATCGCGTCGCTCATCGACCGCGTGAAGGCCGTCCTGGCTGAGAAGGATGACGAAGAGGACGACCGGCCTTTGCGCAAGGTGCGGCGACGGAAGGCGGAGAGCGGCGATGCCGATGACGGTGATCGTGACACGTGACGTGGCCGAGCGCGTTCGCGGCTTTCTCGCCTCGATCATGCCCGAGCCTGCGCCCGGCGTCTACGTCGCCGGAAATCTGTCAAAGGCCGTGCGCGAGCGCGCATGGGCGGTCATTTCCGGGTGGCACGCGGAAACAGGGCGCGGGTCGATCATCATGTTCTGGAAAGACGACCGGGCGCCGGGCGGAATTGCGCTGGAAATGGTCGGCGTGCCGCCTCGCAGACTGGCCGATCTCGACGGTGTGCTCGTCTCAGTGCGGTGAGGCACGACGAGGGTTTTTTGACATTGTGAAGGAAAATTATAGCCTTGTTTCCTAGAGGCTCCTCCGCCCACGCGGAGATCGACCCTTCTTTTATGTGCGTCATCGCGACCTTCCGCCGGCTCCTCCGCCCACGCGGAGATCGACCCGCTTGCACTTTATCGCCGGAGATTTGCACCCGGGCTCCTCCGCCCACGCGGAGATCGACCGCCTCGCCAGTGAGGCGAGGCAAAGATTTCACAGGCTCCTCCGCCCACGCGGAGATCGACCCCACAGAAGCGAAGGATATAGTGGATATTCTTTGGCTCCTCCGCCCACGCGGAGATCGACCCCGGCAGTGCCGCCTTCTGGCCGAGTGCAACCGGGCTCCTCCGCCCACGCGGAGATCGACCCGAGTATTTTCTGTTCTATGTCAAGCATCGTGAGGCTCCTCCGCCCACGCGGAGATCGACCCTCCTGGATGAGAAAGGCGTAATGCTGCCAGAAGGCTCCTCCGCCCACGCGGAGATCGACCCTGGCTGGACCCGCCAAGATCATGCCGATGCTGGGCTCCTCCGCCCACGCGGAGATCGACCCGTGGTCGCGAAGAACGAGCGAAGCTCGGCCTGGGCTCCTCCGCCCACGCGGAGATCGACCTTTGGACAGTCTTGACGTGGATCAAGCTGTGAAAGCTCCTCCGCCCACGCGGAGATCGACCCGAGGCGCAAGGCACGCGCCGCCTACATTTTCAGGCTCCTCCGCCCACGCGGAGATCGACCCGATTACGAGAAGGCGTATGTGACGATTGCGCAGGCTCCTCCGCCCACGCGGAGATCGACCCAATATACGCCCGGGCCTCGCGAAGGCCTTCGCGGCTCCTCCGCCCACGCGGAGATCGACCCTCGCGCGTATCCGCACGCTCGTTTCCTCTTTCGGCTCCTCCGCCCACGCGGAGATCGACCCGCCATCGAACGGGCACGGCGGTCAGGCAAGCTGGCTCCTCCGCCCACGCGGAGATCGACCCTGGCCGCCGACGCCCTGGACGATGCGGCTCGGGGCTCCTTCGCCCACGCGGAGATCGACCCCAGTTCCGCGGCGCCGTGGTCGCCGCCGTCAAGGCTCCTCCGCCCACGCGGAGATCGACCGTGACAGCGGTGCGGCATGCGAACACGCATGGTGGCTCCTCCGCCCACGCGGAGATCGACCCGGCTCGAAGCCGTAGCGCGCGACGCGCTCATGGGCTCCTCCGCCCACGCGGAGATCGACCGCGGTATGCTGCGCCGCAGGGTGCGGCTCGCAAGGCTCCTCCGCCCACGCGGAGATCGACCGCGGTATGCTGCGCCGCAGGGTGCGGCTCGCAAGGCTCCTCCGCCCACGCGGAGATCGACCCACCCTTTGAAGGTTGCTCAAGGTCGCCCGGTGGGCTCCTCCGCCCACGCGGAGATCGACCCCTTCAGGAGGAAATCCTCAAGGTGATCGAGGAGGCTCCTCCGCCCACGCGGAGATCGACCGTGGAAAGGCGGCGGTGACGGTCGCTGACTAAAGGCTCCTCCGCCCACGCGGAGATCGACCCTGGGGCGCTGCCACCGCATCGGGCGACCAGGGGGCTCCTCCGCCCACGCGGAGATCGACCCGCGATGGATTCTCTCGGCACGACTGGTGCGGCGGCTCCTCCGCCCACGCGGAGATCGACCGTCGAAGCTGTCCTTCAAGTGGCTGCGTCGCATGGCTCCTCCGCCCACGCGGAGATCGACCCTGACGGACCCCGCCCGCGACCTGACGATCGAGGGTTCCTCCGCCCACGCGGAGATCGACCCCCGCGGACCAGCCGAAATATGTGGTGCTCGGCGGCTCCTCCGCCCACGCGGAGATCGACCCTGCGGGTTTGCGCAGCGGATGCAGCCGCTCGAGGCTCCTCCGCCCACGCGGAGATCGACCCGCGGTTGGTCCGCAAGACTATGTGACGTTCAGGGCTCCTCCGCCCACGCGGAGATCGACCCGTCATGCGCGGCTCGCTGGGGCGTGACGGGTTGGCTCCTCCGCCCACGCGGAGATCGACCCTGTCGGACCGGCTCTATGTCGAGGCGTTGACCGGCTCCTCCGCCCACGCGGAGATCGACCCGGCTATCGCGCTGTAGGAGCTGCAGACGCGATGGCTCCTCCGCCCACGCGGAGATCGACCCCGTCTCGACCAGCAACGCCGCCCGAATGCAGAGGCTCCTCCGCCCACGCGGAGATCGGCCCTATTTCCTCGGCGCGAAGGAGAGCGCTGGGCGGGCTCCTTCGCGCACGCGCGGATTGCCAAGATACTCACTCCAGTTTCCGAAGCCCCAGCGCGTCGTATACCAGCACATTGCCACCCAGCCGAAGGGTGAGCTCGTTCTCGCGTTGCGTGATTTCATCTGCCGCTATCGCCCGGGCCGGATTGAGGTGCTCGGGCACGACCAGTCTTGTCACCGGCATGCCGAACGGTCCCGTCAACGGCAGATCGAAGCGCAGCTCCAAGTTGCGTGTGCCAAGCCGCGAGGTCGCCGCCTCGTCGAGCCTGAACTCGCAGACGGACTTGTCCCATTCCAGCATGACGTTGCGAGCGGCGCTCTTGTGGGCCAGATCGCGGCCGAATGCGCGCTCGGCCGCTGCCTTCCACCGCCAGTCTGCGGCCGCGAGCTCCGCCACCAGCGCCTCGAGCCGTTGCGAATGGGTCGCGGCTTCGACCAATGCGCGGTTCATGGCGGGTATCTCCCAGCATGCGCCGTCGCCGACAAGCCGAAGCGTCGCCGCCAGGGCCGGGAGATTGTCGTAGACGCTGCCGAGTCCGTGCGGGCCGCTCATGTGCTCGCGCTTCACCGTCGCCAGCGCGGCGTTGAAGTCGAAAGGGGCGAGCACGACGCAGCGTGGCGTCTCGAAACCGGCGTGTCGCGGCCGGTCGTGCCGATGCAGCCGACCGATGCGCTGAAGCAGCACGTCGATCGGCGCGAGGTCGGTAACGAGCAGGTCCGCGTCGATGTCCAGGGAAATCTCGAGCGTCTGCGTGCCGACCACCACCAGGCCGCCGTCGCGTCGGGCGGCCTTGCCCAGCCGCGCCTCGACCGCGGCGTCGAGCAACTGCCGGTCCTCGCGCGCAAACCGCCCGTGATGCAGCGTGGGCAGGTCGTTGAGCGTAAACTGCACGGGGTCGCCGGGCGCGAGTTTCTCCAGCGCGAGCCGCGTGGCGACGGCGTCGCCGACCGTGTTGCGGATCACGAGCACGCGCGCGCCGGCACGTGCGGCGCCAAGCGCAGCGCGGGCGATCGTTTCCGGCTCGCCAATCACCCGCAGCGGTTCGATCCGGACGGACCTGGCACGGCCGCGGCTCGCCGCCGGCGCGCTCACGAGCCGGTCGTCCTCGATCACCGAGACGCAAGGATAGGGCGTGGCGACGGCGGCCTCGAAATCCGGCCGCAGCTCCTTCAGCTTCTTCGTGCGCAGCACGGCGCCCAGCATCAGGTCGGTGCGGGCTTCGCCGCCTAGGGTGGCAGACAGCAGCAACGCATGGCCCCCGGCGCGCAGATGCTGTCGCAGCAGGTTCGCAAGCAGCATGGCCATGTAGGAATCGGAGGCATGCACCTCGTCGACAACGAGCAGGGAGCGCGAGAGACAGGCGGCGCGCATTTGCGCATGCTTTGTCCGCACCGCGCCCAGCAACGCCTGGTCGATCGTGCCGACAGCGATGGCGGCTGCGAGGAAACGCTTCGGCCGCTCCGCCGCCCAGCGCCGGCGACGCTCCGCCTCGTCCGGGTCGTCGCTCCACTCGACTGCGAAGGCGGGCAGGTCGCGAAATGCATCGTCGCCCTGTGGCCGCGATCTGATGTGCGCCTCGTCCGCGCCGGCATCGCCGGGCACGGCGCGCACGACGACCGGCCGATTTTCCGGATCGGGAAACAGGCGTTCGACCGCCTCGACGACCCGTGAGAACATCTGCGTGGCGGCGACGCGGGTCGGCAAGGCCAGATAGAGGCCGTCGACCGCGCCGGCCATGAACAGCCGCGCGAAGCGGTAGAGCGCAGCCTCGGTCTTGCCGGAGCCCGTCTCCGCTTCCATGGTGACGATCCGGCCGGTCGCCTCGGCCACCGCGCGCTGGATCGGGCTTGGCCGGAACGGGCTGACGGCATCGAAACCGGGCGTTCCGCGCCCGGCGCGCAGCGGCGATACGTCGAGCCCGAGCGGCTTCAGCAATCCATGCGCGCGGGCAAGGGCGAAGTCGCGGCGCGGGGCGTCGCCTTCCCGCGCATAGCGAAAGGCGTCGTCGCGGTCGTCGGAGCCGAGCCAGTCGGCAAGCTGCAACAGGCCCAGGAACCCATGCCAGAATGCCGGCTGCGGCGGAAGCGGTTCGCCGCCGGGTTCGAACGCATCCGGCCAATGCCTGCGCGCCTCCGCGACGAGCGCCGCGACGTTGGCCAACGGATCGCCGGACGGCGATGCGCGCCAATGCCGGGCCATCTCGGGCATGCCATCGTCCCGGATCTCGGGCGGAGAGCCGTGGTGGCTGAGGATGGTGACGAGCACGTCCCGCATGTTGCCGGCCCAGTCCGCGAGCGCCGCAAGGCCAGACGCCTCGATCGTCTCGGTCGTCTCCAGCGGAAACATCGCCTCGTGGATATGCCCGCCTTCTCCTCGCTGGAACTTGCGATTGGTCTTGCCGAAATCGTGCAGGAAGGCGAGAACGCACAGCCGCGCCTTCCATGGCCCAGGCAGGATAGGGCGTTCCGCGAGCGCGGCCAGCCGCGCCTCCATGGCCGGCAGGTCGAGCAGCCCCTCGAACACCGCGGCGACGTCGTGGCTGTGATCGGCGAGGGAAAGCCATGCGGTCGGCGCGTCACGCGGCTTTCGTTTCGCCCATGTCGGCGACATGTCCGTTGATCTTTTCCATGTACGGCTGAAAACTATGGTCGAAGTCCATGTATGCTGACGGATGAACCATAGATTCATCTATATCTTACGCCAAGAGTGCATCTTCCATGTTTCGGGTTCCCGCGTGGCGGCGGAGATGCTTTGGTTGAGCGCAAGGCGATCGTGACAACACAGTGACAACGATCTTGCTGGATGAGCCGGGACAGATTGGGACTGACCGGCACGTAAGCCAGGCATAACGCACTGATCTTGCAGAGATTATCGGACGGCTTGGGATTTGCTGGAACTACCTTGGGCAGGCAATTGGTAGCGGAGGAGGGACTCGAACCCCCGACACAAGGATTATGATTCCTAAGTCCGCTGAATCTACCCTCGGACAAGTCTGTTGACAAGGGCAGGAGAACCCAAGCCATCTGATGACAAGCTATTGGAAAACAAAGGCTTTGTCCACGATTTGAAGGGAACTTGAGTTAAGTCTTATACAATGTGCCCTGCATTTTGCTGGCCTTGTAAACAGATTTGGTAGTGGTGTAGGAGTGGTGTGGGAACTGGCACCACTTTTGAGAGATCGGGATGGCGACGAGCCGCGCATACATCACCGCGACAGAGGTCGGCAGGGCCGCGACGGTCGCCGAAAGGGTCGCGAAGGCCCGCGCCAGCGGCAAGGAACACCCCGAGGCTGGGCTGACCGTGATCTCCGATGTCGCCTTGAAGGGACTGCGGCTGGTCAACGTGAACGGCGTCGCCAGCTGGGCCATGAAGACCAATACGCACACGAAGACGCTGGGCTACATCTACCCCAAACACGACCGCCCGTTGACCGCGCCGGAGAAAGCCCGCGAGCTGGGCGGTCAGGTCAAGGCGCTGCTGAAGTCCGATCCGGATTCCGTTGACCAGTACCTCGTCCACCGGCACGCCGGGAAAGGACACCAAGAAGCCCTCGATGCGCTCGTCGCGAAGCCGGACACATGGACCTTCGAGAAGTGCCTCGATGTCATGGTCGAGGACCGGAAGGACCCCCGGCACAAGAAGCCTATCAAGCCAAGCACCGAGAAAGACATCGCGACCGCCTTCAACCGGGCCTGTCTTGCCACCATCAAATCCACCCCTGCCGCTGCGCTTATCCGTGCCGATTTCGAGACCGCCCGTGACACGATCCGCAAGGACTCCGGTATCAGCCCCGCGCAGAAATTCGTGGCCTACGTGCGCAGCGTCTACAGCTACATGGCGGAGGCGCATTCGGGTCCCTCCGGCATCGATGGTCGCGATCGATGGTGGGAACTCTTGCATGCAACGCATGCTGTCCAAGCCAAGACCAGAAATCCGGAGATCGAGGACATCGTCCGCAGCCTCCTGCTCGCCGAGGACTACCTCGATAGGCCGCTCCCGGGGCGGGCAATCAGCAAGGCAGGCGTCGGCGCGGGAGTCCTCGCGGGCCTGTGGTGGGTCGTCATGACCTGTCAGCGCGGGAATGCGGCCCTGTCCTTGAAGACCTACAACCTGATGGACGATGACACCAAGGGCGACGGCTGGAAGATCGCCGCGTGGGAAGACATCGACATGAAGGGCGGTCAATCCCACATGCTGCCGATCCCTCCGCGGGCCGCCGCGCACATCGAGGCGATCCGGTCGAAGGCGAAGAACCATGGTTCCAAGCAATGGGCGTTCCCCAGCGACCGCGATCCCGACAAGCACGCCACTGTCAGCGGCACCTATCGAATTCTCTATAGGCTCGCCGGCCGCGACGAGGTTGAGCAGAAGCCCGAGGAGGAAACACAGCCCCGTCTCCGGAAGGACGGCAAGCCTCGTCGGAAACCCGAGAGGACCGAGCGCCGCGATCTTCTTGCGGAAGCGGACATCGCATGGTGGTCGGGACACGACGTGCGACGTCGAATCCAGTCAGTCCTCGATCTCGCGGGCATCCCGGGCGGCTCGTCGGTTGTGCTGGCGCACGAGATGAAGACGAGCGTGGACCTCAACGTGAGCATGACCCAACAGCAGCGCGAGGACTACATGCGGCAGAGGCAGGCCCGCATCACGGCGCAGGCCTACGGCGGCGCGCATTTCCTGAAATTGAAGGCCGAAGCCATGCAGGTGTGGACCGACGCGCTTCTCGACGAATACGACCGACAGAAGGCCGCACGATCAATGGATGGCGATGCTGGGTAGCTCCAGCTGCTCGTCGACATAGACGTGCGCCAGCGGGCGGGGATCATTGTCGTGCGCCGTGGACCACCACAGTCCTTCCCGTCGGCCGCAGCCTGGGCACTCCTCAGGAAAGCCGCCGCGGTCTTCGTGCCAGCATGACGTGCAGACCCAGCGCGTCAATGTTGCTCCCTTAAAGGGCTAAAAATGCCGTCAAGGAGTTCGTCGAACAGGGCCTTAGCGGGTCGCTTGTGTCTGTAGTCGTCTGAAACCAGGAATCGTCGCACCCGCACGCTGGACACTCGTCGGGACGGTCGCCGGTGCCCTCCGTCCAGCACTCGCAGCAGAGCCAAACCGTCAGACGGGCCGCTCCTGTTCCACACCGGGGGCAGTCGTCCCGATCGCCATCGCCGTGGGCACCACAGCCCATGCAGACCCAGCGCGTCAACGGGGGCGCTCCGCTCGAAGTCCTTGAGCCAGGCTTTTGAAGACCTCCCTCATCGGTCGCCCACCGTGGAGTTAGTCATTGCGTGGGTTCCTATCGGGCCGAGGCGACCTCGGGTACGAACGGGCATCCGGAAAAGCGTAGCGATCCCGCCTTTCGATCGTGATGATCCAGTTCTGGGTCCACGCCGTCACCGGGTGCCAGCGTTCCGAAGCGAGCGGATACGACAGCGCGGGACCGGCGCGATCCCATGGCTCGACCCGACGCCTCTTGTGCAGGGGCACGGGGTCTTCCCAGCCCGGCCAGCCGCTGTCGGCGATCCACGGCTCTGCGTTCAGAAATTCGCCGATAACAGCCTGCTCGATAACCTCGCCTCGCCGCTGCGCCTCCCGTTCCAGCGCGTCCCGGTAGGTTAGGTCGGCGAGGTCGATGACGTCATCGGTCGCCTCGTCGTACTCGTAACGGGAGTACCGCAGCGATGGCCGCCCGCCGCATGGCACGGTGCCGTCCGCGTGCTCCTGACACCGGACCGTGTACCAGCCGCCGCGGGCTGAAAGCACTCCACGGCGGCCACAGATTTCACAGGTGCGGTCGGCGCGGGCTTCCGCCAGCGCGACGGCGCGCTGGATTTTGCCCCGCGTCTCCTCGATGCGGCCGGGCTTGCCGTTCTTGCCCAGTCGGTGGCTTTCCGCGTAGCCCCAGTAGACGCGGAGGCCGCCGAATTTTTCCTTTACCTGACGCAAGACCCATTCGGATTCCTTGCCGTTGGGGATCGCCGCCCGGATTTGCTCGAACATCCGCTCGAGCAAAGGGAACCAGCCCGCCATGCACTCGAACGGCATTGTCGCGATCCCGGGGAAGCGGGCGCGGATGCGCTTCTGCTCTTGCCATGCGGCATCGTTGTCGTAGTCCTTCATCGTCCATGTCATCTCAGTCGAACTCCCTGCCGCGCGTGTCCACGACCAGATCGGCCACGAAGGCGGCGTTCTCGCGCGAATACCCCTTCGGATTGCAAACCACCCGGGTGCTGCCGATGTCGTAGTCAACGGAATCGTGCATGTGACCGTGCACCCAGAGGTCGGGTTTGCCCGCCTCGATGACAGCCGACAGATCGCTGGCGTACGCCGACGAAATGACGTCTTCGGCGAAGCGCTCCGGGATGGATGCCGGATGCGGCGCGTGATGCGTGACCACGACCGTCGGCCCTCGATGTGGTTCAGACAGCGCCTGCTCGATGAACGCCCTGGAACGCAGGTGTGCGATCCGCGCTTCCTGCGGCCGCCAGCGCTTCCAAGGGTCTTTCCTGAACTTGATCTTGCGGTGGTCGTTCATCCCCAACGCGCACGAATCCATGGCCCAGCGCAGGCCCAGAGCCGGGTCATTGTGCCGGATCAGGACTTCGTAATCCGTCCACAGCGTGCTGCCGACGAAGCGCACGCCTCCGATGACGACGGACTCGTCTTCCAGGAAGTTCACGTCCGGACAGGCGACCTGCAGAGACCTAGCTTCATCGAAGGATTCGTCGACCGCGGCCCTGTAGAACTCGTGGTTGCCCGCGACGAAAACGACAGGCATGTGCGGCGCGACATGCTCGTGCAGCCACCTGATACTCTTCGCCAGCCCTTCACCCACATCGCCGGCGACCACGGCCACGTCGGCATCGGGCACGTAAAATGGCGCCCAATCTTCGAAGTCGCGGTGCAGGTCTGAGAGAATCCAGAGCTTCATGTGTCGAGTCCTTCAGAATGGTCGGGACACCGAACAACGATCCCGGTGACTTCCGAGTAGCCGCACCGTCCGCCGGTCGCACCGCAGACGTCGCAGGTCGTTCGCGCGGCCTCCTCGGCACGCTGGCGAGCTTCGTGGAGCCGCTGCACCACGTCTTCCGGCAGGCGCGGCCACCCGACCTCGGCGACGATTTCCATGAGGCCGTAGCGAGACCTGACGCGGCGCAGGGCATACCAGCGCCACAAGTCGCCCGCGGCGAGCGCGAGGGACACCTCGTCGAGATACCTGTCGACGAGCCCGAGCCAGCCTTCGGGAAAGTCGAGGGAGGCATCGGATGCCAGGAGGCGCGCATACTGCATCCGCAGGAGGTCCACGCGGGTCATGCCGCAGCCCCTTCTGACGCTTCGGCCGCCACGATCCCCGCCGTCAGTTCCCGGAAAGTCCGCGGCCTGAAATCCACGTCCGCGCAGTCCACGCCGACATCGCGGGACCGTCCCTGCGACGGCAGCCTGCCATGGCTGTGGCCGTAGAAATGCCATGCCCCGTGGTGCGCCGCAGACCATGTCCGGAGAGCGTAGTGGCACAGGACCACCCGCTGCCCCTCGTCCCTGACTTCCAGGAAGTGCTCAGGCCGCCGGTCCCAAGGCAACTCGGCGAGATCGGGGCGCACGCTGCCGTCTTTCCGGACGTCGTGGTTGCCCAAGATCAGGATTTTGCGGCCGTTTAACGCGTGAAAAAGGCGTTTGAACTGGAAGGCATCTCCCGTCGGCCAGCCGAAATCACCAAGGTGGTAGACCAGATCGTCCTTCCCGACGGTTTCGTTCCAGCGCCGGGTGATCTCCGCGTCCATCTCGGCGACGGACGCGAAGGGGCGGTTGCAATTGCGGATGATGGACTCGTGGCCGAAATGGGTGTCGGCGACGTAAAATTTGCGGGTGTAAGCCATGACGGGACTCCTTCGATATGCATGCAGAGACGGCCGCGCACTCGGCGCGGAGGCGGTCAGCTGGCTATGCGTATCGAGGTCGTCCTCACGGTCTGGTCTCCTGATCTGCGGGCATCATAGCCCGCAGGATCTATTAAAGTGCGATCGATAGCCGGTGGGTGACGCGGCGTCAAATCAGCTGGCCAGATCGTTGAGCACGTCGCGGTATTCGGTTTCAGCATGGGCCTCAGTCACCGGACGGTAGGCCATCCCCCGCGTCAGGAACGCAGGCGGCCTCCGGACAGGTTGCGGCTGCGCCGGGGCCTTGGCGACGATGCCCTTGGCGACGCCGACGGCACGGTCTAGGTCCCAGTCGGCCACGGCGCTGGCAATCTCGCGCAGCGGTCCGCGACGGCTACGATCGCGCTCCGTCGTCAGCGGCCCGCGACAGATGACCCCGAGGGCCTGCTCGAGCACAAGCCATGCCCGGCGGGTGTCGTCAGACATCGCTTGCTCGCCAAGGCGATCCCAGCCGTACTCCGGCATGCACATGCGGCGGACCCAACCGGAGTCGACGAATTCATCGTCCCTCTCGGAGTCCAGCTTCACGGTCCGCCCGGTCCCAGGCTTGTAGCCGTCAAGCAGGTCGGCGATGTCCCGCGCCATGACCCTGACCTCATCCTGCGCCTTCTGGCGTGGGGAGCGCATGTCGACCTTGGGCTTGCGCCAGAGGACCTCATCGACGGCCCGAACGAATTCGTTCACGTCTTTGTCTGACGGCACCGGCGCCTTCTTGACCTCGACAGGCTCCGCCTTCGGCGTGGGGGCAGCGGCATCGCGGAGGAAGGCTGGAGCGGGACGCTTCTTGCCGAAGGTGGCGTCTGCCCAGAGCGTGAAGGCTGCGTCCGCGCCGTCGCGGCCGAGCACTGACAGGAGCAGTCCGGCCTCCATCCCGCCGAGGTCGGCGTTCGGGTTGGCCTTCGCTTTAGCGATGACGTCTTTCCACTGCGACCACAGGACCAGGTCCGACTCGCCATGCGCGGTGACGGCGCGGCCGACTGCGATCGAGGTCGGCATGTCCGGATCGCCTTCCCGTGCTTCTTTGTAGACGTGGCTGGAAACCCGAGCCGCCTGCATGCTCACCGTCAGCCGCGCGCGTGGCGTCACCTCGAAGACCAGCTCGACGACCTTGCCGCCGCCACGGCCGCGACCAGCGCGCTTCTCCGTGACCGTCGCCCGGAAGCTGGTGACGGCCTCAGCGATGTCGGCCATGGCGGGGTCCAGGACGTCACGCCGAAAGACCGCGAAATTAAACTTCGAGGGGGCGTAGCCCAGCTTCGCAGCGAGGTCCTCGGGGGCGACCCGGAGGGGTTTCCGATACATGTCATCGTATCCGGCGGGGAGCGCCAGCAGTTCGTGCAGCCGGGGGGCATACCGGCTACGTAGTTGTGAAACCTCGAAAAGGTCGAGCGACGCGTAAGACGGCGCGTCGACGAGCTCGCGCTGGACGGGCGGGTCAAACCAGTATGAAAGCTTCGATGTCCCGTTCCTGAGATCGTCAGTGCCTTCAAAGCCGAGAAGCTTCAGCACGCCCCAGCGACGGACCTCTTCGCCATCGACGAAGTCGTATGTCACGTGCGTGCGCGCCAGCCGCTCAAGAGATGCCCTGATCCGGCCGAGGTGGGGTTCCCCCAGGAACGAAGCCATCTGCCCCATGTCGGCTTCGTACTCGCGTTGACCCGCACCCTGTTCACGGGCGACGGCCAGCAACATCTGATACAGTTTGTGATCCGCGGCGGTGAGCTTCGACTGCCCCTCGTATCTCAGGCTCTCGATGAGGAGCTTGCTCTTCTTTAGCGTGGGGCGCTGGTTTGCCAACTGGCGTCCATCGCGCAGGGCGGCGTCCAGATCGGCTGCCTGTACCCCTGAATGGGTCCTCGTTTCTGTCTCGGTCATCTTTTCCTCCCTGTTCCCATTTCGAGGGTTTTTGTCGGCCGAGAATTCGTCAAGCGATTTACGAGAGGAAAGATGGCGGTGCCTCATAAATCCGCATGTGTGAGATGACAGATGGCCAACCGAACAATTCCAAGGTGTTGAAAGCACAAGGATTGCAGTGCCGAGTTCTCACAATTTCGATGATGTGAGCCGTCGGCGGATACTGCTAACACCACGGTCAACACGCCGGAATCGACGCATCATCGTAAGCCATTGAATTTATTGGATGTGGTGAATTGTGAGGGACGTACGAGGTCGCCGCACACAACGGCTTCCGAGTGACAAATCCTCACAATTCACCCCCCGTTTTGTGCCAGTTCCTCACAATTGGAGTTCGGGTGCCGCGTAAACGAGCCTGTCAGAAGCTGGGCTGGTCAACGCGTTTTGCGTGCGATTTTCAGCCTATACTCGGAAGATATTCGGAGAATAATGAGTGCCGGGCAGAGTCAGGTTCGGGAAGGTTGGGAAGATATTATATGTTCCCGTGCCGCTTCGCGGGACGATCGTCTCCGACCTGCCTATCGGCTCGGTCGTGCATCACCGGAAAGGTCAGTGCAAAGGAGCGACCTGACCCGGACCGATTTGAACCTGACACCGGGAAGAGGCGTCACCCCGACCCGGCTCGACCAGCAGTGAGCCCGGCGCGTTTTCATTTTCACGCGATATAATCGCTTGTTCCGTTTTCGCCGACGTGTGCACCATCAAGGTGCGGCATACGAGGAGGCGCGAACATGACCAGCGACGAAGCGATGATGAAGCTGTACGAGCACATCCGGGCCGGGAAGCCGGTGGGCTACTCCGACCTGACTGATGACGAGCGGTTGGCCTACATGGCCGAAAAGAACAGGCAGTCCCGAGCGCGGCAGCGCGAGGCCATCGAGAAGGGTGAACCTCTCCCGACGAAGGCCAACGTCCGGGCCGTGCTGGCCGACGCGGCTCTGATGCTCCTGGCAACGGACGGACCGGGTGCAGAGCAGATACGCACGGTCCTGGCCGCGGCGTTTCCGTCAAAGCCGGGTCTACTTCTGAAGATAGACCAGCAGGCGAAGGCGGGTGTGCTCAAGCCCAAACTCGTCGACGCTGCGCGCGTGGCCGAGCACACGGCACGGCTCCCCAGGAAGGCGGCGTCGCCAGAGGCCGTGCTCCCTGCACCCGAGCCGGAGGCGCAGCGCGAACGCGTCGGGCCGATGACGGCCGAGGAGATCGAGGCCACGATCCCGGCCTTCTTGCGCCGCGGCACGTAGTGACGAACGACCACCCGGAAGTCCATGCGCGGCGGCACCTCGGCCGCCGTTGTCGTATGCAAGCCCGCCGCCCACCGTCATCACGTAGTGACGACACGTAGTGACGGAAGGACGACGGCATGCCCAGGCAGGTGACCACGGGATCGGAGGCGCAGCGCAAGCGCCAGCGGCGCTATCGTGCCCGGCTGGCCGTCGAGCGCCGTCCCGAGTCCTCGGCGGTGGACGTCGCGGTGGCGGCGGCCGTGGCCGGGCTGGTGGCCGAGGCCGCGGCGGAGGACCGTGACGGCGGCCACGTGCCGACGACATCCGGGGCCGTCATCGGGCGGGTGGTCAGGTCCGCCCTGTCCGGACTCGTGGAAGCCGGATATGCGCGGGAGCCGTCCGCGAGGGCCATCAGGCGGCGCTTGCGGCGGTTCGAGTTCCTCCCCGCGGGACCGGGTTCCCCCGTCTCTTCGTGACGCTGCCCGTGTATCGGCCGTCCCCCCATTACTCAGGTTTTGCGAATCCCGATTTCAGCGGTTCACGTAGTGACGCCCGCGTCCGCGCAGCCCTTGCCGCCCTTCGCCATGTCGCCGCCTTGGACCCCGACGGTGCGCGCCTCGACAACGGGGTAGGATTCTCGGTCAGCGACGTAGCCCGCGGCCATGCCCTGGCGAAGCTGTCGCCGCTCACGGTGCTGCGGTCGCCGGTCCTGTGCCGCGAGGTCATGGCGATGGCTGGGCGCTACCGACGACAGGTGCCCGGCGGGATCGCTTTCGCGGCCGGGCTGACGGACCAGGGCAGCCTTCTCTGACTGGTATCTTGCAAGCGACGGGCGGACGCTTCCCGGTCAAAGGAGGCGATGACGATGTGGCTGACGCAGATTTGGGTGCTTTCCGTCCTCGTGTGCTCGAACCCGGGCACCGACACCGCCGTCTGCACACCCCACGTTTTCGGCCCCTACGTTTCCGAGCAGTACTGCCGCCTGAACGGCGACTTCCTGAGCGAGGTGCTGCGGGACCACAAGCCCCGCGAGACGTCCATCAGCGTCGAGGTCGCCTGCTACGCGGGCAAGCCGGATCGGGAGGCGTGACCATGGCCGAAGACGTCACCCGCAAGGACTCCGTCGCCGAAGAACTCCGCCAGCTGTCCGAGGACGAGGCAGTCCTCGACGTGCGTCTGGCGCGAATCCTTGCGAAGCGGGACCGCCGGCAGTTGCCCGGAAGGACTCGCTGACATGGCGACGACGACCCGGTCCGGACAGAACATCGGCGCGGCCCTGACGCGGCTGCATCTCGTCGAGGAAAAACTCAAGCACCTGGATCCGTCCGAGGCCCCCGACCTTACGGACCTGCAGGACCGCATGGACGCGGCCGAGGCGCTGCTTCAGCGGTACTGGCAAATCATCTTAGACGTGTCCGTGCCGTACACCGGCGGCGGCGTTTCCGGGACGCCAGCCGACACCACGGTTTTCGACACCGCCGGGTCTGGACTCGTGCGCGCCATTTTCGGTGCCGGCGGCCACGGCATGGCGTCGAATGACCTGATCGACGCGCTCACGGTGTCCGGAAAAACGGTCGTCGAGCGGATTCAGGCGCTGGAAAGCCAGCTGGTCACCGTCGAGTCCAGGCTGGACGCAATCGACTTCACGCTTGCGAATCATGCATCCAGAATTCTCGCGCTGGAGCTGGCATGATGACGGGCGCGGTCCTGATCCTGGCTGGCTTCACCCTTGTGACCGCGGCAGTCTTGACCACCGCGGGAATCCCGTCGACAGCCGCCGTCGTCGCGCTTGTCGGATGGCTGAGGTCGGAGGCCCTGTATCGCGGGACCCTCCACCGACTGCATGCGGCCGCGCTCGATCTTGAGGCGGCCGAGAAGGCCCGGGACGACCTGCAAGCGCGCATGGACGCGCTGCCTCTCGTGCACCTGACGCTCAACGGGTCCGGCGAGGAATCCGAAAGGACCCTGCATTGACATCTTGCGCCGTGCTCGCCGACGCCGCAGCATCCAATGAGCGGCCCATTCCTGTCCGGGTCGTGGTCACTGGCCCCGCAGGCGCGCTCCTCATTCGCGCCGCGGGGCTTTTCGTTTTGAGGGGGTGAGGATGTCCGGACGCAACCTGTCCTTCGCCGAACTCCGCTTCGACTTCGACTATCGCCAGATGGAGCGCCAGCTGGAGGGCATCGCGCGCAAGGCGCTTCCCGCGGCCGCCGCCGGCTTCCTGAACGGCGTCGCGTTCGATGCCCGGGCATCCCTGAAGCGCCATGTCGGCGAGGCGTTCGACGGCCACGTGAAGTTCACCGAACGGGGATTCATGGTCACGAAGGCCAAGCCCGCCGACGGCGAGCGCATGTTCGCCGAGGTCTTCGTCCAGCCCAAGCAGGCTGCCTATCTTCACTTCCAGGTCTTCGGTGGCACCCGCACGCACGACGATGCGGGCGCTTCCGGACGGACAGACGTCTTCGTCGGAGCGGCGCGCACCGACCGGGCGGGCAACATCCCCAAGGGCGCGATCAAGCGCCTCAGCGCCCGTAACCGTGCCGAGAAACAGCAGCGTGCCGCTTGGCGCGCCAAGCGGGTGGCGCTGCGGTCATCCGGGCAGTCGGTCAGGCCTGCAATGTGGGTCACCGTCAACAAAAGCAAGCCGGGAGTCTTCTTCGGGACCATCGGCGGGGCCACCGGCTACTGGGAGCGCCCGAAGCGCACGACCGCGAAGGGGAAGCGGATGCGCGGGGCCGTCACCGTCGTGAACAGGTCCGCCCCGAAGCGGCTGCTGTCGGTCGCGGACAGCGCCACCTACAAGCCGCGATTCCTGTACCAGAAGCAGATCGAGCGCGCGATGCAGTCCCGTGGCGGCCGGGACGCCTTTGCCCGCGAACTCGCACGCGCCCTCCGGAAACGCTGACCTTCGCCCACCGGCGCTTGACGCCGATTCGTCCCATGCATCGCCGGCCACGACCCTCCTCCTCAGACACCAGCAGAGGAGGCAGGGATGTCGGGACAGGAAGAGATGTGGGCCGCACAGCGCGCCCGGGAAATCCACAACAAGGGCATGGGCCTCGCGCGCCGCGTGAAGGACATCGCCAAAGCCAACGGCATCTGCGCCCAGCGCTCCCTCCAGCGGTTCGCCGCCGAGTCGGTGCTGTGGGCGCTGACCCAGGTGCAGGACGACCCGATGATGCTGAAGGGCGGCCTGCTGTGGGGCCAGCGCACCCGGGCCACGACGGACGCGGACGTCCTGTTCGAACGCCGCAAGTCGGCCGCCCAACTGCACGCCGAAATCCAGGCCGCCGCCGCGCTCCTAGCCGAACACGGAATCCGTGTGGCGACAGATGCCGTCCGCAAGCTCGAAATGGGCGGCGCTGGCCGAGGTCTGCGCGCCCCGATGCGGGTGTACATCGGCACCTCGCAGGCGGTCACCCAGATCGACGTCAGCTTCGGGAAAATCCCGGCATCAGCAACGCAGGAGACCTATCGCGGAATGTTTAAGACCCCGCCGTTCCTTTGCCATCGCCAGTCCTGGGAAGACGCCGCCGCCGACAGGCTGGGGGCCATCTTCCAGCACGGATTCGACAACACCAGGCTCAAGGATTTCCGCGATCTCTACCGTCTCCGTCAGCGTGGGGACCTCGACGACGCGGCTATATGCAGGGGCCTCGTCCGCTATTTCGACGACCGCGGCATGGACCGGGCTGCCCTGTTGCGGGTGCCGGATGGCCTGACCCCGGAATACGCCTACGCCAATCGGCAGGCATGGCTGGACCGCATTGTCCGCGACGACCCGGGGCTGCCCGCCGATTTCCTCGACGTCGCCGAGGACGTGGGCGACTGGTGGCTGTCCCTGCGGTCCACGATGGTCGACCTCGCCGCCAGTGAGCAGATCGAGGACCGCCTACAGGTCGAGGAAGTTCCGACGTTGGTGCCGGGCACCGAGAATGTTTTCTCGATGGCGGCGTTCCGGGTCGCGCGCCGCTGAAAATTTCTGTCGACGCTTGGTGATCTGGCCGCCGGCAGCAATCATTGAATTCGGAACAGGAGGAACCCATGACCGAGAACACCGAAACCATCGTCGACGAAGTGGTCGCCGAGGCTGCGAAAAAGGGCCGCCAGCAGAAGGTCGCCGAACCCACACCCGAGACGCCGTCGCCATTCGCGCACCTGACCGAATCCGACGCGATCAAGCTGGTCGCGGCCATCGGAAACGCCCGGGACGGCGAGCTGGCGTGGCTGGCCCGCCGGATCGAGGCCGCCCGGGAGCGCGAGAAGCACCGTCGCGTTCGGCCGCCGGAGAGGCATGGCGGGCGTCCGTTCAGGGAAGACGAGGTTTACGACTGATGGCCCGCCCCAACCGCAAGCCCGCCACCCCCGCGACACCGGAGGTCGCCCCTCCGGACGCCGACACCACGACCACGCAGCCCGTCTGGCTCGACGAGCACCTGCGGCCCGCCCCGTCGAAGACCCGGGCCGAGTACGAACTCCGAGAGGCGTTGTGGGCGTCTTTCTTGCGCCAGCAGCAGGCCGTGCGGGACTTCGTCGCCGAGAAGGTGGCTGAAGGATTCACGGAAGCGGAGGTGCTAGATCTGTATGCCGTGGTGACGCCGCTGGTGGCGCAGGTCGTCCTGGAGGAAGGCAAGCGGCCGAGGGTGGAGTTCGACCTCGCGTTCGTCGAACGGGGGTCCGTGTTCGAGGGGGATGGCGAGTGAGCCGATACCGCCCCCTCGCGCCCCGCAGCGCCTACGTCGTCTTCGATGTCTGGAATCCGTCCATGACTGCCGACACCGTCTTTTGCGACGACGACCCGGCGCCGGTGGGGCTGCTGGATGCCGAGGGTCGGCCGCTGGGGCGGGTCAAGCAGCCTGTCGGATTCGTGCGGTGGCCGGGGCTCCCAGCGGACTCCTAACCACGCTAGTAGAACGTAACCTACCAAAAAACGGCGGTTACGTTCTACTGCGGAGCCCTTCGTCCCGTCGGCATTTTGCCATTTCGCGCCGGCGCCGCATGCTGGTCTGAGACATCAACGGGGAGGATGTGATGGGGACGAACTACTACGCCAATTCAAAGCCGTGCGAAACCTGTGGCCGTGCGGACCACGGCGGTGAGGTGCATATTGGCAAGTCGTCGAGCGGCTGGGTCTTTCTTCTTAAAACATACAAGGACCTCGGAATCGAGACCCTTTCCGACTGGATCGCCTATCTCGCCGACAAGGATATCGTTGACGAATACGGCGAAAAGCATTCCCTTGGGTATCTGGTGGAACAGATCGCGCAGCGGTCGCATCCGAGGGGGCTGCTGCGAGGCAGCGACACCGACAGAAGTTTCAGGCGCGGCGAAGGGACGTGGGACTATAGCAAAGAGAAAGAGTGGTTCTCATGAAACCCGCCCGCATCGTCACGCGGTGGTCCCCGATCCTGCTCAACAAGCAGTATGTCAGCCTGTGCGGCGAGGACCAGTTCGGAGACGCCTGGGTCTCCACGACCATCGCCGAGCTCGACATCGAGACAATGACCGCCCGGACCGTGTCAGGGCGGCCTTACCGCTTGTACGGCGACCCGGACCCCGACTATGCGCTCGAGCAGGCCCTGGGCATCCTGTCCCGCACGTACGACCTCGACGGTGCGACGGTGGAGGCCATCACGCTGGAGGAAGCCGACGCCTGGCTGCGGGGGCTTCCGGAGCAGCCCCGGCTTTCGCCGGACGAACAGGTCGCCAACGAACAGCATCGCCGCCGACAGACGTGGGGCCTGCTCCAGTGGCACGCGTGCGAATCCGGGCTTTCGGATGTCGAGATTTCCGAGGTGACCGGGTTGCCGCTCGACGTCATCGTGTCCTTGCACAGGGGTGTCGAATCCTTGGGCGATGTCCCGACCGGGGAAGTTGAAGAAGGGCTGGGGCGGCTGCGCGAGTGCCGAACTCGCGGGTGGAGGATGTAATGCCAAGCAGGATCGGACTGCACTGGCACAACCGCAGCGGCCCCGAGGACCTCGCGGGCTTCTGCGGCATGTACCCGGTCGCCCGTGCATACCGGGACTGCCGGTCCGGTGTGTGGCTCTGGACGGCGACATGGCTGGCGGGCATCGGCGCGAAGGGCAGCGCGCTGGATCGCGATGGGGCCGTCGCGGCGGCTGAAGAGGCCGTCGGCGGATTCGTGTCGCAGTCTGGGTTGGCGGAGAAAATCACGAACCTGTGATCGGGGTGGGCGGCTTAGGTTTATGCTCGCCCGGTCAACAGAGTTTGCCTAAGGCATGAATTTTCCAGCATTTTTCCTGTTGCGGCCGTCAGGAATCGGCGTCAGGCTTCTTGTATCAGCACCGTGCTGATGACGAGGAGGACAGGACATGGCAACCAAGATCTATACCGCAATCCCGGCCCCGCTCCCGCAGGGCATCACCGTCACCGACCTCGGCCGCGGCCGTCTGTCGGTCGCCACCGTCAAGCGCGACGAGGCGATGGTGGACTATCTCCGCGGCCTCGGCTCCAAATGGAACCGTGATATCCGCGCATGGGAGGTTCCCGGCACCAAGCGCGACCGCATCATCGAGAAGCTGACGACGATGGCCGCCAAGGAAGCTTCCACCAAGGAGGTGTCCGCTCTCTACGCCGAAGCGTTCTCGGGTCTCCATTGCGCGACCGCCTTCCAGAGCTACGTCAGGGTCAACTTCGAGTACGACGCCCGCGCTGTGGCAGCCGTAAAGACGGTGCCGTCGGCGAAGTGGGATGCGGACTCCAAGGTCTGGACGATCCGCCCTTCGGACGAAGCCGCGCTTGCCGCCGCGGTCGAGGCCTGCCGGAAGATCGACGCGATCATCGTCGCGGCCCGCGCCGAAAAGCAGGCCCAGCGCGAGGCCGAGCAGGCCGCCCGTGCCGGGGAGCGCGCGAAGTTTGAGGCCCGCCGCATCCTGGTCGGGGGCAGTGAGCGCAGGGTTGGCGAGACCTTCCGGTGTGGTGACCGGGTCCTCGTCGTCACCGACCTCGGGAAAGTTTGGAGGCTGCGCTCTGAGGATGCCTGCATGTACGGCCGCATGCCCGAGGACCAGGACGTCCGCTATGCCTACGTACGCGAGGCGAAGTCGAACGAGATCGAGGTCTTGGAAGCCGTCGAGGCTGCCGAGGCCAAGACGCGAGAGGAGCGCAAGGTAATGATCGAGGCTTTCCGTGGGGTCGAGCAGGAGGTCAGCGAGGTAGGCACCTACGAGCAGACGCTTCCGGAGGCTGACCTGGAAGCCATCGGCAAGGGCGATCTCGTCTGGCACCAGCGCGCCGATCTGGCCCTTTACGGAGGCGGGACGGAGTGGGTCGCGACCGACGATCGACTTTGGCGGATCGACGGGAACGGGGCCGACGGTGATGACTGGTCCCGAAACAACTTCCGGCGCGGCATCGCGAGGTGGATTCCGCGTCAGGATGCACACGTGGAGGCGCTGCGGGCTATGGCGGGGGTATACTTATGACCGGGGCATCGAAAAGGGGGCGTGGTCGCCCCCCTACACCCACAGCAGATGCCGCCGCCCGCAAGGCGCGCTGGGACCATGCCGTTGGCTTCAGCGGCCTTCGTCACGACCAGATCGCCACGCTCGTCGGCCGTAGCCTATCGCGGGTCCGACACTACTGCTCGCGGGCTGGGGCCATGCCTCCGGAGGGGGTCATCGAGACGCTGGAGGCGCACTGCCGGGATCGTGTGGAGCGCGAGGCGGAGAGGCTGCGGGCATCGCCGTCAGCATATGTGGTGACCGCACAAGATATCGAGGCCATCCGGCGCGGGCGAGCCCAGGTCGCCGATGGCGATGTGCACGACATGGACGATGTCCTCGCTGAGTTGGATGACATCATATCGAGCGGGCAATCCGATCTTCCCGCTCGGTAACTTTTCGCCTATTCCGGCACCGATGTTCCCGTTCGGGAACTCAGGTTTCGGCATTCTCTGCGGGCGAATTCGAGAACGATCGAGACCTTGCCTTCAAGTAGAGGGTCGATGGGCGCTTGACCGGCGAGCTCGCTATTGGGTGCGATGAGCCACTGCCATGCCTTCCGGCCGTCTCCGAAAATAGCGATCAGCTCGGCGACCCCTGTGGCCGGTCGGCCGTCAACGAACTGTCTCAAAGGGAAAACCGGCTTGCTGCTGGTTCTCGTATTGAGGGCGATCGCCTCGTTGAACTTCTGCCATCTATATAGAGTTGAGCGGGGTATTCCGTAGTAGCGCTCGATCGCTGTAGGACCCGCAACTGGTCCGGCCCAATCGTCCGCCATCTGCATGACCGGGGCAGGGGCAGTGACAGGGATAGGGGCGGAGGGAAGGTCAGCAGCGAACCTGCCCACCCGTTTGTCCTTCGTCTTCTGCGCTTCCTTGACGAGCTGAGATACGAACTCTGTTCCATACTCGGAGATATCCTCTTCAAGGGTGAGAAGCGAGCGCTGGATCGTTTGAGTCTGGGTCGTGATCTGGGACGCTATGATGCTCGTCAACCGGGCGGCGATCCGAACAGAAGCCAACCGGACGGTAGGGTCATGGTCCGTGATCGCGCGCTCCACGAGAGTATAGAGATGGCTCTCAAGATCTTCGCGGCTGGCCAGTTTCGCATTGTGGATTTGTCGGGAAAGTCGGCGCCGCGTAGCCAATGCGTCCTCCAGGTGATTCTTGATGCAATCGGGATTTCTAGTCTCCATCGTGCCATATCCCGATGGAGAGTGGTTAATGGCTTCTTATCCTGCCCCCGCAAAACGTGGCCATTCTGCAACACCCCACGCTAGACCGCATGGGAAGGAACGGCGTTGAGGGGTTCTTCAATTGAAAACCCTACACCACTGCGTATGGTCAAGCTCGAAGAAGGGGCGCAAGCGTGTCTTCTTCGAGCATTGGGGATGGGGCAGGGAACGCTGTCCTTCAGCATTAATACCCAGACCCGCTTTTAACAAATGACTGGAGGTCAGAAATGAACATCAAGAGCCTTATCCTCGGCTCCGCCACCGTGGCCCTCGCCGCGACCGGCGCCCAGGCGGCCGACGCGATCGTGATCGCCGAGCCGGAGCCCGTCGAATACGTCCGCGTCTGCGACGTCTACGGCGCCGGCTTCTTCTACATCCCGGGCACCGAGACCTGCCTGCGCATCGGCGCCGAAATCCGCGCACAGTACGGCACTGCCGACAACGGTTCGCACGTGAACTACTACGCGCTTCCGGATGACGAGTGGACCAGCCATGCTCGCGCCCGTATCTACCTCGACGCCCGTTCGGAGACCGAGTACGGCCTGCTGCGTGGCTACGTCCGTCTCGACACCTCGCGCACCGATCGCGCGAACGACACCTACCTGAACCATGCCTGGCTGTCGCTCGGCGGCTTCCGCACCGGTTGGACCGACTCGGCGTGGGTTTCGACCCCGCAGGGTGGCGCTGCCGCCGGTGGCTCGCACTCGGATAGCGGTTTCTGGTATGGCTACCAGCAGTCGCACCTGATCCAGTATAACTTCTCGGGCTCCAACGGCTTCTTCGGCACGATTTCGGCCGAGTTCGATGAAGGCATCAACAGCACGGTCAACTATACCCCTGACTTCGTCGGCGTCGTCGGCGTCAACCAGGCTTGGGGCGCTGCGTGGTTGAAGGTCGGCTTCGACGAAGAGATCAACGTGGCTGGCGACAGCGGCTTCGGCGTCACTGCCGGCCTGCATTACAACATCCCCGGCGCGCCCGGCTCGTCGTTCCGCCTGATCGGTTACTATGCCGACAGCGACAACCGCTTCGAGCCGCTCGGCCCGACGGTGAACGGCTACGAGTGGTCGATTCTCGCTTCGTACTACCACCAGTTCAACGCGCAGTTCGGCGCGTCGGTCGCGGTGCAGTACTTCAATGACCGTTATGTCGCCAACAGCGACATCAGCACTGGCCTCGACGGCTGGTCGCTCGAGCTGAATGCGGTCTGGACCCCGGTTCAGAACTTCGTGGTCCGCACCGAGATCGTCTACTCCGACCTCGACGACGGCGTCATCGGCAACGACGACAGCAGCATCGGCGGCTTCGTCCGCTTCTCGCGCTTCTTCTAATCCCCAGCGGATTGGATAAAAGGAACCCGGCGGGCAACCGCCGGGTTCTTTCTTTTGGTGCCGTTCTTCGTTTTTCGCCGTCCGTCGCAGGTGCAGATCGTCAACTGATTTTGCCGCCGGGGACCCTGCGGTCCTGGCTGAAATGCGGGTGATTGGCGACCGCAGCGCGTCACTCCTTCATAAAACTTTTTCCGACGTTCATCATCACCACTCCTGTCGCCGGTCCCGGCCGCTCTGGAATCTTGCAGCGGGCCGGAAGCTCAATGCGTCCAACGAGTTGACGCAGGAGCGAGACGATGGCGAAGCGATCCACCCGGATTTCCAGGGTGATGAAACCAGCGGCTGAAAACCAGGACGCGGCCACCACCCCGGGAGGCGGATCATCACCCGTCCGCGATGGAGCAAAACGTCGCCACGTCTCCCTGCAGGAAGCCGCGGCGCTTCTCGACCGGGACCGCAACACCGTCAAGAAATGGCTGGAGAAGGAGGGGTGTCCGTACGTCCAGCGCGCCGACCGTGACCTCGGACAGGCGTGGGTCCTCGACATCGCCGACATCGTGAGATGGTTGGAGAAGCGCGCAGCCGACGCGGCAGCCGACAAGATGTCCGTCGACGGCGAAGGCCGCACCTCCGAAGACGAGGCGAAGCGCCGCCGCGCCGTGGTGCAGGCCATCATGGCCGAGATCGAACTCGCCGAACTGCTACAGGCAGTCGTCCGCATATCGCTCGTCACCGACAGGGTTGCCGCCGATTATGCGGAGTTGCGCGCCCGTCTTCTTGGCGTTCCCGACGCGGTTGCCGGTCACTTCCCAGCCTTCGCGGCGGAGGTCAAGGACAAGGTCGACGCCCAGATCAGGACCGCCTTGAAGGCCCTGCGGCAGGATCGAAAGCTGAAAGAGGACCTCGATTCCGAGGAGTAGTGGTGTGGACGAGCACGACTTCTCCCTCGAGAACCTCGACCTGTCGGCTGGCGACGAGGCCTTCCTCGCCGCGATGGACGCCGTGCTGGCCAAGGGTGCCAGCCTGCCCGAGCAGGTGCTGCCGTCCGAGTGGATATTCCAGAACGTAGAGTTCACCCAGTCCGACTCGTCGATGTCCGGCAACGTGGAACTCATGGGATTCCAGCGGGAGATCGCCGACTGTCTCGTGGACCCCGAGGTCAAATACGTCGTCGTGAAGAAGGGGACGCAGGTCGGATATTCGATGACGACCGCGCTGCTGACGATCTTCAGCCTCTGCCACGAGGCCGCGCGCGTCATCTACTACCAGCCCACCGACAAGGAGGCGCAGGAGTATTTCGAGGAGGAGATAGCCCCCCGCCGGGAGACCGTGAAGGCATTCGCCAGGATCGTCCGCGACACCCAGCGCGGAGAGACCCAGGACAAGTGGTCCTCCAGCCGATACCGGAACGGCGGGGTGCTGCTGGTGCGCGGAGCGGCGTCCGACGACGCGGCCCGCCGCGTCAAGGCCCGCCGCATCTTCCTCGACGAGATCAACGCGGAGGCATGGCAGAGCCGCAACCGCGAGAACACCCAAGGCAACAAGGTCAAGCTGTTGATTTCCGCCGAGAACTGACCCGGGATTGGGCGGTTTTTCCATTGAGAAGTGACCCATGTTTGAACCCACCCCTGCTGGTTGATCGCAGGGGATTTTGGAGTGATAGACATGGCGTTACTG
>Ga0226835_1000533_pt1 | contig 39252 bp, 39 predicted proteins | sample LAC_MetaG_1_FD_163627 | JGI IMG/M metagenome (GOLD analysis project Ga0226835, IMG submission 163627) | Anaerobic ammonium oxidizing microbial communities from anammox membrane bioreactor (MBR) in UC Berkley, California, United States -... | ecosystem: Engineered > Bioreactor > Anaerobic >...
AACAATGAGGGTTTTAATCTCACGGTTGCGCAGGATGCCGAGCAGGTCGGTATCGTAAAAGGCGCCCTTGCCGGGTTTATCGACGACCGGTTCACCTGGAATGGGGTAGAGTTCGGGGACGAGGTCGTGCCCCAGCTCACCGCGCACGAGGATGCGCCCCATTGGACCAGGGTCACCGATTTTGGTTTTCAGCCTTCCACGGGCCAGCTTGGTTGGGGGGCAGTCGGTCAGGTCGGGACGGTGACCTTCACGGGTATGGATCACTAAAATGCCGGCCTTCCGGGCAGCCTCCAGCACATGGCGGCACGGTTCGATAGTGTTGCGCAGGAGCGAGACGTCGTTCCCAAGCATCTCACCGAAACCGCCGCGTTCGACGAAATCGCGCTGCATATCGATCATCACAAGCGCGGTCGACTTAAGCTCGAACTCGAGTGGGTACGGTTCGGCTTCAAAAATACCTTTTTTCATGGAACCACCTCCTACTTAAATGGATGAATTGGAAAGGTCAGCGTTCCGATTGCCGACCCCTATTCCCATGTAAGCCCGGGCGAGGGCCTCTTTCACGGCCATTTCTACCTGCTTGCGGCCTTCTACGATGTTCATCTGCATGGCTTCGCGGGCGCAGCCGGGTTCTCTGGCATGGATACATTCCAAGATGCGCAGGTGTTGTTCACAGGTAAGCTTCAAGCGTTCGGGGTTGGTAATGTCATAAATGCGGACAAAGTGGAGGCGCTCGTCGATGCTTTTAATCTGCCGGGCCAGCAACGCGTTGCCCGTGGCGGCAGCGAGCGTCTCGTGGAATTCTTCGTCGCAGATTGAAGGGTCAATTGTGTGGCCGACGGGTTGTTCTTTTAAGGTCTCCCAGGTTTGCCGCAGCGTTTGCCAGATTTCTTCGGGCATTCCCTGACGGGCGAGCTTTTCAACAACATATAACTCCAACGCGAAACGCAATTCGTAGAGCTCGTCGATTTCCTTTAGATCGGGTTGTTTTATGGTGTAACGGCGATGGGGGTCTTTCTCGACCAGGCCGTTTTCTACCAGCATACGCAGGGCTTCACGAATGGGACTGCGGCTGACCCCGAATTCTTCACACAGGCTTTCTTCAGTAATTCGGTAGCCGGGGGGATACTCCCAGCGGATGATACGCTCTTTGAGAGCGGTGAATATCTCGGCACTGAGAATGGAAGGGTTAGAGTTTTTCGTCATGGAAAGTTTAATTGAGTAGAAAAAGATTGCTGCATACAATATTGTATACAATTTTGTATGCAAGTCAAGTATGAAATTGAAAAATTGTTAGGAGCTAAAAGAAATCAATGACAGCGCCTGCCAGAATGGGTGTTTGAGGGTGCCCACCGTTTAATTGCGGCTTTGCTGGTGGGTAGTGCGCTGCAGGTGGATTCCATCTCTCGGCGAAGGTGAGGATATGGAGTACGAGGGAAGGAGGGTAGATGAGAGATTAGAATTTAGTCACGCAAATCGGTGCAGGTGAAGGACTTGAGCGGCGGTTCTTCTTCTGCGCGTGCTTGTCCTGGTTGGAACCCCGGCGCCATGGTCGGAGCTTCGATCCTTTTTGATAAAATCATCGGCCCGCCTGGTGTTTGATACCGGTGGACTGGCGCTCCTGTTTTTGATCTTGTCGGGTAGACTGTTCGCCTCGGGCGTGATGTGGTTAATGTGCCTGGCTCTGCAGCGCAGATCCGGTGTCAGGCATACCTGAATATGGCCAGGATTACTCCTTCCTGGTGATTTTAGTAGCGCGCTCAAACTGTCCCGGTGAATGCCCCTGCCGCACGGCCAGCGCTAGCGAGAGCATTTGGGCGGGGAGAATCTCTAACATGGGGAGGGTTTCTGGAGAGTCAGAAGGGAGAGAAAATTCTCCTTTACAACAACTCTCGTATCAGGGCTGCCTGGTAAATTCGCCGGGCAGCCCTGATGCCAGAAAGAACAGGGCCTGAAAAGGTCTTGTTATTTCAAATACCCCAGCCACTTCTCCTGATAGGCAATCATGGTATCGAGCATTTCCTCGATGCCGTGATACTGTCCGACAACAGGGTCAACCAGAAGCGCCTGTAGCGCCAGAGCCTTGGATTTTTGCAGAACGGCCTCGGCAGTAAGATCGTGGACAGCTACCTGGTTCATTAACAGCCCGGCGAACCCGTGGGGTAGCGATCCCATTGGGATGCCGTGGACGCCGTTTTTATCTACCGTGGCGGGCACTTCCACCACAATCCAGTCGGGCAGATTGGCGATCAGCCCGCGATTGGGAATATTTACCGCCTCTTCCACGTAGCCCGAATCGGTGAGGATGCCCTCAATGATTGGCACCACACGCTCGCTTAACTGCAGTTCGATCTTCGGCTCTACGTGCGCCAGGTACTCTTTGTAGAAACGGTAAAAGTCCAGAATGCCGCGGTGGTCGGTGATGTCGTACGCCCACTGGATATACTCGCCGAAATGGCTGTCGGAAGTAATGGGCATGAGCCCGAACTTTTCCAGAATCACCTGGAAGACTCGCCGCTCAGGCCAGGCCTCAGTGGCAATGCCAGCGAAATCATCCGTCTCATCAGGCCATTTACCCGTCTCTTTGAAGTACTTGTGCACGGCATCCAGGGAGGGCATGTTGCCGAAGAAGGCGGGCGCTTTGGCGCGGATGTCGGGATAGGCATCCTGGCCGCTGTCTTTATACCGCGCCGAGAGCACCACGCTAAAGTGGTTCAACCCGGCGGCACGCACTTCCAGAGCCTCATAGGGAACCCCGAGGATGCGCGGCAGGAAGTTGCGCAGGGAGGCGATCTCGTGGCACAGGCCGATGAACTTGAGGTCGGGGAAGGCGCGTGTCACCGTGGTGCAGATGCGGCTCATCGGGTTGGAGAAATTGAACACAGTGGCCCGGGGGCAGTACTTCATGATGTCGGCGCAGATTTCCAGAATCGGGGGAATGATGCGCAGAGAATGGAATAGACCTCCGGGCCCACCGTTTTCACCGTATACCTGGCGCACGCCGTATTGCTGAGGGATACGCCAATCTTGCTCCCACAGAGCAAAACGGTCGCCGACCTCAATAGAATTGACGATGAAATCGGCACCCTGGAAGGCTTCGGAACGCTGAGTGGTGGCGGTGATGGTAAAGGGCAGGCCGCGCTCCTCGATGAAGGCGCGGGCGTTCTGTTCCACCACTGCCAGGGTGTTGGGATTGATGTCGTGCAGGACGATGGTGCTGCCTTCGAGGACCTTGCTCTGCAGAATATCCCCGATGGTACCGTATCCGAACTGGGCGCTGCCTGCGCCGATCAAAACAATTCGTTGAGACATAACAGTTTCCTTAGAACACGAGAAAGGTGATTTTTTCTATTGTAACGGGAAAGCCCCTCTCAGGTGAGGGAAGAAAATCACTTTAATGTGCATTCAAAGAGCCAATTTGCCGCAGGGAACCCTGCCCTTTCCACCGTCAGAGATACCCTTGCCCAATCCCGGCGTCTGGTGTTTGAAGCAGAGGGATGGAGTCCTCTCAGGAGGTTTCTTTTAACAGGGCGGCAGCAGATTGATCCAACAGCCACGTAAGGTTACCGTTGAGCGGCTGAACGGCGCTGGCAGGAAGCTCTTCGGATACAGGCGCCTCACCGAGGACCTGTGCCACCCGCCCGGCTTTCTCGCGGCCGGCGACGAGGAAGATCACTTCGCGTGCATGGTTAATGACGGGCAGTGTGAGGGTGACGCGTGAGACAAGCGGCGGCGGTGGAACTTCATGAGTGACGGCCACGGCCCAGCGCCTCTGTTCATAGAGCGCCGGAGAAGCAGGGAACAACGAGGCGGTGTGGCCGTCTTCGCCAAGTCCGAGGAGAATTAGATCAAAACGCGGTGTGTCACCGAAAAAAGCGCGCAATTCCTGCTCGTAACGCATGGCGGATTCTTCTGGGGGTAATTCTCCTGGAATGCGATGAATATTTTGTTCAGGAATGGGCACATGAAGGGACTCTCGTACCATGCGAAAGTTACTGTCTGGGTGGCCAGGTGGCACGCAACGCTCATCGCCCCAGAACAGGTGGACGTTTCCCCAGTCGATTTGCGAAGAGATTTCAGGAGTAGCCAGGCGTGCATAGAGCTGGCGGGGGGTGCTTCCACCCGAAAGAGCCACCGTAAAGCGCCCTCGTTCCTGAAGTGAAGCGCGCGCCTGGGCCGTAAACATTTCTGCTGAGGTTCTGGCAAGCGCTTCTGCATCGGGCACGATAATGATTTTCATGGTTTTTAACCTCTGTTGCGCAAAAAAATCACGCTGCATACCGGCGGGTATGCCTGCAGAATTTTACCCCATTCCATCGGAGAGCAAAGAATGATGGTATTACCGTTCCATCGCTTTAGATTTTAGGCCGTCAGGCTGACCGAAACAGGAGCGGAAAATACCTCCAACCGCATCTGAGTTGCCCGAGCGGAGGGTGCCTTGAAGACATCCAGCACTTCGTCTGCCGCACGCTGTACCAGGCGGGCATATCGCTCCAGGTCGAGTGCTTCGGGCGGCGGTGGGTTCACGCTTATTCCCTGACGTGTGAACCAGAAAAACAAGCGCATTCCTGGCCGAATGGTCACACCGCATTCCCGCAGTCGCAGTGCTGCCTGCGCTGCTGGGCCGGGTCGAAGATAAGCCTCCGGCATTTGGCGTAGTTTTACCGCCACCTTTAAATCTGACACGGGCACATCCCGCCGCGCCAGGCGGCTCAGTTGCGCCTTGGTAAAGGCCTGGGCCGCCTCTACCTGTTCTTCGGGGTTTTCGGATTGCGCCAGCAGGTTGAGAAGGTGCCGCTGTGTTTCGGCTACGAAGCGCGGTGTATCGTGGCGGCGCAGCGCCAGACCTCGAACCTTCAACCGGCCATCTTTGAATGCTCCGAAGTAGCGGTTGGGGACTGGGATGCGCGGGTGACGTTTGGCGGGGAGGAAGACCAGCCATCGATACACCCCTTCCAGTGTCACCGGAATGCCTGTCTGGCGCTCAATGGCAAGAAGCAGGGGGGTGAAATCCTCTTCCCGGGCGGTTCCCTCGCGCCAGACAAAGAGACTATCGACGTACATGTGAAGTACCGTAAAGCCCAGCTCTTCAGCGGTCTCTTTGGCCTGCAGTAACAGTTCACGGCTGATCCCGGTCACTGCCTCGTGCGACTCGACCCGTCCAAAGCGGGCATTTTTGTAGCCCAAATAGCCAAAACATACCACCAGCAGCCACTTGAGGGCCATCTGACGTGCCTGAAGCGAAGGTGCGCGGCAATCACGGTGGTCGAGCGAGCGCAACCAGCGCTTGAGGGCTGTGCGTTTCTCCAGCAGGGGCCGCAACGTGCGGGGAATTAGCCCGGGGGCGGCGCCAGACTGCCCCAGTGTCTCGGGAGAGATGTTATGGTGCACCATAATCGAGGGATACATCGAGGTGAAATCGATCTCGGCCACGTGTTTGTGTACCCCAATTAACGGCTGGTAAACCATCCCACCCCGGTCATGATGAATGAGGTCATTTAATGTGCGGGAGGCTTCGGCCTGAGCTTTGGCAACCGGGATGAGCACCTGGTCGCGCAGGGCGGTAAGCATCTGCAGGGCTGTGATGCCTGCCCCCGGAGACTTGCGGGCCACCTCCTGCACTCCCAGCCCGGTCACACGTGCCAGCTCCAGTATTCCCTCCAACCCGATCTCCCCGAAGAGAGCGGCATTGCGACGGTCTATATGCCAGCGCCCGAAGAGATGGGCCTGTTGAGCGCGATAGAGCACCTGACCGTAAGCGAACAGACTGCGTTCACGTTGGAAAGCCACTGACAGGGTGGAGTCGCGATTGGGGTTGAGGTGTGGTGCTACCTGCCTCAGAAAAGGGAAGAACCAGGCATCGCCGTAATCTGTCAGGATCACGTCCGGGTCGTAGCGCTGGAGGATGGCTCGAAAGTTGACCAGGAAAGCGCGCAGCGGTTGTAAAGCCAGGCAATAGGTCCACGCGCCGCAATGCAGGGTGAGGTTTGAGGGGGGGTGCAGGAGCGGGTCGGCACTGCAGTTCAACTCCATCACCCGCAGAGGGGGTTGAGAGGGCGCCAGATCCCAGGGAGATTCGAGCGCCTCCAGTGATAGCAGGCGCTCTCCATCGATTTGGAAGCGGCAATACCCCAGAAGCGGCACCCCCGTATGCGCCAGAAAGCGCACTCCCAGGGGGACGTCGGCATTGTAGTAATCCAGGTGGGGGAAGGTGGCGCTCAACTGATGGTAGAGCGCCCTGGCCTGCGCCGGTGAGGGTGCTGTAAGCGCCAGGAGAACCTGCTTGTTGCCATACAGGTCGGGGCAGACAGCGCGGGTTTTATGAACGGCGGGGTCGGTCACCGTCCGCCAGGCCTGCCGCAGAGACTCGTTATGGCCAGCGGCATAAAAGGTGACCGGGAAATCCATTGGCAACAACCAGCGCTGGCCGTCTTCCCCCAGTAGCCAGCAGACCAGGCTGCCGTTGGGGCGGGTGTAGACATCCATCAGCCAGCCCGAGATCTCAGAGCGCATGGGAAGAGCGGGAGACGCTGGAGGATTGTTCAAGGTCAGCGACCCTCCGGCTGAGGTGAGCGATCTGACGGTTTTGCTCCAGGAGCATCGCCAGCAGAGCAACCTCGAAGGGTAGCAGGGCCTGGGTTTCTGAGATGGCCGCAATGTGAGAACGAGCCGAGGCCATGAGGTCGTCAAAAAGTTGCTGATCCTGGCGGCGCAGGGTGCGGCGGAAGCGCTGCAACATGGCTTCGGTTTCATTAAGGTGCTGGGTGATGGTGGCAACAGTGCGTCCCATAAAGTGACCTCACAATAGACGGGATTGAGAAAGAACAGAAGACGGTTCAGGATCGAGGAAAACCACCGTAGCAGAGCGATAAAGTGCCTCGAGAAAATCGCGGCGGTTGGAGTGGGAGGGTGGCCTGACGGTGATAAATAGTGGGGTAGTCTGGCGCAGGCGTTCCAGATGAGCAAGGCTGCGCCGGAGCAGGACTCTGGCCTGGGGCAGGGGAAGGGTCTCGTCGTAGAAGGTGGCCAGGAGGTCTAGCGCTACTAGCGGGACGGGGAGTGCGGGAGTGGTTTCAAGCGCGGCCACCACCTGATGAGCCGTAAAGGCGCGCCGCAGGTGAATGCGCTGCGCGAACACCTCGGCGTGAGGAGTGTGTTCGCGCAGGAGGCGAGCCAGGCGGTAAGGCTGGAGGCGATTGCCTGCGTCAATCACTTCCAGGGGTCCGCGCAGGGCCAACCAGGCCACCAGCCGGTTGGCTACATGGGTGACGGCCTGTGTGCCACAGAAGACCACCAGAGTACTTGCATCGAGATAAGGGGCCAGGTTCATTACCCACATCGTATCCTGGCGGAGAATGCTCAACTATTCCCTCAGGGATGAGAGAGGGGGGGATTGATGGATTAACCCATGGGGTGATGAGAGAGTTTCAGGCCCAGGCGGAGAAATCCCATTCGTTCAGCAACAGGTGCAGTTCGGCTTTGGTGTGCACGCCGAATTTCGCTGTGGCCGCGCGGAGATGCGTTTTGACCGTGTCGGGTGAAATACCCATACGCAAGGCGATCTGACGGTTGGTGAACCCCAGGCAGGTGAGGGCAACGGCCTGTTGCTCGCGCGGCGTCAGCGTTTGCCAGCATTGCCAGAGTTCATCGCGCTGTGAGAGGGCCTGCAGGCCGGTGGCGAGGAGGTCGTTAGCCAGAGTCTCTTCGGAGATGCCCGTCTGGCGAGCGAGGGCATCGAGGGTGGTAAGCAGGTGAGAATCGAGGGTAAACGTCCGCCGCTCAGAGGCCGACCCCCTGCGACTCCACCAGGCGCACAAACGTTCCCAAAGGCCCATAAAACCATTGTAATAGAACATTAGTTCTGTGTCAACGAGGTGAAGATTGAACTATTCGGACAGTGTACCGCCCATTGAAACCATGGATAAGCGCGACGACGTACTGGCCGAAATAAAGCCTTACGCTGATGGCAAGCCGATGAATATTGGATTGCGCTTTGCTGACAGCCGCTGATTCTTCCCTCTGAGAACGACTGCTGGCAAAATGCGTCAACCCCATTATGTGAGAGCGGTTTTCAGAAGCTGATTAATCCGGTCTACCATTCCAGCAGGGTCGGGATGCAGACCTTCGATCAAAAGGGCATTTTCGAACAGCTGGTCGATGACTAAAGATGCCCTTTCGTCATCCTCTGGAAGAGAGGATAACCGCCGGATGAGCTCATGGGATGGATTAATCTCAAGGATTTTTTCCGGCAGGGTATATTCTTTTCGCATGAGCTGATAGACCTTCTGCACCTCCTGTTGAAGTGAACCGTCTTTATTCACCAGCCGGACGGGTGATGTCGTTAATCGATCAGTTGCCCTCACTTCAGATACTTTCTCTCCCAGTCGTTCTTTAAAGCGGCGAATGAGACGATCCAGCTCGTCAGGAGGAAGAGCTTCGATGGATTCTGTTTCGGGTTCCTGGGTTGAGGTTTGAGGTTTTTCCAGAGCCGCATTGACCAGAGTATAGTCTTTATACTGGGTTAAAGAGAGCATAACGAAAGGATCGAGAGGATCAGACAGGAGAAGAACGTCTACCTTTTCCTTGCGGTAAAGGTCAAGGTGTGGGCTATGGAGAACAGCACGAGGATCATCTCCGAGAAGGTAGTAAATCTTTTTCTGATCTGGATGGGCTTCCTCGATGTATTGGTCGAGGGAAGTGAGGGAATCGGGGTGGTTGAGGGTTGCGAAACGCAGGAGTGGGACAAGGTCAGCATGGGCGTCGCGGTCAGTGGCCACTCCTTCTTTGATGTAGGTATGGAAGGCCTTCCAGAATTTCGCGTAGGTTTCTGGCTGGTCTTTTCCCATTGCACCTAAATGATCCAGAAGCTTTCGCGTGACGACCTTCTTTAACTGGGGCATGGCTTTCGATGCCTGAATGGTCTCTCTGGAAACGTTCAAGGGAATGTCCTCTGAATCGACTGCACCCTGAACGAAGCGGAAGTAATCGGGGAGGATATCCCGGCAATATTCCTGGATCAGAACTTTTCGGGCATACAGCTTCAAACCCTCTTCCTTTCTTGGGGAGAAAATGGGTTTTTCTGGAGAAGAGGGAATGAACAAGAGAGCATATAACTGAACCGGGGCATCGATATTCAGATGGAGGTAAGTCAATGGTTCATTGAAATCGAGGGTTAATTGTCGGTAGAATTCAAATGCCTGTTCTTTGGTGACCTCACGAGCAGGTTTTCGCCAGAGAGCGGTTTGTTGATTGACCTGTTCCTTGTCTTCACCAAGATAAACAGGGTAGGGAATGTAATCGGAATGTTTTTTAATGATTTCCCGCAGGCGGTAAGGCCTGGTAAACTCTACGGCATCTTCTTTGAGCTTTATAGTCACCGTTGTTCCACGGGTTTTGATGTCGGCCGTTTCAACGGTAAATGTATCATCCCCCGTAGAGAACCAGACTGCCCCTTGAGCTTCTGGCCTGAATGAGCGAGAAGCAACACGAATCCATTCAGCGACCATAAAGGCGGAATAAAAGCCTACGCCAAACTGCCCGATGATGTCAGAAAGATTTCCGAGATTGGATTCAGCGGCCTGGAGGAAAGCACGCGCTCCGGATTGGGCAATGGTTCCCAGGTTTTCAGTCATCTCTTCCAGGGTCATGCCAATTCCGGTATCACGGATGGTGAGGGTGCGTTCTGATTCGTTTGGGGTGATCCAAATTCCCATCTCAACATCGGGATCAAGGATGTTACGATTGGTTAAAGTTTCAAAATGCAGACGGGTTAAGGCGTCACTGGCATTGGAAATTAATTCTCGTAGAAATACCTCACGCTCAGAATAAAGAGAATGGATCAAAATGTTAAGAAGTTGGCGGGTCTCAGCTTTAAATGGAATGGCTTGTAATTCTGTTTTCTGATCTGGCATCTTACTCACCTCCATGGAACGATCGACCCTTAATATACCCCCGTTTGATAAGATTTTTATATACAAATTAACGCTTGGCAAAGCTGGTGGTGTCCTGTCTGACCAGGACAAACGGCACCGAAATTGGGCCAAGAGAGGGGATAACACCGCTGGTAATTTCAGCGTCGTATATTGCAGTAAATGATTCTCGAGTCACTTCCAGATATTTTTTCAGATCTGCGTTGGCTGAGAGGCGTAATGAACCTTTAAACATGAAAGTACTTACCAGTGCTATTACGGATTCCATTCGCCGATTGGGTTCGGTGGGGTCAAAATCGATAGGATCCCTGGCTGGCGGCATGAGATGGTAGGCATGGATCTGGGATGCTGGAATGTTTAGCTCTCCATAATGAAGCGGTTTAGCGTTTACCGGGGTGGTGGTAATGATTCCACTCGCATTATAGAGGGTGATACGGTCTGGAGCGGCATTGGTGCGCAACCATGTGCTCACCCGAATGACTTCTTTCACGACTACTTCGCCCCAGTATAACGATGTTGAGGTGTAAACCATGATTTTCTCGGATTTTTCATCCTGCCCCTTGGGGATTACAACCCCCTGTGTTGCACTGGTCATGGACATTCCCTCCATAAAAAGTTAAGCAGAAAGTCAGACGTTACCGGCATAACGCTGACGGATGGCAGGGATCAAGTATTCAGAGAAAGCACGGCTCTGGTCAAAGTCTGGCGACCATCCCCAATCTCTGCGGGCGGCAGAGTCATCAATGTCGATTGGCCAGCTATCAACGATCCGTTGCCGGCTCTGGTGCGGCTTAAAGGTGATATCAGCGTCTGGAAAATAGGATTTCACGATCTCGTAAATTTCACTTGCGGCGGGGTTGAAACTGGTTACATTGTATACCGATTGAGTCAGCGCTTCTTTTGGAGCGGCGTGAAGCATTAGCAGGGATTTTATGGCATCTGGCATGGCCATGAAGGGAATCCGCGTATCTTCCCGCACAAAGCACTGGTATGAAAGCCCCTGTGCGGCATGATGGAGCATTTCAGGGCCGTAATCGCTGGTTCCACCGGTAGGGATAGTATCGGCACTGATCAACCCGGGAAAACGAATGGCCCGAAAATCGACACTACTCCGCTCGGGATCAGCGGCAAGTTGACGGTAATAGTGCGCGTAATAACGGCCTAAATGTTCACAATATAATTTATTACATCCATACATGGTAATCGGCTGGCACCATTGATCTTCTTTAACTTTTCCAGCGCGGTGTTTTTCGGTAAGATTGGGTAACCCGTAAACAGCAATCGAACTCGGGTAAATGAATTTTACAGGCTGACCCTGCCACTGGGATTGTTCAACAGCCAGCCGGAGGAGGTTCAATGTGCCTTCTACGTTGACTCTGTGGGCTGTCTCGGGGTTGTATTCTGCTTTGGTTGATAGAATTGATGCGAGGTGGAAGATTGTGCGAATCTCAAATTCAACCACCATCCTTCCCAGGAGCATTTGATCGAGAATATCTCCCTGAATGAAACGTGTGCAGAAGGGTTTAAGTTCATCATCCAACGGTTGCACATCGAGAGCGATGATGTTGATATGTTTTTTCTGGCCCAGGTATTTTATTAATCCGTGCCCCATTTCGCCGTTGGCACCTGTGACTAGCACAACTTCTTTTCGCATCCCTGATCCTTTCAAAGAAAAGCTACTGTTTATTGTAGCAGGAACTGGGTAGTGACACTATGGCTAAAAATCATGTTGTTGAGGCGAAAGGTGATCAGATCTTGGAGGTTGGTTCATATGGAGGGAAAGGTAAAAAGAGCCACCCGCGTATCGATGGCGAGTGGCTCTTGAGAATTTTCAAGAAGAAGGTCAGGGCTCTACAGGGTAGCCTGCATTAATCCATGCCTGAAAACCACCCTTGAGTGGGTTGACCCGCGTATATCCTTTTGAGAGAAGTATATCTGCCGCACGGGCACTACTATTTTCTGCCGGTCAGGTGCAGTAAGTTATTATCCAACGATCGCTGGGAATTTCAGCCAGCCGATTTTCTAATTCAGTGAGGGGAATGTTGAGCGCATTGACGATATGACCGGCCGCATACGAGCTTGCGTCGCGGACATCGAGAAAGATGGCTGTGTTTTTATCGTAAGCTGATTTTGCATCCGAGAGAGAAACCCGAGAGATTTGGGGAAAAGGGATATCCAGCGTGTTCCCTTGAGAGGCACTGGTGGTGGGTGCATTCAATGCCAGAAAGACGAGGCCAATCGATAATAAAACCAAACCTCCAATAATCAGGAGGAGTGGAACTGAAAACGGACTCTTTTTCTTTTTTATGGGCATATCAATTTTGACCCTTAAGGTTGGATTCAATAAGAGTTATTTTATCCATGAAACCTTAATTTCTCATGAAAGAGTAATTTCGCTTTGGAAAGAGTCCCTTCCTCATTCAAGAACAGTAGAAAACCAAGGAGGCTGATGACACTACTGGTTGCGAAAGCTATGGTGAATCCAAAGGTGTTGGAAAGATATGTTCCCAGAAAAGGAGCCAGGATAGAAGACAGATATTGAATGCTCTGAGCCGCTGAGACGAAGGTTGCAGAGTATTGGACGGGAACACGTTTCATGAGTTCATCAAAAAAAACCAGGTTCAGACCGGCCTGGAAGATACCTGACAACCCTGCATAGAGAGGAATCGGGTAATAAGTATGGCTAAGACCGGTTAAAAGTGGATAGAAGGAAATGCCAAACGTTGTTGCCAGTAAGACGGCTCGTGAGCCGTAACGCCTGGAAATCCGAGTCCAGAGGAAATAACCAAGAATGAGAATGGCCGTTTGGGCGGTGTTAATGGCGGCAATCCAGCTATCAGGGGCGTTGAGAGTCCTGACGAAATAAACCGGGAACAGCGGAGCTGCCAGAGTAGTTCCGGTCAGAAAGATAAACCGTTTCATGGTAAAAGAAACGAAGGGTTTCTCCCGACTAATCTGCCGGACAAAATCCTGAATTTGTTCTCGAAAATTGTGGGCATGATTTTCAACCGGTTCTGAGTCAGGAAGATTAATGTGAGACGAAAAGTAATAGCTGATCAATCCTCCAAGGGAGAGAAATAAAAACATGACCTGATAATTCAACGGGAATTGGATATCGTCCAGCATTTGCCCGACCAGAATCACGGTGATGGTTGTGGTTAATCCAAGGATAGACCAGCGGCGGGTCATCAATTCGTAACGACCTGTTGGTCCGGCGACATTGTTCATCACCACTGAAAAAGCAATGGCTACCAGAGTCTGGGGGATGGTTGCCAGAGCCCATATGCCCAAAATACCGATAATGGCAAGGTGACCTGATAAAAAGAAAGAAATAAAGCCTGTAAGCGCGTAACTGGCGATCACCAGTAGCCGGGCAAGGCTGAACCAGGGGACGATATTTTTTTGACGTTGTAAAAACTGACCAAGCGGAATGGAAAGCACCAGCCCGGTCAGGGCAGGCATGGAGGTTAAAAGGCCTACCTCGAAGGTGCCTGCACCGAGACGGGTAAGGTACACAGGAAGGAAGGGAGCGGCTGCACTGGCCAGTCCAACCCCGATGGCATCAATTTGTACATTGACAAAATTTCCCCGGTCAATGTAGTCAGTGGTCTGGGGAGTGGTAAACCATTTCTTGAAGGAAGCCAGAGATAACCGGGTCATAATTCGATATCAAATTCTCCAATTTCAATGATAGTGGGTTCGCCGATGCTAATCTCAAAGCGGGCTGAAAATTTCCATAACGCAGAAATGTATTGGAGCCAGGCTTTTTCAGCGGACCCTTTTTCGGCGGAAGCGATCTTCTCTTCTACCTCAGAGATGGGAAGAAGGGATCCGGGGGTGCGGGGGGTGAATGCCCAAAGAAATGAGGTGCAATTCCACCCGTAGAGAGCGCCATCTTCATAGGCTGCAGCGAGAAAATTACCATTCATTGAAAGGGCGATTGCCATCAGGGGGGATTTTCGAGGTTCGAAGGCATGGAGCCATGTTCCTGTATTCAGATCGCCTATCCGGATGGTTCCGTCTCGACTTCCGCAAAATATTATTGGGGCTTCAGGGTGTAAGGTTATACCGATGATCGGCGATTGATCGGTTGGAAACTGCGCAACCTGGTTCCCACTGGCGGCATTCCAGATCGAAAGACTGCGATCGCGCCCGGCAACGGCCAGTAAATCGGAGGTAGTTGTAGTTGCAAGATGAAGTGTACCCTGGTTGGATACCAGGATTGATCGAACCAGGTGGCCTTCAGGAAGACTCCAGAGCAATACTTCTTCACTGGCGCCGCCCGAGGCGACCCATTTTCTTTTTCCCATCACTGAAATACTGAAGAGTTCATGAACAGGCGATTGAATGCGATTAAATTCTGTGCCGATAGGAAATCGCCAGAAACGGATGGTTCCGTCAAAGCCGGCGCTTAATAAAACCCGGTTGTCGGGAGTGAGAGCAAGCTGCTTAATCAATCCTTTATGGCCAGCCAGGGCTTTTAACATTTGACCATCTTTCAGACGATAAATGCGAATTTGCTGATCGCCGTTAGCGGCCATCAAGAGGTCTCCATCCAGGCTAAACAACAGAGAGCGAGTGATGGAAGCCGGCCCTTTAATGGTAAATATGGGTTCTCCATCAGGAATTGACCAGATCGCAATCGATTGTTTATCCGATCCGACGGCAAGGTGCTTTTCTTGAGGATCGATGGCCATGCTTTCTATGGACTCCTCAGATACTTTGCCCCTCATCACCTCGCGAATTCCCAAGGGAAGATCTACACAGGCGGTTGCCAGTGAGGTTAAAGTAAGGAAACTTTCTTTTTCAAAAGATTCTCCAGGGAACCATCCAGTCTGTGAAAGTAGCGAAACGATACGGGCACTCCAGTAAGGGGGGGCGACCTGAGCCAGTTGCCAGAGTTCGGCATAACGGGCTGTCTGGCTTAGCCGCGAAATGGCAATCTCCCAATCCATGTTTGAAAGGTCTTCAATTAAGCGGGTTTCAGATAAGCGATCAATAGCTTGTAGCCAATCTACCTGGCCGGATTGACGGCTAAAAGTAATGAGGCGTCGGCGAAGGTTTTTTTCACCGGAGATATAAGCCGATAGGAGTAAAGAACGGTTAAAATCAATCTGGTTATAACGGTTCCAGTCTCCAGAAAGGAAGAAGAACAGCGCCCGGCCGCTGGGGTCAGATGGAAGATAGCCCTTTTCCTGCGCCAGGTCTCTGGATGGTTGATCGTCATAACGTAGAAACAACTGACAGATGGCCTCTTGGGCTTGCAGTATAGAAGGTGCAAGCAAAGCCAGGCGATTACGGGCGATCATTTGCTCGGTTTGGCTGAGGGAGGGAAAAAGATCAACGACCTGGGCGAGATGATCCGCCTGGGAGGACTGGAGCAAGAAAAGTAAACGAGACCAATTCTGATATTCTTTAACCGTAGATGCAACCGATAAAATTCGTTCTTGTAATTGAGGGTCAGCTTTCTCAAAAAAAATGTCGGTTAGCTCAGTAAGGTCTGTGAGTGGGGGTTCATTTCGTTCCAGGCCGATAATCCAATCGAAGAGGGTTTTTAAGAAGAGATGCGAAGGTTGCCATTGATTGGCAATGATGGCCTGGCGAGCTGCAATGAATTGATCAAACACACTGAGGTAATAAATCGCGTCAACAGCATCAGGGAGCTGATTCCTGGCGAGGTTGAGGAGGGCCAGAAGAGATGCCCGGCGGATGAGAGGTTGAGAGTGGCGCTGGGCTGTCTCAATCAAGACCTGAATGGCGCTTTTATCGCCAAGTTCCTGGAGCGCAGAAATGACCCCGAACTGGATAAGGAGATTTCGTTGCTCTGTGGAAAGGAGATCATCAGGTGATGGTGTATCAAAGAGCAGCTTTTGAAGGGTGTGAATGTCGATTGGAAGCAGGAGCTTTGCTACCATTGGAGCGGATCAATCCCCGTCAAGAGGATACCCCCATCGGTTTGAATGTGTACCTCGGCCTCAAAGGAAGAAAGAATATCTTCCTGAGAATATCGATTGGTCAGAAGGTGGATTTTTTTGTTATCCGAACCGATTAATCCCGATGCGACCCGTCGGCTTTGAATATATCTCCCCGCGATAAGCACATCGGTCATTTCGAGCACCCGAGGCGCTGCGGGTATAGAACTTAATTCGCTTAAAGAAAAACCGGTAAAAATCAGCACACTTAACTGGGATTGCTGGCGGATCATTTCCAGAAATATGGCAAGGGCATGAGCCTGGTAAAAGGGCTCACCTCCGCTCACTGAAAGGCCCTCAATTTGGTACTGGCGTTCGAGGATGGATTTTGCAAGAGATGAAATTTCCACTCGTTGGCCTGCGTTGAAGGGGTGAGTTTCAGGGTTGAAACAACCAGGGCAGGCGAGGTTACACCCCTGAAGCCATAAGACCCAGCGGAGTCCAGGCCCGTTGGCCTGGCTGGAAGGCAACATGGCGTGCAGGCGAAGGGAGGCGCCCCCCTTTTCGTAGTTATCCACCTGACCTCAAAGGATCGATCAGAGAGTTATCGGGCGCAGGCGGTTCGCTGGCTTCGGCTTTCATTTCTCTAAGCACCACATTTCCGCCCAGAGCTGCTTCAAGTTCTGCGGTAATGTTCAGGCAGCCACTCCCGTTAACTCCCTGTACTGCAATTTCCACCTGGCCATCGGGTTTTATATGGACTTGAATTTCATGAATTTCCATAACGCGCTCCTGAGTTTATACCATTCTGCGCAGGAGTAACCGGATTTCACCCGTGGAAGCGACCTGTTCTTCAATGAGGGTAAAGCCTTGCGCTTCCAGTTTTTGTCTGGTAGCCAGGTAAGCGTATCGCTGGAGCAGGTGTTGAGTAAACTCTTCAGCCTGAATACCCCGCACCCCAGACCAATCTGCGACGATTTCGAAAAAAGCACCATTTCTCCGGAAGCCAATTGGAAAAGACCGGGGAAGCCTTATCAATATTTCGACGGGCGTATGCTGCCCACCAAACCCCTGAAGGAGCAAGTGCCCTTCTTCAGGGGTAAACCCCAGAGCTTTCAGCGCCTGGATCAGAAGATCCTTATCAGAAAGCTGGGTTTTAATGCGACTAAAATGAGACATCCCTGTTCTCCTTAAGCCAGACGAACTACCAGCGCATCCTTCAGAATCGTTTGGCCTGTTCGAAGATCTCGAGCCGAAACTATCAACCTCTTATTGGAATCGATATTGAATTCTACCTCAAAACAGGCCTCTCCTGGCTCAGCTGGAGGATCTGCCACAAGGAAGGTTGGGTTTTGCTGATTCATCCAGAAAAATGACCGTTGCTCTGCTTCGAATGGGGTGAGGCTGGCGATTCGGGCTGAACCATCGACATCAAAAACGAGTTCAAAGGAAGATGAAGACTGGGTTTTACTGCCACTTAATTCGAAGATCGCGATGCCCAGAAATTTTTGTCCATGATGGGTGGCTTTTATCGTGAGTCGGCTCACGGGCGTTTTTGTTGGGTATGGCGTACCTTTGGGTACGATGATTCTGTATTCATAGCGTCCGGTCTGGGTATCCCGATAACGAATGGCATAATCATGTTGAATATGATCATAAAAATCGACCCCTGACGCAAAAGCAGCCGTGCCCCTGGCGACCGCATCCAACGGGTAGTGGTAAAACACCCGATCTTTTCCGAAAAGCTGACGAAAAACACGCTGTACACAGGGGATTTGACAACTACCGCCAACCAGCAACACTGCCTGTAAATTATCTTCGTTATAGCCGCGTTCCAGGGCTTTATTCAAGGCCTCTCTTACAGTTCGGTTGATCTCAGTGAACAGGTTCTGGTTGTCAAGCAGGTTTTCAAATTCTTCCCGAGTGAAAGAAGTAGCCATTGAAAATCCTGGAGAAGTAAGCTCCAGATGGGCCGTGTGTTCTGTTGAGAGGGTTTCTTTCAGTGTCTGACATTTCGTCAGGAGAATTGTGCTAACCTGGCGAATTTCATCATCCCAGTCATGGAGGTTGTGGCGTTTGAGAATATCTTGAAATAACCACTGGTCAATGGTGGCTCCGCCAATATCCCGCCCGGCCTTTCCTAAAACCCGGCAACGACGGCCATTCTGATGCCTGTCTTCGCCCTCGATCATGACAACAGAGGCGTGGAATGTGCCTCCTCCAAAATCGAAGATGAGGTAAATATTTCCCGGTTGGATATGGGCTCCATATCCCAAAGCGGCAGCAGAAGGTTCATCGATAAGACGGAAGCGGGTAATCCCGGCGTTTTCAGCTATCGAAGTGAGCCAGTTTTCATAATGCTCAAATGCCTCGACGGGCACGCTTAGCCCCACCTCTTCGCCGTATGGCTCAAATTCGTTGACGGTCGAAAGAATCACGGTTTTTAGAAAATCGGCTCCGGCCTGGTAGGGGGTAATTTCACGGTCGTGGATACGAATTCGCATGGGGCTTCGGTGACTGATATAACGCTTCATCCAGCGGAAGGTGCGAGGAGACTCGGCGATTCCACGGCTGAGGACTTGTTGACCAATCCATATTCTCTGGTCTTCCGCATAATGAATTAAGGACGGAATCACCGGAACTTCGCCGTGAGTCCCCGGCACCATGGAACTGTATTCGGGAATCCTGAGAGGCGCCGCTTCAGAAGTGTCTGGATTCCAGAGGGCTATTACCGTATTAGAGGTGCCAAAGTCAATTCCCAGATAACCAGTCATTTATTGGGTGTAGTTCAGGATAGGTGAATACCATTAGGTTGAGATTTGGAAGCATCAGAGATAATGCCTGAAGCAGAAATGGCCCTCCCTTCGTTCAGCCAATTACGAAGGTATTGCACGGTTTCTCTTTGGGAGACCGATAAGGGCACCTGACGTTTTAAGGCTAATAAAATATCCTCGGTGGTAAATTCCCGCTCGTGGTCATTAAATCCGAGATACATGGCGTCGATCACTGCCTGCTCAATTTCGGCCCCTACAAAGCCTTCGGAATGGGCGGCCAGAAGATCGAGGTCATAATCTTCGGGAATCCGCCTGCGTTTTTTTAGGTGGACCGAGAAAATTTCGGCCCTCTCTTTGGGTGATGGTAAATCCAGGAAAAAAATTTCATCGAATCGGCCGCGGCGGAGCAGTTCAGGCGGAAGGCTGGAAATGTCGTTGGCGGTAGCGACGACAAACACGGGTGAGGTCTTTTCCTGCATCCAGGTTAAGATCGATCCAAAGACGCGGGTGCTGGTTCCGCTGTCCAATCCACCATGGGCGAGAGCTTTTTCCATCTCGTCAATCCAGAGGATGCAGGGAGCAATGGTATGAGCCAGTTGTAATGCCCGACGAGTGCGTTCCTCCGATTCGCCTACAAGGCTGCCGAATAATGCTCCCACATCAAGACGTAATAAAGGGAGTTTCCATGAACCAGCGATCATTTTGGCAGTGAGGCTTTTTCCGGTACCGGGAATGCCGATCAAGGCGATTCCTTTGGGGGCAGGCAGGCCATATTCACGAGCTTTCTGGGTGAACGCGGTTTCTCGTAAACGTAACCATTCTTTCAATACACTTAATCCACCCACATCTTCCATTGTTTCAGTCGCAGGGAAAAATTCAAGCGCCTCACTTTCGCGGATAATTTGCCTTTTTTCCTCGGTTACCAGGTCGATGGCACGATCGTCAAGTACTCCATCCTGGATGATTGCCCGCGCGAAAGCACGCTGAGCCTGCGAGGAAGTCAGGCCAAGGGCGGCTTGAATTAATTTTTCCTTTCCAAGCGGAGTAAGTGAAACTTTTACCCCGGCTGTGTGTGTCATTCGTGTAAGTACCTGAGCCAGTTCACGGGAATCAGGTAGTGGATAATCCAGGACAACGGCTTCGTCCTTCAATTCGGGTGGAATTTTACTGGAGGGGGTAACAACGAAGAGAGTCTTTCGTGAATACTTGAACCGCTGAGAAAGGGTGCGGAGTTTTCGCCGAATTGGGGGATTACTCCAAAGGTCATGGAAATCCTTAAGGATAAAAACGACGGGGTGTGGAAGATCAATTTTTTCCATTTGCTCCAGAGCAGTGAGCGGGTCACGTGCAACTGGAAACGGAGAGGATCCATCGGATATCCATTGAAAATGGTCGGCAATATCCCAGCTCAGGCAAAGCCGCTGAGAAGCATTACAGGCATTAAGAACGGCTGATATCGCCCGTTCTTCTTCGTGAGTGATTAGAATAATTAAAGTAAACCGAGCGCGAAGGAAAGTATCCAGTAAATTGTTGAATTCCATAAACCACCTTTTATGCCATTTAACACCTGCATTTAATTTCCAATTATAGGACAAGATCATGTATAATCCGGTAGATTTTTAGACACAGGAGGTGAGAACGCTCTAATAAATGTGCTGTTTATGGGGAGATAAGCGCATGGGTCTGCCGGCAGGGGGAAGGACGGTAGATTGACGAGGAAGAGGGTTCTCTATCGCGAGATAGAGTTAACCACGATGATGTGGGAAAATCGAAAGATCAGCGGAAGCCCTCCAGGATCATTTCCTGAATCCCCGAACCAGAAGAATGCAAACCGAACTGGTTGAGTCACCAGTAAGGCGTTTGCATGAGAGTACCCCTGTCAATTGACAGGGGGAGAACTGTGATATCGAGGTGAAACCATGTGCGGAATTGTTGGTTATATTGGGGAGAAAAATGCAACCCCAATCATTCTTGGGGGATTGAAAAAATTGGAATATCGAGGGTATGACTCGGCGGGAATGGCTGTTTTAATGGACGGGCGAATTGAAGTGCGACGGGATGCTGGAAAACTGGAAAAATTAACCGCTTTAATAAAAGAGTCCCCCATTGAAGGGACTGCAGGCATTGGTCATACACGCTGGGCTACTCACGGGATTCCATCAGCGCGCAACGCTCATCCTCACTTGAGCCAGGATGGGGATTTTGTAGTGGTTCATAATGGAATCGTTGAGAATTTCCTCGCCCTCAAAGAAGAGTTAGAAGCCGAAGGGGTGGTTTTTCAGTCGGATACTGATACGGAGACCATCGTTCACCTGGTAGAAAAAAATTATGCTCTGACCAAGGATTTAATTTCCGCAGCTCGAATGACCCTGATGGCATTAAAAGGTGCTCATGGGGTGGTGATGATGTCGCGGCTGGAGCCGGATAAAATGATCGCGGCCCGTATTGGGAATGCTGGCGGAGTGGTCATAGGGTATGGTGAGGGGGAGATGTTTGTAGCGTCGGATATTCCCGCAATCCTGGATCATACCCGGCGGGTGGTCTTTCTGGAATCAGGGCAAATGGCGGTGATTACCCGAAATGGAGCTGAAATATCGACCCTGACAGGATCGCCAGTTCAACCGGAGTTCCATGTGATTTCATGGGATCCTGTGGCGGCTGAAAAGGGAGAGTACCGCCACTTTATGCAGAAAGAAATTCATGAACAAGTACGCTCTCTGACTGATACGCTGGCGGGAAGGGTGGATTGGGAAAATGCCAGAGTACTCTTGCCCTCGTTAAACATTAACCAGGAGATTGCCAGAAAGATTCAAAAAATTACCATTACAGCCTGTGGAACTGCGGCGCATGCCGGAATGGTTGGAAAGTTCCTTCTGGAGCACATCGCACGGATACCGACCGAGGTGGATATTGCATCGGAGTTTCGTTATCGTGACCCCCTCGTGGATGGCGATACTGTGGTATTAGCAATCAGTCAGTCGGGAGAGACTGCCGATACTCTGGCCGCCATGGAGGAGGCCAGGCGTAAAGGGGCCATGGTATGGTCTATTGTGAATGCCATTGGCTCTCAGGCTATGAGAATAGCTGATGGGTGTATTTCTATGCAGGTTGGGCCAGAAATTGGGGTGGCTTCCACCAAGGCTTTCACAGCCCCTCTGGTCGATTTATATCTTCTGGCGATCCTTTTAGGGGACCTGCGTGGTGTATTGACCCAGAAAGACAGGCAACAACTGGTGTCAAATCTTTCGGTTTTGCCAGATGCTGTAGGGCGGTGCCTCGATCGAGAAAACGAAGTGCTTACTGTGGCGCGCGTTTTAAAAGATACGCGAGATGCGTTGTATCTGGGTAGAGGGATTAATATGCCGATCGCTTATGAAGGCGCGTTAAAACTCAAAGAGATTTCCTACATTCACGCAGAGGCTTATCCAGCCGGGGAAATGAAACACGGCCCGATTGCTCTGGTAGATAAAGATATGCCTGTGATCGCGATTACCCCACAGGATTTATGGTACGACAAAATGATCAGCCAGATTGAACAGGTAAAAGCCAGGGGTGGAGTGGTGGTGGCAGTGGCAACGGAGGGTGACCAGAGGGTCGAAAGCCTTGCAGACCATGTTTTCTGGGTACCCCGGGTTCACTGGTTGCTAGCCCCGGTGGTTACGGTGATCCCGCTGCAGATTTTTGCTTATCATATTGCGTCCTTAAGGGGGTTAGATGTTGATCAGCCACGGAATCTGGCAAAATCGGTGACAGTGGAGTAAAAAAGTCAAAGCCCCCGATCAAGATTTCACGGGGGCTTTGACTTTTAGAAATTCTCGAGCAACTCTAGAATGACACCAAGCTGGGGACTGGCATCGAGGTATGAATACATTCCGCCAGTGTAATGACCCTGTTGAACCAGGGGTATGCCTTTGTCATTCAGGTAGGTGACAACACCCGGGGTGTCTTTAATCTGGAATGCAATATGATGAACCCCCTCGCCTTTATGCTCCAGGAATTCTTTCCATGTGCTCGGTTCACCCAGCGGTTCAATTAACTCGATTTGTACTTGCCCCATGTCAAAAAAGGCCAATTTGGCTCGAGCATTGGTTGGCTTGCTCTGATAGATGGTTTTGGCCTTTTCATATTCATCGGTCAAAATAACCTGAGGCCGGGGTAAACCAAGGATAGAACAGTATGCTTCGATGGATTTTTCAATATCATGGACAACAATACCGATTTGAGTGACGATATTCGTTCCCAATCCAACCCTTACTTCCATGGAAAACCTCCGTGTAGCGTTGTGAATCTAAAATATGGGTAAACTTATTTTATCTAGTTCTTCGCTGAGTGCGGAGCGGAAAAGCGGGCCAAAACCAAAACAACGGAGATTGGATCGATGCGACTTTATTTTGTGCGTCATGGTGAGTCAGAAAATAATGAGCTTTACAGGCGGACCGGGTCAGATGAGGGCAGAAGCCATGATCCCAAATTGACCGATCTGGGATGGAAACAGGCGCAGGATACTGCAGAATTTCTTGCCGCCCACGCAGACCCTGTAGATGGCAAAGAGGAGGCGAACTATGGAATCACGCATGTTTACTCCAGTTTGATGGAAAGGGCTTTAAGCACGGCTTCGATTCTCGGGCGTAGACTGGGATTAAAGGTCATTCCCTGGAAAGACTGGCATGAAAACGGCGGCATTTACCTGGAAGATCGAGAAGCGAACCAGAAAATCGGTCTTCCGGGTCTCCGGCCTGAGGAAATTCGGGAAAAGTTCCCGGATGTTATCCTTGATGAGAGCATCCCGGTACATGGCTGGTGGAATCGCCCATATGAGGAAAGAGAAGAACGCCCTGTAAGAGCGCGTAGAGTTCTATATGGGTTATTGGAACGTCATGGAGGAACGGATGATAGAGTGTTGGTGGTGAGCCATGGGGGTTTTTATGTGAACTTCCTGGCTGCTGTACTGGGAATAGAAGAAATTACTGCCGCGTGGTTCCATTTGAATAACTGCGGTATTACCCGAATTGATTTTATAGACGGTGATCGGCGTGTTGTGTATCACAACCTTCTATGTCATCTACGTTAAAAGGCAGAAGTCGGGTAATTAGTAGCGTTTTAGTTAAGCCTGTACAGGCCTGATCCCTTTATAGATCGTTGTCCCGGCGAGGGTGCGTAAAATTGTTTCGGGGGGGCGTCCGATCATTTTAGCCAATTCTTCGGGGGTAAGGGGAGAATTCCCGTTGGCAAGGAAGATTCGAAAGACGGCATCGACTAACGAGGTGTTTTTAGTAACAAAATCTGGCTGGCGGGCGCAATGGGTGATTAATGTGTGTTGTAATCCATCAACAGTAGTTACTTCAGCGGTTTCTCCGTCCACCCAGTCAATCTGTATATTTAATGAGCTTTCGGAAAAAGCTTTTTGATGCTCAGGACACAGGTAACCAAAGAGATACACGCGCCAGTTGTTATCCTGACTCTTCCACCAATCGAAATCAATATGGAATGGGGTCTGGGGTGTGGGTTTAATGAGGCTGAAGCGTTTAAGATCCGGCATGTTCCTCACCCTTCAGTGGAATTGGAATCATGGAAGCGGAAATAGAGATCGCCCAGATGCTGGGCCCATTCGCTTTCGAGGAGGATGGATAAAATGGGGCCCGGGGGTGACCGCCGAATGATATTAACAGCGGCGTAGAGTTCTTGAGCGTGAACGTGACCCTGGGGGCTGAGTTTGGCAAGCTCAAACATTACTTTCTTTACTGTTTGAGGCAGTGGCCGATTGCGTGTATTGGGCTGCTCCCATACTTTATCCAGGGCTTCCTGGTCAGGAACCACGATGGCCATGCGTTCGTCGTAGGGAGTGCTGATATTATGTTTTAACATTGCGAATACGATGCCGCCATCAGAGCCAACCATGGCTGTGCGAAGCCATTCACGGGTGGGGCGTCGATGACCTGAAGAGATAATCACCTCTCCTGGAACTTCGCTTTTTCGAATGGTGATGAGGCTGCCGGGGAAACATTCATTTTTAAGAAACCATTCTCGAAGGCCTAAGGCATAGCCGTGTTCGCGAACCACCCATCCTTCGAATTGAGCCTTTGTGTCGGCATCCACAAAAGTGAAACGAACCCGCGGTGATTCGTAGGCGGTAGGAAAGAAGCGATATAAATCTCCGCACACAGGCAATGCCCCAACCCGATAATGCGGATAGAGCAACGTGATGGTGACATCATCGTTCGTTGCCGGAGGAGCAATACATTGATCAAGTTCGTCTGCAATGTGCCCTTCGAATTGGGCGAGCAATCTGGCAACTTTTTCGGGTTGATATGGGTGTGGAGTATAGGTTAACTGAGGAGGAGGTTGTTTAACAAATTCGGGTTCAAGACGGCGAAGATACCAAAGGATCTTCCCTGCCGGGCCTACTTCGTCAAAGCGCTCATCATTTTGTAACGCGAGATTCAATGAAAATTCGGTAAGTTTTGGATTGACATCCTGAGGGAGATCGAGCTGTTCCATCAGCTCTCGGGTTGGCAGGGGACCTCCGTTTGCGACTTCCAGAATGGCTTCTGCCAAATTCAGGTGGCCCATGTTGATATCCACCAGTAAAGCGCGTGGGAACCACCGACCAGCAATTTTTACCAGTTCCGGGTTGCCTTCAAGATGCCGGGTAAGAATTTTAATCAACTGGGGGCCGTGTGTCTTTAAAACGTACCTGGGATCTAACTCGGGATCATCCAGAGAAATTTCGATAGGGGTATTCAATTTATGGTCGGATAGTTCAGCGGCAAAATGGCGTCTTTCACCATTTTCAAATTCAACTTCAATGACTTTAAAGGATGGAATTTCCGGGTTATTTCCTTTTCTAACGGATAACACCTGGCCACGTTTCCAATTAAATGCTGGAAAAAGGAGTTGTTGGCCGGTCTGATATGTCTCGCCAGGACGGTAGATCTGACTGGAGTGATTCTGTTGCTGAAGAAGGTTGTCTTTTTCACGGCGGATGCGCTCGATGACAAGAATCTCGACTAATTCCTCTGCCGTGAGAGGGGTTTCTAATTCCAGGAGGTGGTTGTAAATGAATTGGAGATCTTCTTCGGTTATTTCGAAGTTTTTCCAGTAATCTGGTCTCAGTGTCAGAGGAGTTATACCCATTGCTTCCCTGTTTACTCCACGATAAATTCCCGACCGGGTAATTACCGGTGCGCCCTCATTATACCTTAGGATTCTTTGAGGACAAGTTGTTCATGGAAATTCTCGATCCAGCCAATCTTGAGGTTCAACCTGTACCCCATTGACCCATACTTCCCAGTGGAGGTGAGGCCCGGTAACCCGACCTGTACCTCCGATTAGGCCAATGAGCTGACCGGTTTCTACTCGATCGCCCTCCTTGACCTGAATTTGCTCCTGATGCCAGAACCCGCTATAAACACCCCATCCATGATCGATGATGGTAGCGTTTCCACGGACTGTAAGTGGGCCGGCAAAAACGACGACTCCGGGAGCGGGGGCATAAATATTTAATGACGCACATACCCCAAAATCGAGGCCAGTGTGGAAATACGAGTAAGATCCGCCATTATAAGAACGGCGGTTCCCAAACCATGACTTAATGCAATAGGGCTCATCTACCGGTAAACGGAAAATTCCCGTCCAGAATTTTTCCGGTGTTACAGGGGTTGTTCGTTGTCGAACGAGCTCATCTTCGGGTTGAGTATTGGCGGGGTCGATCGTCGCCGGATCAACGGTCAGAGGGGGATCCTGGGCGTAAAAACCCTGTTGGAGAAGCACCATCTGTGAAAAGACCAGACTGTTCCCGGATTCGTCAGTAGCTCTCAGAGATAATGGCGCCAATCCCGGATCGGCCATCGCGTGAATCCCTTGCAGGGCAATGAAATTCCCGGGTGAAGATTGCATAAAATGGAGTGGATAACCATTGAGATTGCCTTCCAGCTGAACCCCAGGTAAGGCCACCGCTTTGATGACGGTTGTATGCCCCTGTACCAGAGGCATTGGTTCCATTTCGAGACGGGAAACCAGCGGGGAAAGCGGGTTGGAGGGCGGGGTTTCTTCGGAAGATGCGGAAACCAGGTTCTCTCCGGGGGTGATATAAGCTGAAGAGGTTTCCTGGCTGGCAAGAATGACCTCCCATGGATTTTGCTTGCTGAGGGCCGCATAATGTAGAAAAGCGCTTCCCTCCGCCGGGGGTTGCAAGGGTTTTCGATACGAGGGGTTGTCTGCCTGAGGAAGGATGAGATTAGAACCGGCGTAAACTTCGGAAGGGCTGGTGATCCGGTTCAAGCGGATGATTAACGTTTCATCCAATCCGCGGAATTTCACCAGTTCTGAAAGATCCATTCCAAGCGGAATGGTTTCGGTAACTAATTTGCCGGTGACGCCTTTCAAGCCGGGAAGAACCAGCTCGGTGCCTGCATTTACCTGATTGGGATCGCTGATTGAATTGGCGGAAATCAGGTCATTCACCGTGACCCCGAACCGAAGGGCAATACTGTACAGAGTATCTCCGGGTTGCACGATATAAACCGGGCCATCGGATTGATCCTGGGCGAGTACCCTTGTGGGAAAAATTAACAGGGATAGGATCAGTATCCCAAAGAAAAAGGGGTTAAATCTCGTGAATTTGGATTTCATCACCGATGTGGTAAAAAGGCAGATTATCAGCGTTAGTTTCGAGTACGAATTTCGCTGGCGTTCGAGGTTTATACAGTGGTCGCCAGGATTTGGCATAACAGGCGTCCACTACTTTGTATTGCGAAGACAACCAGATAACAGCGATATCGTAATTCATGAAGAACATGTGAATAGATGTGTTAATGATGCTTTCCTTAGGTTCGACCAGCAAAATACCGCGATCTTTAGGTAAAGAAGCGGTAAACATTAAACCTCGAAATCGAGAGAAAAAATCATCACAGAACTTTACCCGCAGTTTGGGAGCAGAGGGATTCGAGGAGTTGATCAGGCGTACATGTTTCATGCCCGAAAAGAGGTTTATGGTGATATGCGTTGAAGGACTTTTTCCACAGCGTCAACGAGTTCTTGAGGACGGAATGGCTTACAGATGTAGTCGTCAACTTTAGCAATATGCAATCCAAGGACACGGTCGATGTCATGAGCTTTGGCGGTGATGATAATCACAGGGATATTGCGGGTCTTCTCATTGGCTTTCACCTGCTGAAATACTTCCCAGCCATCCATGCCAGGCATCATCAGGTCGAGGAGGATCAGGTCTGGTAGTTCACGATTTATTAAATCTAACCCGTTTCTCCCGCCATGGGCACCATGAACCTGAAAACCTCGTCGATTCAGGATGAGTGATACCAGGTCGATCATTTCGAGATCGTCCTCAATATATACGATGGTTCGAATTCTCTGCTCTTCCATAATTTCCCTCCTGTTTAGTTTACCACAACCCCTCGGATGAGGGTGTGTATTCAGGAAACGGATTTTCTCTTGCAAGGAATGGAAGGCTCATTTATACTCATCACTGGAGGATCAGCTATTATGGTAACGAAATATCGGATCGTACTGGTTGACGATCATGAGGTTGTTCGTCTTGGGTTGAAATCCTTACTGGAACATCGGGAAAATTTCGAGGTGGTGGGTGAAGCAGCATCGGCCAGAGAAGCAGTGGAACAGGTTGCCCGACAGCGTCCAGATATTGTGCTCATGGATATTCGCCTTCCAGGAGCCAGTGGAATCGAGGCGTGCGAAGAAATAACCACCCAATACCCCAATACCCGGGTGATCATGTTGACGTCTTATGCGGAAGATGAAATGTTGTTTTCTGCTATTCGAGCGGGGGCATCGGGTTATGTATTAAAACAAATTGCTGGTGAGGATTTGATCAAAGCGATTGAGGCGGTAGGCAAGGGAGAAGCTTTACTGGATCCGGCGGTAACTCAGAGAGTGTTTCAAGAAGTAAGGCGCGCAGTTAAAGAAGAGGAGGCATCGGCTTTTGCCAATCTTTCTCAACAGGAGCGGCATGTATTAATGCTTGTTTCCGAGGGAAAGACAAATCGAGAAATTGCCAAAGCGCTTTTCCTTGGTGAGGGGACGGTTCGAAATTATGTCAGCAGTATTTTATCTAAACTGGGAGTAAGCAATCGCGCTGAAGCCGCGGCATACGCCGTTGAGCATAACCTTAAAGAGTATTTATAAGTACATTTCAAGAGCATTACCCAAAGAGAAGACGCCACTTTTCCATCATATACAGAGCATCTTCTTCGAGGACCGGGCTTTCACACACAATGCGGCCCTGTGCCCCGACTTCATAAAGGGCTTCAAAGAGGGCCGTCAGGTCAAAATCAGACTCGCTGATTTTTAAATGGTTCCGTTCCCCCTTTTCGGAATACTCGATTCCTGACATGTGAATATGTAAGCGAGACAGAGCTTCTTTGCCGAGGGCTTTTTCGTATTTCTCAAGCACTCCGAGCCATTCTGCTTTTGTGTTCATGGTTCCATCTCCTGCTCGGGCGTGCAAGTGGGCAAAATCTAAACAGGGTTCTACACCTTCAACCTCTGTGCTCATTGCCAGGGTATCCTCGAGCGAACCGAGCATGGATTTCTTCCCCATGGTCTCAGGACGCAGGGTGACTGGGTTTGCATTGGCGCGTAGTTCTCGGACGCATTCCTTCAGGCGGGAAATTACCAGAGGAAGCACCTGTTCTGGTTCGGCATTAAAATAAGAACCCGGGTGAAAAATAATATCGGTAGCTCCAGCCAGGTGTCCATAATGGGCTGCATCCATGAGCCGCTTGCGAGACTTGGGCCATTCCTCTGCATTTGCATTCAGGTTTATAAAATATGGCGCATGGACACTCAGGTGCACTGAATGTTCAGAGGCGGTTTTTTTAATTGCCAGACAGGTCTCTTCAGTTACCCGGACGGATTGAACCCACCCCAACTCAAAGGCAAATAACCCAAGAGAAGCCAGGGTTTGGATGGCTCCCACACTTCCTCCCGGTTTTTTAGGAGTTGAAAGGGGAGCGCCAACAGTGCCAAATAAAAAAGGAGAATTACTCATGGTGTACTTTGCCTTTAAAACAGAGAATGGAGCCGGTTGAAGAAAGGGGGGCCCAGAATTAAAATCCCGATGACGATGGATGAAAGAGCGGCAATTAAAACCGCCGCAGCACCTACATCCTTTCCGACTCGTGCCAGTGGATGTTGAGAGGGGATAGAAAGGTCTACAACAGCTTCAAGCGCGGTATTTAGAAATTCCGCAGTCCAGACCAAAGCGATGGTAAGAATTAATACTGCCCAATCGCGTGGAGGAAGCTTCAACCACAGGCCAACGGATATAACGCTAATGGATGCAACGGCATGAATCCATGCATTTCTTTGAGTCTTAATGACATACCACCATCCAGAGAAGGCATATTGGAATGCAATCAACCGAGAACGAAGGAAAGAAAACATACCGTCCTATTCAGGGAGTCTATCGCTTGCAATTCCTAGTTCTGCCAGAATATTTTCCTGAGCAGCCCACATCTTTTTCTTATCTGTATCGGTAGAATGATCAAATCCTAGCAGGTGAAGCACTCCATGAACTACAAGGATTTTTAATTCATCTTCTACTTGTAGCCTGGCTTCCACGGCCTGTGCTTCAGCTCGAGGAACTGAAATGATCACATCACCCAGATAGAGGTGTCCTGTTTCTGGATCGATTACGTTGGCCGGGAAAGACAAGACATCGGTCGGGGCATCAATTCCACTAAATTGCCGATTAAGTTCTTGAATCCGTGTGTCATCGTCAAAGACTATGGTTAAATCTACATCTTCTTCTTTCACTTGCCGGGTCTGGAGGGCGACTCGAGCCGCGGTTAATAAGGCTTCTTCAGGCACACTGGATGCGAAACTTTCTGAAATCGTCAGATAAATCATTTGGCTGTTTCCTTAATCGATAAAGGTTGTGTTGCGGGTGTAATTTCGGGATAACGGATGCGAGGGTGGTAGGTATTTTTCAGGGTTGAGACAAATGACTCGGTGATGATATTTAAATCTCTCATCGTGAGTTGGGTGTAATTCAACTGGCCTTCTTTTTCACAGTATTCGATCACTTTTCGAACCACTGAGCGAATTTCATCTTCAGTTTGGGGTAATTCTGCGCGTACCCGTGCCTGGCAACCATCTGCAAGCATGAGAATAGCTGTTTCTCTTGATCTTGGCTCGGGTCCAGGGTATCGAAATTTGGTCTCGTCTACCTGGCTGGTATCATTCCCGACTAATTCGAGGGCTTTAGCATACTGGTAACGTGTGATCAGAGTGCCATGGTGCTCACGAATAAAATCCTGGATTCGATTGGGTAAGCGATATTTTCGCGCGAGCATTACGCCCTGGGTAACATGCTCAATGATGATGCGCGCGCTTTCTGATGGGTCCAGATCGTCATGCGTGTTAAGCTGGCCGCCGATTTGATTCTCAATGAAAAAAGAGGGGTTAAGCGCTTTGCCTGCATCATGATATAACCCCCCCACTCGCACAAGCATTGAATCGGCGCCAATTTTTTCTGCGGCTTGTTCAGCCAGAACAGCGACTTGCAGGCTGTGCTGATAACTTCCAGGGGCGTTTTGCAGTATAAATTGAAGAAGAGGGTGATCGGGCCGCGAAATTTCCAGCAATTGCAAGGCTGTGGTAACGCCGAGAAATTGTGAAAAAATGTACTGGAATAATAATCCAAGGCTCGATGACGCGATTCCATTTACGAAGGCTGCGGCAACCAGGGTAGTCAGACCGATCAGGTCAGAATAAGGATTGGTAAGGCGGTAAGCGAGAATGACCGCACTGCCTGAAAGGCCAATGGCGATACCAGCCCAGATAAAGGCGCTGATTCGTTTCCCTCTTCCCAGAGTAAGCGCCCCGATAAAACTGGTGAGAATATAAAAAATGGTGAGGTCGAGGGCATTGGTCAGCCCAAAACCAGTGAGAATGGAAAGCATTAATGACAAAATCAGCCCAATTTCAAGATTAAATAAAATAGAGATTGTTAAACCGAATGCAGGTAAGGGAAAAAAATAGGGGACGACGGTTCGGTTTGGAATAACGAGTTTGGCTGAATATAAAAAGAGAAGAAACAGAGCAGCTATCAAGACCTGGGTGGGGAGCCGTTTTAATATTTTTAGATCATTTCCGGGTTCGTTGGGGCGGCGGGTGAAGAACAATATTCCAAAACCAGTTACCACTGCCACCAATGCCAGGGATGAAATATAGTCTTCGTGGGTGGTCTGAGATCGAATTAAGCCGTATTGTTGCAGAGTTTCCCAAACAATGGGGGTAATCACCTGGCCGCGCCGGACGATTATTTCTCCTGAAATGTAATTTCGTATCACTGGCTGAACAGATTCGCGCGCCTTTTTTTTTGCGGCCTCGGTTTGTTCACGGTCGAACAGGCTGTTGGGAACAATAAATGGCGCCACAAGCTCATTAACGATGACGGCCTGCTCTTGAGGAAGAGAAAAGCTAATTAAAGAAGGAATGCGGCGAATCGCTTCATTAACCTGATCTTCACGAATCGAATCCCGCATGATTTGCTCTAAAACATTCAAAGCCTCATTCTGAATAGTTTGCCAGCGAACCTCATTAAGATTGAGAATTGTTCGTGCTAAATCTGCATCTATTTTTATGGTGGTTAAATTCGAGAGATCAGAGATTTTCTCCTCATCATTGGAATAAGCATCGAGCCTGACGACGCTGATGTAATTGAGCGCGGTGCGTAACTGTTCAATTTGTTTTCTTGAGATGGCCGGATCAGCGGGTAAATAGTAGGCCGGTACTCTCTGCTCTGCCTCCAGGCGAGCCTGCTCGGTTAGAATTTCGCTTGGAAAACTGAGGGAATATGGCGCCTGAATATCCTGAGGCGCTACATCACCTGGAGATAGTACATAAGCCGATGGCCTGGTGGCAATTGGGGAGACCAACGCCGCTGCCGAAAGCAGGCTGGTAGCAGTCCAGATTAAGATCAGGATGGCTTTTCGCACTCTGGCATTTAACAGACCTGCTTTAATCCTTGAAAAATCCATGATTTCAACCTGCAAGCACGCGCTTCACCATCTGGCTCACTTTATCACCAGGGCTTCTCCCTTGAACTTTAGGAAGGAGGGCTTTCATCACCTTTCCCATATCCGAAATAGATGTCGCGCCAACTTCCTGGATGGTCTGCCGGGTTAATTCTTCAAGTTCGGCGTCAGTGAGTTGTTGGGGTAGGAATTTCTCCAGAACTGCGATATCTTGCTTTGCGAGGTTAACCAGGTCAGATCGCCCAGCTTTTTCCGCATCAGCGATTGACTCGCGCCGAGATTTAATTTCTTTTTGAATAATTGCAGAAACTGCCACGTCGTCGAGGGGGGAACCTGCCTCCACTTCGGCAAGCTTGATGGCGGCAATTACCGAGCGAATGGCGTTCATGGTCGGGGTATCTTTTTGCCGCATAGCGTCATGCAGTGCATTTTCAAGGGATTTTCTAATGTTCATATGGCGATTATAACTCCCGCTGGCTCAACATTCATGAGATGAATATTGGATTTTATGGTTGAGTTATGATGATGAGGTCTTTAAGGCGTTCCAGTGTGCCCTCACCTATTCCTTCTACCAGGGTAATTTCGTCAATAGACATGAACCCTCCATGGCTCTGACGGTAAGCAATAATGGCCTGAGCTCGATCCTGCCCAATGCCAGGCAATTGCATTAATTCTTCCAGAGATGCCTTGTTAAGGTCAATCCGCCTGGTTGTGGAAGATGATCCGCTTTTTTCTCCAACAGGTAAGACTTCTCCTTTCCGGGGAATAAGGATTTTTTCCCCGTCATTGACTAATGCCGCGAGGTTCACCTGAGACAGGTCGGCATCAGAAGTTTCTCCACCGGCTTTTTGAAGAATGGTAATTACACGGCCTCCGGGCTCAATTTCATAAACTCCAGGGTTGGTTACTGCACCTGTAATGAAAACCTGATATGGAGACGGAGTTGGCCGGGGCATTAATGTAATGGGGGTGCCATCCGGTTGCCGGGCTATCCAAAATAGGATGGCTCCAGTCAACAACCCAACGAAAACCCCGAATGTTACTTTACACCAGTCTGGCCAGGTAGTCATCAGAGAACCTCCAGGGTTTTACCCCTTAGAGCTATATTCCTCTTCCTTTTCACACATAGTTGAAAAAGCGGCAATGGCCACTTCAATCATAGAAAGATCAGGTTCTCGTGTAGTAAGACGCTGAAGGGCAAGATTTGGTTGGACGAAAACGCGTACCAGAGGGTGATCCAGATGGTTCGCTGTAAAGCGGATATATTCATAAGCTAACCCGGCTAAGACAGGCAACAGGATCACCCGGCTCAATACACGCCAAACTCCAGGGAGTGGACCAATAAAGGTAAAGAGGATGATGGAAAAGATCACCAGCGTGAGAAGGAAGGCCGTTCCACAACGAGGGTGCTCCAGCGGGTAGGTTTTTACTATGGATGGGGATAACTCGGCGCCATCTTCAAAGGCATTGATGGTTTTATGCTCTGCACCGTGATAGGCAAAAACACGGGCAATTTCTGGAAGTTTTCCTACCCCCCAAATATATCCAATAATGGCCGCGAGCCGGATGAAACCCTCCAGCAGGTTGCTGGCAAAGGAATTAAGATGAAACAGTCGTTCTGCTAAATGGCCCAACCATGCAGGGCCGGCAAAAAAAAGAATCGATGCAATTAAAAGGGAAATTCCAACCGTAACGATCGCGGATCCGCCCTCGATTTTCTCTTCCTCTTTACCTTGAAGGTTAGCGGAAATCGTTAAATATCGCATACCCAGCCCAAGGGCATCCCATAAACCAATCAGGCCGCGAAGAAAAGGAAGCTTGAAAAGCCGATGGGTGTAGATCCCGGAGAGTTCTTCGGTTTGTAATACGATCTCTCCTTCAGGAGAACGCATGGCTGCAGCCACTGCATGACGACCACGCATAAGAACTCCCTCGATAATGGCCTGTCCACCGTATGCGGGCATGCGAGAAGGTTTCACAAATAATTACTCCTGTAGGGTATTCATCAGGTAGAAAAAGGCGATGAGGGCTTCGATGCCTTTAAACCAGGTAGGGAGGTGAAGCCTCTCGTTAGGGCTGTGAATGCGATCGTCAGGCAGGCCAAATCCGGTTAAAACCGAATCTGCTCCCAGGATCTTTTGAATATCACCCACTACCGGGATGCTCCCTCCTTCTCTTTTGAGAACTGGACGTGTTTCCCAAACTAACTCAAGGGCTTTTTTCATCGCCTGGGCTGCCGGATGTTTGGGATCTGTGAGAGAGGCAGGAGCACCTCCGAAGTAATTCAACTCCCAGCGAACTGTTGAGGGAATCCGTTGTTCAAGATAACGCCTTAAGAGGTAATGAATTTCGTCTGGTTCCTGGTCGGCAACAATGCGGCAGGAGATTTTCGCCATAGCATAAGCCGGGAGAACAGTTTTTGTGCCCTGACCGGTGAAGCCCGAGAACAATCCATTAACTTCCAGCGTTGGGCGAGCGCCAACCCGTTCAACAGGGGTGTAATCGGGTTCGCCCCATAACTGAGGTGCCCCGGTTTGTTTTAAATAATAATCATCGCCCATGGGGAGGCGAGAGAGTTCTTCTCTTTCCTCTGAGGAAAGAGGGCGGACATGATCATAAAAACCCGGAATGGTGACCCGGCCATTTTCGTCGTGCATTGAAGCAATGATTTCGCATAGTGCCTGGGCAGGGTTGTGAACTACCCCACCAAAGACTCCTGAATGTAAGTCGTGTTCAGGCCCGAAGACTTTCAATTCGAAGAACACCAGGCCACGCAGGGCATATACGAGGGTTGGCAGGTCAGGGGCGATCATTCCTGCATCGGGATTTAGCGATACATCACAGGATAACATGGAGCGGTGCTCTTCAATGAAGGATCGCAGGTGGGGCGAACCTATTTCTTCTTCTCCCTCGACCATAAGTTTTACATTCACCGGGAAGGCCCCCGTGGTTTGACGAATGGATTGTAAAGCGGCTAGAACTGCAACAATTTGGCCCTTCATATCCGAAGCGCCGCGGCCAAAAAGGTAATGGTCCCGGATGGATGGTTGAAAAGGTGGAGTTTCCCAAAGGTCGACAGGATCCACTGGTTGTACGTCGTAATGGCCATAAATGAGGATCGTCGGCTGGTTTTCTGCGTGTAACCACTCTCCGAAGACAATCGGATGCCCCTGAGTGGGGAAAATCCGAATATTTTCCAAACCAGCCCAGTCAGCCATTTTAGCGACTTTTTGGGCGGCTTTTTCCATTTCCTCTTGATACTCAGGAGAGGTAGATACCGATGGAATGGATACGAAATCGCTTAATTCTGATATAAAAGCGGAGTGATGGTTCCGCGCAACCTTAATTGTCTGGTCTATTTTATCTGGCATGAGTACCTCACGGTTGAGTCTGGGTTGTGGTGAGATGATTATAAGATATTTTTGAGTAGGCGTAAAATTGGGTCGGTTTAGAAAATATCATTGGCTCTCCGATGGTGAACCTCCGAACTCGCTGGGCGGTGTTAGCCCTCAGGCTGAGATTGTGTTAAAATATCATCAAGGATTCGGTGGTCGGAAAAGTGAAGTATTTTCCGGCGTTGGATAGAAGTTTATCCATCGAAAAGTGCCGCCCTTCTAGACCTCCATTGACTGGAGAAATGTGCTGTGAGATCCACCGATCCAACAATTCATCGAGGCAACTGGAATGGTGTATTTAATGTTACCGGCGCGGTTTCTATAAACCTCGCCGGTTTGGGTTCTTTGGGAGAGCGCTATGTTAATTAATCATGCAAAGATTTTCTCAAATGCAGCCCATGACCCCATATTGGAGGATTACAGCCTCCTGATCAGAGAAGGGATAATCCAAGAACTTGGTCCCACGACCGACATGGAAAAACGTTATATCCATGAGGAGGTTCTTGATGCCCGGGGTCAGTACGTAATGCCGGGAAATATTTGTGCTCATACCCATTTTTATGGCGCATTCTCCAGAGGAATGCCCATTCCGGGAAGCTCCCCGAAGGATTTTCCGGAAATTTTAGAGAAACTCTGGTGGAATCTCGATAAAGCTTTAACATTGGATAACGTATACCATTCAGCTCTGGTATGTATGCTAGACGCCGTTCGCCATGGGACAACCACTTTGGTTGATCATCATGCCTCTCCTAATGCCATTCAAGGGTCGCTGGATCAAATTGCCCGGGCGGCTGAGGAGACGGGTTTACGGGTGTGCCTTTGTTATGAGGTGACAGATCGGGATGGAGAAGCACGTACCCAGGCCGGTATAGAAGAAAACGTCCGTTTCATAAAAAGAGTTCAGGCTGGTGACAACCTGGATGGAAGATTAACAGCCCTGTTCGGCCTGCATGCCAGCCTGACGTTATCTGATGAGACGCTGAAAAAATGCCGGCAGGCGGCCCATGAAGGCCAGGGTTTTCATGTGCATGTTGCTGAACACCCGGTAGATCAGTATGATGCGTTGAGGAAAAGTGGAACCCGGGTGGTGGATCGCTTAAATCAATTTGGGGTTCTTGGAGACCGAACCATTGCTGTTCACGCAGTGCATGTTGATGCCAGAGAAATTGAAATTCTTTCAAGAACGGGGACATGGGTAACTCATCAACCCCGATCCAATATGAATAATGGCGTTGGTCTTCCAGATGTTGAATCTATGGCTCGCGCCGGGGTCAAGGTTTGCCTTGGTAATGATGGCTTTTCGAATGCGATGTGGGAAGAATGGAAAACAGCGTATCTGGCCCATAAGCTTTACCATCGAGATCCTCGAAAAATGAATGGCGCTTTCCTGCGAGAAATTGCATTACAAAACAACGCTCAGTTGGCAAGCATCTTGTTTGGAAAAAAAATCGGAGTCATTGAAGCAGGAGCTCAGGCTGATCTCATTTTTGTGGATTATCATCCATATACACCGATAGATAACAATAACCTGCCATGGCATATCATCTTTGGTTTTCATGAGAGTATGATCACCACGACGATGGTACAGGGAAGAGTCTTAATGTTGGATCGGGAACTTGTAGGCATTGATGAGGAGAAGTTGTGTTACCAGATTCAAAAAACTATCCCTGAGGTATGGAAAAGGTACCAGGTATATTGTAAATCGACACACATGGAGGAACCATGGAAGAGCATGACATAAAAAAAATCTATACCATCGGCATCATCGGTGGAACCGGAAAAGAAGGTAAAGGCCTGGCGTATCGATGGGCAAAAGCTGGATATACTATTTTTCTGGGATCAAGAGTGCAGGATAGGGCGGTACAGGTAGCCTCGGATCTTGGTGAGTTACTCCGAGGAAGGCTTGCAGGAAAAATTATCGGGATGGAAAATCGTGAGGCCGTACAAAAGGCAGATGTGGTTGTCCTGACGGTTCCTTATAGCGCTCACCGCGAGACCCTGGTGGCTTTACAGGACGTAATTTCGGGAAAAATTTTAATCGATGTTACGGTTCCGTTGGTGCCTCCTAAAGTCACCCGGGTGCAAATGCCTCCTGAAGGAAGTGCGGCACAGGCAGCCCAGGTCATCCTGGGGCCCAATGTCCAGGTGGTTTCAGCATTTCAGAATATATCCTACGAGCACTTGATGCATGAGGAGCAGATAGATTGTGATGTACTAGTGTGTGGAGGGTCGAAAGCGGCCAAACAAGTGGTGCTTGAGTTGGTTCGGGCGGCGGGTTTAACCGGCTGGGACGCCGGGCCGATTGAAAATTCCATGGTGGTGGAAGGGCTTACTTCGATCCTCATTGGTATTAATAAACAATTTGGCACACAGTCGGCTGGTATCCGAATTACTGGCGTGTCACGGGATTAATGCACGAGGGAATCCATGACATTGACGATCCATCCAATTCCGGGTATTCCTATCATCCGTCCTGGAGATTCATTACCAGAGATCATTCTGGAGGGCTTAGAAAAGAACACATTAACCTTACAGGATGGAGATATTCTGGTTATTGCTCAAAAAATTGTCTCAAAGTCTGAAGGACGTTTTGTAAATCTGGATTCGGTGATTCCTTCAGAAAAAGCCATCGAGTTAGCGCAGGTGACGAAAAAGGATCCGCGCTTTGTCGAACTGGTATTACGGGAGAGTTCGAGCGTTTTAAGGGCGCGAGAGGGGACCTTGATTGTTGAGCATAAACTGGGTTTTGTGTGCGCCAATGCAGGTATCGATCATTCCAATGTGCAAGGGTTATCAGAAAAGACCGAAGATTGGGTGCTGTTATTGCCAGAGAATCCGGATCGGTCTGCCACGATCATTCAGAGAGAGGTTGTTTTTCATACCGGGAAAAGCATCGGAGTTCTAATCATCGATTCTCATGGAAGGGCCTGGCGCCTGGGTACGGTGGGAGTAGCGATCGGGTTGGCTGGCGTTCCCGGCCTGGTAGATTTACGAGGTAAACCAGACATTTTCGGGTATCGCCTGAGAGTCACTGTGGTTGGCGCTGCAGATGAACTGGCTGCAGCGGCCTCGCTGGTGATGGGGCAGGCAGACGAGAAGATCCCGGTAGTTCTGGCGCGAGGTTTCCCGTATCCTTTACGAGAGTCGAGTTTACGCGAATTAATCAGGCCAAAGGAGCAGGACTTATTCCGATGAGCCGGGTATTGACGGTTGCTTCAATAGTAGAC
>Ga0226835_1000534_pt1 | contig 39179 bp, 31 predicted proteins | sample LAC_MetaG_1_FD_163627 | JGI IMG/M metagenome (GOLD analysis project Ga0226835, IMG submission 163627) | Anaerobic ammonium oxidizing microbial communities from anammox membrane bioreactor (MBR) in UC Berkley, California, United States -... | ecosystem: Engineered > Bioreactor > Anaerobic >...
ACGCCGCAGCGCGGATCACCTGCTCGGCGATGGGCTTGAAGGGGGCCTTCACGGCCGCGGCGAGGGCGAGCGCCCCGGCGGCGGCCTCGAGGGCCCGGGCCTGGGCGGGTGGGAGAGGGCGAGGGGGTGTCGCTGGCACGGTTTCCTCCCGTTCGTTCATGAACCCCCCACCAGCCGCCGGGGAGGCCGGGGTCAAGGGTCGCCGTAGGCGACCGCCCGCAGGGTGGCTTGCCCTTGACGCCGGCCGACCCGGCGGCTATCGCCTTTGCGGGTGAACGAACGGGAGGAAACCGGGCCGCACCCGCGGCATCGCCAGCGCCCAGGCCCGGAGCCCGCGCCGCCGCCGTGTCCGTGTCCGCGTCCGTGACCGTGCCCGTGACCGCGTCCGTGTCCGTGACCGCGTCCGTGTCCGTGACCGTGCCCGTGTCCGTAACCGCGTCCGTGAGCGTGCCCGTGTCGGTGTCCGTGTCCTGGGACCGCGGGCCTCTGGCCCGCCCTCACGGACGATGCGATCCGACCCGGCCGGCCCGCTGCCCGTGACCGTGTCAGCGTCAGTGTCCGTGTCCGTGTCAGTGCCAGTGCCAGTGCCTGTGACCGTGCCCGTGTCCGTGTCCGTGTCCGTGTCCCCGCCCGTGACCGCGTTTCCGAGGCGACTCCGGGACGCGCCACAGCACCGGCGCCGATCGTCACCGCTGCGGGGGAACCCCCAGGGTGGCCAGCTGGCGCTTGAGCTCGGGATCGTTGGGATCGAGCTCCACCGCCCGGGTGAGGGAGCGACGGGCGGCCGCCACGTCGCCCATGCTTGCCTGGGCCGCGGCGAGGTTTCGCCACCCCAGGACGTTGTTGGGGGCCATCTGCACCGCCCGCTCGAGGCACCGGCGCGCCAGCGTCAGATCCCCCTGCTCCCCGGCCAGCACCCCCAGGTCCAGCCAGATGGGCGCGGCGTCGGGGAAGCGCTCGGCGGCCTGCGCCAGCAGCTGCCCCGCCCGCCGCGGCTGCCCCAGGGCGCGGTACTCCGCCGCCACCCGCACCAGGGAGCCGGGGGGGTCGCCGAGCCCCAGATCCACAGCGCGCCACAACGCCCGGTCCGCCTCCTCCCAGCGGCCCTTGAGCCGCAGGACGCGAGCCAGCGTGTAGTGGGGCGGCGGGTAGTCTGGTTCGGCGGCGATGGCGGCGCGGAACGCCCGCTCGGCCCCCTCCAGGTCCCCCTGATCGGCCAGGGTCAACCCCAGGTTGTGCTGCCGGCGACTCTCCAGCCGCCCCAGATTGGCGGTGGGCTCGGGGGTCGGTGCCGGGGGTCGGCCGCCCCCTGGACCGGAGCCTCCCTCCCCGCCACCCGCCAGGTACCCCAGGGCGCGCAGCTTGGCCAGCTCCTCGTCCCGCTCCTGGGGAGAGAGCGCAATGGTGGAGCGTTCCTGCCGCGGCACCAGCAGCTCGTACGCCACTCTGAAATCCGGCCCGCCGGCCCACGCCGGCGCCCGCCCCGGCAGCCCCTCCCCGGCCGGCAACCCCGCCAGTGCCAGGAGCATGGGCAGCACGTCCAGCGGTTCGACCCGAGCTCGAGAGGGATCCGGCCGGATGCCCGGCCCGGCCACGATGAGCACGGCGTCTGGACGGTGCCAGAACACCGCGGTGGGGGTGTGAGCGCCCGAGGGCACGTGGGGTCGATCCTCCCCCCAGGTGAAGCCATGGTCGGAGATGATCACCAAGCTGTCCTGGGGGGCGAGCTGCGCCAGCACCCGGGCGAGGAAGCGGTCCACGTGGGCGTGGTAGCGGTCCACCACCCCACCCCAGCGACGCGCCAGCGCCGGGTCTACCCCCGGCAGCGGCGGCGGGCGATAGGCCCCGAACAGGTGTCCCACCGTGTCGGTCCCCTCCAGGTAGGACAGCACCACGTTGGTGCCCCGCCCCAGCTCCGCTTCGGTCAGCCGCTCCACCGTCAGGGTGGCCGCCACCAGCCGCGCCAGCCCGCCCACCGGGGAGTCCCAGGCGGCGGGCCCGGCCGGCACCGCCGCCAGCTCCTCCGCCGTCACCGCGGCGAAGGGGGCCAGCAGGGCGGGGGTGATCTGACTCCCCCGCACCACCAGGGAGCGGGCCCGCGCCGCGGCCTCGGGGGGATCGGCGAGGCCTGGACGATCCTCCTCGATCCCCATGAGCTGCTCCGCCAGGCGGTCGGAGTACACGGTGCACCCCGCCGGGGCGTGGGCCGGGAAGGTGGCCCACCACCCGATCACCGCCGCGGTGCGCCCGGCCGCTGCGGCCATCTCCCACAGCGCCGGCACCTTGCGGGAGAAACTGGTGACCGGGCGGGGTTGGCCCCCCTCCGGGTCGGGCTCCACGAAGTCCAGCACGCCGTGCACGTCGGCCGGCTGCCCGGTGGCGATGGTGGTCCAGATGATGGGCGAGAGCAGGGGCGGCCGCATGCGGACGGTGGCCTGCACGGAGCGCTGGAGAAGCCCTCCCAGGGCGGGCATGAGGCCGCGCGCCACCAGCTCGTCCACCAGCTCCCAGTCGAGGCCATCCAGGCCCAGCACCACCAGGCGCCCGCGCGCCGGTGCGCGCGACGCCAGGGCGGTGCGCGCCGCCGCCCGCACCAGTTCTTCGGTCGGCCGACCCTCCAGCTCCAGGCGAGCTACCCTCGCCTCGCCGAAGGAGGAGCCCAGGCCAACAGCCACGCTTTTCCTTCCCCCGGTGGCGCCGGCAAACACGCTGCGCCACCGCTGGCTCGCCTCGACGAGCCCCTGGGCGTCCACCTCCCCCCGTTGCAGCCGCGACGCCAGCGTCGCCCCCAGGGCAGCGGCCAGCCCATCCCGGCGCACCGCCGCCGCCTCGAAGGGCAGACGCCCTTCACCCTCCAGGTACAGCCGAGCCCGCACCGGCAGCGATGCCCCACCCGCCAGGGGAAGGGTGAGATCCCCCTCCAGGAGGGCTGCGCCCGCCTCTCTCGGCACCGTCAGGCGTTGGTTCAGCAGGCGCGGCGAAAACCCCCACCCGGCGGGCAGCAGCCGCACGGTGTCGCCGCGGCGGGAAACCGCCAGCGTTGCCCGCGTATCATCTGGCAGCTTGACCGCCGCAGCCAGCAAGGCTGCCCCGAGCACGACCAGCACCCCGCCGACGACCCGCCAGGACACCTTCGAGGAACCGCTCATGCCGGGATTCTAGCGCCCCTGCCACCGTCGTTCGGCGAGAACAAGGGCCGGCGGTGGGAGATCAGGCCGAATGAGCGGGCAGGCGGATGGTAACCTCGAGCCCGCCGCCGGGAGAGTTGGCGGCGGCGATGCTGCCGCCGTGCAGGCGCACCGCCTGGGCGGCGATGGCCAGGCCCAGTCCGGCGCCACCGCCGCGCCGCTCCCGCGCCGACTCGACTCGCACGAAGGGCTCGAAGATGGCTCCCAGCATGGGCTCAGGCACCCCCTCTCCGGCGTCCCGCACCCGCACCACCACCTCCTCATCCTCTGCCGTCAGCCGCACGTCTAGCCGGGTGCCGGAGGGCGTGAAGGCGATGGCATTGCGGACCACGTTGTCAACCGCGCGCCGCAGCAGCTCGGCATCGCCCATCACCACCGCCGGGGCGCCCTCCACCACCACCTGGACGCTCCGGGAGGCGGCTTCAAAGGCCGCATCCTCGGCCACCTGGCGCAACAGCTGGTCCATCGCCACGGGCTCCCGGGAGGGTGGGGCCTCGGTGGCCTCCAGGCGGGAGAGGGTGAGCAGCTGGGCGATCAACTCCTCCAGGCGGGCCGCCTCCCGCTCGATGCGCCCCAGCGCCTCCGCCACCGGAGCACCTCCCTTTTGCCGTGCCAGCTCCAGCGCCACCGCCAGACGGGCCAGGGGCGAGCGCAGCTCGTGGGAGACGTCGCGCACCAGCCTCCGCTGGGCGGCGACGAGGGCTTCGAGACGCCCCGCCATGGCGTCGAACTCCCGCGCCAGCTCTCCCACCTCATCCCGCCGCCGGGTCAGCGAGGGGCCGGCGCGCGCCGTGAGGTCCCCACCCGCCAACCGCCGCACCGTGCCGCGCAGCGCTCCCAGTGGCGCCGCCAGCCCGTGGGCCAGCCACAGGCACAAGGCCCCCACCAGCAGAGCCATCAGCCCCAGCCGCCACCACAGCGCCCCCGGCTCCAGCAGGTCCACCGGCCGGGGGGGCATGCGCGCCGCCACCACCAGAATGAGCCGACTGCCGTCCGGGGCGCTCACCGGCTGCCCTGCCATGACCAGCACACCGTCACGCCCGGACACCTGCTCACCGGCGGACGCCACGCGGCGGGCAAAGGCCACTACCTCCCGGGGCGCCTCCGGCCCGGCCACCTGTTGACCGTCGGCGGAAAGGAGAAATCTGGACACAAACGGCCAGGTGCGTCCGCCACTTGCCGCCGGCCCACCCCACCCCCCCTCGCCCCAGCGATTCTCCCCTCGGCGCGGCCAGCCGCGTCGCTGCAGATGTTCCGCCCCGGCCGCCAGTCGTTCCTGCAGCACCTGCTCGGCTCCCCTTTGCCAGCGATCCAGCCCCGGGTGGGAGCGGGTGAAGTACGGCGAGGACACCACCAGGACCACCGCAACCACCGCCATGGCCGCCCAGAAGGCGAGGAAGATACGGAGAAACAACCTCCTCACTTCACACCTCCGGGTCGAATGGCCTGATACCCCACACCCCGTACCGTGGCAATGCGCTCGCGGCCGTCGGGAAGGGGCCCCAGCTTCTTGCGCAGGTTGGAGATGTGCACATCGAGACTGCGATCAAAAGCGGTCGGACGCCGCCCGAGCACCTGGCGAAACAGCGTCTCGCGGCGCACCACTGCGCCGGCCTGGCGCAGCAGCGCCTCCAGAAGGGCGAACTCGGTGCCGGTGAGATCCACGGGAACCCCGCCGCGCAGGGCCACCCGAGCACCGGGGTCGAGCACCACATCCCCCACCTGGAGGCGCCCCTCGCCGGAGCTCCCCTTGCCGCGGCGCAGGACGGCCCGGATGCGCGCCGCCAGCTCACGGGGGTTGAACGGCTTGGCCAGGTAGTCGTCGGCCCCCAGCTCCAGCCCGACGATGCGATCCACCGGCTCGCCGCGGGCGCTGAGCATGAGTACCGGCACGGCCGAGGTTTCGCGCAGGCGGCGCAGCACCTCGAACCCCGCCAGGCGCGGCAGCATGACGTCCAGTACGACCAGATCCGGCGCCCACTCCCGCGCCAGCTTGAGGCCCTCCTCGCCATCGCCGGCCTTGCCCACCTCGAACCCCTCGCCGCCCAGGAACTCCTCCAGCAGGGTCAGCAACTCCGCGTCGTCATCGATCAGCAGCACCCGGGTCATCACCCGGAACTCTAGCAGCCCGGCGGAGGACTCGGCCGCGCTTAACATTTCCTTACACAGCCCTCACGTTGCCTTGCACTCTTTGCGACAACACTTGACGTCACCGTTCGTCATGGAGGGATGAGCGGCGAAGAAGACCACGTTCGCCGCCGGGAGGAACGACGATGACGAAACGACACCTCATCATCCTGGCCGTGGTGGCCATGCTGGTGGCGGGCGGCACCTACGCCGTCGCCGGGGCCGGCAAGGGACGCCCCGCAGCCGGCGCACCAGGCGAGTGCACCGGCGTCGGTCCGGGGCCAGCGGGAGGCTTCGGCCTGCTGGGCCGTGGCATGCGCCAGCTGGATCTGACTTCCCAGCAGCAGGATGCCATCCGCGCCATCCTCGAGGCGGAGCAGCCCAGGATCCAGCAGCTGCGGCAGCAGCTGTGGGACAACCGCGACAAGTTCCGCGCCGAAAACCCTCCCACCCAGTTCAACGAGGCGGCCGTGCGCGCCCACGCCGAGGCCCAGGCCAAGATTCGCACCGAGCTGGCAGTGGTGATGGCTCGCACCCGCGCCCAGGCGCTGGCGGTGCTCACGCCGGAGCAGCAGGCGAAGCTGGGAGAGCTGCGATCGGGCCGGGAGCAGCGCTGGGGCGGCAAGGGGTGCGGCAAGGGAATGGGCAGCGGCTGGGGCCTGTAGTTCAATCACGAGGTCGCGAACCCGGCGGCGCCGCCAGCCCGGCGCCGCCGCTTGCCGTGCCCGACCCACAGGCCATGGAGCAGGCATGAAGAGAACCAAGATCATCGTTATCGCAGCAGTGGTCGTTGCGGCGGGTGCCACGGCCTCCTTCCTGGCCACCCGCGGCAGCGCGGAAGCCCCCTCCTACCGCTTCGTGCCTGTAGAGCGAGGCACCATCGATCAGGTGGTGTCGGCCACTGGTACCCTGTCCGCGGTCACCACCGTGCAGGTGGGCACTCAGGTGTCGGGGCTGATCGCCGAACTCTACGCCGACTTCAACGATCGGGTGGAAAAGGGGCAGGTGATCGCCCGTCTCGACACCACTCTGCTGGAGTCCAACCTGCGAGACGTGCAGGCGGCGCTGGAGCGCAGCCAGGCGGAGCTGCGCCAGACGGAGCGCGACCTGGAGCGCCTCTCCTCCCTGTACGAACAGGGTGTTGCGCCGGTGGCTGACTACCACCGCGCCCAGTACCTCCACGACGTTGCCCGCGCCCAGGTGAAGTCCGCCGAGGCCTCTCTCGCCCGCGCCCGACAAAACCTGGCCTACGCCACCATCGTGGCACCGGTGTCGGGGATCGTGGTGGAGCGGGCGGTCGACGTCGGGCAAACGGTGGCGGCGAGCCTGCAGGCTCCGCGCCTGTTCACCATCGCCAACGACCTCTCCGAGATGCAGATCCTCGCCGCGGTGGACGAGAGCGACATTGGCGCCATCAAGGAGGGCCAGACCGCGCGCTTCACCGTCAAGGCCTACCCGGAGCGGGCCTTCACCGGCACCGTCAAGCAGGTGCGCCTGCAGTCCACCGTGGAGCAGAACATCGTCAACTACACCGTGGTGGTGGCGGTGGCCAACCCCGACGGGGTGCTGCTGCCCGGCATGACCGCGACCCTGGAGTTCGTGGTAGCGCACGCCGAGGACGTGCTGAAAGTGCCCAACGCCGCCCTGCGCTTCCGCCCCCCCGACGACCTCCTGGCCGAGGCGCGGGAGCGATTCCAGAAGGAGATGGAAGCCCGGCGCGCCATTCGCGAGGGTACCGGCGAGGGGGGCGGGCGTGGGGAAGGCGGCGAACGGGGTGCCTTCCCGGGGCGATTTGCCGCCGGCGGCAACGGCGGGCGTCCCGGCGGCGGGGCGGGAGGCCGGTCGCAGCCCTCCATGCTGTTCTACCTCAAGGACGGCAAGCTGGCGATGATGCCGGTGCGCCCGGGCATCACCGATGGCCAGTTCACCGAGGTGCGAGGACCTTTCCTCGCGGAGGGGATGCAAGTGGTCGCCGGTATGAGTCGCGCCGCCCAGCCGCGCTCCACCAACCCCTTCCAGCCCACTCAACCCAGCGGACCGCGGCCGTTCGGCGGCTTCTGACCCGCGCCATGAGCTCGACGCCAGTCATCCGCACCCGCGCCCTGACCAAGACCTACCTGATGGGATCCACCCAGGTGCAGGCCCTGCGTGGCATCGACCTCACCGTCGAGCCCGGGGAATTCGTCGCCATCATGGGTGCGTCGGGGTCGGGCAAGTCCACCTTCATGAACATCCTGGGCTGCCTGGATCAGCCCACCTCCGGAGTCTACGAGCTGGACGGCGAGTCCACCGCGGGGCTGGACCGCAACGCCCTGGCGGATATCCGCAACCGCAAGCTCGGATTTGTCTTCCAGGGCTTCAACCTGCTCGCGCGCACCTCCGCTCTGGACAACGTGGAGCTGCCCCTGCTGTACGACCGCTCCGGCCGCCGGCGGGCGGCCAGGGAGCTGGCCCTGGCCGCCCTCGCCCGGGTGGGTCTGGCCGACCGCGCCCACCACCACCCCAACGAGCTGTCCGGGGGACAACAGCAGCGCGTCGCCATCGCCCGCGCGCTGGTCACCGAACCCACGCTGCTGCTGGCCGATGAGCCCACCGGCAACCTGGACAGCCGCACCGGCATGGAGGTGCTGGCCCTCTTCCAGGAGCTCAACCGGCAGGGGATCACCATCGTCCTGGTCACCCACGAGCACGACATCGCCCGCTATACCCGGCGGGTGGTGGAGCTGCGCGACGGACGCGTCATCCGCGACGCACCCCTGGCCGAACCCGGGGATGCCGCCGCCGATCTCGCCTCCCCCGCGTTTCTCCCCCAGGCGGTGTAGGCCATGCGCACCCTCGTCCTCATCAAGGTGGCCCTGCAGAGCATCCGCAAGAACACCCTGCGCACCGCCCTCACCATGCTGGGGATCATCATCGGCGTGGCGGCGGTGATCGTCATGGTGGCGGTGGGTCTGGGCGCCAAGCAGCGCATCAACGAAAAGATCCAGAACCTGGGGACCAACATGATCGTGCTCACCCCCGGTGCCACAGCCCAGGGGGGGGTGAGCCAGGGGGCGGGTTCCTTCAACCGCCTCACGGTCGCCGACGCCGAGGTGTTGCGACGGGAGGCCACCCTGCTCACCGCCGTCTCACCGGTGATCTTCGCCGGCGCCCATATCCAGGGGGGCAACGGCAACTGGCGCACCGCCGTCAACGGCGTGTCCCTGGACTTCCCCGTCATTCGCGACTGGCGGGTCGCTTCCGGGGCCTTCTTCGACGCCAGCGACCTGCGGGCGGCACGCAAGGTGGCAGTGCTGGGGGCGACGGTGGCGCGCTCCCTCTTCGGCGAGCAGGACCCGGTGGGGCAGGAGGTGCAGATTCGCAACGTCCCCTTCCGGATCATTGGCGTGCTGGCGGAAAAGGGCCAGACCGCCACCGGCTCCGACCAGGACGACGTGGTGCTTGCTCCCTACACCACCGTGCAGACGCGGCTGGCGGGGCGCCAGTTCATCCCGCAGATCCTGGCCGCCACCGCCACCCCCGCCGACATCCCCGCCGCCATGGAGGAGATCCGCGCCATCATGCGCCAGCAGCACCGTCTCGCCTCCTGGGAGGACGACGACTTCACGGTACGCAACCAGGCCGACCTGGCGGCGGCGGCGGAAGGCACCACCGAGGTGATGACCATGCTGCTCGCCGCCATTGCGTCCATCTCGCTGCTGGTGGGCGGCATCGGCATCATGAACATCATGCTGGTGTCGGTCACCGAGCGCACCCGCGAGATCGGCATCCGGCTGGCGGTGGGAGCCCACGGCTCGGACGTGATGGTGCAGTTCCTGGTGGAAAGTACGGTCATGGCCGTCCTGGGGGGCGTGGTGGGGGTGGGGGTGGGGTATGTGGGCGCCGCCCTGCTGGGTCACGCCACCGGCTGGGACACGGTGGTCTCGCCGCCCACCGTGGCTCTGGCCCTGGCCTTCTCCGCCGGGGTGGGGATCTTTTTCGGCTTTTACCCGGCGCGCAAGGCGGCCAACCTCAACCCCATCGAGGCCCTGCGCTACGAGTGAGGCTTCCGGCCGGCCGCGGCCTGCGCTAGCCTTGGCGCATGAGCTTCGATCGTGAGACGGCCTGGCGACTCCTCTGTCAGTGGACCCTCAACGACAACCTGCGCAAACACGCCCTCGCCGTCGAGGCGGCCATGCGCGCCCATGCCCGCCGGCTCGGAGAGGACGAGGAGGCGTGGGGGATCGTCGGGCTCCTGCATGACTTCGACTACGAGCAGAACCCTACCCAGGAGACCCACGTGTGGGTGGGGGCGGGGGTCCTGCGGGAACAGGGGTGGCCCGAGGAATGGGTGCGGGCCATCGAGGGACACGCCGACTACACCGGCGTGCCGCGGGACAGCGAGCTGGCGCGCTGCCTGTTCGCCGTGGACGAGCTCACCGGGTTCCTGACCGCCTGCGCCCTGGTGCGCCCCGATCGGGCGATCGCCGGCGTGGAGGTGCGCTCGGTCTTGAAGAGAATGAAGGAAAAGGCGTTCGCCCGCTCGGTCAACCGCGAGGACATTCGCCGGGGGGCCGAGGAAATCGGCATGCCCCTGGAGGAGCACATCGCCTTCGTGCGCGACGCCATGGCGGGCATCGCCCCCGCCCTGGGGCTGGCCGGTGCGGGTGAGTAGGTTTCCTCTCGCCCTGGCGCTGGCGGCCCTGCTGGCGGGGTGCGGCCAGACGCCGCTGCCGCCGCGCCTGGCCGAGCTGCCCCGCACCCGGGCGCTGGCCGGCGAGGCGGCCCGCCAGCACCTCGCCCAGCTGCACGGGCGGGACGTGGCCCCGGCGGACAGCCTGGTGGCCGAGTACGGCCAGGGGCAGCTGCGCGTGTACCTGTCCCGCTACCGCGACGCCGTGACGGCCCAGGCCGAGCTGGAGCGCATGCTCGCCGGCCTGCGCCGCGGTCGCTCCCCCTTCACCGTCCCCGTCCCCGACCCCACCGCCCGGGGCCGCTGGACCACCGTGGGGCTGGACGCCCACCACCTGGTATGGGCCTCGGGGAGGAGTGTCTACTGGCTGGAGGGCGACCCGATGCGGGTGTTCCGCGCCGCTGACCAGCTCCCCCCACCCGGCGGCGGCACCGTCCTCTGACGCCTCGAGCAGAGGTTCAGGAGGCCTTCCCGGCGGGCGCCCCGTCGGCCATGAGAAGCCTGGCCAGCTCCGCCACCAACTCCGTCACCGCGGCCCCCACCGGCGGCGACAGCTCCTCCGCGAGCTCCTGGGGGGGAGAAATGGTGATCCCCCAGACCTCCCAGGGGGGGAAGGGGGCCACCACCTCCAGGGCCGCCAGCGCCGTCATCACCGCGCCGATATCCGCCTGATGCAGGGACGGGGCGAGGTGAGCGGGGCCGGCCGCCCGGCGAATTACCTGTCCCGGCGGTGAGCCGATCACCGCGTCCACGAAGACGAAGCGTCGCGCCCGGGGGAGCAGCTCGGCCACCGCGAAGAGATCCCCATCCAGGCGCTCCAGCAGCACCCCCGGCGGCTCGCCGAGCTGCGCCCGCAGTGCCTCCACCACCGCCGGCCCGGCGCCGTCGTCCCCCGCCAGGGAGTTGCCGATCCCCACCACCGCCACGGCCGCCACCTCGTCGCCCACGGTGGCGATCATACCGGCAACGGACCCTCGCGGTCGCGGTAGAGAATCGCTAAAAAGGCTATACCAGGTACTCACCTGTGCTAAGATTGGAGTGGGAAGGACCGCCATGACCGAGAGGCTCGACACGGCTCCCAAGGTCCGCTTCGTCACCGCCGCCTCGCTGTTCGACGGGCACGACGCCGCCATCAACATCATTCGCCGGCTGCTGCAGGCCCACGGCGCCGAGGTCGTCCACCTGGGCCATGACCGCGGGGTGCAGGAAATCGTCGAGGCCGCCATTCAGGAGGACGCCCACGGTATCGCCGTGTCCTCCTATCAGGGCGGCCACATGGAATTTTTCACCTACATGATCGACCTCTTGCGCCAGCGCGGGGCCGAGCACATCAAGGTGTTCGGCGGCGGCGGCGGAGTCATCGTGCCCGACGAGATCACCCACCTGGAGGCCTACGGGGTGGCCAAGATCTTCTCTCCCGACGACGGTCGCCGCCTGGGGCTCGATGGCATGATCCAGCACATGATCGAGGCCTGCCGCGACGGCCGCCCCGCCCTGCCGCCACCCCCCGACCCTGCCGACCCGGGCCGCTACGCCTGGGTGGCCCGGGCCATCACCCTGGCCGAGGCGGGGGAGCTGGCCGTCGGCACCCTCCCGGCTCCGGCCCGCCGCCCCCCGGTGGTGGGCATCACCGGCACCGGTGGGGCTGGCAAGTCCTCCCTCACCGACGAGCTGGTCCGCCGTTTCCTGCTGGACTTCCCCCAGGCCACGGTGGCGGTGCTGGCGGTGGACCCCTCCCGGCGGCGCACCGGCGGAGCGTTGTTGGGCGACCGCATCCGCATGAATTCCCTGGCCTCCCCGCGGGTGTACATGCGCTCCCTGGCCACCCGGCAGGCTCACCGCACCCTCTCCCAGGCCACCCACGCCGCCATCGAGGTGTGCGCCGCCTCCGGCTTCGATCTCATCGTCGTGGAGTCCGCCGGGGCCGGCCAGGGGGACAGCGAGATCGCCGATCTGGCCGACCTCTCCCTCTACGTCATGACCCCCGAGTACGGCGCCGCGATGCAGCTGGAAAAGATCGACATGCTGGATCTGGCGCAGCTGGTGGCCATCAACAAGTTCGACCGACCGGGCGCCCTCGACGCCCTGCGCGACGTGCGCAAGCAGTGGCGGCGCAACCGCAACGACTTCACCACCCCCGACGAGGCGCTGCCGGTTTTCGGCACCTGCGCCCACCAGTTCCACGACCGGGGCGTCAACGCCCTTTACCTGGCATTGGTGGGGGAGCTGGAGCGTCGCTTCGGGGAGCCCTGGCACCTCGAGTCCACCCACGCCGAACCGGCGGGAATGCCCGAGCGGCACCCCCTGATCCCCCCGGACCGGGTGGGCTACCTGCGGGCCATCGCCGGCACCTGCCGGACCGCCCGCAGCCGCGCCGAGGAGCAGGCGCGCGTGGCCCGCCGCCTGTACCAGCTGGTGGGCGCCCGGGCCATCCTGTCGGCCCGCAACGGGGCCGGTGACCACGCCGACCTGTGGCGGCTCTTCGAGGCGATCACCGCCGGCGCCCTGCCACCCCAGGCGGGCCTGGCGGACCTGGATGCCGAGATCCGCCGTCTGGCCCACGGGCTCACCCACGACTCCCGGCAGCTGCTGGCCTCCTGGCCCCGCCTGAAGGCTGACTACGCCCGGCGAGAGTTCACCTACCAGGTGCGCGGCAAGGACATCACTGTGCCCCTGACCAGCGTCTCCCTGGCCGGCACCCACGTCCCCAAGGTGGTGCTGCCCGAGGCCGAAGACTGGGGCGATATCCTGCTCTTTCTCGCCCTCGAGAACGTGCCCGGCGCCTTCCCCTACACCGCCGGCGTGTTCCCCTTCAAGCGCACCGAGGAGCTTCCCACCCGCATGTTCGCCGGCGAGGGGGGTCCGGAGCGCACCAACCGGCGCTTCCACTACCTGGCCCAGGGGCAGCCGGCGGTGCGGCTGTCCACCGCCTTCGACTCCGTGACCCTGTACGGCCAGGACCCCGCTCCGCGCCCGGACGTCTACGGCAAGGTGGGGGAATCGGGGGTGTCCATCTGCACCGTGGAGGACATGGAGCAGCTCTACGCCGGCTTCAACCTCCTCGACCCCCACACCTCCGTGTCCATGACCATTAACGGCCCGGCCCCCATGATCCTGGCCATGTTCTTCAACGTGGCGGGGCGGCAGGAGGCCAAGCGCCGCCTCATCGCCTCGGGGCGCCTGGCGGGCCGACCCGAGGACGCCCTGCAGCCGGTGGTGGACGGCCAGCGCTGGGATGACCTCGCCCCCCTGCTGGCCCCCGGCGAGTGGGAGGAGGCCCTGGCCTGCGCCGTGCAGGTGGTGCGCGGCACCGTGCAGGCGGACATCTTGAAGGAAGACCAGGCGCAGAACACCTGCATCTTCTCCACCGAATTCGCCCTCCGGATGATGGGGGACATCCAGCAGTACTTCGTCGAGCACCGGGTGCGCAACTTCTACTCGGTGTCCATCTCCGGCTACCACATCGCCGAGGCGGGCGCCAACCCCATCACCCAGCTGGCCTTCACCCTGGCCAACGGGTTCACCTACGTGGAGAGCTACCTGGCCCGCGGCATGGCCGTGGACGACTTCGCCCCCAACCTGTCGTTCTTCTTCTCCAACGGCATGGACCCGGAGTACACGGTGATCGGCCGGGTGGCCCGGCGCATCTGGGCCACCGCCATGCGCGAGCGCTACCGGGGCAACGAGCGCTCCCAGAAGCTCAAGTACCACATCCAGACCTCCGGCCGCTCCCTGCACGCCCAGGAGATCGCCTTCAACGACATCCGCACCACCCTGCAGGCCCTCCTGGCCCTGGCGGACAACTGTAACTCGCTGCACACCAATGCCTACGACGAGGCGATCACGACCCCCACGGAAGAGTCGGTGCGGCGGGCGGTGGCCATCCAGCTCATCTCCTCCTGGGAGTTCGGCCTGCTCAAGAACGAGAACCCCTGGCAGGGCTCCCACTTCATCGAATGGCTCACGGACAGGGTGGAGGAGGCCGTACTCCAGGAGTTCGAGCATCTTGCCGAGCGGGGAGACGTCCTGGGGGCCATGGAAACCGGCTACCAGCGCTCCAAGATCCAGGAGGAGTCGCTCCACTACGAGCGACTCAAGCACTCGGGGGAGTACCCCATCGTGGGGGTCAACACCTTCCTGGATCCCCGCCGGGGGGACAACGTCCTGGAGACCTCGGCCCTGACCCGCGCCAGTAAAGAGGAGAAGGACGCACGCCTCGCCCATCTCGCCGACTTCCACGCCCGCCACGGCGGCGCCGCCGCGGCTGCCGGAGGTGGTGGGGACAAGCCCTTCCCCCTCGGCCTGTTGCCCGACCCCGCCCTCGACGCCCTGCCCCCCTGGCAACGCCCCGCTCCCTACGCCCTGGCCCGCCTGCAGCGGGTGGCCCGGGGGGGGGGCAACATCTTCGCCGAGCTCCTGGACACCGTGTGCTCCTGCTCCCTGGGCCAGATCTCCCACGCCCTCTTCGAGGTGGGGGGCCAGTACCGCCGCAGCATGTAGGCGTGGAGGGTGGGTTGGGACTGTGGGAGAATATGGGAGCCATGACTCCCGACCTCGCGCCGCTGCTCGATTACCTGGATAAGAGGTTCAACGCGATCAACCAGGACATGGCGGACCTGAAAGAATCTGTGTCCTCCCTTCAACGTAGTGTCGATGGGTTCGCCCGGCGCGCCGACGCGTACTTCCAAGAAATGGTCGTGCTCACCCACCGGGTCGAGCGCCACGAGCGCTGGCTCTAGGAGATCGCCCGGCACCTGGGTTTGCGCCTCGAACTCTGAGGCGTGCGACAGTGAGTTAGTTCTGTCCGCTCTACCCCGCTTCCACCCTCGCATCCCAGCAATTGGAATACGGGTGCCAGCACGCGGCCAAACTACGGCGACAGTGCTTCGGGTGCAGTACGGCTCGCCCGTACTGGGCGAGACATTCTACGGGCCTACCCCCCCTGCACCGCCTCCCGGGTCATGGCGATGAACACCTCCTGGGCGGGGCGCGCCGGCTCCCCCGGCTGCGGCCGGCGCCGCCGGTAGGTGCCGTCGGGCTGCAGATCCCAGGCGGAGGCGTTGTCCTGGTCGTAGACGTCGAGGATCTGGCGGAGTTCTTCTCGCAGCGCCGGATCGGCAATCGGGGCGATGGTCTCCACCCGGCCATCGAGGTTGCGCTTCATCCAGTCGGCGGAGCCGATGAACACCTCCGGAGTGCCGCCGTTCTCGAACCAGTAGATGCGCCCGTGTTCGAGGAAGCGACCCACCACGCTGTACACCCGGATGTTCTCGGACAGCCCCGGCACCCCCGGGCGCAGGCAGCACAGGCCGCGCACGTTGAGGGTGATGGGCACCCCTGCCTGGGAGGCGCGGTACAGCTCGCGGATCATCGCCGGATCCTGTAGCTGGTTCATCTTGGCCCGGATGCCGCTCGGCCGACCCTCGCGAGCGTTGTCTATCTCTCTTTGAATCAGTTCTTTAAATCGCTCGCGCATGTTGGCTGGAGCGACCAGAAGGTGGGAGTAGCCGGGGCAAGGGGTGGCGGAGGTGAGCTCGTTGAACACCGCCGCCACCTCGGCGGCCAGAATCTCGTTGCAGGACAGCATGCCCAGATCCTCGTAGGCCCTGGCGGTCCCGGTGTGGTAGTTGCCGGTGCCCAGGTGCACGTAGCGCACCAGCTCTCCCTCCCCCTCCTCCCGCACCACCATGGCCAGCTTGACGTGGGTCTTGAGCTTCTCCACCCCGTAGGAGACGTGCACCCCCTCCTGCTCAAGCAGGCGCCCCCAGGCGATGTTGGGCGCCTCGTCAAAGCGGGCGGTGATCTCCACCAGCACCGCCACCTGCTTGCCGCGCCGCACCGCCTCCAGCAGCGCCCGGACGATGGGCGAGTCGCTGGAGGTGCGATAGATGGTCAGCTTGATGGCCAGTACCTGGGGGTCGGCGGCGGCGCACTCCAGGAAACGCAGCACCGAGGTATCGAAGGAGTGATAGGGGTGATGGAGGAGGATGTCGCCGCGGCGAATCTCGGCGAAAAACTCGGCGGGGTCCCCCTCCTCCAGGCCCTCCAGCCGCGGCGGCGTGACCGGCCGGTGGGGAGAAAAGCGCAGCTCCTGCCGCCCCTCCACCGGCAGGTTCATGAGGTCCGACAACCCCATCAGGGCATCGCTCTGGTACAGGTCTTCGGGCTCCGCCTTCACCTGCTCCGCCAGCCAGCGCTGCAGCTCGGCCGGCATGTCCGCCGACACCTGCAGGCGCACCACCCCTGCGAAGCGGCGGGCTTTCAGTTCATCCGTGACCTGGCGAATGATGCTGCCTGGGAGCATCGCTTCGGCGTCATCGACGGCGCGAGTCACCTCGTCCTCCGCCTCCACCCCGCGGGTGAGGCGGAAGTAGTGCACCCCGGTCACCCGCTCTCGCGGAAACAGTTCCCCCAAATTGGCGGCGATGACCTGCTCCAGGGGCACCACGCCGCCCCCCGCCAGGCGCACCCAACGGCTGCGGTTGGCCGGCACCTTGATGCGCACGAAGCGCTTGCGTTTCTTCTCGGCGAGCGTCACGGCGAGGTTGAGGCCCAGCCCCGAGATGAAGGGGAAAGGGTGTTCGGCGTCCACCGCCAGCGGCGTGAGCACGGGCAGGACGGCACGGCGGAAGAACTGGGTGATCTCGGCCCGTGCCGACTCGGAGAGGTCGGCGACATCCAGGATCGGCAGGCCGGCGGCGGCCAGCCCCGGGCGCAGCTCGGTGCGCACCAGCGCCGACAGCTCCCGCGCCTGGGCAAGGATTTCCTCCCGGCATGCCGCCAGCTCCTGGGCCGGCAACAAGCCATCTAAAGAGCGCTTGACGGCTCCTCGCTGGATCTGTCGCTTCAGACCGCCAATACGCTTCATGAAGAACTCGTCGTGCAGCATGCCCAGAATGCCGGCGAACTTCACCCGCTCCAGCAGCGGTACCTCGCCATCCTGGGCCAGCTCCAGCACCCGGCGGGCGAAGGCGAGCCACGACAGTTCCCGATTGATGAAGGCCTCGGGGGAGCTGGGGGTGATGGGCGAGGGGGTGGACCCGGACATGCCTGACGTTCCCTTCTGTGGCCGCGCCGGGCGTCGCTGTCCAGCACTTGATGGCATGGGACACTCCCCCCCTACGCGGCCTGCCAGCCGTTTCCTCCGGGCGAGCCTAGAATAGCAAGGGGAGCCATGCCCGCCAAGGACTCCACCGTCACCGCACACCCCGCGGGGTGCGCCCTGCGCACCTTCGAGATGGTTCGACGGGGCTCGCCTGCCGCCCTCGCCCGGGCGCTGCCGGCCGGCCTCACCCTGGACTGGCGACCTCGCCGCCTCGTGGAGCGGACATACCTGGACAGCCACGACTGGCGCCTGTGGGGGGCAGGGGCGACCCTGGTCGTGGAGGCCGTCGGGGGGACGCAGACGGTGATCTGGCGCCCGGCCAGGGGCGGGGCCGTCATGGTCGACGGCGCTCCGACGCCCCGCCTCGCCGCCGATCTCCCCGAGGGGACCGTCCGCCGGGAGGTGCAACCCCTGCTGGGCGAACGCGCGCTCCTGCCCCTGGCAGCCCTGCGGGTGCAGCAGCGCCCCGGGACCGTGCGGGACGAACGCGGCAAGATCGTCGCCCGCCTGGGGTGGGAGCGGAGCACCCCCCTCGACCGCACCGGCGAGGCGGCCGGGCCCGCCCGGACCGCCCTGCTGGTCGAGGGGGTGCGGGGGTACGAGGGCAGCTGGCGGGCCATTCAGGTCGCCTGGGAGCGCCTGCCGTTCCTGAAGGGAGCCGAGCAGGACGAGCTGGCCCTGGCGGCGGCGGCCCGCGGGCGCACGCCCGGGGATTGCAGCTCCCGCATCCAGGTGCCGTTGACCGACGACACCCCCGCCGCCGAGGCGACCCGCCTCATCCTCCGCCACCTGCTCGAGACGGCCTCCGCCAACCTCCTCGGTGCCATCGACGACGTCGACCCGGAGTTCCTGCACGACTTGCGGGTGGCGGTGCGCCGGGCCCGCTCGGCGCTGGGGCAGCTGGCCGGCTCCTTGGACCCCGCCCGCTTCGCCCGCCTGCGGGAGGAGCTGCGCTGGCTGGGCGGGGTGACCGGGCCGTGCCGCGACCTGGACGTCTTCCTCATGGATCTGGAGGGGTACGGTGACGAGCTGGGCGAGCCCGCGCGCACCCACCTCGCCCCCCTGCTCGACCACCTTCGCCGCCAGCGGCAGCGGCAGCACCGGGAGCTCGAGGCAGCGTTGACCTCTCCTCGCCTGCGCCGCCTGCTGGCCACCTGGCGCCGGGTCACCGAGCCGCCGCGACGCCCGCCCGCCACCCCCGAGGGGCAGCAGCCCGCCCGGGAGTACGGCGCGGCGCGGGTGCAGCGGGCCTACCGGCGGCTGCGCCGCCATGCCCGCCAGCTCGGCCCCCAGGCCCCGGCCGAGGGGCTCCACCAGCTCCGGATTGACGCCAAGAAGTTACGCTACCTGTTGGAGTTCTTCGCGCCGCTGCTGGGCCGGCCGGCGGCCACCCTGATCCGCCAGCTGAAGGAGCTGCAGGACGCCCTGGGTACCTTCAACGATCTGGCGGTGCAGCAGCGCAAGCTGGCCGACCTCCTGGGTGAGGTGCTGGCCAGCGGCGGCGCCGACGCCGCCGCGGCGCTGGCGGCGGGGCGGCTGGCGGCGCTTTTGGAGGCACGAGGGGAGGCGCAGCGGGCGGCGGTCTGGCAGCGGCTGGACACCTTCTTCGCCCCCGAGGTGCGCGCCGAGGTGGCTGCCCTCGGGGCTGGCGGGGGAACCTGAGGTGAGAGTCATCGCCGTGTGGTCCATCAAGGGCGGGGTGGGCAAGACCACCACCGCCGTCGCCCTGGCCACCCTGGCGGCCCGGGAGGGACTGCGCACCCTGGCGTGGGACCTCGACCCCCAGGGCGCCCTCAGCCACTGGTTCCGGGTGACGCCGCGCGGTCGACGGGCACCGCGCCGGCTCGTGCAGAAGGGCACACCCCTCGCCGAGCTGGTGCGGGGCAGCGACCTGCCCAACCTGGACATCCTCCCCGCCGACCTCTCCCACCGCGCTCTGGATGCCGCACTGGCCCGCCGGCGTCGCCCGGCCGCTCGCCTGGCCCTCAAGCTGGCGCCGCTTGAGGAGGTGTACGACTGGGTGTTCCTGGACTGCGCCCCCAGCGTCACTCTGGTTTCCGAGGCGGTGCTGGCCGCCGCCACCGCCGTCCTGGCGCCGGTGGTGCCCTCGTCGCTGTCCCTGCGCACCCTCGAGCAGATGCGTCGGTTCGCCGCCGAGGCGGGGGCCGCCAAGGTCCCCCTGCTCCCCTTCCTGGCCATGGTGGACCGGCGACGCCGCCTGCATCGGGACAACGCCCTGGCGCTCCAGGCCACCGGGGAGTTCCTCGCCGCCGTCATCCCCTCGAGTTCAGCGGTGGAGCGGGCGGCGGAAACCCTCACCCCCGTGCCCCTGTCCGCCCCCGCCAGCGCCGCCGCCAAGGCCTATGTAGCTCTCTGGCAGGAACTTCAGCAGCGCCTGGCGGGTCTCACGCGCCGTCCCGCTTGACGCCGCGCAGGTACTCCTGCGGCAGCGCCCCGGGCACCTGGCGCGAGGCCACATCGGCGGCGGTGCGTGCCACCTCCCAGGCCACCCGCTCGATCCGCGCCCGTACCCGGCCGGCGCCGTCCACCTCCAGCAGGACGAAGGAGGCGCGGGGATCGCCGTCCACCGGCCGCCCCACCGAGCCGCAGTTCACCACCAGCGTGCTGCCGATGCGGCGGGCGAAGGGGATGTGGGAGTGCCCGCACACCAGCACCGGCGGCGCCGGCTCGCCGCGCAGGCGCTCGGCGAGGCCCAGGGGAGTGAGCGAAGGGTACAGGTAGTCGGTGTCGTCCACCGGCGAGCCGTGCACCACCAGCACCTCGACGCCCTCCACCTGCCAGCTCCGGCGGGCGGGCAGCGCTGCCAGCCACTGCCGCTGCGCCCGCTCCAGCTGCATGGCCGTCCAGGCGTAGTTGGACTTGCGCCTGCCCTCGGCGACGATGTCCGGCAGGCGCCGGGGGTGCTCGGCCAGCGCCAGCACCTTGCGATCCACGTTGCCGCGCACCCCCGTCACCCCGTGCTCGGCCAGCACCTCGATGACCTCGGCGGGGTGGGGGCCGGAGCCCACCACGTCACCCGCCACCAGCACCCCGTCGATCCCTCGCCGGCGAGCCGCGGCCAGCACCGCCTCCAGCGCCGGCAGGTTGGCGTGGACATCGGAGATCAGCGCCAGGCGCATCACCGCACCCGGCGCGGCATCACCCGTGCAGGGAAGGCGGCAGGAGGTCGCCCAGATCCTCGGCAAGATCCTCCAGGCGGGCAAAGTCCTTCACCCTGCCCTTCTGGGGCTTCAGCCGCACCTCCTCCAGGCGCGCCCTGATGCGCTCCAGCACCTTGGCCGGTGGCGGCGAGTCGGAGGCCACCTGGGCGCGGACGCGATCCAGCTCGCCGCCGACCCGCTCCGAAAACCGCATCATGGCCGCCTCCAGCCCCACCCGTACCTTCTCCAGCGATCTCGCGACCTCTTCGGCCAGGTTCGGGGCGGGAGCCGCCGGCGCCGCCTCTCCGGCTGCCCGCCGCCGTCGAGGCGGGGCGGACGCCGGGGCCGCCTCCCCTTCCGCCGTGTCCGCCCTGCTCACCCTTCCTCGAGCTTGACCTGCCATGGTTTCCTCCCAGCGGCCCGCGCGCTTACCCGGCGGAGCCGTTGTGAACCTTGATCGCCAGTTTGAAGGCCCGCTTGAACAGCTGCGACTTGCGCTCCAGCGCCCACTTCTCCAGGTAAAGATCGCCGTCCCCGACGAGCCGGAGGTGCAGCGTGCCGGCCTCCAGGTGGGCGTGAACGGCCTTGACCTTTTCCCGGTGCTCCCGGTCCAGGGCGTCGGCCAGACGCAGCAGGGCCGCCAGCCGGGTGACGGCCTCCTGGTCCCGCGCCGGCAGGCCGGCGTACTCCGGGTGGCGATCCGCCGGCTCGCTGCGCCGGTGGTAGCGCGCCACCACCGCCGCCAGGTTCACCGCCCGCGCCGACAGCCCCGGCAGCTCGCTGTGGGCGATCAGGTACATGGAGTGCTTGTGGTGCTTCTTGTAGCTGATATAGGCGCCGGTATCGTGGAGCAGCGCCGCCACTGCCAGCACCTTGCGCTCCTCCTCACCGAGCCCGTGCAGCTCGACCAGCTGATCATACAGCGACAGAGCGTGGGCGCACACCTGGCGAGCGTGACTCTCGTCGAACATGAAGCGCCGCCCCAGCGCCACCGCCGCGGCGAGCAGCTCCTGCTGCTGGCGATCGGCGTGCGCCGGCCGGGTGGTGAGCGCCTCCACGGCGTCGAACAGCACGCCCTCGCGAATGCCCACGAAGGGGACGTGGATCTCCGCCGCCCCGGTCAACTGCGCCAGCCGCAGGTACACCATGGCCGCCGGCAGCACCACGTCGGCGCGGTCCTCCCGCAACCCCAGCTCGGCCACCCGTTGGGCGTAGGACATCCGGGCCAGCGTGTCGATCACCCCCTGCAGGCGCTCCACCGGCAGCAACCCGAAGCCGCGGGGCGGCGCCTCGACACCCGCCAGGCGGGCCAGCGACTCGATGTTGCCACCGGTGGCCACGAAACCCACCCCCGACCTGTACGCCGCCGCCGATGGCAGGCGCAGCGTCGCCGTGTACTCTTCCAGCAGGCGGCGAAAGCGCCCGGGCTCCTGGCCCACCTCCGACAGCTCCTCCAGCAGGCGCACCGACCCCATGGTGTGGGACTCCGACCACAGGATCCCCGAGTCGTCCACCAGCGACACCTCCACGCTGCCGCCGCCCAGGTCCACCAGGATCCACTCCCGGCCCGCCAGCGGCACCACCCGGCGCACCGCCAGGTACACCAGCCGCGCCTCGTCGGAGCCGCCGATGACTTCCAGCTCGAGGCCAGCCTCGGCCCGCATCCGCTCGAGGAACTCCTCGCCATTGCGCGCCTCGCGCACCGCGCTGGTGGCCACCGCCCGGTAGTACTCCACCCCCAGCGCCCGCATGCGCGCCGCAAACGAGGCCATGGCCGCGATCGCGCCATCCATCGCCGAGGGCGCCAGCCGCCCGGAGAGGAACACCCCGTGGCCGAGGCGAACCGCGGCCCGCTCCTCGTCCAGCACGGTGTAGGCGCGCGGCGAGGTGAACTCCGCCGCCATGTAGCGGATGGCGTTGGACCCCATGTCGATGGCGCCGACGCGCAGCGGCCAGGCCACCTCCCCGCGAGCCTCGTCGACGCGTCGAAAGCCTTCGCGCACCGGACCTCCCCCGCGCTTTACCAGCTGAAAGCGAGAGCTCGCCCTTATCCTACCATCGCCTGGCCGCACCGAACTGTTCGTCAACGACGCCTTGGTGGACAACCCGCGCACACCCCCACCAGATGATGCACACTGCCTGTGAAGATCCTGTGAAGCCCGCGGACCCCAGAGGAAGGCCGGCGGGGGTCGGTGGGGGCCGTCGAGTCACGTCAGGCGGGTGGGCGCCGGTTCATCTACACTTCCGCCGCAGGGGAAGAGGAGGACAGGCGACCGAGATGAAAACGCGCATCACCGAGCTGTTCGGCATCCAGCACCCCATCGTCCAGGGGGGCATGCACTACGTGGGTCTGGCGCCGCTGGCCGCCGCGGTGAGCAACGCCGGTGGCCTGGGGATCATCACCGCCCTGACCCTGGGCACGCCGGAGAAGCTGGCGCAGGAGATCGCCCGCTGCCGCGAGCTCACCCCGAGGCCCTTCGGGGTCAACCTCACCTTCCTGCCGGCGCTGGTCACCCCCCCCTATCGGGAGTACATCGAGGTCATCATCTCGAGCGGCGTGGGCATCGTGGAGACCGCCGGCCGCAACCCGGAGGAGTACCTGCCCACCCTCAAGAAGGCAGGAATCAAGGTGATCCACAAGTGCACCTCGGTTCGCCACGCCCTCAAGGCCGAGCGCATCGGCTGCGATGCGGTCAGCGTCGACGGCTTCGAGTGCGGCGGCCACCCGGGAGAGGACGACATCCCCAACATGATTCTGCTGCCCCGCGCCGCCGACGAGCTGTCCATCCCCTTTATCGCCTCCGGGGGGATGGCCGACGGGCGCAGCCTGGTGGCAGCCCTCGCCCTGGGCGCCGACGGCATCAACATGGGCACCCGCTTTCTCGCCACCCGCGAGGCGCCGGTGCACGACAACGTCAAGCAGGCCATCGTCGCCGCCAGCGAGCTGGACACCCGGCTGATCATGCGCCCCCTGCGCAACACCGAGCGGGTGCTGGCCAACCCCGCGGTGGAGGAGCTGCTGGCCATCGAACGGGCCAGGGGCAGCGAGCTGAACTTCGCCGACATCATCGACAAGGTGGCCGGGATCTACCCGCGGGTGATGATCGAGGGCGACGTCAACGCCGGCGCCTGGTCGTGCGGCATGGTGGCCGGGCTGATTCACGACATCCCCACCTGCCAGGAGCTCATCGACCGCATCATGCGCCAGGCGGAGGAGATCATCACCCACCGCCTGCAGGGGTTGCTGACCGGGTAGCCGACCGGCTCCGCGCCGGGGTCAACCGCCGCTGGCCACGCTAGGGGGCGGCCAGCAGGGCGGCGATGCGCTCGCCGGCGCGGCCGTCGCCGAACGGGTTGGGACCGGTGGTCATGGCGGCCAGGGCGGCGTCATCATCCAGCAGACGACGCGCCTCGGCGAGCAGCCGCTCGGGGTCGGTGCCCACCAGCCTCGCCCACCCGGCCTCCACCACCTCGGGGCGCTCGGTGACCTCCCGCGCCACCAGCACCGGCACCCCCACCGAGGGGGCCTCCTCCTGGATGCCACCGGAGTCGCTGATGGCCAGGCGTGAAGCGGCAAACGTTTGCAGCAGCGCTGGATAGTCCATCGGCGGGAGCAGCTCCACGCCGCTCGCTCCGGCGAGGATGCGGTACGCCGCCGCCCGCACGTTGGGGTTGGGGTGGACCGGAAAGACCATGCGCAGCGCGCCGGCGCGTTCCTCGGCCAGCTGGCGGAGGGCCCCCAGGACCCGCTCCAGGGGCTCGCCGAAGGACTCCCGGCGGTGCAGGGTGACGAGGATCTGCCGGCGCGCCGCCGCTGCCTCGCCCCGCGCCCGCCCCTCACCGAGAATCATCTGCACGGCGTCGACGATGGTGTTGCCGGTAACCGCGATGGCCTGCTCCGGCACGCCCTCGCGGCGCAGGTTGGCGGCGGCCCGCTGGGTGGGCGCGCAGTGCAGCGCCGCCGCCACCGCCACGCCGCGCCGGTTGAACTCCTCGGGGAACGGGGCATCCAGGCGCCCCGAGCGCAGGCCGGCCTCCACGTGGGCCACGGGTACGCCGGCGTAGAACGAGGCGACGGCGGCGGCGAAGGCGCTGGCGGTGTCGCCCTGCACCACCGTCCAGGCGGGAGCGAGCCGGGCGAGGAGCGGCTCCAACCGCTCGAGGACGGCGGCGGCCACCCGCGCCGGCGTCTGCCCCTCGGTCATCACGGCCAGGTCCTCGTCGGCGGTGATGCCAAAGGGGGCCAGCGCCTGCTGCAGCAGCTCCCGGTGCTGGGAGGTGGTCACCACCACGGGGAGCAGGCGGCCCTGCCGCCGCAGCGCCGCCACCACCGGGGCGAGCTTGATGGCCTCGGGGCGGGTGCCCATGACCACGAGAACCGATCGGGCAGGGTGCATGACGGCGCTCCAGCCGGGCATTGTACCCACGACACTCGCCAACCCGGGTTCAGCGGCGCGGCCGCACCCGCGTCCAGCCGAAGAAGGTGCGCGGCAGCATGAGCAGCGCCGCGACCCAGGCCACCCCCAGCCTGGCCGCGGCGCCCCAGGAACCGCGGCGCGTGCCGGCCATCACCCAGATCACGTCCAGGGCCGCGCTGGCCACCAGCACCGTCCCGGCGGCGAGGGCCAGCGGACCGGCCGCCCACGCCAGGGCCGCCACCGCCCCCAGCCGCGCCGGCACGGTGAGGGTCAGGGGGCGGCTGAACAGCTCGACCAGGAACGCCGACCCCTCCAGCGGCGAGCGCCAGATCAGGCGCAGCCAGGCGCCGGGCTGCAAATACAGAAGTGAGAAGCGACCGGCGAACCAGCGGCTGCGCTGGCGCGCCGCCGCGCCCACCGTTTCCGGCTTGTCGTCCAGCACCACCGGCGAGGGCGGACCCAGCTGCAGGCGGTAGCCCTCCGCTGCCAGCAGGAGCGACATCTCGAAGTCTTCCACCGCGGAGCGCAGCCGGCCCAGCACCGCCAGCGCCACTGCGGGGCGCATCGCCGTGCCGGTGCCGCGCAGCCGCACTGCCCATCCCAGACGCTCCCGCCCGCGGTCCTCCCGGTGCTGGGCGAGCAGCTCCGAGCGCGCCGCCGCCTCGCCGACGCTGCGACCCCGGCCACAGAGGAACGCCTGTACCGCGTCGGCGCCGGCAGGCCAGGCGAAGCGGGCAAAGAACCCCTCCTCCAGCCGGGACCCCACGTCCACCAGCAGCACGGCGTCCGCCTGGCGGATCCTCTCCTCCAGGGTTGCCGCCGCCCAGACCAGCGCCATGGCCTTGCTGGGACCGGGCGCCGGCTTGACCACCACCTCGACACCCAGTCGCCGGGCGCACGCCGCGGCGGCGGGATCGGGGCCGTCCAGGAGCAGCACCGCACTGACGGAGTCGCCCGCCGCGGAGGTCACCACCGAGCGCAGGGTGGCCTCGACGTTCTCCCCCTCGGCACGGGCCGGAACGAGCACCAGCCAGCGCCTGGGCACGACGGCCCCCCGGCTGCCGAACAGCCACGCCCTGGCCTTGATGGTCAGCAGCAGACGGATGAAGGCGTCGAGGGTAGCCGGCAGGACCGCCAGCACGAGCAGCCACGCCAGGACGCTCACCGCCCCTCACCACGCGCGCTGTGGCGCGACGATCCCCCCGTCTTCGACATCCCGTCCACGTCCGGCCACGGCCGCCAGGCTCTCGCCCGTTGCCGTGGCTGCGCCCGCTCCCACCGCTGTCGGGAGCCAGAGTATACGCGAACCGCGTCGCCCATTGCCGTGGTGCCCGTGGCACCATGTGATCCGTGCAACATTCTGCTCACCTCTGGCCGGCCCGCCTCAAGGGGTGCCCGGAGGACTTCCGGGTGGTCGAAGAAATCTCTCTCCAGCCGCGGGGAACGGGAGCGTATCGCCTCTACCGACTCACCAAGCGCGGCTGGGGAACCGAGGAGCTGGTGCGCCACCTCGCCCGCCGTCTGGGCCTGCCGCGCGGGGCGCTGGCCTACGGGGGTCGCAAGGACCGGGGGGCGGTGACCGTCCAGCACCTCACCATCCGGGGACGCCGCGACCGCTCCCTGGACGGCGACGGGTTCGAACTGCGTTCCCTGGGGTTCGTCGACCGTCCCATGGGACCCGACGCCATCGTCGCCAACCGCTTCGCCATCACCCTGCGCGGCCTCGACCCCGCGGGCAGGCGAGATATCGCCGAAAACCTCCGCCAGCTGGCCCGCCGGGGTGTGCCCAACTATTTCGACGACCAGCGTTTTCGCTCCTTCACCCAGTACCGGTGTTTCCCCGCCTCGTTGCTGATCCGCGGGGAGTGGGAAGCGGGGCTCCGCCTGCTGCTCACCACCCCTGAGCCGGGGGCACCCCGCCGGGAGAGGGAGCGGCTGGCGCTGCTGGGGGAGGTGTGGGGAAGGTGGGAGGAGTGCCTGCCCCTGGCCCGGCACCCCCACGAGCGCCGGGCGCTGGAGGCGATGGCGCGGGCCGGCGCCGCCCTGGCGCTGGCCGAGTTTCCCCGGGAGTCGCTATCCATGCTGCTGGCGGCCTACCAGTCCCAGCTGTGGAACCGCGCCCTGGCGGCGGCGATCGCCCGGCACGCCCCCGCCTCGGTCACCCTCCCCGGAGTGGCCGGCGAGTACCTCTTCCCCGCCCCCGAGGACGAACAGCTGCCGGACGCTCTCCAGGCGCTGGTCATCCCCACCCCCGGCCCGCGCCTGGCCGCGGTGGAAGGGGAAGGAAAAGAGGTACTGCAGTACGTGCTGGCCGAGGAGGGCATCACCCCGGCGGCGATGGCGCTGCGCCCCCTCCCGACGGCGTTCCTCAGGTCCACTCCGCGCAACGCCTTCGTCGTTCCCACCGAGGTCACCCTGGAGTGGCTCCCACCGGACGCCGACCAGGCCCCGGCAGCGGTGGCTCGGCTGACCTTTTCCCTGCCCCCCGGCGCCTACGCCACCATGGTGGTGCGGGGGGCGCTGGTCCGCCGCCGTGGCCAGGGGGTGTCGCCAACGGCCAGAGATCGGTGAGGGAGCCTACCAGCGGTGGTAGGCCGGATGGCCCTCCCCCACCGCCACGAACACCCCGCGCGCCGTGGCGGTGACCTTGCCCCCCGCCTCCAGGGTCGCCTCCACCGTCGCCCTGTCCTCGGTGGACTCCACCACCCGGGCCCGCACCACCACCGGGCCGGTGGACGGGGTGGGGCGGCGCAAGGTCACCGCGTACTCCGCGGTCACGGTGCAGGGGGGGTGGTCAAGGCGGTGGCGCTGCATCAGGTGGTGGGTGGCGGCCCAGTTGCAGTGGCAGTCGAAGAGGGTGCCGATGATGCCGCCGTTGAGCACGCCGGCAAAAGCCTCGTGGTGGGGGGCGGGGTGAAAGGTGCACACCACCTCCTCCCCCTCGACGAAACTCTTGATCTGCAAACCCTTGTCGTTGGCGGGGCCACACCCGAAGCAGCGGTTTTGGGGGGCGTAGCGGTCCTGCAGACTCATCCCCACCATTTGATTACGATCCTTGTCGGGCACGGTCACCTCCCTGGCCACGGTCGGCTGGTGGCGGTAGCGCTCCATGGCCAGCCGGCCGTCGGCTCCGAACTCCACCCCTTCGCGCTCCAGCAGCGCCCGCTGCAGGCCGGGGGGGAAGTCGCCGCGGCGCTCGGTGGAGCAGCCGCCCGAGGCGTTTACCACCCGGTGCCAGGGGACGTCGGGCGGACACACCGACATGGCCCACCCCACCGCCCGGGGCGACACCGCAAACCCCAGGCAGGCGGCAATCTGACCGTAGGACATCACCCGCCCCGGCGGGATCGCCCGCGCCAGGTCGTAGATGGCCGCCCACACGGGCCCGCCGCCGTCCACCTCGCCGCGCACCCGCGCCCGGGGGGAGCGCCGTCGCACCGCTCGCGCCATGGCCGGTGAGTGTACCCCAACGCAGCCCTGCCAACGGGACTACAATGGCGGCGGCTGGGGGGGTGCACGGCCGCCGTCCCGGCCGGAGGGCCGACCTGCGATGACGTGGAACTACAGCGAAAAGACCACCAGGCTGTTCATGGATGCGGTGCAGGGGCGCCCCGGGACCCACATGGGGGAGATCGCCAACCCCGACGGCATCGGCGAGCACGGCTCCATCGCCTGCGGGGACGCGCTCCGCTTCACCTTCCGGGTGGAGCGCCACCCCTCCGACCCCACCCGGGACATCATCGTCGAGGCCCGCTACCTGACCTTCGGGTGCACCTCGGCCATTGCCGCCTCGGAGGCGCTGTGCGCCATCATCGAGGAGCGTCGTCTCACCCCCATCCAGGCGTTATCCATCACCAACAAGGACATCGTCGAGTACCTGGAGGGGCTGCCGGAGCAGAAGATCCACTGCTCGGTGATGGGCGCCGAGGCGCTACAGGCGGCGGTGTTCAACTGGGCGCAGCGACGGGGGGTGGACCTGCGCGCCCTGGGTGTGGACATCACCCCGGAGGAACGGGAAGAAGGACGAGTGGTCTGCACTTGCTTCGGCCTCACCGAGCCGTACCTGCGGCGCAAGATTGTCGAGTTGAACCTGCGCTCCATCACCGATATCACCAACGCCGTCAAGGCGGGGGGGGCGTGCATGTCCTGCCACCACAAGCCCGGCGGGTTGCAGGACCTGCTCGACGATATCTGGGGGCGACAGCCCACCGAGTTCAAGACCGAGGTGGAGCTCCCGGTCGCCCAGCTCATCGCCCGGGCCCGGGGCGAGGACGGTCTCTCGCCCTACCAGTTCGCCAAGAAGGTGGAGCGGGTGCTGGACGAGTACGTGCGCCCCATGCTGGCCCAGGACGGCGGCGACCTGGAGGTGGTGGACATCAAGGACACGCTGGTCTACTGCCGCCTGAAAGGGGCCTGCGCCGGCTGCGTGGGCGCCAACCAGACCATCAAGTTCATGGTGGAACAGGTGCTCAAGGACCGGGTGGACCAGCGCTGCCGGGTCATTGCCGTCTAGGAGACCACCATGCCGGTCATTTATCTCGACAACAACGCCACCACCGCGGTTGCCCCGGAGGTGGTGGAGGCCATGCTCCCCTACCTCGAGGACCAGTACTTCAACCCCTCCTCCATGTACGAGGCCGCCCGCGGACCGGCCCGGGCCATTGCCGAGGCCCGCGCCACCGTGGCTCGCCACCTGCACTGCCGGCCGGAGGAGATCCTCTTCACCTCCTGCGCCACCGAGTCCAACAACACGGCCATCATCGGTGCCCTCCGCGCCCGCCCCGAGCGTCGCCACGTCGTCACCACCCAGGTGGAACACCCGGCCGTACTGGAGGTCTGCAAGTTTCTGGTGCGAGAGGGTTTCGATGTGGATTTCCTGCCCGTGGACGGCAGCGGCCAGCTCAACGTGGAGGCCTTCGTGCGCGCCCTGAGGCCGGGGCAGACGCTGCTGGTCTCGGTGATGCACGCCAACAACGAGACCGGCGTGCTCTTCCCCATCGCCGAGCTGGCCCGCATAACCAAGGAAACCGACCCGGGGATCCTCGTCCACACCGACGCCACACAGACCGCCGGCAAGCTTCCCCTCGACCTCCGGGGCGAGCTGCGGCACGTCGACCTGCTTTCCCTGTCGGGGCACAAGCTCCACGCCCCCAAAGGGGTGGGGGCACTCTTCCTGCGCCGGGGGGCGCCGGTGCGACCGTTCCTCTTGGGCGGCCATCAGGAGAGCGGCCGCCGCGGCGGCACCGAGAACGTCCCCTACATCGTCGGCCTGGCCCGCGCCCTGGAGCTGGCCGAGGCCACCCACGCCGAGGACGGGGAGCGCATCACCGCCCTGCGGGACCGGCTGGAGGGGGAGCTCACCCGCCGCATCCCGTACCTGGAGGTGAACGGCGCAGGGGCGCCCCGCCTGGACAACACCCTGAACGTGGCGGTGCACTTCGTGGAGGGAGAGGGGATGCTGTACCAGCTGTCGGCGCGGGGGATCTGCGCGTCCTCGGGGTCGGCGTGCACCTCCGGCTCCCTGGAGCCCTCCCACGTCCTGCGCGCCATGGGAGTGCCGTTCACCGCCGTGCACGGGTCGCTGCGCTTCTCCCTGTCGCGCTACACCACGGCCGAGGAAATCGAGGCGGTGATCGAGGCCTTGCCGGAGATCGTCGCCAGCCTGCGGCGCCTCTCCCCCTACTGGGACGAGGGCGCCCGGGCCCCCCGCCCCGAGGGCGAGGCGCTGCTGCGCCAGGCCGTGGAAGAGCGCCGGCAGCGCCTGGCACAGCAGAGTTAGCCGCTGGGCTATCATGACGAGGAAGAGTTGGTAGGGTCATGTTGGCTCGCAGAGGTGCCTTTGCATGAGTGTATCGGAAGATTACCGGTCTGCCGCGGTGCGCCATTTTCGTGACGGCAACTTCCTTTTCGAAGATCGTCGTTTCCCGAATGCCGACCAGTTGTTCGGCCTGGCAGCGGAATGCGGTCTCAAGTGGGCGCTGACAGAGGTGCCCAGCGATTTCAAGAAAGGGAGAACCAACCAACCGCTCCGGGTTCACATTAACGTGCTTTGGCACCGCTTCCCCTGCCAGAGTTTACAGCGCCTCTTCCCACGCCTAGCCGGCCTCCTGGCGAGCCGTTGGCAACCGTTCGAAGACTGGTCGGCCGACCAACGATATTGGCCCGAGGGGTATATCGACGATAATACCTGTAGGAGACATCAAAACGCGGCGCGAAGAATTCTCGGGGCGGTTGGGCTCTTGACACTCAGGGGGAAGCCGTGACGACGCCCTATTTCGACGAGGCCCTCGGAGTCCTGATCGAAACCTTTCGCCGCTCGCCGATGACGGCCCAGGTAAGAAAGATCACGGTAGTGCGAGATCCTGTGGGGCGCTTGACCACCGTTCTCGGCGACGACGTCATGGCGGATGCAGCCGCTTCAAAAACCCTTGCGAGTCTGTTGCACCAGGCGCTGGGCGTCTACAGCCCTGGCCAAGCGGAGATACTGCTCCGCGAGAGCGACCTGCTCGACCCTGGGGACGTACTCGATTCGCCTGACAAGGTTTTCCTGGGGGGGCTTTCCGACACACCCTTCGAGGTCTATTTGGTAGATCGTCTGCTGACCAACCTTGACTGGCTACGGAAGCCGCTCCATCGCGAATCTCAGGTCCCGGTAGGGGTGGGATACAGTTTGAAAGGTGGGGTCGGTCGCAGCAGTGCGCTGGCCGTCCTCGCCTGGTACTTGGCGCGACAGGGTAAGAACGTTGTGATCATCGACCTCGACCTGGAGGCCCCCGGCCTCGGTGCCATTCTTCTCGAAAATTCGAGTGACCGAGGAGCCGTCGATTGGCTCGTCGAATCGCTGGCTGGCAACACTTCGGACGAATTTTTACGAGACTGCCTGACGCCCAGCCCGGTGGCGAATGGCGAGGCCGGATCTATCGCCGTCATGCCGGCCTTCGGACAACGAACTGCCGACTATATTCCCAAGATAGGGCGCATCTACTTGCCTACCATCTCCGAGGACGGCCGCGAGTGCGGGCTCGCCGATCGCCTGGCAGAACTTCTCGCCACCCTCGACAAGTTTTCTCCCCGACCCGACGCCATCCTTCTGGATGCCCGCGCCGGCCTGCACGACCTGGCCGCAGCGGCCGTGACTCGTCTAAATGCAGAAGTTTTTCTCTTCGCGAGGGACGAGGAACAAAGCTGGTCAGCGCACCGTCAGTTGTTTTGCCACCTGGCGCGGTCGCCGGCGGTGAGCTTCGGAATGCCTGACGACGACTTGCGGTGGCGCATGAAGATGGTCGCCGCGCAAATCGATGTCTCCGAAGCCGCCTTGACGCGATGGGTCGAGCGTTCCTATGAGGCGTGGATCGACCTTTACGATGACGAAACTGCCGGCGACGAGGCGCGCAGTTTTGCTCGCGACGAAACCAACGCCCCGCACTTCCCGATGTTGATTTACTTCAATTCCGAGCTTCGTGGATTCGTATTGTCAGAGCCAGAGCGTCGCCCCAGCTGGTCGGTTCTCGAGAACGCCTTCGGGCCCTTCCTCAGAGAAGCCACTGCACGCCTCTTGAGCGGTGCTGGCGAGAATGGTCGATCATGACTGTTGTTGATCGGCATGTCGCACGAGCGGCCCTGGTCGACCTTGCCGATCAGGCGGCCCAAACATCCCTTGATCCCCCGGACCTCTCCCAGGTGTACGCTCCGTCACGTCACGGCAAGGCTCTCCGTCCAGATGTAGCCGTCGTGGTTGGCATGAGAGGGGCGGGCAAGAGTTTATGGACGGCGGTTCTGGCGAACGAAGAGTGTCGCCAATTCGTCGCCCAACAACTGGCGAGTGCGTCCCTCGAAAACACGGTGGTGCGGGTCGGTTTCGGCCTCGATGATTCTCAGCGGGACTTCCCGAACCCCGAGGGCTTGCAGGAGCTCATGAAGGAGGGGGCACAACCAGTCGACGTGTGGCGCACGGTCGTCCTGCGGCACGCCCTCGAAGTCACCGGAAACAGGCCTGCCGACGATCAGAGTGCTGCGCCAGCTTTGGCAGGATCCTGGCCCGAGCGAGTTCACTGGTTTTCGCGAGACCGCGAGCAGGCGGAGCGTCTTCTGACCAACGCCAACGAGGAACTGCAACGGCAAGGTCGCGTCCTGCTGGTGCTTTTCGATGCGTTTGATCGGGCCGCCCGAGATTGGCCGACCGTCCGCGAATGGACCCGCGGCGCTCTGGAGGTGGCACTACGCTTGCAAATGACTCGGGCCATACGAGCGAAGCTGTTCATCAGGCCTGACCTCGACGAAGACGACGAGGTGTGGCGCTTTGCCGACTCGTCGAAGCTCCGACACAACCAGGTCAATCTGGAATGGACTACCGCTGATCTTTACGGCCTCTTGTTTTCCCATCTTGGCAACCACAGTTCTTTTGGAAAAGAGTTTCGCGATGCGACGGCACTCGCATTCGGCGAAAGTTGGCGTGAGGAGCGAGGCGTCCAAATTCTTCCTCAGTCCCTCAAGAACGCCGAGCACCAGCAAAAAGTGATCGAATGGCTCGCTGACACCTACATGGGGAGGGGACCGAAACGAGGGTATACTTCTTCCTGGATTCCTCTCCATCTGGCCGACGCCAAGGGGCGTTTGAGCCCACGCAGCTATCTGTTGGCGTTCAAACGTGCGGCAGAGCACATGGTGGAGAAAAATCCCGACTACCATCTGGCATTGAACTACAGATCGATCCAGGAAGGCGTAGTCGAAGCGTCACGGGTAAGGGTGGCAGAAATTGCCGAAGATTATCCCTGGATACGACCTCTCTTCGAGGCGTTGCGAGGGATAGCTGTTCCCGTTTCCACCGAGGATTTGAGGCAACGCTGGTCCGATCAAGCCATGAGCGAGATGGAAGAGGCGATCGGCGACAAACTGCCGCCGCGGCGCTACCACACTGATTCGCTGCGGAGAAGGACTCGCGAAGCCCTCGTAGACGACCTCGAGGGATTGGGAGTCGTTTACCGCACCCACGACGAGCGCATCAATATTCCTGACATCTTCCGCGTCGGATTCGGCATTCGCCGCAAGGGCGGGGTGAGACCGCCGAGGTAGCGATCCGACCGTTCTTCTTCGGCAGGTGGAAACGGTCGCTCGTCGCAGCGCATGGCCTTTGGCGCATCGTTCTGCTACCGTTGGAAAGGGGACGAGGAGCGGCGGCAGCGCCTGGCACAGCAGCGGTGAGGGCGGGGGAAGCCCCTCCCCAGCCGCGCCCCGACCGCCCTCACACCATGCGCAGCAGGTGGCCCATCTTGTGCTTCTTGGCCTCCAGGTAGCGGCGGGTGTGTTCGGTGGGCGGGACCTCCAGCGGCACCCGCTCGACGATTTCCAGCCCGTACCCCTCCAACCCCACGTACTTCTTGGGGTTGTTGGTCATCAACCGCATCCGGCGCACCCCCAGCTCGCGCAGGATCTGCGCCCCGACCCCGTAGTCGCGCATGTCGGCGGGGAAGCCCAGCCGCTCGTTGGCCTCCACGGTGTCGGCGCCGCAGTCCTGCAGCTCGTAAGCGCGCAGCTTGTTGAACAGGCCGATGCCGCGCCCCTCCTGCAGGAGGTAGAGCAGCACCCCGCTGCCCTCGGCGCGGATGCGCTCCAGCGCCGTCTCCAGCTGGGCGCCGCAGTCGCACCGCGAGGAACCGAAGACGTCGCCGGTCAGGCACTGGGAGTGCACCCGTACCAGCACCGGCCGCTCGCCGTCGACCTCGCCCATCACCAGCGCCAGGTGCTCCTCGGCGGTCACCTGGGAGCGAAAGGCGAAGACCTTGAAGTGGCCGTAGCGGGTCGGCAGCTCCGGCGCCGCCACCCGCTCCACCAGCCGCTCGTGGCGCATGCGGTAGGCGATGAGGTCGCGCACCGTGATCAGGCACAGGCCGTGCTCGCGGGCCACCTCCTGCAGGCGCGGCAGGCGCGCCATGGAGCCGTCGGCGTCCATGATTTCGCAGATCACTGCCGCCGGATAGAGGCCGGCGATGCGCGCCAGGTCCACCGACGCCTCGGTGTGCCCGGCGCGCTTGAGGACGCCGCCGTTGCGGGCGCGCAGGGGGAACATGTGGCCCGGGCGGATGAGATCGGCGGGGCGAGTGGCCGGGTCGATGACGGCGAGCACGGTGGCCGCCCGGTCGGCCGCCGAGATCCCCGTGGTGGTGCCCCGCCGCGCCTCGATGGAGACGCAAAAGGCCGTCTGGTGGGGGGAGGTGTTGTGCTCCACCATGGGCTTGAGGTCCAGCTCGTCGCAGCGCGCCTCGGTCAGGGCCAGGCAGATGAGGCCGCGGGCGTGCACCGCCATGAAGTTGATCGCCTCGGGGGTGATCTTCTCCGCGGCAAACGCCACGTCCCCCTCGTTTTCGCGGTCCTCGTCGTCGACGATGATGACCGCCCGGCCGCGGCGCATCTCCGCCGCGGCCTCCTCCACGCTGACGAACCCCCCGGCGCCGGCCTCCCCCTCGCTCATCCCTCTCACGCCTAGCTTTCCGAGGCCTGCGCCGGCTTGACGGTCATGGGCACCGCGACGGTCTTGCTCACCCCGCTGCCCAGCTCCTTGAGGGTGATTTCCAGGCGGTACTCACCGGGGCGACGGAACCCCTTGAGCGGCAGGCTCGAGCCCATCATCCACAGGTCCTCGGTGATGGGCGAGAAGGTGACGTTCTGGGTGGGCAGCTCGGCCACCTTGCGATCGCCGAAGAAGAGGTTCAAGGTCAGCTCGCCGTTCACCTGGCCCTCCGCCGTCACTGGCGGGCGGACGATGAAGCAGAAGTAGGCCAGGGATTCATCGGTGGTGTAGGTGTCCCCCAGGCGGGGCAGGATCCGCCACCCGCCGACGTTGAAGGGGTCACCCAGGTGCGCCTGCGCCTCCTGCCGCACATCCACCCCCCAGTAGAAGGGAGAGATGTACGTCCCCTCCTCGGGCACCTTGTCGGTGGTGGCGCTGACGGTGGTGACGGCCAGCGGCGCACCCTGCTTCAGCAGCGCCAGATCGATCTCCCAGGTACCGGCGTCCACGGGGATGGAGAACTCGTAGGCGCGGCCGCCCGGCACACTCAGCGGCGCTGCGGCCATCACGAAGGTGCCGCCGGCTCCTGCCGCCCCCCGCGCCTGGCCCACCGCCTCATCCGCCGCCGGCACCGTGTCGGGCAGGAAGAGGTGGACCCACACCGGGTGCATGAGCGCCGACATCAACCCCTCGCGCACCAGCACCTGGGCGCCCTCGGGCCACGGCCGCGCTTCCGCGCTGAACACCGCCAGCTGCTGGGCGGTGGCACTCTTGGAGCCCGCCACCAGCCCCAGCCGCGGCACCTCGGTGAGCTTGGGGTGCAGCAGCGTGCGCTCCGGCGCTTCGGCCAGCAGCTTCAGCGCATTGGTATTGCGCCGCTCGGTGCGGTTGAGCACGAAGTCGCCCAGGTTGGGCCGGCTCTCCACGAAGAAGAACAGCACCTGTTGCGCCTTGATGGAGGGGGGAATCTGCTCCCCGCGGTACTCCCACACTTCCCCCTCGCCCTGGCGATCCGCCGAGTCGCTCATCCAGCCGGAGCCCTCTCCCAGCTGCCGCTGGGTGCGATCCCCCGAACCGAACTTTTCTGCCGCCCGCGGCCGGCCCAGGACGATGAAGGTCCGCCCCCGGTCGGTGAGCGCCCCGCGCTGCTTCTCCCAACCAAACGCCTGGTCTGCCGCTGCCACCCGCTGATCGAACTCCACCTTGAACTCGTTGATGGCGGTGTTCAGATCGGGATCCCGCCGCGCCCAGAACAGCTCCACCCACGCCCTGGCTGCCGCCTCGCTGGTCAGCTTGGCGAACTCCTTCTTCTCGTCCTTGGTGGCAATCCACTGCGCTGGCCCCTCCATGAATTTCAGGTACTCCTCCGCCAGCGCCGTCCCCGCCATCGTCCCTGCCAGCCACACCGCCAGAGCCGACCTCGTCAGTCCGCGTTTCATCCTGTCACACCTCGCTTCCGCCCCGCCGAGGGCAACCCCGGGGCGACGGCATGATACATCTTCGAGGGGGGTGCCAGGTACAGCCTTCCTGGCGATTCTGGAGGGGGAGGATGTCCGCCGTGTGCCCACGAGGGAGCCGGGCATGGGGCGGCGCCGCAAGCGCAGGGGTGAGCCTTGCGCGGCGACGGCGGGAAGTGCTAGGAAGCTGCCTGCGGGAGGGTCTCATGCACGCCATCAACCCGGCCACCGGCGAGCTGCTCCGCACGTACCCCGAAACTACCAGGGAGGACGTGGATCAGGCGTTGACCGCGGCGGTGGAGGCGCAGCGCCGGTGGCGGCGCACCTCTTTTTCCCGGCGCGCCGAGGTGCTGGAGCGAGCCGCTGGAAGGCTGCGGCAGCGGCGGGAGGAGCTGGCGCGCCTGGCCGCGTCGGAGATGGGGAAACCCATCCGCGAGGGCCGCGCCGAGGTGGACAAGTGCGCCTGGGTGTGCGAGCACTACGCCCGGCACGCCGCCGCCATGCTGGCCCCCGAGGAGGTGGCCACCGACGCCCGGCGAAGCTTCGTCACCTTCAATCCGCTGGGCGTCGTGCTCGCGGTCATGCCGTGGAACTTCCCCTTCTGGCAGGTTTTTCGCTTTGCCGCCCCGGCCCTGATGGCGGGCAACGCCGGCGTGTTGAAGCACGCCTCCAACGTGCCCGGTTGCGCCCTGGCCATCGAGGAGGTGCTGCGCGAGGCCGCCCTTCCCGAGGGGCTGTTCCGCACCCTGCTGGTCGGGTCGGGCATGGTGGAGTCGCTCATCGCCGACCCCCGGGTGGCCGCCGTGACCCTGACCGGCTCGGAGCCGGCCGGGCGGGCGGTGGCGGCGTGCGCCGGAGCGCACCTCAAGAAGACCGTCCTGGAGCTGGGGGGCAGCGATCCCTACGTGGTCCTGGCCGACGCCGACATCGACCACGCCGCCGCGGTGTGCGCCGCCGCCCGCCTGATCAATTCGGGCCAGAGCTGCATCGCCGCCAAGCGCTTCGTGGTGGAGCGGGCGGTGCTGGAGCGCTTCACCGTGCTGTTCGTGGGGCACATGCGGGCGGCCCGGGTGGGAAACCCCCTGGAGGAGGAGACGCAGGTGGGGCCGCTGGCCCGGGTCGATCTGCGCGACGAGCTGCACGCCCAGGTAAAGGCCAGCATTGCCCGGGGGGCGCGCTGTCTGCTGGGCGGCGAGATCCCCGCTGGCCCCGGGGCGTTTTATCCCCCCACCGTGCTGACGGATGTAACCCCCGGCATGCCCGCCTGGGAGGAGGAGCTGTTCGGGCCGGTGGCCGCCATCATCGCCGCGGCGGACGCCGAGGACGCTGTACGCATCGCCAACGACTCCCGCTTCGGTCTGGGGGCGGCGGTGTTCACCGGCGACCCGCCCCGGGGGGAGCGACTGGCGGCGGAGGAGCTGGAGGCCGGGTGTTGCTTCGTCAACGCCGCGGTGCGCTCCGACCCCCGCCTGCCCTTCGGCGGGGTCAAGGCCTCGGGCTACGGGCGGGAGATGTCCCACTACGGCATCAAGGAGTTCGTCAACATCAAGACGGTGTGGGTGGGGTAGCGGACCGTGCTGCGGGAGCACGACCACGGCGCCATCGTGCGGCTGGAGCTGGCGCGTACCTTCCTCGGCCACGTCATCTATCACGTCTACTGCTACCTCATCGACGGGCTGCTGATCGACACCGGCCCCCCCGCTACCGCCGCTGCCATGGCCCGCTGGGCGGCTGCCCGTCCGATCCGGCGGGTGGTCCTCACCCACCACCACGAGGATCACTCCGGGGGGGCCCCCCTGCTCGCCCGCAGGCTGGGCGTCCCGATCGAGGCGCCGGCGGCCACGGTGCGGGTGCTGGCGAACTTCCCCCGCATCCCCGCCTACCGTCGCCTGGTGTGGGGGCAGCCGGGCAGTGCCGAACTGAAACCACTCGGCGAAGTTATTGAAACGGAAAGGTATCGATTCCGCGTCGTGCCCACCCCGGGACACGCCGCCGATCACGTGGCGCTGTTCGAGGAGCGCGAGGGGTGGCTGGTGTCGGGGGACCTGTATATTTCCCCCCGCGCCGTCTACCTGCGCCCGGTGGAGGACGCCTGGACCATCCTCGCCTCCTTAGAGCGCCTGCGCGACCTCAATCCCAAGATGCTGCTGTGCTCCCACGCCGGCCTGGTCCCCGATGCCACCCGCGCCCTGGAGCGCAAGATCGCCTACTGGCGCGGCCTGGCCGAGAGGGCCCGGCAGATCGCCGCCGCCGGCGCATCCGCGGCGAGCGTCGCGCGGCAGCTGTTGGGCCGGGAGGGAGCCATGGCCCTCATCTCCCTGGGCGATTTCTCCAAGCGCAACCTCATCAAATGTTTGCTGGAGGACCCCGGCGGCCCACGTCGCCTGGGGGACTGATCCTTTGTTCGTTTACTGGCAAAGGAGCTTTGTGGCGATGAGATGATTTACGGCCGCCCCCGTCCCATGCTATTGTCACCAGGGGGGAGGCCGCCATGCGAATACCTGTGACGGCGTTACTGCAGCTGGCCACCACCGAGTCGTCCAT